>ENA-OFDP01000754-OFDP01000754.1-metagenomes-genome-assembly--contig:-NODE-754-length-13846-cov-4.253789_pt1 | contig 13846 bp, 13 predicted proteins | sample MGYA00153389_OFDP01 | MGnify analysis MGYA00153389 | reverse complement strand
GTACGCCACCTGGGATCTTGCCTTTCATTGTATACCCTTTGCATTAATTGATCCTACTTTTGCAAAAGGACAGCTAAAGCTGCTGACCAACGATTGGTACATGCACTCAAATGGTGAAATGCCTGCATACGAGTGGGATTTTGGCGCCAGTAATCCTCCGGTACATGCATGGGCATGTTGGCGTGTGTATGAAATTGATAAGCGTAAAAACAATGATATAGGTGATTCGGTATTTCTGGAAACTGCTTTTCACAAACTAATGATCAATTTTACCTGGTGGGTAAACCGGAAAGATGCTGAAGGCAATAATATTTTTGAAGGTGGTTTTCTAGGCCTTGATAATATAGGCCTTTTTGACCGCAACAGTAAACTGACAGGGCATTTAGAACAAGCTGATGGCACAAGCTGGCGCTTAAATTTGCTATTAATACAGGAGCTGATTGCGCCCGTATTTAATGAGCCGCAGGCCTTTTTTACTAAAAATTAAAGGCTTTCAAGCGCCTGCAGCAGGTCTGCACGCAAGTCATCCACCGCCTCAAGCCCAACTGAAAACCGCACAAACCCGCCAGTGTGCGGCCAGCCCAGCGTGCGCACGCTGGCAATGTCATACGGCACCACCAAGCTCATTGGCCCGGCCCAGCTGAAGCCGAGTTTGAAAAGCCTCAAGCCATCACAAAACTTGTCAACTTGCGCTTGATTGATTTCAGGCTTTAACGCCGCGCTGAACAAACACGCCGCTGCCGTACAGTCACGCTTCCACACCTCATGCCCCGGTGAACCAGGCAGCGCCGGGTGAAACACCTTTTCAACAGCTGGCTGCGATTGCATCCACGCAGCCAGCGTGCGCGTAGCCGTATCTTGCGCGGCGTAGCGCAGCGCAATCGAATTCAAGCCACGCAAAATCAGCTCTGCATCGTTACCCGCCACACCGTAACCGGTGCGCATATGGCACATGTGTACCAACTGGTGCAGCGCCGCGTCGCGCGTGATGACTGAGCCCATCAACACGTCTGCCCCGCCGCTGGGGTACTTGGTCAGTGCGTGGGCTGAAATATCAGCGCCCAAATCGAACGCATTGAACGCAATGCCTGCGCCCCAGGTGTTGTCTAGCGCCGTGACGATGCCGCTGGGGTGGCAATTTACGTGCGCTTTGCACACGGCGACCAGCGCAGGCAAATCAGGAAACTCCAGCGTGATGCTGCCCGGTGCCTCCAGCCACACCAGCCGCGTCCTGGCGCTCAGCTTGCTGGCCAAATCAGCCGGGTTCATGGGATCATAAAATTGATGCGTGATGCCCCAGGCGGCCAGCTCACCATTGGCAAACACCTTGTTCGGACCGTAAGCGTTGTCAGGTATCAGCAGCTCGTCACCCGCTCTTAAAAGCGCCATGCCCACCAGCACGACAGCAGCCAAGCCGCTAGGCACCAGCGTGCAAAATTTGCCGCCTTCAAGCGTGGCGATGCGCTCCTCCAGCAAAAAAGTCGTCGGCGTGCCATGCAGGCCGTAGGTGTAGCCAGTTTTGTGCTTCCAGTCGCGCGTGCGTAGCGCGGCTACGTTGGGGAAGATGACCGTCGATGCCCGGTGGATGGCGGGCGGTACGGCCTCAAAGCCTGCTGGTGGCTTGTAGGGGTGGTGGATCAGGGCCGTGGAGAGTTGGGGAGGTGAATCGCTCATCACCAGATATTAACGGCAAGCTTGGAGGTAAAAACCGCTAAACATAAAACAGCAAATAGCCAGCCTCTTTTCCATTCAAGCAGGTGCCGCAGGACTGGCTTTGCCAGACCGCAGGCGCAGCGGCCCCCTCGGGGGGCAGGGAGTTACGCGAAACGAACGACCGTGGGGGTCATATCTTCCACTTTGCCAACAACTCAGCTGGAGATAAAGAATCGTAGCTTTCAAATGGCTGGTGAATCCATGGGTTGGTGGGCAGCAGCTCGACTGAATAATCAGGCTGGAAGGTGGACACGCCTTTGGTCCAGATGACGGCGCTGCGCAGCTCGGTAATGGGGGCGTAGTTGTTTTTCAGCTGGTGAATGACGACGTTTAGTGTGTGGCCCGTATCAGCCAGATCATCTACCAGCAGCACTTTGCCGGCAATTTCACCTTTCGGCGTGGTGATGAATTTTGCAATGTCTAACGCGCCTTGCGTTGTGCCTGCATCAGCGCGGTAAGAGCTGGTCGACATGATGGCCAAGGGCTTGTCGAAAATGCGCGACAGGATGTCGCCGGGACGCATGCCCCCACGCGCAAGACACAAAATAGTGTCAAATTGCCAGCCCGATTGATGCACCTTGATGGCCAGCTTTTCAATCAGGCTGTGGTATTCGTCATAGCTGACGTAGAGATGTTTGCCGTCTTCTGTCAACATGTTTTATGCTCCTGTTTTAATAGCTGCTTACGCCCATATTTATTGGGATAAAGGCTTCTTTGATACCCAAAAACTTCTTAATTGGCCAAGTACGGATGTGCCAGCATGATCGTGTGGTCACGATCCGGGCTGGTGGAAATCATGGCAATCGGCACGCCCGTGACTTGCTCAATGCGCTGCAGGTACAGGCGCGCATTGACAGGCAGTTTGTCGTAGTCGGTGATGCCCACCGTTACATCGTTCCATCCGTCCAGAGTCTCGTAGATTGGCTTGCAGCGTGCAATCTCGTCGGCGCCCATGGGCAAGATGTCTGTCACTTGGCCGTCCAGCTCGTAGCCCGTGCACAGCAAAAGTTTGTCAATGCCATCCAGAACATCGAGCTTGGTAATGCACAAACCGTTCAGGCCATTGACCTGCGCAGAGCGTTTGAGCAGCGCGGCATCAAACCAGCCACAGCGGCGGTAGCGGCCTGTGACCACGCCGCGCTCTGCGCCCATAGTGCTCATGTGCCAGCCGGGGGTGCCTTCTTTTTGCCAGTCCAGCTCGGTTGGAAAAGGACCTCCACCCACGCGGGTGCAATACGCCTTGGTAATACCCAAGATGTAGTGCAACAAGCCAGGACCAACGCCTGCGCCTGCGGCCGCATTGCCCGCCACGCAGTTGCTGGACGTGACGTAGGGGTAGGTGCCGTGATCCACGTCGAGCAATGTGCCTTGAGCGCCTTCAAACAGCAAATTGGCGCCCGCTTTATGGGCATCATTCAGTTCACGCGACACGTCGGCCATCATGGGCTTGAGCTGTTCAGCGTAGCTGATGGCCTCAAGATAGGTTGCATCAAAATCAATAGCGGGTGCGTTCAAATAAGTTGTCAACACATGGTTGTGCAGTTCAAGCAGCTCACGCAGCTTGGCAGCAAAACGCTCGGGGTACTTCAAGTCTTGCACACGAAGGGCGCGCCTTGCGATTTTGTCCTCGTAAGCCGGGCCTATGCCTTTGCCAGTGGTGCCGATTTTCTCGATTCCGCCCTGCTCTCGCAAGGCTTCCCGGGCGGTGTCCAGCGCCGCGTGAAAAGGCAAAATCAAAGGGCAAGCCTCACTGATGCGAAGGCGGCTGCGCACCTCGACACCTTGCGATTCCAGCTGCGCAATTTCCTTGAACAAATGCGAAGTTGACAGCACCACGCCGTTGCCGATGTAGCACTTGACGCCCGCGCGCATGATGCCGCTAGGAATCAGATTAAGAGCGGTTTTGACACCGTTGATGACCAGCGTATGGCCGGCGTTGTGCCCGCCCTGAAAGCGCACCACACCCTGAGCAGACTCAGTCAGCCAGTCGACCAGCTTGCCTTTGCCTTCATCGCCCCACTGGGTGCCCACCACCACCACGTTGCGTCCAGCGGTGGCAGTTTGTTTGTTTGTGATCATCAGATGGTCAGTTCATGGTTCGGAAATTAAAAATTTATTCGGATCTGGCCAGCGAGGCAACTGTCCATTGGCCGTCTGAGTGAACAAGCTGCCGGTCGCAATCAAACTCATTGAGCTCGTGCTCGTGACCAGGCAGCACGCAGACCACCGTGTCGCCCGCCTCACGCAGCTTGGCAATGGCGGCGCTCAAGTCGGTATTTTCAGCCCAGGGCGCGCAAACAGCGGCCTTCAAGGGGCGTGGGGGCAGCACGCTAACGAGTTCCTTCAAGTCAAGGCTGAAGCCCGCCGCTGGCCGACTGCGGCCAAATACAGCACCTACTTCGTCATAACGCCCGCCCCTGACCAGTTCACGGTTTTGGCCATAAATGGCAAAGCGCGTGCCGCTGTAGTAGGCATAGCCGCGCAGGTCGGCCAGGTCAAAAGTGACGGCTGCGACTGCTGCAACATGAGACGCCAGCCACTTCAAATTTTGTAGCGCTTTGCGCACGGATTCATTGGGCGGCAAGGCTTTTTCGGCCTCATCGAGTACTTTGACATCGCCATACAACTGAAGCAGTGTTTTTAAACCGTCGCGTGATGCGGCGGGCATTTCTTTAACGCTGGCGCACAGGCTGTCCAGCTCAGCGGCATCTTTGGCGGCTAAAGCCGCGTGTATCAAGCTCAGTGTTCTGGCGGGGATGGTTGGGCCTGCCAGCAGGCTGTTGACGATGCGCACATCGGCCATGTCAACGCTCAAGTCCCTGACGCCCGAGGCTTGCAAACCTTGTAACGCCAGCAACTGTGCTTCCAGGTCAGCTTCAGGGCCCGCATGGCCGTAAATTTCAGCCCCAAACTGCAAGGGTTCGCGCGTGGCGTGCGGGCGATCAGCCCTGGTGTGCAGCACAGGACCGCAGTAACACAGGCGCGCAACGCCGCTGCGGTTCAGCAAATGCGCATCAATGCGGGCAACTTGAGGTGTGGTGTCAGCCCGCAGACCCAAAGTGCGACCAGACAGCTGATCGACGAGTTTGAAGGTTTGCAAATCCAGCGCTTCACCCGTGCCGGTCAGCAGCGATTCAATATGTTCCAGCAGCGGCGGCATGACCAGCTCGTAGCCATAGCTGCGGGCAGTATCGAGCCACAAGCGGCGGAGTTCCTCAATGTGACGCGCCTCGGAGGGCAGGACATCGGCAATTTGATCCGGCAATTGCCATGATGACGACCAGGCTGGCATGTGATTTTGGGTGCGCTGTTAAAGACAGGATTTTACCGGGCTATTCCTCCGCTTTTCTGACCATCAGCCAGCCAACACCGCTTCAAGTCAAAAAAGCAATCGCCAGTATTCCCAAAACAACACTGCACATACCGAAAAATCTGATTTGTCCATCACTCAACTTAAGCGCTTGCTCAAAGGCCTTGCGCCAGTTTGTGGGGGACAAAAACGGCAAGACGCCTTCAAAGACCAGTACCAAAGCCAACGCCAGCCAGATGCTAGCTTCCATGGCTTTTACTACCTTTTGGCGGGGGCTGCTACAGCGCCTGTGCCGCGCATGGTCTTGAAAAATTCAGAGGATGGATCGAGCACCATCACATCACTCTTTTTGCTAAAGCTGGCTTTGTAGGCGTCAAGGTTGCGGTAAAACTGCGCAAATTGCGCGTCTCGACCAAACGATTCGGCATAAAGAGCAGAAGCTTTGGCATCGCCCTCACCCTTGATTTTTTGTGCATCACGATAGGCTTCAGCGATCAGCACCTCGCGCTGGCGATCCGCATCAGCGCGAATCTTTTCGCCTTCAGCACCACCCGTTGAACGCAACTCGTTAGCCACTTGCTGGCGTTCAGACTTCATTCGCTGATAAACCGAATCAGCAACCGATGGCGGAAAGTCGACCCGCTTGATGCGCACATCTACGATTTCAATGCCAAATGTTTTGGCGTCGTCAACCAAGCGTTGCTGAACACCCTGCATGATCTTGTCGCGGTCTGTGGAAAGTACATCCTTTACCGTGCGCTTGGTCACTTCAGAGTTCAACGCATCCTGCACGACCGATGTCAGGCGGGCCTCAGCAGTAGAAATGTTGGTACCGCCCGAGTTGTTTCGAATGAATTGACGGGCATCGGCAATACGCCATTTAACCAGCCAGTCAACCACCAGATTTTTCTTTTCTGCTGTTTGGATCGACCCGGTCTCAGGGCTGTCAAGCGTCAGCACACGCCGGTCCAAAAACACTACATTCTGAAAAGGCTGAGGCAGCTTAAAGCGCAAACCCGGCTCAGTAATCACTTCTTTAATTTGACCAAAGGAATACAGCACGCCATACTGCCGCTGGTCCACCACATACAGGGTTGAAGCAAGCGCCGCGATGGCCAAAATTACTGTGGTGAAGGCTAGACCTAATTTATTCATGTTAATTTTCTCTCAACGGTTGTCGCGGTCACCGCGTTCGGGTTGCATCTCGGGCGCGCGGATCAGCAGCCGCTGGTGCGGCGGGAGCTGCGGCGCCCGTCGCGGATGGGGCTGGCGCCGCCATGCTGGCCTGATCAACAGGCTGACCCCCAGACATTTGCATGATTTTGTCGAGCGGCAAATACAGCAGGTTATTACCCTGGCGTGAATCGACCATGACTTTGGTCACACTTGAATAAATTTGCTGCATCGCGTCGGTGTACATACGGTCGCGCGTTACTTGCGGCGCTTTTTGGTATTCCGTCAACACGGCTTTAAAGCGCTCCGCGTCACCCTCGGCTCTGGCCACAACATTGGCCTTGTAGCCGTCGGCTTCTTCCTTCAATCGGGCAGCCGTACCTTTGGCACGCGGCACAACATCGTTAGCGTAGGCCTGGCCTTCATTTTTCAAGCGGTCCCGATCTTGCCCAGCCTTCAAAGCATCGTCAAACGCGGCCTGAACTGGCTCGGGCGGTTGCACATTTTGAATATTGACAGTTTGAATCTGAATGCCAGTTTTGTAGCGGTCGAGCTGCGTCTGCACACTTTTCACCACATCACGCTGAATTGATTCGCGGTCTTTGTTCAAAACGGTGTCCATCGTGCTCTTGCCGACCACTTCGCGAATGGCTGATTCAGCAGCTTTGACCACCGCGTCATCGGGGTTGCGGTTTTGAAACAGATAGTCTGCAGCGCTTTTCAGGCGGTACTGGATAGTGAATTTGATATCGACAATATTTTCGTCCTGCGTCAGCATGGACGATTCTTTCAAACCACTCGCTGAACCGCTGGCTCCGCGGCCAATTTCAACCGAACGAAGTTGAGTCAGCGCAACAGTTTCATGACGCTCAATTGGGTAAGGCAAGCGCCAATTAAAACCCGCTTCTTTCGTACCCTTGATTTCCCCGAAACGGGTAATCACTGCCTGTTGACCCTCTTGCACTATAAAAAACCCCGTACCCAGCCAGATCAACACGGCCACAGCGGCAATCAAACCGGCGCCAATACCCGCACTTTTCATGTCGGGTTGAAAGCCACCGCCACCACTGCTGCCATCACCACCGCCGTTGTTGTTGCCGCCCAAATTGTTGTTGGGTCGTCCACGTCCGTTTTTATTGCCGCCAAACAGACCATTCAATTTGCGATTGAAATCGCGCCACAATTCGTCCAGATCTGGCGGCCCTTGATTGCCACCTCTTGGACGGGGACGTTGCTCAGGCCGGGCCGTCGGCTTTTCAGGCTCAGCATTGGGCCTGGCTTCATCTGGAGGCGACTCGTCAGATGACGGCTTTTCGCCGTCACGCCCCCAGCGGTTGTCATTTAAATTAAACATGCCAAGGGCGCGATGTTTCAGTCTGGCAGGCCAGGTAGCCAAGGACTGCAGCACGGGGTTCAGGTTCATGAATTCTTGCTCGCTTTTTTCAATACTTCGACATTGTGCCTAATTTACGTCGCCTTCTATCCAACGACCTCAGATGTCTCGGGGGTATCTGATGATGGAATACCTGCAACGTGGCTAGTCAGCAACTGCCTGAGTACTGACAAACCTTCCCCGGTTTGAGCGCTGGTAAAGACGCGCTCGACTCTGCGAGAGGCTTCTGAAAAGGCGTCTTTTACTTCAATCATGTCGTTTAATTGCAGCGGCCAGCGTGATTTTTCAAGAGCATCGAGTTTGTTAAAAACCAAAATTTGTGGGACATCAGCAGCGCCAATTTCATCCAGCACCCGCTGCACCTGCTCAATTTGGTCCAGATAATCCGGATTGGCCGCGTCCACCACATGCAGCAGCAAATCAGCGTCTACTGCTTCCTGCAAGGTGGCCGCAAAGGCATCCACCAAACCGTGCGGCAAGTCGCGAATAAAGCCCACCGTGTCTGACAGCGATACCAATCGCTGCGCATCACCCAAATACAACTGACGTGTGGTTGTGTCCAGCGTAGCAAACAACTGGTCAGCGGTGTAAGTTTTCGCTTTGACCAGCGCATTGAACAAAGTTGATTTGCCCGCATTGGTGTAACCCACCAGCGAAATGCTGAAGGCATTGCGCCTGTCCCTTTGACGACGCTGGGTTTGACGCTGTTTTTTAACTTTGCTCAGGCGCTCTTTGCAGCGCTTGATGGCTTCGCCAATCATGCGTTTATCGAGCTCAATCTGCTTTTCACCCGGGCCGCCGCGCACACCTGCGCCACCGGTTTGGCGTTCGAGGTGCGTCCAGCGCCGCACCAGGCGGGTTGAGGAATATTGCAATCGGGCCAATTCAACCTGCAACTTACCTTCATGACTGCGCGCGCGTTGACCGAATATCTCCAGAATCAACAGCGTTCTGTCATTGACGGGCAACTCAAGGTAACGCTCCAGATTACGCTGTTGCGCCGGACTTAAGGCCTGATCAAACAGCACCTCCGTCGCGCCAACTTGCTGCGCCAGCATTTTGATTTCATCAGCTTTGCCACTGCCTATAAACAGCGCAGCGTCCGGCGCACGACGTTTGCAGGTTATGCGCTCGACGGGCTCAAGACCAGCCGTTTCCGCAAGCAAGCCCAACTCTTGCAGCTCGCGGTCAAAATTGGGGTGGCCAAAATCAACACCGACCAAAATGGCAAGCGGTTTGACGCTAGCAGACAGACTGGAGGAACTCAGCTGGCTGGGCTTTCGTCTGAATCAGCGGCTGAAAAGTTGACCGCACGTCCCGGAACAATGGTTGAAATGGCGTGTTTATAAACCATTTGCGTCACAGTGTTACGAAGCAGAACCACATACTGATCGAAAGATTCGATCTGGCCTTGCAACTTGATCCCATTGACGAGATATATTGAAACAGGCACGTGCTCTCTACGCAAAGTATTGAGAAACGGATCCTGGAGTAACTGACCTTTGTTATTGCTCACGATATGTTCCGTGTTCAAGAGTTAAGAGAACTGAACAATATCACACACAAATAAACTGCGATGTAGTCTTAAGCCGATTCCTTGTTTTTGAAAGGGTTGGTTGAAGTTTTCATCTGAATTCGCATCGGCGTGCCCGTCAAATCAAACTCTTTGCGAAAACGCCCTTCGAGATAACGCTTGTAGGATTCGCTGACGTGTTCGAGCGAATTGCCATGCACGATGATGATGGGAGGGTTCATGCCGCCTTGATGAGCGTAGCGCAGCTTGGGCCGGAATACGCCTACACGCTGGGGTTGCTGAAACTGCACTGCTTCAAGTAGCAGACGTGTTAGTACAGGCGTCGACATTTTGCGATTGGCCGATGCATGTGCCTGGGCAATCGACTTCCAGACCGGGCCCAACCCTTGGCGCTTGATGGCTGAAATGTAGTGAATGGCTGCGAATTTTAAAAAGCCCAAGCGTGTTTCGACTGACCGCGCCAATGTTTCGCGCTGGTAAGCATCAACCGCGTCCCACTTGTTGATGGCCAGCACCACGGCGCGACCACTTTCAAGAATATAGCCCGCAATGTGCGCGTCCTGGTCGGTCACGCCCTGCGTGGCATCGAGCAATAGCAAAGCCACATTGCAGCTTTCAATCGCCTGCAGGGTTTTAACCACCGAGAATTTTTCAATGGCCTCAAACACCTTGCCTTTACGGCGCAAACCAGCGGTATCAATCAATTCAAACTTTTGCCCAGCGCGCTCGAAAGGCACTGAAATCGCGTCGCGTGTGGTGCCTGGCATATCAAACGCCACCAAACGCTCTTCTCCCAGCCATGTGTTGATCAGGGTTGACTTGCCGACGTTGGGCCGACCGGCAACGGCCAGCTTGATGATGGACGGGTCCTGCGGCTCAGTGTCCTCGTCCACAGCCGGCAAGTGCAGCAATTCAAGCGCTGTATCGACCAGGGTGTGCATGCCTTGTCCGTGGGCTGCTGACACGCCGAGCACTTCGCCCAAACCGAGCTCAAAAAACTCTGACAACTGGACACCTTCCAGCATGCCCTCGGCTTTGTTAGCCGTCAGCACAGTAGGTTTGCCCAGCTTGCGCAAGTATTTGCCAATGTCGTGATCTTGCGCGCTGACTCCTGCTCGTGCATCCACCACAAAGACGACCACATCCGCCTCGGCAACTGCCTGACGGGTTTGCTTGGCCATTTCCTTGTAAATACCGGTTTGCGCATCAGGCTCAAAGCCGCCCGTGTCAATCACGATGTACTCGTGCGTACCCAAATTACCATTGCCATAGTGGCGGTCACGAGTCAGACCGGCATAGTCGGCGACGATGGCATCACGCGTTTTTGTCAGGCGATTAAATAATGTTGATTTGCCTACATTGGGCCTGCCAACCAAGGCAATAACGGGTTTCATTTTTACTTTTCATGTGACCTGATGGTCAGTCGTCTTGATGCGCAGTTATTCCGGTACAAAACCGTAAATTCCGCCATTGCGGGTTACCGCTATCAGGGTGTTACCAACCAGTACTGGCGCGGCTGCAATTGGCGAACCATCGGTGGTCAGGCGGTTGAGCAGGGAGCCGTCTTCACGCGACAGAAGGTGAACAATGCCTGCAAAATCGCCAATCGCCACCGAGCGGCCAACAACCAGAGGCGCTGTCAGGCTTCGATAGCGGAGCACATCGGTGGTCCAGGCACGCTCACCGTCTGTACGCCGCCAAGCCTGCACAACGCCGTCTGACTCGGTTCCGAAAAGGCGTGTGCCATCTCCATGAATGCCTTGCGCGCCGTTGGCGGGCTTGGTCCAAACCAGGCTGCCGCGCGCGGTATTGACGCAGCCGACAGTGGCCTGAAAAGCTCTGGCGCAAACCACATCGCCATCCCGGCTGACGCGGCCTACCAGATCGACCAGTCTTTCAATATCGTTCACGCCGCGAGGCGAAGCAATCGGCACTTCCCAACGAATCACGCCACTAGACGGATTCAATCCAGCCAATCGACCTGAAAAGCCAACCACCAGTGTGTCACCGACGGCCAAAATCACACCTGCCTGCTTCAAAACGAGTGGTTCATTAGGGCGCTGCTGCGACCAGAGTTTGCGGCCCGTCAGCCCGTCAAAAGCGCTGACTGACCTGTCGGCCGCCAGCACGAATACGCGCCCACCAGCTACCAAAGGCGCGGTGTAAGCCTGCGCGCCAAGTTTTTGGCGCCAGGCTTCGCGCCCATCGACAAAAGTCACCACATCGTTGGCTTGCGTGACGACAGCGGCGGTTTTGCCGTCGCTGCCAACACCTGTAGCCACTGGCGCCCCCGCGCTGGCACGCCACAAATCCGTCCCTGTACGTGCATCAATGGCCGCAACCGCGCCATCACCTCCCGATACGAAGACAGTGCCGCCAGCAACTTGAACATCCAGCGGAAAATTGATGGCGCCAATACGATTACTCCAAACCTGTTTGGCCGATACCGCACCGCTGACAGGCTGCAACGCAGCGGGCTGCGGCTTACCAGGTCCAGTGAAATAAGACATGACCGAGCACCCCGACAAAGATACTATTAAAATAATAGCAGCTTGCGCCCGCAAAATAGGGGCTAGAGGCTTAAATGATGGGTAAAAAGTCACTTTTTTGTCTCCTGATCAGTCGAAGCAGCAGTTTTGGTCGCCGTACTGGCCACAACGGCCACAGGATCGACACCCAGGGCGTTAAGTTTGACTTCGACCAAGCGGCGGTACTCGGTACGCTCGTCCAGACCCTTGTAGGCCTTTTCATATTCCGCCTTGGCCTCGGCTTTTTTGCCCTGCAAAAGCAAAACATCACCCCGACGATCGCTCGCCAAGGGGGCGAAGTCTTTAGGGAATGATCCTGTTAATACCGTCAAAGCCTCGTCGTATGCTTTGGTTTCTATCAGAATGCCCGCCAGGCGCAATTTGGCCACAGACTGAAAACCCGCGTCGTTGGCTTTGTCGGCCACCCATTTCAGCGAAGCCTTCGCCGCATCAACATTGCCTTTTTCAAAATAAGTTCTGGCCGCCAGCAACCCAGCCTGCTCGGCGTAAGCCGTACCACCAAATCGATCTTTCATGTCTGCCAGTGAGCGTTCAATGCGGGGCATATCTCCCGACAGTACAGCACGGTCAACTTCGTCATACAAGACGGATGCCTGCGACGATTGACGGCCTTGCCAATACTGGTATCCGTTCCAGGCGGCAACCGTGCCAAAAACCGCAATCAAAACCCACGTGATCAGATTACCGTAGCGTGCCCAGAAATGTTTGAGTTCCGCGAGTTGTTCCTGCTCTTCCAGATCGAGATGTTTTGCCATAAAAGTCTATTTGAAAGTCGAAGGTCAGTGCCAAAAAACAGCGCTGGGCGAATGGATTGATTGTAGAGTGCCAACAAGCGGCCAAAACGTCGTCTCAACGATTCAGATTTTGAGCCCATGCCGCCACATCGTCTAACCGATGCAGGGTTTGAGCTTGCACAGCTTCGTTTTTCTTACCCTCCACCGACGAGCGAAGAGGCTTGACAGCGACGCAGCCCTGCTCAAGCTCGGCGCTGCCAAAAATCAGCGCAAAGCGGGCACCACTGGCGTCCGCTTTTTTAAATTGCGACTTCATGCTGCCCATGCTGTCCAGGCTGATCCCGGAATGCATTTGTACGTTCACGCCTGCAGCCCTGAGTTGCTGCAAGACTTGCAAAGCAACAGGCAAGCTGGAGATTTCAGGTATCACGGCGTAAACGTCCGGCACTGGCATGGGAACTTGCGCGCCCTGCTCCTTGATCAGCTCCAGTACCCGCTCAACCCCCAGCGCCCAGCCGACTGCCGGTGCTGGCCTGCCGCCGATTTGCTCAATCAGATAGTCGTAGCGGCCACCCCCGCAAATCGTGCCTTGCGAGCCCAAACTTTGCGTTATAAATTCGAACACTGTCAGGTTGTAGTAGTCCATACCGCGCACCAGGCGAGGATTGATGTGGTAGGCCACGCCATTGGCATCGAGCATGGCTTTGACGCTGTCGAAGTGCTTGCGCGACGCTTCACCCAAAAAATTCATCAGCTGAGGGGCCGATTCCAGCATAGTCTGCATGGCTGGATTTTTACTGTCGAGCAGGCGCAGCGGATTGGTGTGCAGGCGGCGTTTGGCTTCTTCATCCAGCAGGTCGCTGTGGCCTTCAAAATATGCAATCAGAGCGATCCGGTGCTGCTTGCGTTCGTCGGGCTGGCCGAGGCTGTTAAGTTCGAGCCGAACATCGGTCAAACCCAGATCTTTCCAAAGTGCATCAGCCAGCAAAATCAGCTCGACATCCACCTCAGATCCAGGAAACCCCAGCGCTTCAGCGCCAATTTGGTGAAACTGCCGATAACGGCCGCGTTGCGGGCGCTCATGGCGGAACATCGGCCCCATGTAGTACAAACGTTTGCCGCCTTCGTAAAGCATCGAATGCTCGGCCACGGCACGCACCACACCCGCTGTATTCTCAGGCCGCAAGGTTAAAGCCTCGCCATTGAGTTTGTCTTCAAAGGAGTACATCTCTTTTTCGACGATGTCTGTAACCTCGCCCAGAGTGCGCACGAACAGCGGCGTAGGCTCAAGAATCGGCGTGCGGATATTGCGGTAGGCATAACGCGCCATCAGCGTGCGAACTTTTTCCTCCAGCCATTCCCAGCGCGCCGAATCAGGCGGCAGGATGTCGTTCATGCCTTTGACGGCAATCAATTTTTCAACCATGATTTATTGAGAGC
>ENA-OFDP01000753-OFDP01000753.1-metagenomes-genome-assembly--contig:-NODE-753-length-13883-cov-2.346760_pt1 | contig 13883 bp, 8 predicted proteins | sample MGYA00153389_OFDP01 | MGnify analysis MGYA00153389 | reverse complement strand
CGTGACGCGGCGGCCGCGCATGCGCTGCAGCTGCGCAACGGCGCGCTCGTGCGTGCCAGGTTTGCCAACGGGCTCGCCGTCCAAATCGGCCACTTGGTCGGAGCCGATGACGATGGCGTGCGGTCGCAGCGCGGCCACTGCATGGGCCTTCGCCAGCGCCAGGCGCTGCGCCAGCGTGGCAGGGGGTTCGCCGGGCTGCGGTGTTTCGTCGACCTCGGGTGCCTGCACCTCAAAAGGCAAGCGCAGACGTTGCAGCAGTTCGCGCCGGTAGCGCGATGTCGATGCCAGGATCAGCGGCGGTGATGTCATGGCTTTGATTGTCGGCGCGGATTGGCGGTGTCGGATTGCAGGTGCCGCGTGGCTACACTGCGGCGCATGAACCTTCCGCGCGTTTGGACCTTTTCTAGATCAAGCGGCACGGGCTCGGGCCCGGCGGTAATGGCGGCGGTAACGGCGGCGGTAACGGCGGCGGTTGCATTGGCGGCCGGGGTGGCGTTTGTGCGTTGCTGCGGCAGATCCCCAGCCCGAGTCGACGCCGGTGCCCGCACGCCAACGGGCGGGCTGATAGGGACATGAAAGAGCGTGCCATCGATCCGCGCATGTTGAATGTGGCCCAGCTTTGCCACGACGCCGGCAGCTTGGCGGGGCAGTGGCCGCTGGCAGGCATGAAACGCCTGCTCGACAGCCTTTATGAGCAAACTGCCGGCGATTCGAGCGTCGAATGGTCGGCCAGCGGCGCCTTGCTCGCCGCCTCGAGCAGCCAGCCCGAAGTCTGGCTGGAGTTGCGGGCCAACGTGTCCGTTTCTCTGCAATGTCAGCGCTGCCTGCAGGCGCTGATGCAGCCGCTGGCAGTGGACCGGCGTCTGCGCTTCGTGCGCAGCGAAGCCGAAGCGGAGCGACTCGACGAAACATCTGACGATGACGTGTTGGTGTTGCCGCCCAGGCTCGACCTGCATGAACTGATTGAAGACGAATTAATCCTCGCGCTGCCGCTGGTGCCGCGCCACCTGCTGCAGCATGTCGCGCCCGCGGCGCTGCGTCGTCACGCATTCACGTATGCGCCGATCGGATCGGGTCCGTATCGCGTCGTGTCGCGCGAACAGGGCCAGCGCTGGATCCTGCGCCGCACAAATGCCTTTCCGGCGCGCATGGGCGGCGTCGCATCGACACCCACGCTCGTCTTTGCCGTCATCGACGAGGCGACCACGAAGGTCGCAGGCCTCGTCAGCGGCGCACTCGACATCGCGGGCGTCAACCCGGCTACCGCACCACTGGTGCGGCGCGATCGCACACTCCGCGTGCTGGACTACCCGACATTCGTCACGAACTGGTTAATTTTCAATCCGCGCTGCAATGCACTGCGCGACGTGCGCGTCCGCCGCGCGATCGCCGTCGCCCTGGACCGCGCTCGGATCGTGGAGGCAGGCATCGGAGGCTTCGGCGTGCCGAGCGCCGCGCCATCGGCTGACCTCGCACGCGACACGACACGACGCGATGTCGCTCGCGCAGACTCGCTCCTCGATGCCGCGGGGTGGCTCCGCTCGGCGAGCGGTGTCCGAGTGCAGCGCGGCCAGCCGCTGCAGCTGCGCATGCTGACGGTCGCATCGGGCGACAACCCCGTCGAGCAGCTCATGCAGTCCGACCTTCGCGCACGCGGTGTCGACCTCCAGATCGCGACGCGCGACATGGGTGCGCTGCTCAGCAGCGCACGTTCCGCGTCCGTCGATCACTGCGCGATCTACAGCGGCGTCGCGGGCGATCCGGCGCGCAGCCAGCTCGCTGCACTCTTCGATCCGGCTGCGTCGGGCGGCGCGCTCGACCTCGGCGCGCACCGGCCAGCGAACCTGCGCCCGCTCTTCGCGACACTGCGCGCATCGGCCGATACCGCGGCCAGAAACGCGACCTGGCGCGCGATCCTCGGCGTGCTCGCCGACAGCCTCCCCGCCACCGCCGTGTTTCATTCGCGCGGTGTGCAAGGCCTGACGCGACGCTTGCAGCATGTCACGATCGATCTTCGCGGTGAATTGTTTTCGGCAGCGCGCTGGACGCTTTCCGATGCCGTTCCGGGCACACGATGACACTCTTTCTCACCGCCGACGCGTTGCGCGAGCGGAAGCGAGCGCTCGGCGATCCCGCTGCGGTCGCCGGACTCGCCTCGTCGCTGCAGTATGACTTGCATCAGGCGCTCGATGTACCCGTACCCCATGGCAAGTCGCGGCTCACACGGCACGGGGGACGCTGTGCCAGCTGTACCGTGTTGCTGGAGTTCGACCCCAGGCAGCCGCACGCGCACACCTGTCCCAGTTGCCACACCGTGTACACGAGTCGCGAGCACCACGACTGGTGGCTCATGAACGCGCACCTCTGGACGGCGGAACAGTGCACGCGCGCGGCGGCAATCGCCTACCTGTGTGACGATGTGCGAGCTGGCGCGCGCGCCGACGACATCCTCGCGACCTACGCGGACCGGTATCTTCGCTGGCCAGATCGCGACAACGCGCTCGGCCCCACGCGTCCGTTCTTCTCCACGTATCTGGAAAGCATCTGGCTGCTGCATCTCGCGACAGCACTCGACCTTCGTGAGGCCGCGGCTGGTCGGATCACGCAACTGGGGGCTTCCGTTCGTGAACGACTCGTTGCGCCGAGTGCCGCGCTGATCGCCTCCTTTGACGAGGGGCGGAGCAACCGCCAGGTGTGGCATGCCGCGGCGCTGCTCGCCGCGTCGCGCCTGCTGGACGGTGATCGCATGCGCGACACCGCGGCGTCGTCGCTGATCATGCTGCTGCGCGAGGGTCTGCACACCGATGGCAGCTGGTATGAAGGCGAGAACTACCACCTCTTTGCACATCGCGGCCTGCTCTGTGCCGTCACCATTGCGGAGCAGGCCGGCGTGGAATTGCCGTCGGACCTCATGCAACGATTCGAGGCGGGATTCGCCCTGCCGTTCCGCACCGTGCTGCCTGATGGCCTTTTTCCGGCGCGCCGCGACAGTCAGTACGGCGTTGCGCTGCGGCAGTATCGCACGGCTGACTGGATCGAGTGCGGCCTTGCGCGACATGACACGCCGGAACTCCGGAGCGCACTCGCCTCGCTCTACGCCGACTGGCCTCTCCTGGGCGACACCGGGCGCCGCACATCCACCGCGGATGCCGAACGCAATCGACCTGCCGTACGACTCACGCGCGCTGATTGCAACTGGCGCGCGCTGCTCCTCGCGCGACCGCAGTTGCCGCCACTCGCCGACGCGGTGCCGCAGTCGGAGCTGCTGGAAGGGCAGGGGCTCGCGGTGTTCCGGCGCGACGGTGGCCGCCTCTGGGTCGGCCTTGATTACGGCGATCCCGGCGCCGGACATGGCCACCCCGATCGGTTGAATCTCGTCATCGCCACGCGTCACGCCCGCTGGCTCGACGACGTCGGCACGGGCAGCTACACCGCGCCCACGCTGTCGTGGTATCGCAGTTCCATGGCACACAATGCACCGTTCGTGGACGGGCAGGATCAGGGTGCCGCGCGCGGCGAATTGCTGGCGCATGACGAGCAGCGCGACGCCGGCTGGGTCTCCGCCGCCTTCACCGAGCCGCGCAGCCAGGTGCACTTCGTGCGCACGGTGGTCGTGATGCGCGACCATGTGCTCGACGAACTCACATGGTGCTCCGCGTTTGCCGTCACCGTCGACCTGCCCATGCAGGTGCAGCTCGTGCGGCCCGACGACATGCGCTGGGCGCCGTTCGTGCCACATACCGCGCAGGACACGGTTCTCGACGATGCCGTCTCGCGCGACCTCGAGGCCGGACTGTGCGCCGAACTCGCCGTGCGTGGCCTGCCGTCACCCGCAATCGCCGGCGTCGAAGACGCGGACTCCACGTTCGTGACTTTCGTGCTGAGCGACACACCTGCCACGCTCTGGCGGGCGACGTCCATCGGGCCACCGGCCGGCGTACCGCACGCACTCATGTCGCTGCGCCAGCAGGGATGCAGCGGACGCAGCGTACGCGTCATCGCAGCTGCACACAGCCTCGCACGCGTCGTAGTCATCGGCACCACCGTGCACGTCACCAGTGCTGACGGAACGGTAGTGCACCACAGCCGCACTGCCGCAGGGTGGAACGTCGAGGTGCGCGACATCGGCGGCACGCAGCACTGCAGTCTTGGTGGCGTTCGTCAGCACGCCCGCATGCCGGATCCTGTCGTGTCAGGTGATGCACCACGGTCGGCGCTCCACGTGCGTGCCGGCGAGGCCATGGTCCGGCACCTTGGCGCACCGCACTACCGACGCACGGAGGCGTCGTGGGAAGCGGCGGGTATGCCGACTGCCATTGTCACGCTGCAGTATGACGGCCGCATCATCCGCGTCGCTGTCAGCGTCAGACTGGGTCGCTTGCCGCGCTTCGCCGCCGCCTGCGAGGTGAATCCACTCGACAACGAGCCAGCCGACATCAACAGCGATGGGGTGCAGCTGCACTGGCGCTCGGCCGTGAGCGGCATCTGGACCAGCGCGCTGGCCGTCCCGGATGGAGATCTGGTGCGCTTGCAGGCCACCGACGGTGCGCTCGACGGTCTCACGGCACACCAGGTGTCCGGGACGGCGGACGCGGCGTCCGGGTTCGCGCTGCGTTTCGACGTGCCCTGGCCCGACGTCGCGCGCCCGTTCGAGTTCGACTGCTGCGTGAACGAGTGCCCGCCCGATCGCGAGCGGCGACGTGGTCAGCTGGTGCTCAGCGGGTCGCGCGGCGAGTTCGGCTATCTTCGTGGGCCGCGGCAATCCGACGCGCATGCCATTCGCATCATCCTTCATCCAGCACAGCCGTGAGCCTGCTCCGCAACATCCGTGTCGTCCTCCATGAACCGCAGGATCCGGTCAACATCGGTGGGACGGTTCGCGTGATGAAGAACATGGGGCTCGACGACCTCGTGCTCGTGCGGCCATTCCGCTATGACCCGGAGAAGCTCGAGCGCATCGCGCACAACACACGCGATCTCGCGGGGCGCATCAGGCATGAGGATGAGCTGTCTGCGGCGCTGAAGGATTGTGTCGCGGTCTACGCCTTCGCCGGCAAGCATCGTGCGGCGCGCTGGCCGGTGATCACGCCGCGCGAGATGGCCGGAATGGCCCTCGAACGCGCGGCCGAAGGACCGGTCGCAATGCTGTTCGGTCGTGAGGACCATGGCCTGCCGAACGAGGCGCTCGATCAGAGCACCGCCGTGGTCTGCATCCCGACCACTGAACACATGTCGCTCAACCTGGCGCAGGCGATTCTGGTCGGCGCGTACGAGCTGCATCTCGCCGTTGGTGATGTCACGCGCAAGCCGCCACGCCGGCGAAAGGAAGGGCCTGCGTCGACGATCGGGAATCGCGAGCTGACCATCCAGCGCATCCATCGCGCGCTCGACCTGCTCGACTTCTTCAAGACGCGTAACCCCGATCATGTCATGCGCGCGGTGCGCTCGCTCGTGGCACGGGCCGAGCCGGCGACGCGCGAGATGGACCTCGTGAAATCCATGGCGATCGAGGTCGAACGCACGCTCGAACGCGAGACGCGCAGCTCGTTCAAGGCGGCGCTGAATGGCGAGATGTACGAGCCACCAGCATCCGATGTCCCGGCCATTCCGCCCGGCGCGGACGAGGCGCCGCTCGCGGACGCCGGCATCGACGGCGACGAATGACGCCTGATTGGCGTGCGCGAGCCGCCGCGATCATCCCCGGCGGCACATCGACCGGCAGCAAGCGCCCTGATGCGATGTTCGGCTCCACCGTTGAGGGGCCGACGCACATCGTCAGCGCGCAGGGCTGCCGGATCAGCACGGCCGATGGCGACTCGCTCATCGATCTCACAGCCGCACTCGGTGCGGTGTCGATCGGATATGCCGATCCTGCGGTGACGGAAGCCGTCTGTCGCGCCGTATGCCGGGGTCCTGTCGCGGCCTTGCCGTACACCGACGAAGTGACGCTCGCTGAACGGCTCTGCGAGCTAGTGCCAAGCGCAGAGCAGGTGCGCTTCCTGAAGACCGGTGCCGAGGCGTGTGCCGCCGCCGTTCGCATCGCACGTGCGCACACGGGCCGCGACCTCGTTCTGGGCAGCGGCTACTTCGGGTGGCTCGATTGGTGGACTCCGGCAGCCGGTGTTCCTGCTGGCGCGCATGCCGACTATCGCCACCTGCCGTTCAACGATCGCGGACGCTGGCATGCGGAGCTTCACGCTGCAGGCGACAGGCTTGCCGCAGTCGTCGTGGAACCGCTGGTCGAGGTGATCGCCGATGTCGAGTGGCTGCGCGAACTTCGCGCGCACTGTGACCAGGTGGGCGCGGTGCTGATCTTCGATGAGGTGAAGACCGGCTTCCGGCTGCATCGAGGCGGCGCCCAGGCACTGCTCGGCGTCACGCCGGACCTCACCACGCTCGGCAAGGCGATCGCGAACGGGTTTCCGCTGGCCGCCGTCGTCGGCAATAGCCGCGTGATGAGCGCCGTGCATCGCACGTGGATCTCCAGCACGCTCGCGACGGAACTCACCGCGCTCGCGGCGGCACACGCGGTGCTGGATCATCATGCCGCACATGACGTCTGCGCCCAGCTTGCATTGAATGGTGCGGCGCTGCGTCGTGCCATCGCCGCTGCTGCGTCGGCGGCCGACATGACTGTCTCCACCACCGGGCACGACACGATGTTCATCATTCGCTGGCCCGACGATGCAACGCAGGACACCATGCTGCTCGCCCTGCGCGCAGCCGGCGTACTGGCGAAGCGTGGCCCATATCAGTTTCCCACCTGTGCCATGCTCCCTGCCGACATCACGATCGTCGGTGACGCATTCCACACGGCGCTGTCCCGTTGATCATGGCTCCACGGTATCTCATTGACGCGCACGCGCATTTCCACTGGTCGGGAAGTCGTGATGATCATGCGCGCTACAATGCATCGCGGCTCGATGCGGGCGACAGGATCGGTATCACGTATCACGTCGCCTCGATCCTCGGCACCTGGGGACGTCGCTCACCTACGTATTTCGCCTCGCCCGAGGATGTCGTCGCGGGGAACGATGCGATGTACGCCATCGCCGACGCGGAGCCGGCGCGGGTGCGCGCGTTCGTGCACGTGAACCCGAATCACAGCGAGCATGCGCTGCGCGAGATCGCGCGCGGTGTGCAGCGCGGCGCGGTCGGTGTGAAGCTCAGTGCCAGTCGCCGCGCCGACGATCCGCTGAACGATGCGATCGCTGCCGATGCAGGACGCCGCGGCATGCCCGTGCTGCACCACATCTGGCAGCACCGGCAACGCGAGTGGGGCATGCAGGAGGCCAGTGATGCCATCGAGCTCGTTCGACTCGCCGCGCGGCACCCTCGCACGAACTTCATTCTCGCGCACATCGGCGGCGGCGGTGACTGGGCGCATTCGATCGACGTCGTGCGTGACCTGCCGAACATCTATCCGGACACGAGCGGCAGTGGTGTCGATCGCGGCATGCTGGACGCCTACCTCGCCGTGCTGGGCCCGCAGCGGCTGCTCTGGGCCGCCGACCTCACGCTCTGCACCGGCCTGGCCAAGTTGCAGGCACTACAGGTCATCGGCATGTCGCAGGCTGCGCTGGATGACATCTGCTGGCGGAATGCCGTGCGCATCTTTCCTCCATCCACTTTCGAGCTCGCATGACGTCACACCGTTTCGATGTCGACGTCAGCGCGTGGATCGGGCCATATCCATTCCGCGAGCTGCCGCATCCTGATGCCGCGGTCCTCGTGCATGTGCTGCAGCGCGAACGCATCGGGCAGGCCTGGGTCGGCTCGCTGCCCTCCGTCTGGCATCGGGACCCCGCGCCATCCAACGCCTGGCTCTACGAGCAGCTCGTTCCGCATGCCGGCATCCTGCGCCCCTCACCCACGGTGCGCCCTGACTGGCCCGGCTGGGAGCGCGTGCTGGACGAGGCAGTGGAGCGGGGAGCCCCCTCCGTGCGGTGTTATCCCATGCAGGTGGGCATCGGTGCCACGTCACCTGCGTTGCCGGCGCTGGCAAGTGCCGCCGCGGCACGCGGACTGGTGATTCAATTGACGGTGCGCTTCGAGGATCTTCGCCAGCGCCATCCACTGGATTCGGCGCCCGATCTCACGGCAGCGCATGTCCGCGCGCTGATTCGTGCTGATCGGCAGGTTCGTGTGGTCGTCAGTGGTGCAGGCCGTGATCTGATCGAGGAAACGCACTGGTCGCTGACGCCGGCCGAGCAGCAGCGATGCTATTGGGACTGGTCATGGGTGTGGGGTCCGCCGGAAGATCATCTGGGTCATCTGTGGCAGACGATTGGCGCGGATCGCTTCACGTTTGGAGGATATTGGCCACTGCGGCTGCTGCAGGCGCCGCTCGCAGCATTTATGTTACTGCCGACGTCGTTGCCTGCAGACACGAGCACCTCAGGTGCGCAGATCGAGGCGGAGGCGAAGGTTCGTCTGCGGTAGCGGTTTTTCCGGTGTCCGCAGCAAACCGGACCCGGGAAACGCAGGATGCTGTGACAAACAGACTTGCGTTAGGACCGGGGTGAAGCGTGTTGCATGTGATGCCACAACGACTTGCGTGATTTTCCCGGCCGCGCTTTCTTTGGTCTGGTATGGGCTTCGAGCTTGTGAAAAGTTTCACAAGCCGGGCGTTCAGCAGGGTGTCGGACTTCAACTGGTCTCACTGAATGGCGCAGCGGAAGAAGTGGGCAGCGATCCCGGGGTTTTTCCTGGTGGCTGCCGTGGCAGCCGGTCTCTCGGCCTACAGTGGAGCGACCGCGCGCGAGGCGGACGCCGCACAGGCTCCGGCCGCGGGTAACGCGCTGGCCTATCCCAAGTTCTCTGGGCTGAGCGGCAAGAATCTGGACGGCGTCCGGAACAACACCGAGGCCATGGCGCTCCCGAAGATCAAGGGCGACTCGGGACTCAAGCTCGATCCCGCCAAGGCGCCGTGGGCGTATTCCGGCGCGAGCTCGCCGCAGAACTACTCACCGGAACAGCCGGTAAAATTTCCGCATCCACAGCATGTGCAGAAGTTGGGAATGAATTGCACGTATTGTCATTACTCGGCTGGCAAGGCGCAGGATCCGGGGCTCCCGTCCGTGGCGACCTGCATGGGTTGCCACAACCTTGTTGCTACTGGCAAGCCCGAAATCAAGAAGCTCGCGGCGTATTACAAGAAAGGACAGCCGGTGCCATGGCAACGCATGCACAAGGTGCCGGAATATGTCCATTTCCCGCATTCGCGTCATTCGAACGCAGGCGTCACCTGTCAGACCTGCCACGGCGAGATCCAGAAGATGACGCAGGTTTTCCAGTATTCCTCGCTGAACATGGGCTGGTGCGTGAACTGTCACATCGAGCGGAAGGCTCGCTATGACTGCAGCACCTGCCATTACTAGTCTGACCGCTCTGAGGCGTGATGCATCGCGCATCACGCTATGTCGTGTTTCACGATTGAGGACTACTGCATGAGCACTGAGTCGGGAGCGACTGGCGTCAAGCGCCGCGACTTCCTCAAGATCCTGGGCGTCACCACCGCGGCCACTGCTGCGACCGGGTGCAGCACGGAGCATGTGCGGAAGCTGATCCCGTATGTGGCCAACCCGGACAACACCGTGCCGGGCGTCTCGAATTATTTTGCCAGCACCTGTCGCGAATGCGCCACGTCGTGCGGCATCCTGGTCGAGACGCGTGACGGGCGCGCGATCAAGATCGAAGGCAATCCGAACACCGCGCTGAATCGTGGTGCACTGTGCGCGCAGGGTCAGGCGGCGCTGCAGGGCCTGTATAACCCGGATCGCTTTCGCCAGCCAATGGCTCGCAAGAACGGCCAACTCGTTGCCATCACGTGGGACGAGGCGCTTGCGACACTGGCCACGAAACTCGGTGAAGTCCGCAGCAAGGGTCAGGCCTCGAGTGCGGTGTTCATCAACCAGCATGAGGCGGGCAGTTTTCCGGCGTTCCTCGACAGCTGGCTGGGTGACTACGGCATGCCGGCGCACATCAGCTACGACGCCGATGCACCAGCGTCGGCGATCGCCGCGAACACGGCAGCCTACGGTGTGGCATGGCCGGAACTGGACTTCGATGCTGCATCGCTGATCGTCAGCTTCGGTGCCGACTTCCTCGACGGGTGGGGACCAACCGTTCCGTTGCAGCTCGCGTGGGCTGATGCACGCGCCAAGATCGAGAATGCTCCGCGCGCCATCTACATCGGTGCACGTCGCTCCTTGACCGGTTTGAACGCCGACTCGTGGATCGCCTGCCGACCTGGCTCCGAGCTCGCGATCATCCAGTTCCTGCGCGGCAATGGCACTGCCGCTGCCGCTGCCGCCGCCGCTGACGTCTCCGCAGCGACACTGGACGGGCTGAAGGCCGAGATCACGTCGGCGAAGCGTTCGCTGCTGCTCGCTGGTGGCAATGGTGCTGACTCGACGCAGGTTGCGCTCGAAGTCGCCGAGTACAACAAGGCATTGGGCAACGTCGGCATCACGATCAAGCCCGCGTCGCCGTTTGGTGTGTACCAGCGCCTCGACGTCACGGCTGCCGTGTACAACGTGGCGGATCGCATGAACGCCGGCGCAGTGCCGGTGCTGTTCGTGCGCGGCGCGAACCCGGTGCACACGCTGCCGAAGTCGGTCAAGTTCGTCGAGGGTCTGGCCAAGGTAAGCTTCAAGGTTTCGTTCACGAATGTTCCTGACGAGACTACCGAGTTTGCTGACCTGATCCTGCCGGATCATCACAGCCTCGAGAGCTGGGGCGATGCCGAGCCGACCGTGAACACGCTGCACCTGCAGCAGCCCGCGATGGAGCCGGTGTTTCAGAGCCGCGCCACGGCCGACGTGCTCATCGAGGTCGCGAAGAAGGACACGGCGCTGGCGTCGAAGTATGCGGTGAAGGATTATCGCAGCTGGCTGATCGGCCGCTTTCCGGGTGGGCAGTCTGCGCACACGGTGGCATTGGCCACGGGTGTTGCTGCTGCGTCGTCCGCTCGTGCGGCAGCGCGCACCGCCGGCGACCTGGGTCGAAAGCCGGTCACAGGCTTTGGCGGTACCGGTGATTTTCATCTCGTCATCAACCCGTCGCCCACGCTCGGTACTGGTTCCGGTGCGAACAAGCCCTGGCTATTGGAATTGCCAGATCCGGTTTCCAAGATCGCGTGGCAGTCGTGGGTCGAGATGCACCCGATGGCCCTCAAGAAACTGGGCCTCATGCGCGGCGATCTGGTCACGATCGAGACGGCTGCCGGCAAGACCACGTTGCCGGTCTACAACTACCTCGGCATCCGCCCTGACACGATCGCGGTGTCGCTGGGTCTCGGACACAAGAGCCAGAGCGGCAAGACTTTCAACACGGACGGCGATCGCAAGGTGCCGTTCCATACGGGTTACGGCCGCTATGCAGCCGGCGTCGGCATCAACGCGGTCGATCTCGTGTCCGGCGACACCGACGCGCTCTCGGGCGGTATCGCGTACTCCACGATGAAGGCCAAGGTGACGAAGACCGGTGAGAATATTGATCTCATCACCACCGAAGGCTCGGCACGTCAGCATTCCCGCGGCATCGGCCAGGCGAGCACGCTCGCCGCATTGATTGCAGCGCGCACGCAGAAGGAAGGTGGACATGGCGCATCGGTTGGCGGCGCCGCCACGACCCAGCATGATGGCGATGCAGCGCAGGGTGCCGCCGAGGGCCATGACACCGGTCCGAAGGAGTGGGGCGGCAACGAGCACGAGTTCGTGGGTGGCGCATCGACCGAGTTCCGCAAGGGCCTCAAGAGTCCCGTCGCAAACGACGCGCAGGGCGATCTGGGCGATCAGAATTCGAAGGACATGCAGATGTACTCCGAGAAGCATTGGAGTGGCATGGCCAAGCGTCGCTGGGCGATGACCGTGGATTTGAGCCGCTGCACCGGGTGCTCGGCCTGTGTCACCGCCTGCTACGCCGAGAATAACATTCCGACCGTTGGTGCGAGTTGGCAGGGTCGCGCGCTGTCGCCGACCGTGTGGGACACGCGTCCGGGTGCCAACATCCTGAAGGGTCGCGAGATGGCGTGGATTCGCCTCGAGCGCTACTTCGAGGGTGCGGCAGACTCGGAGAACATTTTCGATCCCGGCTTCGACACGCGCTTCGTGCCGATGATGTGCCAGCATTGCGGTAACGCGCCGTGCGAGCCCGTCTGCCCGGTGTATGCGACGTACCATTCGCCGGATGGTCTGAACGTCCAGGTTTACAATCGCTGCGTTGGCACTCGTTACTGCAGCAACAATTGCCCGTACAAGGTCCGCTATTACAACTGGTTCGGGTACGGTGAGCCGGGTCGTCGTCAGTACGCGTTTCCCGAGCCGATGCACATGCAGCTGAACCCGGACGTCACGGTGCGCGGCAAGGGCGTCATGGAGAAGTGCACGTTCTGCGTGCAGCGTATCCGTGAGGCCGAGACGCGTGCGGATCTCGAGCACCGTCCGTTGCAGGCAGACGAGTTCACGACGGCCTGTGCGCAGGCGTGCCCGTCAAAGGCGATCACGTTCGGTGATGCCGCAGACCCGGCCTGGACCGTCGCGAAGCAGGTAGAGGATGAGCGAGCATATCACGTCTTCGAGGTGCTCAACACCTACACGGCCGTGGTCTATCTCAAGAAGATCAATCACATGGTCGAGGCCTGACCCGAATGGCGACGACAGTCAAGCCCGTAACGGGCAGGATCAAGCGCCCGAACATTCCGGCCGCGGGAATTCAGGTTCCCGGGGTCACTTCGTTCGAGCAGGTCGACGACGAGATTCTCGCGACGCTCAAGCCAAGCCCGAAGTGGTTCATAGGCCTTGGTCTGGCGATCTTTGCGATGCTGATCGGTGCATCGGCGTGGACGTATCAGATTTACTGGGGCCTCGGGAACGCCGGCTATGTGCCGCCGGTGATGTGGGGTGTCTACATCATCACGTTCGTGTTCTGGGTCGGTATCGGGCATGCCGGCACGCTGATCTCGGCCATCCTGTATCTCTTCCGCGCCGGATTCCGCACCACCATCTATCGCGCGTCCGAGGCGATGACGGTGTTTGCAGTCATGACGGCTGGTCTGTTCCCGATCATCCACATCGGGCGTCCATGGAAGTTCTTCTGGTTGATCCCGTATCCGAACTGGCGCCTGCTGTTCCCGCAGTTCAAGAGCCCGTTGCTCTGGGACGTGTTCGCGATCTCGACATACCTGACCATCTCGACGACGTTTCTGTATCTCGGTCTGATTCCTGACTTCGCGGTCATGCGCGACAAGGAAACGAACCCGATTCGCAAGAAGATCTTCGCGATGCTGTCGCTGGGCTGGAAGAACACCGATCGCGAATGGCGTCACTTCGCCAAGATGTACATGTTCCTCGCGGCCTTCAGCACCCCGCTGGTGCTTTCGGTGCACTCCGTCGTGTCGTTCGACTTCGCAATGGCGCTGACGCCGGGCTGGCACACCACGATTTTCCCGCCGTACTTCGTCGGTGGCGCCATCTTCTCGGGCTTTGCGATGGTCTGGACCATCCTGATTCCGATCCGCAAGTGGTGGAACCTCGAGCACTACGTCACCCTCAACCACCTCGACGCCACGGCAAAGGTCGTGTTGTTCACGTCGATCATGGTCGGCTGCGGGTATCTCTCCGAGTTCTTCATCGCCTGGTTCTCGGGCGTCGCACCGGAGCAGGAATATTTCTGGAATCGCGTGTTCGGTCAATGGTGGTGGAGCGCGTGGATCCTGCTGCTCTGCAACATGATTTTTCCGCTGTCGCTGTTTTCGCAGAAGCTGCGACGCAACCCGACCTGGCTCTGGATTCTGTCGATCATCATCAACATCGGCATGTGGTATGAGCGCTTCGTGATCGTGGTGCCGTCGCTCAGCCATGAGTTCGAGCCCTGGCAGT
>ENA-OFDP01000748-OFDP01000748.1-metagenomes-genome-assembly--contig:-NODE-748-length-13921-cov-4.226814_pt1 | contig 13921 bp, 9 predicted proteins | sample MGYA00153389_OFDP01 | MGnify analysis MGYA00153389 | reverse complement strand
GGCGGAAGTTCGTGGTGATGATGGCACGCTGGTTCAAGCCGACAGCCCAGTCCACCAGGCCTTGCGAGTTTTGGCCCAGCTCTGCGTTGATGTGTGTGAGGTCCATGCTCATTTCAGGCTTCCACAAAATGCGGGCTGCAAAAATGTGGACTGATTTTTACTGCATCGCCCTGATACGCGCCAACGTCATAGCCAGGGTAAGCCGCCAGTACACGCCCGGCTACGTCCACTGGCTGGTCATCGCGCAGTACGGCGCTGGTAAAGCCGCTGCGCTGCATTTGTGCAAGCTGGTCAATCAACACGTCACCTGTAGCCACAATCTCGCCCTTGAAACCCAACCTGCGGCTGAGTAAAAACGCCTGGCTGAATGCGCGACCATCGGTGAATTTGGGGAAGTTGAGCTCAATGCTTTCAACGCCAGCCAGGCAAACCTCGCGTGGATCGTCAGAATTGGCGATTTTCAGGTGTTTCGGGGCATCATTTTGGCCTTCAGGCCAATGAATACGGGCGCAAGAAGCTATTAATTTCATAGTATTTTAAACGGTTAAACCGTCTCTTCTTGTTGCACAGCGTGCCGCGCGCCGTTGGCTGCCAGCTTGAAAGGCTCTGAACCCAGGCGGCGCAGGGCAGCGATGAAAGTTTCAGACTGATTCGCCAAACGCTGGTCGCGGTACACGTCTAGCACGGCCTCAATCACGTCCGGCACTTCAGCCGCTGAAAACGATGGACCCACCACTTTGCCCAGAGCAGGCGTGCCCGACAGCTTGGAGCCATCCGAGCCGCCCAGCGTGATCTGGTACCACTCCTTGCCGTCTTTATCGACACCCAAAATGCCGATATGCCCGCTGTGGTGGTGGCCGCAAGAGTTAATGCATCCGCTGATGTGCAGATCAATCTCGCCCAGGTCGTGCAGCTCATCCAGGTCTTGATAGCGGCGCGTGATGGCCTCAGCCAGCGGCAAGCTGCGCGCATTGGCCAGGCTGCAAAAGTCACCGCCGGGGCAGGCAATCATGTCGGTCAGCAGGCGAATGTTGGGTCGTGCAAAACCGGCTTTGCGCGCGGCCTTCCACAGCTCGGGCAACTGGTCACAGCGCACCCACGGCAGCACCAGGTTTTGATCATGTGTGACACGCACTTCACCGGCTGAATAGTGGTCTGCCAAGTCCGCGGCCAAGTCAAGCTGGTCAGCCGTTGCATCGCCGGGGGCTTGGCCCAGGCGCTTGAACGACAAGGTGACGATGCGTAAATCCGGATTTTTGTGCGGGGCGACGTTTTGCTGCAACCAGCGGCCAAATTCCACGTCGTCAACAGCTGCGGCGCGCAGAATGTTGGCGATTTTTGCTTCGGCATCGCTGCGGTTGCAGGTTAAATCAGGCGCGACGAATGAGGCCGATACACGGTCCAGCTCGGCTTGCGTGATGGTGTGCGGCGCGCCGTCAATCTCCACGATGTCCTTGTACTCGGCCTCGACCTGGTCAACGAAGGACTGACCCTCAGCCTTGACCAAAATCTTGATGCGCGCCTTGTACATGTTGTCGCGGCGGCCAAAGCGGTTGTAGGCACGGACGATGGCTTCGAGGTAATTCAAAATTTGGTGCCACGGCAAAAACTCACGAATCGTGGTGGCCAAAATCGGCGTGCGGCCCATGCCACCACCAACCAGCACTTTAAAACCGAGCAAACCATCGGCGCTTTTAACCATGTGCAGGCCGACGTCATGCCAGGCTGTAGCGGCGCGGTCTTCAAGTGCCCCAGTAATGGCGATCTTGAACTTGCGTGGCAAAAATGCAAACTCGGGGTGCAGCGTGCTCCATTGGCGCATGATTTCAGCAAACGGGCGCGGGTCAGCCAGCTCGTCCAGCGCAATGCCTGCGCGCTCGTCACTGGTGATGTTGCGGATGCAGTTGCCGCTGGTTTGAATGCCGTGCATGTTGACGCTGGCCAGCAAGTCCATCACGTCGGCTGATTTGTCGAGCGGAATCCAGTTGTACTGCACGTTTTGGCGGGTGGTGAAGTGGCCGTAGCCTTTGGTCAGGTTGGTTTTGACCGACTTGCCGTTCGGTAGTGGAATATCACCCAGCTTGTCTTGCGCAGCCTGTGCCTCATCCAACAAAGCCGCGTTCGGCTGGTCATAGTCACGCGCAATTTTGGCCAGCACACGCAGTTGCGCGGTGTTCAGCTCGCCATACGGCACAGCCACGCGTAGCATGGGTGCATAGCGCTGCACATACCAGCCGTTTTGCAGGCGCAGCGGGCGAAATTCGTCTTCAGGCAGCGTACCGGCTTGCCAGCGGGTGAGCTGGTCGCGGTACTGGTTGGCGCGTGATTTGACGAACTGGCGGTCGAAGTCGGTGTATTGATACATGATTAAATTAGATAGCAATCAATTTGAGTCCGGCATAAGCCAACAAGACAGACAATAGTGAGCGAATGACCCGGTCAGGCGTTCTTTTCATCAGCACAGTACCCAGCCAAATACCGGGCAGCGAGCCAGCCAGCAGCTTGGCCAGCAGCAGCCAATCTACCGAGCCAATCGACGCATGACCCAAGCCTGCGACCAGTGTTAGCGGTACAGCGTGAGCAATGTCTGCCGCCACGATGCGCGGCAAGGGCAAGGCGGGGTAGAGCAGCATCAGCACGATCACGCCAATCGCGCCTGCGCCCACCGACGTGATGGTGACCAGTGTGCCAATCACTGCGCCAAACACCACGGGCAGTGCCCAGTGGCGCGCTTGCGTGGCGCGCTCCAGGTGCTCAGGTGCGATATGTGTGGGCACGGCCTTGCCGCGAACGGCTTTAAACAAAGTGGCAGCCGCTGTGAGCAGCAGCGCCACACCCAAAGTGGTTGTCATGATGGCCTGAGTGGCCGGATTGGCGGGGCCAAGCTGCTGCAAAACATAGAGCGTGACCAGGCAAGCCGGCACGCTGCCCAAAGCCACTTGGCCAACCACAGGCCAGTCAATCAGGCGGTGACGTGCCAGGCTGACTGTACCGCCCAGCTTGGTGAAGGCGGCAAACAGCAGATCCGTGCCAATCGCCAAATGTGGCTTGATGCCGAAACCAAAAATAAGCAGCGGCGTCATCAAAGAGCCACCGCCCACACCCGTCAACCCGACCACCAGACCCACGACAAAACCTGCAAAAATATAGGCAAACGAGGAAGCCAACGGCGGGACGAATTCAAACATAGCCACAGAATGTAACTGCTCGGCCTACTTAAACAAAATACAGTTTTGTTCTTCGCTTATGCCAATAAGCTTATTCATAAAAACGCATAAAGCACATCAAGGGCGAGAAGGGCATGAAAAAGCAGGCTCTAGGCCTGCTTTTTTAAACTGCCACCAAAAACGCGATTTACTTTTTCTTGGATGCAGCTGCTTTGTTCAGGTTGGTCGTCCACTTGGTGGCAAATGCCTGCAGCTCACCCAGACGCTTGAGCAGGTCAGCACCCAGCGATGTCACGATGTAGCCCGATGTACCGTGCGTCATCAGGCCTGCGGCGCGCAGTTCCTTGATGCGGGTGTTCAGCGTATTGGGTGTGATGGTGCCGATGCTGTCTTGCAAAATGCGGAAGGTTTGCGGGTGTCCGTCTTTTAGGGCCCACATTACACGCAGGGCGTAACGTGATTCCAGCAGTTCAAGCAACTGACCTACAGCTGCGGTTTCTTTAGCACTCATCAAGTATCTCCTCTTGTCAAAAAAATATGTTCACAATTTAGTCACAAACTGACTGTCAATACAAGCCTGTACATAAATATAGCGCAAATATCAAACTGCTACAAGTTTTATAGCTGCTAACGCTAATTTTCAGTGGCTTGCAGCAAGAAAGACACATAAAAAAACGCCTGCCGAGCATGCCAGCAGGCGTTTTTGGTGCATTTTTACCTGTTTTTTGCGTTACAGCGTGTCAATAAAACTACGCAATTTGTCTGAACGCGATGGGTGCTTGAGCTTGCGCAGCGCCTTGGCTTCAATTTGGCGAATCCGCTCTCGCGTCACGTCAAACTGCTTGCCAACCTCTTCCAGCGTGTGGTCGGTAGACATCTCGATACCAAAACGCATGCGCAGCACTTTGGCTTCGCGCGGGGTCAGGCTGTCCAGGATGTCTTTGACCACATCGCGCAGGCCGGCTTGCATGGCGGCTTCGAGCGGGGCGGTATTGGCGCCGTCTTCAATGAAATCGCCCAGGTGTGAATCATCATCATCACCAATTGGCGTTTCCATCGAAATAGGTTCCTTCGCAATCTTCATTATTTTGCGAATTTTGTCTTCCGGGATTTCCATCTTCTCGGCCAGTACGCTGGCGTCCGGCTCAAAGCCAAACTCTTGCAGATGCTGACGCGACAAGCGGTTCATCTTGTTGATGGTTTCAATCATGTGCACCGGGATGCGGATGGTGCGCGCCTGGTCGGCAATGCTGCGGGTGATCGCCTGGCGAATCCACCACGTGGCGTAGGTCGAGAATTTGTAGCCCCGGCGGTATTCAAACTTGTCCACGGCTTTCATCAAACCAATGTTGCCTTCCTGAATCAGGTCAAGAAACTGCAGGCCACGGTTGGTGTACTTTTTAGCGATGGAAATCACCAGGCGCAAGTTGGCCTCAATCATTTCCTTCTTGGCATCACGTGAGTTGGTCTCACCTTCGTTCATGCGTTTGTTGATGTCTTTGAGGTGAGCAAGTGGCACCACCACACGCGCCTGCAACTCGCCAAGCTTGGTTTGCAGTTCCTGAATCGGTGGAATGTTGCGCGCCATCACGGTGGACCAAGGCTTGCCAGATGCGACCTGTTTTTCAACCCATTTCAGGTTCAGCAGGTTGGGCGGAAAGTCTTTGATGAAAGTCTCTTGCGGCATGCCGCATTTTTCAACAATGATGCGGCGCAGTTCGCGCTCTTTTTTGCGCACGTCCAGCACCTGGCCGCGCAGCAAGTCGCACAGCTTTTCAATGGATTTGGCGGTAAAACGCACAGTCATCAACTCGTCGCTAAGCAACTTTTGCGACTTTATGTAAGTCGGTGTGCCGTAGCCTTCTTTGTCGTAGGTTTTGTGAACCTTCTCAAAGTGAACGGCAATTTTGTCAAATCGGCTCAAGGCTTCGATTTTCAGTTCTTCCAGCTTTTTGGTCAACGCTTTGGAGCCGCCCTTGCCATCGTCATCGTCTTCTTCGTCAAACTCGTCAAAGTCTTCTTCGGCCACATAGTCATCGGCCTCGTCTGCTACGGTAAAACCGTCAACCACGGTAGAAATAACAACTTTGCCTTCACGAATATCTTCGCCCATGCGCAAAATTTCAGCAATCGTGGCGGGGGACTCAGAGATGGCTTCCATCATCTTCATCAAGCCACCTTCAATGCGCTTGGCAATTTCAATCTCGCCTTCACGCGTCAACAACTCAACCGTACCCATTTCACGCATGTACATGCGAACAGGATCCGTGGTGCGGCCAAACTCGCTGTCGACGGTGGACAGCGCAGCTTCGGCGGCTTCTTCGGCTTCTTCTTCAGTCGAGCCTGCTGGCGCGTTGCTGGTGATCAGCAATGACTCTGCATCGGGCGTTTGCTCGTACACGGCCACGCCCAGATCGTTCAACGTCAGGATCACTGCTTCAAGCGTTTCCGCATCAATCACCTTGTCGGGCAGGTGGTCAGAAATTTCGCCATGCGTCAGGTAGCCGCGCGTTTTGCCGAGCTTGATTAGCGCTTTCAGGCGCATGCGGCGTTTCAAAATGTCTTCTTCGCTCAGCACTGTTTCGTCCAGGCCAAACTCTTTCATCAAGGCGCGTTCCTTGGCCTTGCTGATTTTCATTCGCAGGGGCTTGACCTTTTCAGTCGTATCGACAGCGGGCGCCTCTTCAAACTCGGCAACCACGTCTGACAGGTCTTCGTCGCCTTCGCCAATTATTTTGGACTTGGGGCCGCGTTTGGCGTCCGCTTTGTCGGTGTCTGCGACTTTGGCAGGACGGCCTGGTTTCTTCTTTACACCCATCTCAAGGGCAGCAGCGGTTGGCTTGACAGCCAGGGGTTTGATTTCGGCAATTTTCTTGATAGGCACTGGTAGAGCTTTCTTCGGGGGCGATGCTGGTTTGGCAGATTTGACCGGCTTGGCGCTTGCTTTCGGCGGCTTGACAGCTTTAGATGTGGTGGCTTTTCTGGTTTTATCAACCAGCGCAGTTTTGATGATTTTTTTCACCGCTACAGCAGCTTTTGAGGCCAATTTGCCTGCAGTCTTGACTGCAGGTTTCGTAGCCGATTTTTTTAATATTTTTGAAGGCATAGCGGGGCTCCAAATGACAAAGATTTATCCACAATACAAAAATGTGCAGAACTGCAAAATCAAGCACAAAAAGCGCAACAACAATTAAATGGATTTTGCAATCGGCTAATTGCAAGTAAAAAATCACAAGCTGTCTGGGCGAACATTTGGTGTGCAGTCCTTGCGGTGCTGTGACCAACTCTTTTGAAAGTGTTTTCCGCGGTGCGGAAGGTCGATGCCGGAGGTGCTGCTGTCGCGCTTGCGTTAACTAAAACCGGATTGTACCTTATTGCCTGTTTTTTAAGCGAAAAAAATCGACTTATTTTTGCAGAGTGCTGGCCAGATGTTTGTAGCGCTGCATGGCCGCCGGGTCGGTTTCGGCCCTCAGGGCCAGATCCTTCATTTCCTCTTGTCGCTTGAGTTTGACGAGCTGATCCATGATGCTGCGCACTTCGGTCCAGTCGCCCTCAATGCCGTCAGGTATTTGCGAAAGTTGGGCAACCGCATAGGCCTCATGCGCATGACCGCGCAGGCCTTCACGCAGGGCGGCCCAAGGTTGCGGGCCGTGGTCATGCAACTGATTTTCAAACCAGGCAAACAGGGGGCCGTGCGGCGCGGGCAGGGCGCACAGCAAATGATGCTCTTCAACATTTAGCAAGTCCCAGCTTTGCGGCACGGTCAGCAGTTGGCGCAGCACGCGGTCTTCACGGTTGGCGGGCAGCAGGCGGCCAGCGATGCGACGGGCGGGTTTTAGGGTGGCAGTTAACGGTCTGGCGAAATGCGGTTCTGAGTTTGAATAATCCACTTCTTGATCGCTCGGGTAACCGACATCGGCTGAATAACCAGCAAATACTTCATTTTCGCTATTTTGAGCCGTTTTTGAGGATGTTTTAGGGCTGTGGCCCAGTGAATTTGGGCGCGAGTAGCTACTCTTTTTATAGCCACCTGGTTTGCTGGCAGGCTGCCACAGCTCTAACAAATCGCGCAAGTCAATCACCACCTTGTCGGCGATCTCGGCCAGCAACTGGCGTTTTAACGCGCCGTCAGGCAGCAGTCTCCATAGCGGTCGTGCATTGCTGGCCATGTGCGCACGGCCTTCGGCGGTGTCCAATGCGCAGTCATCAGCGGCGGCTTGCAGCATGAACTTGCTCAAGGGTAACGCTTTTGCTACATAGTCGGCAAAGCCGTCTTTGCCATGCGCGCGAATGTAACTGTCGGGGTCATGCTCAGCGGGTAAAAACAAAAACTTGACGGTACGCACATCGGTGGCAAAGGGCAGGGCCGCATCCAGTGCCTTGCGTGCTGCCCGGCGGCCTGCGCTGTCGCCGTCAAAACTGAAGACGACAGAATCGGTAAAGCGAAACAGTTTTTGCACGTGGTCAGGCGTACAGGCTGTCCCCAATGTGGCCACAGCATTTGCAAAACCCATTTGCGCCAACGCCACAACATCCATATAGCCCTCGGTGACCAGGGCGTAGCCATGTTCACGCAGGGCGGTGCGCGCTTCATACAGGCCGTACAGCTCGCGTCCCTTGCTAAAAACTGGTGTCTCGGGTGAATTTAAATATTTTGGCTTTTCGTCGCTCAATACCCGCCCGCCAAAGCCAATGCATTCGCCCTTCACGTTGCGAATGGGGAACATGACGCGGTCTCTAAAACGGTCATAGCGCTTGGCCTCGCCTTGAACGTTTTCGTCCCCCGGCTCGCCAGTAATCACCAAACCGCTTTCAACCAGCAGCGCATCGTTGTAGTCAGGAAAGACGCTCGCCAAGCTGCGCCAGCCTTCAGGCGCGTAGCCCAGGCCGAAGGTTTTGGCAACCTCGCCCGACAGGCCGCGTCCCTTGAAGTACTCAATCGCTTTAGGTGAATTGCGCAAGGCTTTGATATAGGCTATGCCGGCTTTTTCAAGCACGCTGGTCAGGGTGGCTTGCTGTTCACGCATTTGCGCAGCTTTGGCCCGGTCTTGCGGCGACACATCGTCATCAGGCACCTGTAGGCCGTATTGCTGGGCCAGGTCTTTGACGGCCTCAATAAAAGTCATACCGCCGTGATCCATCAAAAAACCGATGGCGTTGCCATTTTTGCCACAGCCAAAGCAGTGGAAAAACTGCTTGGCCGGACTGACGCTGAACGAAGGGGACTTTTCGCCATGAAAAGGGCACAGACCCATAAAGTTTGCACCCCCCTTTTTCAGTTGCACATAGCGCCCCACGATGTCGACCACGTCGGCTCTGGCCAGTAGCTCTTGAATAAAGGATTGCGGAATCGCCATGACGCCATTTTGACCTGTTGCGTCTCAGGCCTGACAGGCGTAAAAAAGCCCGCTCGAGGCAGGCTTTTTAAAAGTTAACGCAGCAATTTATTTTGCTGGTGTCTTTTTAACTGGTTTTTTGCTTTTCTTTGGCTTGGCAGTTGCGTTGTTCATGATGTATCTCTTGGTTAAAAGTGTCAAACATAGCTGCCGATAAGCAACTACAGATTCTTGTTACGCCTGAGAATTTCTTCCAAGCTTGACAAGTTCAGATTCAACGATGGAATGAAGCTTGTGGTTGACATTGTTAGGAGAAATTAAACTCTCACGCTATCAACGTCGCCAAATAAACGCACTTCCGCCATAAATGATCCATCCCCAACCATATCAAAACCTTGATTTCGTCCGGTTTTTGCTGTGCAGACCGTTTTATGTCATGCTTTTCTTTCTGGTGATCGAAGCCGCTTTGGCTGCGGCCACCACGGCGCTCATCATCAAGGCAGGATACGACGTAGCCGACCAGGAATTTTTAATTTCAGACTTTGTCTGGATCGTACTGGCGCAGTCAGCGTCCTATGTGGTGGGTGCAACCAGTTGGGTATTTGCCGAACGCGCCGGGTTTGGCGCTTATGGCCGCTACATGTTGAGGTTCGCACGTGACAACCGCAGTTTGCCCGCGCTGCTGGGCGACAAATCACAGCGGGACGTGGTTGAACCGTTTTTAACCAACGAAACTTTTCAAATATTTTTTGAGCTGGTTTACGAGTTGGAAGCCGATTTAAAGCTTTTTTTCGGGCTGATTTTTAATGCCATCGTGCTGGGTTTCGCCATTGATGCAGGCTTGCCCGGTGTGTATGCGGCGGTTTTTGTCGTGCTGCTTGGCTTGCAATACACACTGCGCCGCCCGGTGGCCAAAGCCTATGTTGAGCAGCAGCGCACCACTAACCGCATGACGGCTCACACCTATACCGCCTGGGACAACATCACCACAGGCAACCGGTACAACTACCGGCTGTGGCATGCGGGCTTCAAGCAGCGACTGCGCGATGCGCTGCGCGCGCAAATCCGGGCCATTCTGGCGCGGGAAGGAATTGCAGCCATCAGCGGTGTTTTTGCGCTGGTAGTGGTGTTCAGCTACCTGGCGTGGATTGCTGGCCGCAACGTCACAGATACTGGCATGCTGATTGCACTGGCTGCCACACTGCCCCGGCAAATTGATTTGTCATACAACGTACATGGCCTGGCCAGCGGTTGGAACGACCTGCTGGCCGTGTGGACGCGCATGACGGGCGCCTGCGCCGCCATGCGGCCTGAGCCCCATGCCAACTTTGACCAGCGCATTCGATTTGACGGCGTGACAATATTGCAGGGTCAAGAGACCGTAATTTGCAACAGTGTTGACGACACGCTGGCACGTATCCGGGCAAAACCCACAGGCCGCCTGCTGGTGCGCGGCAGCAATGGTTCGGGCAAATCAAGCTTGCTGGTAGCGTTGAAAGCAAGGCTGGCATCGCAGGCTTATTACTGGCCCACCGGTGACAAGCTGGCGTTTGCTTTTGCAGGGGCAGCCAATGATGACGACGTTGAACCCGCTGCTAGCGGCTTTTCATCCGGCGAGCGACAGCTTAAAAGCCTGCAAGAAATCGTCAACCGCACCCATGCGGCGGTGTATCTGCTCGACGAGTGGGACGCAAACCTGGACGCCAAAAACCGCGCCAGCGCCGAAGTTCTGGTTGCTGCACTGGCAGCACGTGCAGTCGTCGTTGAAATATCGCATCGTGACCGGGTGTAACCCGCAAGAAGACTTTAAAAGACAACATGGCCACCATTTTTAACACCGACTTGCCCAAAACCCCCGCCAATTACGCGGCTCAGTCACCGCTGGCGTTTATTGAACGAACAGCAGAGGTGTACCCCGACAAGCTAGCCGTGGTGCATGGCAACTTGCGCCGCACCTGGCTTGATACTTTTACCCGCTGCCGACAACTGGCCAGCGCGCTTGAAAAGCACGGCATAACCAAAGGCGACACGGTAGCCGTGATGCTGCCCAACACGCCGCCCATGGTGGAGGCGCACTTTGGGATACCCGCGACGGGCGCAGTGCTAAACGCCCTGAATACCCGGCTGGATGCCGAAACCATTGCCTTCATGCTGGATCACGGCGAGGCCAAGGTCGTGATTGTTGACCCGGAGTTTGCAGGCATCATGCAAAAGGCGCTGGAACTTCGTACATCGACAACACCGCTGCTGGTCATCAATGCTGAAGATGCGCTGTATACGGGAGACAGCTCACGCATTGGCAGCATCAACTACGACGATTTTCTAGCCACTGGCGATGCAAATTACGCGTGGAAATTGCCCGATGACGAATGGGACGCCATCGCCCTGAACTACACGAGCGGCACGACAGGCAACCCGAAGGGCGTGGTCTACCACCACCGGGGCGCCGCGGCCAATGCCGTGTCAAACATTCTTGAATGGGACATGCCCAAACACCCGGTGTACCTTTGGACGCTGCCCATGTTCCATTGCAACGGCTGGTGCTTTCCGTGGACGGTGGCAGCGCGTGCGGGTGTGAACGTTTGTTTGCGCAAGGTGGCTGCGGCCGAGATTTTTGATGCGATTTGCAGCCACGGCGTGACGCACTATTGCGCCGCGCCCATCGTGCATGGCATGCTGGTCAACGCCCCTGATGCTTTGACGAAGGGTTTACCACAAGGTGTGAAATGTATGGTGGCAGGCGCAGCACCGCCCGCTTCGATGATTGAGGGCATGGAGGCCTTGGGCTTTGACTTGACCCACGTCTATGGCCTGACCGAGGTCTATGGCCCCGCCACCGTCTGCGCCAAGCACGAGGTCTGGGACGCGCTTGACATTGGCGAACGTGCCCGTTTGAACGCCAGGCAAGGCGTGCGCTACCACCTTCAAGCTGACGTTCGAGTGCTGGACCCCGCCACCATGCAGCCCGTTCCGCAAGACGGCGAGACCATGGGCGAGATCATGTTCAAAGGCAACATCGCTATGAAAGGTTATTTGAAAAACGCCAAGGCTACAGACGAAGCCTTTTCAGGCGGCTGGTTTCACTCAGGCGATCTCGCTGTGTGCTACCCAGATGGTTACATGAAGATCAAAGACCGCAGCAAAGACATCATCATTTCGGGCGGAGAAAACATCAGCTCTATTGAAGTAGAAGACGTTTTGTATCGCCATCCCGACGTACTGGCCGCAGCCGTGGTGGCCAAGCCAGACGAACGCTGGGGCGAAACACCCTGCGCGTTTGTCGAGTTGAAAGAGGGTGCGACTACCAAGGCTGAAGACATCACAGCCCATTGCAAAAAACACCTGGCTGCTTTTAAAGTGCCGCGTACTATCGTGTTTGGGCAGTTGCCCAAAACGTCCACTGGAAAGATTCAGAAGTTTGAGTTGCGAAAGGTTGCGAGGTCGGTTGCTGCAATTGGTTAGGATTTTTTCGGTAGAACTGATGACGGATTATCGATCAAGGAGCCTGAGAAAATCAACGAGACCAGGAGGTCGGGACAAGTACAAATTTTTAATGTACCTGTGTTATTCGTGATTTCTCCGGCTCCCTTGGAAAATGCCCGCTTAGTCACTTACCGCTGTTGAAACAACACCAGTCGCGCTTCGCGCGTCTGATCGCCACGAGTGGCTGTAATGGTGGTTTCATAACGTGCGCCCGGCACACTTATCTGCGGCTGAAAGCTGAATGCAAAGTTGCCTGCTGCATCAGAACGTATGGATTGGTTGAATATCTGCTGGTTGATGCCAAATATCCCGGCCAGTGCAGCAATTGCTTGAACCTGAACGTCAAGCTTTGCATCAGGCACAGTACGGCCACGCACTTCAACTCTGCCGCCAGGCACTTGCGCATTGTTGGCGTGGCTGGTGATCTCAAGTGGTAATACGGCAGTAGGCGCTTGTGGACCTGCAACGACAAAGGCCCAGTTTTGTTTGACAGCATTGCCAGCGTTGTCCGACGCGGTCACTTCAACAGCGTAGTTTCCAGGACGCAGATCGCCACGCCATGTCAGAAATTGAGCGGTAATGCTGGCGTTACGCGTCTGGTCTTGACCGCCAATGGTCAGCTTGACCGTTTTAGGGTCCACGCCGACACCGCCCATGTCGTCAAACGTTGCGGACACCGATATGGGGCTGCCAGTAACGACTTCATTGTTTTTGGGCGACAGGTTTTTCACTGTTGGTGGACGCGCATCCACCAGCAACGCCTGGTTGAGTCTGGAACGCGACACCTGTCCGTTGGACTCCAGTGCCATTGTGATGTTCAGTGACGCAGGGAAGTTGTCATTGCGCCGAATGGTGTACGCGCCTTCGTAACGGCCTCGCCCAACTTCCGGCATGGGCACGTCACGCACCACACCATCGATCGTCAACATTGCCCGTCCGTTTGGTGTACCGGCTGCGGTAAAACGCAACTCGGCACCCGGTTCGATCTTCGCAACAGGAACCACGGCAAATCGTTCAATCACGGGCATGACAGCAACAGGCGGCGTGGGGGCTACTGGCTGAGCTGCTACAGGCGCAGGCGCAGCTGCTGTGGCAAAAGCCTGGGTGGCAATGCTGGACCTTCCGCGCACCCGAAGCGTTGCGCGTGCGGTTGGTTGTGCGCCCAAACGGTCACGCCGACTGATGGTGTATGAGCCTTCGTAAATTCCCTGGCTGACTTCCCGCATCACGATATTTCTGTTGACACCTGTGATACGAACGCTTGCCTGACCTCTGGGCGTACCTTCAAGCGTGAAGTCAATGTCACTGCCGGGGCTTACGGGCGATGTTGAATCAATTGTGAAAGCGTCAATTTGAGGTGCTGAGCTATTGCGAGATTGTGCGTTTGCCAGATGCGGCAGGGTAGCCATAAATCCCACGGCAATCGCGGGAATAAGCAGCTTTAAAACATGTTTAAAAATTTTCATGAGGGGTTCACCTTGTATTTGTTTAGCGACGTAACATTTGTAAAGTAAAAGCCACCGCATGTATGTAGGCAATTGCGCATAGTCGCTGCGGGGAATCTAAACCTGAGGTCATACCGTCAATAAATCGCATTGGCAGCAGTTAACGCAATTTAAACAACGGATGAAAAAGCCAGCGGGCATACGAGTTAGCCCTTAAAAAAATGTAACAGTCGATGAATGTTGGTATGCGGCTGGAGTAGCCTTACACCGCGCAAGATGATGGCCTGATAAGAGCCAAACCTTACACTGTCACGATGATTATTTTGGGTTTTGAGTCAAGTTGCGATGAAACAGGCGTGGCATTGGTCGAGTGTTCTGGCCGAGCTATCCCGCGATTACTTTCGCACGCACTTTTCAGCCAGATTGACATGCACCAGGCTTACGGTGGCGTGGTCCCGGAACTGGCCAGTCGAGACCACATTCGACGTGC
>ENA-OFDP01000745-OFDP01000745.1-metagenomes-genome-assembly--contig:-NODE-745-length-13989-cov-2.527630_pt1 | contig 13989 bp, 12 predicted proteins | sample MGYA00153389_OFDP01 | MGnify analysis MGYA00153389 | reverse complement strand
GAGGTTTTGGGTACGCGAATCTCTGATGAAAAACGTGAAAAAATCATGGGTTTTGTCGCTAAGATCCAAGATCCGTTCACCGAGCGCCTAGCACGTTTGGCTGGCGAAGGGGATGAAGGCGAGGCGGTTGCCGAATCAGCTGGCTAAGAGCAGCTTGTTCAGCGGCATCAAGTCGCGGCCAATCAATCACGGTTGAACCACAGCCGCCTTGATCGCCTCAACATCGACGTTTTCCACGTAACGGATGATGTTGGTCCAGTTGGGCCAAAAACCAAAGCCGCCATCGTCGCCTGCCGACTTCAGGCACGGCATCGCCTGTGCCTGACCGGAACGCCGATGGAGAATCACCTTGGCGAACTTTGGTCGCTGTTTCGGTTCCTGATGCCGGGTTTGCTGGGCGACGAAAAAACCTTCAAGCGGGACTACCGTGTGCCGATCGAGCGGGAGGGTGATTTGGCACGGCAGAAATTCCTTGCCCGTCGCGTACATCCGTTCCTGTTGCGACGGACCAAGGATCTGGTGGCGCATGAATTACCTGCCAAGACGCTGGTCACGCGCGTGATTGAATTTGAATCTGCCCAGGCTGATTTGTACGAGACCGTGCGGGCGGCGATGGACAAGCGGGTGCGAGAAGAAATCGCAGCGAAGGGTATCGCCAAAAGCCATATTGTGGTGCTGGATGCCTTATTGAAGCTGCGGCAAATTTGCTGCGATCCACGACTTTTGAAGACCGGCCTAAAAGGCAAGGCGCCGTCTTCAGCGAAACTGGTGACACTGATGGAAATGCTGGAAGAATTGCTGGCCGAGGGCCGCAGCATATTGTTGTTCTCGCAATTCACCAGCATGCTGGCGCTGATCGAATCCGAACTTGAGACGCGCGGCCTCACTTACGCAAAGCTCACCGGCACCACGCGTGACCGCAAGAAACCGATAGCGCAATTTCAATCGGGCGAGGTAAAGCTGTTTCTGATCAGCCTCAAGGCCGGCGGCACGGGACTTACCCTTACTGCAGCCGATACCGTGATTCACTACGACCCGTGGTGGAATCCTGCGGTAGAAAATCAGGCGACTGACCGTGCGCACCGTATCGGCCAAGTCAAACCAGTGTTTGTCTACAAGCTCATTGCCAAAGGCACCCTGGAGGAACGCATTGTCGAGCTACAAATGAAAAAAGGCGCGCTGGCGGCGGGAATACTCGATGGAGATATGAGTGCCTCGAGCGCGTTGGATGCGAAAGATTTGCAGGCGCTGTTTGAGCCAATGCCAGAGTAAGCTTCACAGATCTGAATGCGTAGATCGCCATTCAAAGCGCTGACTAGACCAGAAGCGCCTTGAGAGCCGCGCCAATGCTGGAGTATTCACTGCGATAAACTGCTACTTCCGCGCGAACATCAACCATCTAAACGAAAACAGCTGCCGTGAAAACAGCACCAGCAATGTCGCGATCATGCCTACGTGCACCGGCCACAAACCAATCCAGGGCGATATCTCGCCCTGCTCGGTCCACTTCTGGAAAACCGTCAGGAGGTTGTAATAAAGAAAGAAAATCAGAATCGCCATAAACAGGTTGCCGGAGGCGCCGGAACGTGGATTGACGAACGACAACGGCACTGCCATCAACGCCAGCACCAGCGCGGCTATCGGCAGCGCTAGCCGCCAATGCAATTCGGCCATCCGTTCAGCATTGGGCTGCGCAATCAAAGCCCAAGTCGCGGTCTGTTTCGAATTGGGCGCGCTGGCTTTGACTTCACGGGTCTCAATGCGAACTTTTTGTGTCTCGAACTCGATGATGCGGAAGTCCAGCTTTCCCGGCGTGCCCTCGTAGTCGCGTCCATTCTTCAGCACGACGAATTTGTCGCCGTTTGGCTCGATTTTTAGAGACGCTGATTCGGCGACGATAACGCCTGGGCGACCCTCGGCGTTATATTGCACGACAAAAATATTATTCAGTACGCCGGTCTCAATGGATGTGTTGTCGACAAAGAAGACGCGATTGGCGCCGCGCGACTCGATGAAACTGCCCGGCGATAGACGTGCGGCGTCGTCTTTACTGCGGAGTATTCGCTGATACTCCGCACTTTGTGTGAACGCCCACGGCGTCAGGAAAAGGCTTAATACGCCGGTCAACAATGCAATTGGCAGGCCGAATCTGAGCACGGGCTTGATCCATGCAGCAATCGACAGGCCCGACGAGAACCAGACCTGCATTTCGCTATCACGATAACTGCGCGATAAAGCGAGCAACACGCCGATGAACAACGCCAACGCCAGCAATACGGGAAGATAGCCCAGCATCGCAAACCCGAGCAGCGCCATTACTGCTTCCGGCTCCACGCCACCGGACGAGGCCTGCTTCAAATAAAACGCGAGTTGCTGCACCATCATGATCGCGACGAGTACGCCGATCACGCCCAGACTGATGCCGGTAAATTCTTTGGTGATGCTGCGGTGGAAGATGGTCACGATGAGTTAAAACGAGAATTGGCGAGATGAATAAAACCGGGTGGTGCTTTGACGGCCTATGCGGAAACCGGCGATAATTGCGGTTTACTTGCGCGCTCATCGGGCGAATGCGGGTGCAATAACAGGCCTATGGCCACGGAGAACCTTCATGGAATTTAGCATAAAAGGCGGCGACCTCTCGAAACTCAAAACCGACTGCGTTGTTGTCGGCGTGTTCGACTCAAAAAAACTTTCCACTGCGGCGACAGCCCTGGACAAGGCGTCCAAGGGCGCGATTACGGCTGCGGTATCGTCTGGCGACATTTCTGGCAAATGCGGGAGCACGCTTATATTGCAAGCAGTGCCCGGGATCACTGCCAAGCGCGTTTTGCTCATGGGCTATGGTAACGATAAAGAGTACAACAACAAGATTTTCGTTGCCTCGCTGTCGGCCGCCTTCAAGGCCTTGAAAAAATGCGCCGCGACCGATGTCACCATTCCATTGAATACCAAGCACGCTTCCGCCGACATCGCCTGGAAAGTTGAGCAAGCTGCCATTTGTGCCATCGACGGCGCGTATCGATTCAACCAGATGAAGAGCAAGGCTGATAACAAGCACATCGGCAAGGCCGTCACCTTCCATATGGATGGCAAAGCCAACGAGAAGGCACTGTATGCGGCCATCAAACGCGGCGAGGCCATTGGTGAAGGGATGAATCTCACCAAAGATCTCGGCAATATGCCGCCAAATATCGCGACGCCTGCGTATCTGGCCAGCACGGCAAAAGACCTGGCCAAGACCTACAAATTCAAGTGCACCATCCTTGAAAAAAAGGACATGGAAAAACTGGGCATGAACACCCTGCTCTCAGTCTCCAAAGGCTCTTACCTGCCGCCGAAATTCATCGTGCTCGAACACAACGGCGGCAAGAAAGGTGCGGCCCCCGTTGTACTGGTAGGCAAGGGAATTACCTTCGACACCGGTGGCATTTCCATCAAGCCATCGGCCGAGATGGATGAAATGAAGTACGACATGCAGGGTGCCGGCTCGATGCTGGGCGCAATGAAAACGGTCGGCATGATGAAGCTACCGTTGAACGTGGTCATGCTGGTACCGACCTGCGAAAACATGCCGGGTGGCAACGCGACCCGCCCAGGCGACATCGTCAAATCGATGGCGGGCCACACGATCGAAATTCTCAACACCGATGCAGAAGGTCGCTTGATTCTGTGCGACGCGCTCACTTATGCGGAGCGTTTCAAGCCCGCCGTGGTGGTTGACGCGGCGACACTTACCGGTGCGATGGTTATTGCGCTAGGCCATATCACGACCGGCATATTTGCCAACGACGATAAACTGGCCGCTGAGCTTGTCAATGCAGGTGTCGTTGCCAACGACGCGGCGTGGCATTTGCCGATGAGCGATGAATACGACGCCTTGCTGAAAAGCAACTTCGCTGACATTCCAAACATCAGCGGTGGTCGCGCCGGTGGCGCGATTACAGCGGCGTGCTTTTTGGGCCGATTCACCAAGTCGTACAAATGGGCACACATGGATATCGCCGGCACAGCATGGAAATCCGGCGCAGACAAGGGCGCGACCGGGCGGCCGGTACCACTGTTGGCGAATTTCCTGTTCAAGCGCGCCGGGATCTAGTTCGTTCTTCCATTGCCCTCCCAGACCACGGGCGGGGGCAATGGTTGGGGGATTTGAACTATTCGCGATGACTGAGATTAAGTTCTTCTTCAATGTCGATCACAAATTGCATTTCGCCTGCAATCTGGCAAAGCGCGCCTTTGATGACGGTCGCCGATTAATCGTGTTTGCGCCGTCGACCAAACTTGCAGAAGAATTTGACCGTTTGCTGTGGACGTTTTCCCAGCTTTCCTTTGTGCCTCATGTGAAAGCGGCACATCCGCTTGCGGCAGAGACACCAATTGTCATCGCCACCGACGACACTGGCCTACCGCACCATGAGGCGCTGCTAAATATTGGCGACGATCCGCCACCATTTTTTAGCCGCTTCGATGCGCTGCGAGAAGTCGTTAGCGGCGATGTGAATGATCGTGCCAGCGCGCGTGAACGAATGAAGTTTTATAAGGCGCGGGGGTTTGATGTTCAAGCTCACGATATGCTTAAGCATGGATAAAGATCAGGAACTTGCCGGACGCGTGGATGCATTGCTGGGCAGGCATGGCCGCACCATCGAGCCGCCCGACGACCGCAATGTGCCGCTGCTCACAGATCTGGTCGATGCCCCCGAGTGGAATCCCGCGAGTGCCGCAACTGCGGCAATAACGCCAACGACTCCCGATGCGGCCACGTTACTGAAGCAGATGTCAGAGCATGAAATTGATGCGCTCTCAAACGATATTTTTACACGCGTGATGGAACGTATCGACCATGGTCTCGCCGCGAAACTTGAAGACCGAATCGCCGCGCAGCTGTCCACGCAGATCAATAGCGCCATCACGCATGTCATATCCGATATGCGACAGGATATTGCCAACGAAATCGGCGATGCGGTCAACGCCGCGTTGGCCGACAAGCTTCGGCAAAAATAACTCCCTGTCCCGCACCGTGTTTTGGCGCAGACAAGTCTCACAGCAATATTCGCAACACTACCTCATAAGACGCGTTGAACCATGAATCAAGCACTGCCTTCAGCAAACCCCGAAGCCGTCATCAATCCTCTCGATAACGCGCTCGCCAAAGCCTTTGACCCGATCGCCATCGAGTCATACTGGTACCCGAAATGGGAACAGTCGGGCTACTTCAAGGCCGCGTCTGAAGCGACCAAACCCGGCCAATCCAACTACGCCATCCAGCTGCCGCCGCCAAATGTCACTGGCACCTTGCACATGGGGCATGCGTTCCAGCAAACATTGATGGACACACTGGTGCGCTACCGCCGCATGCGCGGCGACAACACCAATTGGGTGGTGGGCACCGATCACGCCGGTATCGCCACACAGATCGTGGTGGAGCGACAACTCCAGGCCGAGGGCAAGTCACGTCATAATTTGGGCCGCGAGAAATTCATCGAACGTGTGTGGGACTGGAAACGCGAATCGGGCTCGACCATCACGCGGCAGATGCGGAGGCTCGGTGATTCGGCCAACTGGGAATATGCCGATACCGAAGGTGAAAAGGGCGGCTATTTCACCATGGACGCGAAGATGTCCAAAGCCGTCGTGGAAGCTTTTGTGCGTATGCACGAGCAGGGACTGATTTATCGCGGCAAGCGGCTCGTGAATTGGGATCCGGTGTTGGGGACGGCAGTGTCTGACTTGGAGGTGGTGAGTCAGGAGGAAGATGGGAAGATTTGGGAGATTCGCTACCCATTTGAAAACGGCGACGATGGATTAGTCGTTGCGACGACGCGTCCTGAGACTTTGCTGGGTGATGTGGCGGTAGCCGTTCATCCTGACGATGAGCGTTACCGTCATCTGGTGGGCAAGCGCGTCAAGCTGCCCTTGACGAGCCGCACGATTCCTATCATTGCGGATGAATATGTCGACAAGGAATTTGGAACCGGCTGCGTGAAAATTACGCCAGCGCATGACACGAATGACTACGCGATTGGCCAGCGTCACAACCTGCCGCAAATCTGCGTGCTGACGCTTGACGCCAAAATTAACGACGCAGCGCCTATTGAGTATCGCGGGCTGGATCGTTTCGATGCGCGCAAGCAAGTCCTGAAAGACCTTGAAGCACAGGGCCTGCTGGTCTCAGAGAAAAAACACAAACTCAACGTCCCGCGCTCTGACCGCACCGGTGTGATCGTCGAGCCCATGCTTACCGACCAATGGTTCGTAAAGATGGACGGCCTCGCCACTCGCGGGCTCAACGCCGTTGAAACCGGTGACGTGAAATTCTTCCCGGATCATTGGTCAGCCACCTACAACCATTGGCTGAAAAATATCCAGGATTGGTGCATTTCCCGCCAGCTCTGGTGGGGCCACCAGATTCCGGCGTGGTATGACGATGAAGGCAAGATCTACGTCGCGCGCGATGAAGCTGAAGCCATATCCAAGGCTGGCGGAAAGACACTGAAGCGGGATCCGGATGTCCTCGACACGTGGTTCTCCTCCGCGCTGATCCCCTTCACCACGCTGGGCTGGCCGGAAGAGACGCCGGACATGAAGGCGTATCTGCCCTCTTCCGTACTAGTGACGGGCAATGACATCATTTTCTTCTGGGTCGCGCGGATGATCATGATGACGTTGCACTTCACGGACAAGGTTCCCTTCAAGCATGTCTACATCAACGCCATGGTGCGCGATGCAGAAGGACAGAAAATGTCCAAGTCAAAGGGCAATACGCTGGATCCGCTGGACCTAATTGATGGCATCAGTCTCGATGCGTTGCTGGAGAAATCCACCAAGGGCCTGATGCTGGCCGCGCACCAGGAAAAAGCGGCAAAGTATGTGAAGAAAAACTTCCCCAGCGGCATACCCGCTTACGGCACCGATGCGCTGCGCTTCACGTTTACGTCGTTGGCGCCGCTGTCGATGACGCTCAATTTCGACTTGAGCCGTTGCGAGGGCTATCGCAATTTCTGTAACAAGCTCTGGAACGCGACACGTTACGTGTTGATGAATATCGAAGGCAAGAACGCGTTCGAATGTGGCATCGAAGAGTCCACCGACGCGGGATACACCGATTTTTCCATGGCGGACCGCTGGATCGTCAGCCTCCTGCAACGCACCGAAGCTGAAGTTGCACAGGGTTTCGATGAATACCGTTTCGACAATGCTTCGAGCGGGATTTACAAATTCGTGTGGGACGAATACTGCGACTGGTATGTAGAACTCGCCAAGGTGCAACTGCAAACCGGCACCGACGCGCAGCAACGCGCGACGCGCCGCACATTGCTGCGTGTGCTCGAAACCATTCTGCGACTGGCGCATCCGATCATCCCGTTTATTACCGAAGAACTGTGGCAGAAGGTTGCGCCACTGGCAGGTAAAGCGGGAGAGACAATCATGCTGGCACCGTATCCGATTTCACAGCCGGAAAAAATCGACGTGGCCGCAGAAGCGTTCGTTGCCTCTTTGAAAGAATCGATTGATGCCGTGCGTAATCTGCGCGGCGAAATGAATGTATCGCCTGCGCTTCGTGTGCCATTATTCATCAGCGGCGACGCTGCAATTATTTCCCGGCAGTTGCCTTATCTTGTTGCGCTGGCGAAGATTTCGGATGCGCAAATAGTAGCGGTATTGCCAGATGCGAATGCGCCGGTAGCACTGACGTCGTCGGCCAAATGGATGTTGGATATCAAGATTGACGTGGCGGCAGAATCTGCACGTTTGTCGAAGGAAATTGCGCGCCTGGAAAATGAGATCGTCAAAGCGCACGCGAAGCTCGGCAACGCCAGTTTCGTCGAGCGCGCACCCGCGGCAGTTGTCGATCAGGAAAAGAAGCGGCTTGCTGACTTCGAAGCGACTGTCGCACAGCAGAAAATACAATTACAGAAACTGAAACCATAGCATTGGCGGGCGTCGCAGACCATAAATACGCCATAGACCGCATGGATACTCGATCTATGTCTTTAAATGCGGTTCGGGCACCTGAGTGGCGATGAAACTTCCCCACAGCCTCCGCTCCCTGCGACACCAGAATTTCCGTCGCTACTACGTCGGCCAAACCGTATCGTTACTGGGTTCGTGGATGCAGTCCACTGCCGTCATGTGGCTTGCGTACCGTTTGACCGGCTCAACGGTGGCCACGGGCGCTGTCGGCTTCCTTGCCATGGCGCCCTACATTTTCATCACGCCGATAGCGGGTGCCTTGTCGGATCGGATCAGCCGCAGGAAACTGCTGGTGGCCGTGTTAAGCCTCTCGGTAATCAATGCAGCGGCGCTGGCCGTACTAACCTACACCGAACAAATCACCATCACCATCATCGGTGCACTTGCGTTCGTGCAGGGCATTCTCAATAGCGTTGAAGTTCCCACGAGGCATGCATTCTTCGTGCAGCTGATTTCAGACAAGGAGGACTTGCCGAACGCCATTGCGCTCAACTCCATCAACATCAATTCGACGCGACTGCTTGGACCAGCAATTGGTGGTGTGCTGATTGCATCATTAGGGGAAGTTGCATGCTTCAGTCTCAATGCGATTTCGTTTCTTGCCGTGCTGGTGCAACTGCGCCGTATTTTGCCAAACGAAGGACTGCGAAAGGAAAACACGACAGGCTTGTTCGCCGACCTCGTCGAAGGGATGCGTTACGCGACCAGGCACCCGGTGATTGGGCCTTTGGTGCTTACGCTGGGTGCAATATCGTTTGCGGTCAGTCCGTACACAATCCTGATGCCTGCCATTGCCGTACAAACATTCGGCAAAGGTGCCGAGCTCAATGGACTCTTCATCAGCGGTGCTGGCGTCGGCGCCCTCGTCGGCGCGATCCTGCTCGCACGACGGCCTGACGTGCGCGGATTGACAGGGTGGCTTTTAATGACAGCCGGCCTCGCAGCCATCGGCATCCTCGGCTTCTCTTTTTCGCAAAACGAGTGGCTGTCCTTCCTTTGCATGACGATTACGGGAATGGGATTGATGGGTTCCTCAACATCGGTCAACACGATTTTGCAGTCGATTGTGGAGGAAAACATGCGTGGAAGAATTGTCAGTATTTACGCAATGTTTTACGTCGGTTCTGCGCCGCTCGGGCATCTCATGGCAGGCTGGCTGGCGGAGCACATCGGCGCACCGCGTACTTTCACCGTCTGCGGCGTGATATGCGCGGGGGCAGCGCTTGGCTACGGGTTATACCTGCCGCGTCTTAGGGCGCATTTGCGGCCAATCTATGTGAAGCGCGGTATCATCCCCGCCTCGCCCGGAGGAACTGATCAATGAGCATCTCATCACACGACACCATCCTGTTTACGCAGCAGGGCAGCATCGGCACGCTAACGTTTAATCGGCCCGACGTTTACAACGCGATGAACCCGGAATTGATACGCGCGATGCGCGATGTCACGGCGGAAATTATGGCTTCCAAAACCTTGCGCGCCGTCATTCTTAAAGGTGCCGGGAAGGCCTTCCTCGCAGGCGGCGATGTGGGATTGTTTTACAGGGAGCGCGACACCATCGTCGAAACGGTGAAACCACTGGGCGACGCGCTGCACGAAGGCATCAAAAATATCCGTAACATGCCGTTTCCCGTTATCGCGCAAATCCAGGGCGCGTGTGCGGGTGCAGGCCTCAGCGTTGCGATGGCAGCCGACTTCGCAATCGCCGCCGAAGGTGCGCAGTTCAATACCGCGTACACAAAAATTGGTTTGTCACCAGACGGCGGTAGCACGTTTTTTCTGCCGCGCTACGTCGGCATGAAACGCGCCATCGAGCTCACGATGCTGGCAGAGATGTTCGACGCAAAGGCGGCAGCTGATATGGGCATCATCAACCGCGTCGTAGCGGCGGATCAACTGGAGCAGGAAGTCGCCAAATTGGCAGAGCGGCTCTCAAACGGGGCTACGCAAGCATTCGCGCGCGCCAAAAAACTGATCAATCAGTCATTCATGACGCCCATCGACAAACAACTCGATGACGAGATTGCCTATTTTGCCGAGTGCGCAAAGACGAGTGATTTCAAGGAGGGTGTGACCGCGTTTGTCGAGAAGCGCAAGCCGCATTTCGAGGGAAAGTAGACCCCGCAAACCTACTGTACAAGCAGCAGTTAGCGCTTCGCGATCAAAAACGTAAAAGCGGAAGCGGTCTCTTCGGAGGACAGCAGTGGATTACCCGTCTGTTTACAAAATGCCGCGAAATCTTTCACCGCACCGGGATCAGTTGCGACGATACGCAATACCTGGCCTGACTCCATATCGGTCAACGCCTTTTTGGCGCGCAATATTGGCAACGGGCAATTGAGGCCCTTTACGTCGAGATCTTTGCTTATCGTTACGTTATTCATCATTTGATCCGGTGATTGCCGCGGGCGGCTCTTGTCAATGTCACACATTTTACCACCGGGGTAAATGATGCCTTGACGATGTAGTTCAAGCGTAACGGCGACACTTCTATCGTTTAAATACTCTGGTAACATCGCGTCTCGGGATCGCAGGCTCCCGTTGCGCGATGTGGCAAACGCCTCACGCGCCAAGACGGTGTCCCGTCCAAGTCTGGCAACCTTTTATTCAAAGGATCTCCCATGGACACCGCAATCGCCAGCTCTATCTCTGTTGCAACACTACTCGCAGCGCATGGCAGCGCCGCATCTCCACTTGTGATCGATGTACGCCGCATTCAGGCGTTTGAGGCCGACACCACAATGCTTGCCGGCGCCACCTGGCGTGACCCGTTCGCTATCAACGAGTGGATCAAATTCCTGCCACATCAATCTAACATCGTTGTCTATTGTGTACACGGCCACGAGATCAGCAAGAACGCCTGCGCTGCGTTGCGCGGTGCCGGATTGAAGGCACACTATCTCGAAGGTGGCTTTGAAGCGTGGACGGCTCACGGTGCACCAACGATCAAAAAGCAATCAGCTCTGTCGATCCCGTCTCCGATCAATGCACCATCAAAATGGGTCACCCGCGAACGGCCGAAAATTGATCGCATCGCGTGCCCTTGGCTGATTCGACGTTTCATCGACCCTCTTGCAGAGTTTCTCTACGTACCGTCATCGGAAGTTCTTCCCTGCGCCAAATCGCAAGCCGCCACGCTTTACGATGTACCCGATGTACGGTTCTCTCATCGAGGGGAGGAATGTAGCTTTGATGCGTTTATTCAGGATTTTGAAATCAACGATCCGGCATTGAACTATCTGGCCGCCATCGTTCGCGGAGCCGATACCGGCAATCTGCAACTGACGCCACAGTCGCCGGGCCTGCTGGCAATTTCGCTGGGACTGTCCGCGTTGTACCAAAAAGACCACGACACGCTTGAGCATGGGATGGTGATATACGACGCGCTTTATGCGTGGCTAAAACGGGCCACGGCTGAAGTACACAACGCCGATCTTTTCAAAAAGCCATGACCGCGCCCTCGCCGATTTTATTTCGCGACGCACTGGGCTTCTGGCTGAAGCTGGGATTCATCAGTTTTGGCGGACCGGCCGGGCAAATTGCGATCATGCACCGCGAACTGGTTGAGCAAAAACGCTGGATTTCCGAGAAGCGTTTTCTGCACGCGCTCAATTACTGCATGGTGTTACCCGGCCCGGAGGCGCAGCAACTCGCCACTTACATCGGCTGGCTGATGCATGGCACCTGGGGCGGCATCGTGGCAGGTCTATTGTTTGTGCTGCCCTCACTGGCGATATTGATTCTGCTCTCGTGGATTTATGTCGCCTTCGGCACCGTTCCTTTGATTGCCGGTATTTTCTACGGGATCAAGCCAGCGGTGACCGCAATCGTGCTCGCTGCCGCGTGGCGCATCGGTGGCAAAACACTCAAAAATGCGTGGCTATACATGATCGCGGCCGTAGCGTTTGTCGCGATTTTCCTTGGTGACATTCCGTTCCCCGCGATTGTTTTGGGTGCCGCAATAGTCGGTGCGATTGGCGGAAAAGTTGTACCGGAAAAATTTTCGCTGGGTGGTAACCACGATGAAAACGTTACTGGTGCGGGCAACGCAATCATCGACGACCGCACGCCAATACCGCCCCACGCAATGTTTCGCGTTTCCAGACTACTAGTCTTTCTCGGCATCGGCATCGCGATGTGGCTGGCCGGGATGGCGATATTAGTGGCGCACAGGGGCGTGGACGGCACACTCGTGCAGATGGCCTGGTTTTTCTCTAAAGCCGCACTACTCACATTTGGCGGCGCCTACGCGGTGCTGCCGTATGTGTATCAGGGTGCGGTCGAAAATTTCCAGTGGCTCACCGCGCAGCAAATGATCGACGGTCTTGCGCTGGGCGAAACCACACCTGGTCCGTTAATCATGGTCGTGGCGTATGTTGGCTTTGTCGGCGGATGGACTAAAGCGGTACTCGGCGCGGACGCGCTATTTCTTGGCGCTGCAGTGGCGGCATGCGTGGTTACTTTTTTTACTTTCCTGCCGTCGTTCCTGTTTATCCTCATCGGTGGTCCGCTGGTCGAAGCGACCCACGGACAAATGAAATTCACGGCGCCTCTTACCGCAATTACAGCGGCGGTTGTGGGCGTGATTGTTAACCTGGCCATATTTTTTGCGTGGAAAATATGGTGGCCAACTGCGACACGAGACGCACCGTTCAGCGGCACATTTGACTGGTTTTCAATGCTGCTCACCGTTGCGGCCGCGCTTGCACTGATGCGCTACAAAGCCAATGTCATCGTTGTCATTGTGACGTGTGGCGCGCTTGGTGTAGCCACGACGCTCATCACAGCGTGACGACGACCGCAAAAGCTAGTCACTCGCGATGAAATCGCCCGACTTGCCACCGCGCTTTTCAAGTAGCCGCACGCCAGAAATCACCATGCCTCTATCTGCCGCCTTGACCATATCGTAAATGGTCAACAACCCTGCGTTGACGGCCATGAGTGCCTCCATTTCAACGCCGGTGCGGCCGATCGTCTCGACCGTCGCGACGCACGTTATGCTTGAGGTGGCGGCGTCGCTTTGAAAAGCAACCGTGATTTTGTTGATAATCAAGGGATGGGCAAGCGGGATCAAGTCCGACGCGCGCTTGGCACCCTGAATGGCCGCGATGCGCGCGATACCGAGCACATCGCCTTTCTTGGCGGTGCCTGCGCGTATCAACTCATACGTTGCCGGTTGCATGGTGATGCGACCGGTGCCAGTGGCGACGCGGTGGGTTTCTGGCTTGGCGCCGACATCGACCATGTGTGCCTGGCCGTTTTCATCAAAATGGTTCAATTTGTTCATAAACAGATTATGCCGTCTTCCATTGGTACAATTCTTTATCGCTTTCCAGCAGCCTGTGCATCAGGGATGCCTACGCTATTTGGCAGGAACTAAAAGCGTCACGGGTACGTCCCACCATCCTTAGCAACCCCGCAAACCTCGCGACCAGCGAAATCCACTCTATGCCAATGCCGTTCTGTCTGAAGCGACTATGCGCCGTACTGATATTGATCGCGTACACCGCGATGCCTGGCGCACTGGTAGCTGCCGATTTACCCGAACTGGGCGATGCTTCTGACGCGGTACTTTCGGCGCCGCAGGAGCGCGCCATCGGCAAGCGAATTATGCTCGAAGTACGCGCGGACCGTACGTTTGTCGAGGACGCTGAAATTCAGGATTACATCAGCGCCGTAGGCACCCGTTTGGTGGGAGCAACGCGCAGCGCAACCAACGACAATCGCCGCGATTTTGAATTCTTTGTTCTTAACGACGAGTCGATAAATGCCTTCGCGTTGTTAGGCGGATTTATCGGCATTCACTCTGGCCTGCTGCTCGCAACGACAAGCGAGTCTGAGTTGGCTGGCGTGCTAGGACACGAGCTGTCGCACATATTGCAACGCCATCAATCGCGCGGCGCCGATGTCCAGCGCAAGGGCTTGCCTGTGCAGTTGTTGGGCTTGGCGGCGGCCATTCTGGCTGCCCGCTCCAATTCCGCTTCGTCGGCACAAGCGGCCGAAGCTGCAATC
>ENA-OFDP01000741-OFDP01000741.1-metagenomes-genome-assembly--contig:-NODE-741-length-14028-cov-5.649968_pt1 | contig 14028 bp, 15 predicted proteins | sample MGYA00153389_OFDP01 | MGnify analysis MGYA00153389 | reverse complement strand
AAATCTTGTGGGATGGGCCGGAGAGCCCGTCCTAATTATTTTTGCAAGAGGTCTAATATTACTTGCAACTCAAAAAATGATTTACATTAACCAAAATTTCTCCTTTATACGGAGTATGGAAAAGACTCCAAGCTATTTCTAAAATTGCCGTAAAAAGCGCAAATCGCTAGCATAAACCCGGCGAATATCGTCAATTTCATGCAGTACCATTGCGAATCGCTCCACCCCAAAACCAGCCGCAAAACCACTGTATTTTTCTGGATCTAAACCAACTCCTTTGAGAACGTTAGGATCGACTATACCGCAGCCTAAAACTTCCAGCCATTTGCCATTCCACTGCAAATCAACTTCGGCAGAAGGTTCTGTAAACGGAAAGTAACTCGTGCGAAAACGAATCGGCAAGTCTTGACCGAACATTTGTCGCAAAAACTCTTTAATTGTGCCTTTCAAGTCAGTAAAAGTCAGACCTTCACCTATTGCCAAAAGTTCTATTTGGTGGAAGACTGCGGCGTGAGTTGCATCGACGGTATCACGGCGGTAAACGCGGCCGGGAGAGACAATCCGAATCGGCGGTTTATTCTGTTCCATGTAGCGAATTTGCACGGAGGATGTTTGAGTTCGCAGCAGGTTTCCGCCTGGGAGGTAAAAGGTATCTTGCATATCCCGCGCTGGGTGGTCTGGCGGAGTATTCAATGCCTCAAAATTGTAATAGTCTGTTTCCATTTCGGGGCCGTTGGCGACGGTGTAGCCGAGGCCAACAAATATATCTAGAGCGCGGTCTATGACGCTGTTTAAGGGGTGAATTCGACCTTGGGGACTGAAAATCCCAGGCATGGTGACATCGAGGGTTTCTGAGGCTAATTTGGCTCCAATTTGGGCGGTTTGGAGGCTAGTGCGTTTGTTTTCTAAGTCGGTTTGTAGGGCTTCTTTGACGGTGTTGGCGATCGCACCTAGTTTCGGCCGCTGATCTGGCGGTAGCTTGCCCATCATCGCTAAAATTTGAGATACTTGACCTTTTTTGCCAAGGTAATTGACGCGCAACTGTTCGAGTTGTTCGAGGGTATTGGTGGTTGCGATCGCACTTTTGGCTTCTTGGCCCAGGGTTTCTAGTTGGGTTTCAATGTCGCTTAGCTGGACAGTCATATTGATTTTAGATTTTAGATTTTAGATTTTAGATTGATGGCGATTTTGAGCCAAGCTGAGTTTAGCGCAATCTGGGTGTAATAGCTAATTGGAGATGAATGCGATCGCCCACTTGAATATAGTCTTGAATATAGTTTAGTATTGTTCAAAGCCCTACAAAACTTTTAATGAAACTTTTAATTAGCAACGACGACGGCATCTTTGCACAAGGTATCCAGAGCCTAGCCAACGCACTCGCCGCCGCCGGCCATGACGTAAGCGTAGTTTGTCCCGACAGAGAACGTTCGGCCACGGGCCACGGGCTCACCCTCCACCAACCCATCCGTGCGGAAATTGTCGAATCTATTTTTGATCCAGCAGTCAAAGCTTGGGCTTGTTCGGGTACTCCCGCCGATTGCGTGAAATTAGCTTTGTGGGCTTTAGTTGACAAACCGCCCGATTTTGTGCTATCTGGCATCAATCACGGCCCGAATTTAGGAACGGATATTATCTGCTCAGGGACTGTTTCGGCGGCAATGGAAGGATTCATGGAAGGCATTCCCAGCATTGCTTTCAGCCTTGCTAGCTATACTTCGCTGGAATTTGGGCCTGCTGTGAATTTTGCTGTCACTTTGCTCGCACAGTTGGAAAAAGTGCCAATGGCAAAACCGATGTTGTTGAATGTGAATATACCGGCGGTTAAACAAACAGAAATTACCGGAGTTGCGATCGCCCGTCAAGGCATTCGCCGCTATTTCGACATATTTCAAAAGCGCACCGATCCGCGCGGCAAAACTTATTATTGGCTGGCTGGGGAATTGTTAGAAGATGTAGAAGAAACGCCCGATCCGGCTGTAGGGCATGATATTCCTACGGATGTACAAGCTATTCGCGACCATAAAATTACCGTTACTCCATTGCAATACAATCTGACCTGTGGTGCGGACTTGCACTCCTTACGGGATTGGGAATTTAAAGATTTTGGGGATCAGTGAGATGCGATCGGGCGGATCTGAGGGGTAAAATAGGAATTAAGGAAATGTACCTCTTCAGGTCTATGCCCTAGGCATTAATGCAGGCTCTCAATTGGTTGTTGGTTTTTTACTCAAGAAAAACAGTTATGAACGCTCCCACATATAACACTCATTCTGTCACTTGCCCGATTTGCAACCGTTCCAGCGTCGTCGGCCCAGTAGGGATGGTAAGCGGACTATTCACTTGTCCGCACTGTCATTCCCACATGGTAATTAGCTGGAGCGGTCATTTTGTGCGCGATCCTTTTAGCTTGAAACAATTGACGGTGGGGAAGATGCTCAGGCGAGAGAGTAGGCCGCTAGCTCGCATTCAGCGCGATTTGGGGATTGGGAAGCGTTTGCCGTTGCTGGCTATTTTGGGCAGTGCTGTATTTCTGGGATTTGCGATCGCGGCTACAGATCAGTCATTAGCGCGATCGCAGCCGTTTCAAGGATTTTTAGAGTGGGTGAGTGGGAGTGGGAATTCCCAGGATGTCTCTCGTTAACATTTCGCTACATGAATTTTGACACTGACTGGGTTTAAATTTGTCTTCCTTTGGGTATAGATGACAATTTGGGATTTGGGATTAGAAACCCCGGCGGTTGAAAACCGCGGCTACACAAACGAAGTCCGCCTGCGCGGACTGAAGAAATCTATTTGTTGATTCGGTGATTTCAATCGGTGATTTAATCATGATTCTCTTAGTCCGCAGAGGCGGACTTTGTTTGTATAGACACGATTTCAATCGTCGGGTTTCGGATTAAATAGCCCGGTTTAAATCACCGATTCAATTGCTACAATTAAATTACCATGATCCCAAATTTATGCCAATTGACGACGAAGATTTTCAAATAGAAATCAGCGACGATCGCAAACTGCAACTATTCACAGACAGACACGAATTTACCCGCCGATTTGCCTTTTATTTAAACGAAGACCCGCCCCGCGAACAAATTTTGTATTTTTTCGGGGATGGAGGCAACGGCAAGTCATTGCTCCTCAAACACTTGGAGTATCACTGCTGCAAAAGATTTACGCCGCAGGTTTGGCAACAATTGCGCGCACTCCCAGAATCAAGAGCGGCCGAAGTTGCTGATTTCGTCCGCAATGCAGAACCTAAAACTTATACTCCCATACCCGTAGTCAGACACGATTTCGGATTGATACCGATTAAAGAAGATAAACCGCAAGATAGATTTTACGGCTTGCTGATGCTGCGGCGAAATGTCGCAGCAGCCACAAAGAAATATAAATTTAAATTTCCTAATTATGATTTTGCTTGCTTTTGGTATTTGCTGAACAAAGGCGAGTCAAACGCAACTCTCGAACAACTTTTCCCCGATGATGTCATGGAATTGTTGACACCTGTAGTTGAAACTTTTGCAGAGTTTCCCGTGGTGGCGCAAGCTGTAGCAATGCTCAAGTTGCGAGATAAATTGGGCGGCATTAAGCGGGCGATGAAATTAATTCAAAATCGCCTCAATGTCAGCGACGAAAAGGCAGATGAAATTCGCCGCAAAGATATTGATACTGAATTAATCGACTGTTTGCCGAAATTGTTTGCAGGGGATTTGAATGCGGCAATGGCGGGCAGAAATAAACCCGATCGCCTCGTGATGCTGTTCGATACTCACGAGAAAATGTGGGATGCCAAACGCAATTCTCAGGGAGTAACTTTTTGGTATCAAGATGAGTGGTTTCGGCGGTTGCTGAGGGCGCTGGATTACAAATTGGGGATTGTGGTTGCTGTGGCGGGGCGAGATTGTCCGGTGACGCAACTGCGGTGGCAGAATGCGCCGAGGTTTCCGATTCCTGAAGATTATATAGATGCACAATTGGTGTGGCATTTGTCTCCCGCCGATGCTAGGGATTACTTGCAGAAAGTGGAGATTGACAAGGCAGATTTGGCAGATGCTGTTATTAGATATGCCAGCGTCAATCCTGATGAGAGTTGGGAGAATTTGCAGGTACATCCGTTTTATTTGGGTTTGTGCGCGGATGTGGTGCTGGCAGAAAGAAGGCGGGGAATTGAGTTGCTGTCGTCGGATTTTGCGCGGATTCCGAAGTTGGAAAATAAGACTGCGGAGTTAACGGATCGGTTGCTGATGTATGTGGATCGCGAAGTGCGATCGGCTGACGCACTCCAACATTGATTGATGTTGTTGGCGGCAATTTTTATTTCCACACCTGACAAGCTTTGTATCATTGTGAATTAACATGATATGGATAACTGCTGAATATAGTTGATAACTTCATCTTTACTAATTATTTCAGAAGTTGGCACACAATAAGAAGGGTAAATATAATGAGTTTCACCTGTCGCTGCTGTTTTGCGTTTATCTATTTTTGTACCGTATCTATCTGGATAAATAATCCACTTTGTACTGGGACGTGTTGGCGTTATTGCTCCCCAAGCTATTTTGGTATTTCGACAGTACCAAATAACTACTGCTGGCGGGTTTACCCATTGTTTACTTTCTACTTCACCGCACATCCAACCTTTATAACCGGGCGGTATTTGTCGAATCGGATCTGTAATAGACTGAAATACTGTTTTTACAGATATCCAAAAAATTTTATTGCCTAAATTATCATACACAGGAATATCTTCGTCAGTATTAAACTGAGTAAGAATAGACTCTCCTGTATTAATTCCCCGTTTCCTCAGTCCATTGCGAATAAGTGTTACAGCATAATCTCCTTCAGCTAAAAATTTTTCCCAAGTCATAAATACTTAATCATACTTTTTCCTTAAAATTTTATCATCAAAACTCATCTAAAACTTCTTCGTTTACATCTGGTAAAGAATTTTTCATTTGATTCATTTGTTCTTTCACCAATTCTATTAAACGATCGTTGCAGTATTCAGCAATTGCTGGATATTTGTCTGCCGTCTCTTCTAAAGGTGTTATCACACATGGATCGCTAATATCAATACCCAATTCTATCCACTGCCTAGTTTGCTCCACAGCTACATTGACCAGCTTTTCTAGTTCTGGTAAGTAGTTACTTATCCCATTCAAAGGATTTAATTTCGATATTTCTTCTAGAGAAATAGACAGATTTTCTAGTTGCTTTTTCTTGAGTAATTTAAGGTCTTTATCTTTTGCAAATACTGAAAGAAGTGAAGATGTTCCCGCTTCTAATATTTTTGTATGAAGGACTGAAAAAGGTTGCCGACCTTCAACCGGAATATTATCCCAATAATTAGTAGCAAGTTCTCGAAATAGTTGATATGCTCTAACATAATGTAGGCATGCATCTATCCCATCTTTTGTAGTGCTCGCTAAATTAATCAAACCCAGAGCCTCATACAATATTTGACAAGTCTTTAAATTCTTACTACAATCATCACTGAATTTTTTTATGACCTCCTTTAACTTTTCGTCTAAAGATATTTTCCAAGCATAGTTGCCAATGTCATAAAGTACGAATTCGTTAACCTCTTGAAACTTCTTTGATATTACAAATAACTCTTCAGCAGTTAAACGTTCACGTATCACTCCCTCCTCGGCAGATGATCTACTACTTCTTTCCTCTGACTTCGTGTCCTTCGCGTCTTCGTGGTTAAATAATTCGATATTCTTCCAATGGGAAGGGGCTAAACTATTTATTTCATCAATTTTAGTAGTAAGTGTGGATATTAAACTCTCAAATTCAGCACTAACAAATTCCGTTTCGAGCTTTTGCCTAGCTTCCTCTATTTTCGTTTTAATACTAGAGGTGAGAGCTTCTTCAAAGCTATCCAAAACAAACTGTGTCATAGCATTTAACCTCGCAGCAGTTGGCTGACTTGCACTAACGAAAGTTAGTTTACTTGCATTTTATCACAACCACACGAATAGTGCATCAAAGGGCGATCGCACTTCCCGTACCTCATCCAAGACTTAAAAACAGAAAGTCCGCCTGTGCGGACTTCGTTTGTCTAGCGCCACACATCAGTCTGGCAGACTAATCACTCCAAATTCAACACACAATAAGGATAACGAGTCGTCACACAAACTACTGGCCCCACATAAAAACCCGGTTTCTGCCCACCCGCGCAGTCCTGAACGCACTCCGACAAAGAAACCGGGTTTTTTCCCAAATTTGCGAATCACCACCAAATATTGTCATAAAAACCCGGTTTCTGGCCACCCGCGCGTAAGCCCTAAATTTGCTACAATAGCCCTATAAAATATCAAAATATCAAAATATAAAAAATATGAATGAATCCCAAATACCGCAAATACCTTGGCTGCCCTTAAGCCGAGAAGCGCACAAACTATCAGTTACCGACAGATTGGCTCTAGTCAACGCGATTGTTGAGTCCATCAGACGGGAACTCAGACCCCGCCAACCTCTGCCCGATGATTTTGTGGAGCCCAGGACGGGCCTAGCAAAAACTGATACACCACCCGCAACAGATGACGAATTTGAAATTAGATTGCGGCCCGATCGCAAAGGTGCAGCCAAGCGGCTCAGAGGGCTAGCAAAAACTGATATGCCACCTCCAACAGATGCCGAAGTTGCACTCATGTTAGAAGAACATTTGGTGGAGAAATACCTAAAATGAAGGTATTAATAGACACCAACATTATCCTCGATAGTTTGCTAGAACGAGAACCGTTTGTAGAGGATGCTGATGCTTTATTTGAGGCGATCGAAAATGAGCAAATTGAGGGATATGTAACGGCAACAACTTTAACAAATATCTTCTACATTGTCCGAAGGCAAACTCGCAGCCTCGATCGCGCTAGGCAAGCTATTGCTGAAACACTAGCATTAATGAATGTATCTGCGGTCGATCGCCACGTTTTGGAAATAGCATTTGCATCTAATTTAACCGATTTTGAAGATGCCGTGCAGTTAGCTTGTGCGCTGTCAGATAACTTGGAGGCGATCGTCACCCGCGATGCCGGAGATTTCGTCGGCGCGACCTTACCAATTCTATCACCTAAAGAGTTATTAAAACGTTTGAAATAAGATTAACAGGATTTATGCGCTCCGACCAAAGAAACCGGGTTTTTGGCCGAATCTACGAATCACAACCAAGTATTCTCGAAAAAACCCGGTTTCTGACCCCGTGCGTCAGCCCTAAGACTTGATACCTGACGGCGCACATTTCTTGCTCTCTTCCGATTCCAGGTATTGCTTGTAAGCCACCTCATCGCCACCAAAAGAATCGATCGATACCTGTCGTTTCGGCATCGATTTCAGAGGAGCATCGATCGGGCTATACCGACAGTAACACATCACAATTACGTCATAGTCGCTCATCGGAGTTGGAATATCAGGCGTGTATGTTTGCACCCGCACAACTTCCCAATCACTCACCCGATAATGAGTATTGTGTGCGTGCTCGTTTGGATCGTGTTCTGACTCCACCCGCACAAATTCTACAGGGCGATATCCCGGTTCAGGAATCGGTTCCTCAGAAGAATCCCAGTTTTCTGCAATGATAAAAGTTAGAGCTTGGCTGTGTTGGAGTTTTCTCTGTCTCCAGCCTTCATCTTCACCTGACTCAGCTTGAAAAACAATGTATTTTTGCATCACTCTTCCTCCTTTTCTTCGAGATAGTTGGGAAATTCTGTTTTCCCCTTGAACACGCAATCAACTTCAAAAATGTACTTATTTTCGATTTCCTCAATGTCGATCAGTTTCCAGCCATACTTCTTTTGCATATCCCGACATTTTTGCGGGTTGGTGGCGCTGTGTCGAGAGATATCCCTCTCTGAATCGTAGCGCAGCCACCTATTTGGATCGTTATTTGTCATTATTGATATAGCTCCTGTGTTGGCTCTACAACATTGGAGAAGTCGTCTTGACCCGGTGTTTGCCGCACTGCGTCAAGGCGCATCTTTAGAGTTGATTTATTTTATGATAATACCAAATCATGCTTTAATACCCTTTTTATTCCAAGGCTTTGACTGTTGTAGGACTGACACACTCCGACAAAGAAACCGGGTTTTTGGCCGAATCTACGCATCACAACGAAGTATTCAAGGGAAAAACCCGGTTTCTGGCCACCCGCATCACAACGAAATATTCTCGAAAAAAACCAGTTTCTGGGGTTCCTTGCAGAAGCCATAAAATGGTGCAATATATTTTGATATTAACTTTAAAACTCAGTAATTCTCCTAACAGCTTCTGCCAAAATTTCCGGCGATTCAACTAAGGCAAATCTCACATAACCCTCTCCCGATTTCCCGAAGCCGGCACCGGGGGAAGCTGCAACTCCGGTACTTGCTACTAACTGAGTACAAAATTTCACAGAATCTAATGCCCAAGGTTCGGGGAGTTTCGCCCAAACGTACATTGTGGCGGGGGGAATTGGCACTTGCCAGCCGATTTCTTGCAGGGCGCGGACGAAGGTATCTCGCCGTTTTCGGAAGGTTTCTACACTGGTTTTAACGGTGTCTTGGGGGCCTGTTAAAGCTGCGATCGCCCCATTCAAGATTCCTTGGTATTGATTGAAGTCTACGGCGGCTTTTACCTGTCGCAGTGCTTGAATGATTTCGGGATTGCCGATCGCATATCCGACTCGAAAACCACCCATATTGTACGACTTCGACAGGGTGAAAAACTCGATCGACACGCTTTTATCGCGATCGGCCTCAAAGATAGACGGTGCCATCAATTTGCGGTTTTCCTCGCTCCCAGAGGGCGGGCACGGGGGCACCGCCCCTACAGAATCGTCAAAAACCAAATCCACATAAGGGAAATCGTGCACTAAAACCAGCCGATGTTCCTGACAAAAAGCCACGGCTTTGTCAAAAAAGGCCACAGGGGCGATCGCAGTTGTGGGATTATGAGGATAACTCAAAACCATCATCTTCGACTGCGCTAACACAGTTGGCGGAATATCATCAAATACAGGCAAAAACTGATTTTCAGCTAACAACGGCATCGGATAAATTTGCCCACCAGCCAAATAAACACCGCCCGCGTGGGACGGATAACCAGGATCGAGCAGCAAAGCAAAATCTCCGGGGTTGAGTACAGCCAAAGGCAAATGCGCCGTGCCTTCTTGGGAACCAATTAAAGGCAGAACTTCGGTTTCTGGATTGACTGAAATCCCGAATTTCCCTTCATACCAAATCGCCGCTGCTTCCCGAAAAGATTTCGTCCCGTTAAACAGCAAATAGCCGTGGGTGCTGGAGTCGGATAGAGAAAGTGCGATCGCATCTGTAATATGAGCCGCCGTCGGCAAATCGGAAGAACCGAGAGACAAATCAATGACTTCTTTTCCGGCGGCTCTCGCCAGAGATTTCGCCCGATCCATATCGGCAAATACATTAGATTGTAGGGGTTTTAAACGATCGGCAAATTCCATATTTCTATCAATTAATTTTGCAACTTTAGTTTCTGTAGATGCGAGTTTACTATATTGTTTGTTTCCAAAATCAATGGTTTGTAAAACCTGCCTCTACAACATTTTTTTCAACTGCCGAATGCGATCGCGAAAAGTTCTTAAAGTCGGGCTTCTGCCGATAGTTGTACTTTGAGCTACAAACTGGGCGATTATTTCAACAATTGGTAATCCTGGAAAAATTGGGCTACTTGGTAATTTAACATATCTCCCATCTTGCAGTACATTAATTTGCAATTGATTATTTTCATACCGCCACAGTTCAGGAACTTGTAAAGCTTGATAAGCATCCAATTGCGTCTTGGAAGTCACATCAATTTCAATTGCCAAATCAGGAGGAGGATCTACTGTTAAATCCACCCGCCGTTTCCCTCTCATTTGCTGGTGGTTTTGAATATAGAAACACTGATCTGGTTCCACACCGCTTTTTTTAGTTTCTCGTTTAAACGTCGTCGAACCAAAGCACTCGCAATCTATTTCTAATTCTTCTAGCAATATTTTCACCATATCACCAATTAGTTCTTTATCTACCTCATGTTCTGGTAAAGGCATCCGAATCTCCAATGTTCCTTGGCTATAAGCTAAGCGGGCGGCTCGATATTCGCCCATTTCTACTAAAATTGCTTCAAATTCTGACCAACTAACATCGTGTAGCAGCACTCGCTGTCCTAGGGGAATATCGAGCTGTCTGAGCTGAAGTGTTACCATAAGATTTTGGAAGTGCGATCGCGCGGTGGCTAGAGTTTTGTAAACATATTCGGAGGGGCGAAGCATTCGCGCTTAAAATCTCTCACATAATCGATAGGATATCCGCGCGAATGCTTCTCCCCTGCAAAAACGGGATGGAACCAAGACAAATCCCTCAAAATTCAAAACTTTATAAGTGAGCGTCTAACAAAACAGTCAATTTTTGTTTAGTAATAGCTCCCTCGTGAGACATCACTAACTCAGAATTTTTAAACAGTCTGAAAGCAGGGACTCCTTCTACTTTATACTGTTTGACAGTAGTTGGATTAGGATCGATTTCCATTTTAACTACTTTCAGCCCGCTGTAATTTGCTGCTATCGAGTCTATCGAAGCCGATACCAGTTTGCAAGGGCCACACCAAGGCGCCCAAAAATAGGCAAGCACTGGTTGCTCTGCTTGCAGGACTTCTGTTTCAAATTTTTCGTCGCTAATCACAATTACACTGTTGCTCATGGCTTAAGAGTTATTTTTCCTATTTATTTCTACAGCATGGACTCTGTGAGATTTACACAAACTTACTTTCACAGCTTCCAATGACTATTACCAATTTTAAAACATTGTGTCAATTATTGAGTGCAAACTGAGGACTGGGGACTGATGACTAATTCTGTTTGGCGTCTAATTCCGCTGCTGTCAGCGTCTGGTGCGGTGCAGATGGCGATCGACCAATGGCTCCTGGAACAGCATCTGGCGGGCAAAATTGGGCCAACTCTGCGGTTTTATACTTGGCAACCTGCGGCGATTTCCTTGGGCTATCACCAGCGTCGATGGCCCGAATTTTGGCAGCAGCTATCTTTCGGCGGATTTCCTGTGGATTTGGTACGCAGGCCAAGCGGCGGGCGGGCTGTACTGCATCAAGGTGATTTAACTTATGCTGTTGTCGCTTCGGGATTGGCGGGGAGTCGTCTCAAAGCTTATCAGCATATCTGCCAGTTTTTGATTGAGGGTTGGAGTGCGATCGGTTTGGATTTGCACTACGGGGAAGCTGGACGGAATTATATTCATAATCCGAATTGTTTTGGGACTGCGACGGGTGCGGATTTAGTGACACCTGATGGTTATAAGTTAATTGGTAGCGCTCAATTACGCAGGGGCGATGCTATTTTACAGCATGGTTCTATGCGTTTGCAGCCGAATTTTGATTTGTTTTCTCAAGTTTTTGGGGAGGAATTAATTCCTCTGAAATTACCTCTATCCGGCGTCGGAAATGATTTGATTGAAACTGTGATTGAAGCTTTGAGTGCGGCGGCTGGTCGCTGTTTTGAAATTGATTTGAATGTGCAGCCACTTTCGGATGAGGAATGGGAAGCTATTTTAGAGCAAAGTCGGAGACAGCAGTGCCCTTTCCCTACCCCAAAATAATATTGTAGGGAAAGGGCACTGCCGTCTCCTGATTTCTTGAAACTATGCAATAAACTATGGCTGTGGATCGATTGGAACGATCGGCTCTTTGGCAATTTCGCCCAAATTCACTGAATCCAGCAAGCTTTCCCAATCAGTCTTGAGCATTGCATCATTAGGATTAGCGCGACGAGCGGCAACTAGAGTGCTGAGGGCATCTTGCCAAATCCCATTTTCAGCATAAATAAAGGTTTTCTCGCGCGGATCTGCCGCATCTAATTCACGGAGGATATCTGCACTGAGTTCAACTCGACGCACAATACCTGTTTCCAACACATCTGCGGATCTGTCTTGAGGGTCGCAAATCAATGCAACAGACCAACGGTAATGTTTGCCTACTTGCAAGGGCGACACGTTTTGATTGGTGGGGATACTAACACTGATGACCCCTGATGAATTGTTAGTTTTTAGGGTCGTTTGATAAATCTGGTTGTTTTCATCTTGCAAGACAAACTCGACTAGTGGCGCCTCAGTTTGAGGCAAGTAGAAAAAGAATACAGGATATTCTGAAATAGTCCGTCCGATTTTATTTTCTGGTACTAAGGGTGTTATATCTTTCTGTTTATTATCCTTTTTGACGCATCCTCCACGCGTGCCTGTCGCTAGCGGTAGATCGCCCGGTAGCATATCTTCAATAGGCTGAATGAACCGCGGCCCTCCAGGTCTAGTGGGTGCCTTGCCATCTATTCTTGGAGTCGGTAGTCCCATAACCGCAAATTGGGAAGCGCTAAGTGTGGCGATCAATACTATTGAGCCAACTGATGTCAGATTGATCAGAAACTTAGTAATGTTTTTCATTGAATTCATGAATGTTTAGGGATAGATGCTATGTTTTTATTTTTTTTTCATTCCCAAAACGCGGTAGACATTAACTTTTTGTTCCCTGCCTTTTAACAGTAAAGCTCCCCAAGATTCTACTTCAAATTTGTCTGCCAGATTCCGTAATGTTTCTTCTGCAATCAAGATCCGGCAAGTGTCCTCTTGCCGATCTTTTTCGCAGCTTTCGAGCCGAGAGGCAATATTTACGCTGTCGCCAATCACTCCATATTCTAAACGGGTTGTACCTCCCAAACTACCCACCATAACAGGCCCTGTAAAGATGCCTACTCGCATTTTTGCCGACGGTAAACCCCGATCGCGCCAATTTTGATTCATTTGTGGTAAACGGGAACTGATGGCTAGAGCGCAAGATACGGCGAGGCGAGCATCTTCGGCAATTTCTGCTGGAGTTGTGCGAGGAATGGGTACGCCGAATACTGCCAGCATTCCATCTCCGGTAAATTTATTAATCACGCCTTGATGTGCTTGGACTTCTTGGGCCATTGCTGATAAATACTCATTTAACCAACTCATTACTACTTCTGGTGGTAGTTTTTCGGAGATTGTACTAAAACCCTGCAAGTCGGTGAGGATGATGGTAGCAATCAGTTTTTTTCCCGGTAATAACCCAGATTCGAGCAGATGGACGCGCTCTTTCCACAGGGCATTTGCGATCGCCGGTGAAGTTTGCTGTCCTAATAATTTCATCACAATTTCTTGCTGTTGTCTTGACTCCTGGTACTTATAGCTTACTATGACTACTGGCGTGATTAAAAGTGCTAGAGCAGGGGGAATTAAAGGTATCCACCCCTGTTGAGTGAATAAGAAAAAGGTGTATCCTAATAATGAACCGAAAGTTGCGATTCCACTTCCGATCAAACTCACCGAATTTTCTAGCCGCCAAGCTAACCAGCCACCCACTGCGCCCCAAACAGCGATCCAGAGTATTTCTTGCCATTCATCCCAATACCAAAATAGTCCTTTGCCATCTAAAACTGCGCTGAGAATTTGGCTAGTAGCCGTTGCGTGTATGAATACCCCCGGCATCTGCCAGTTTCCGCTTGCAGTAGCGCTGTAAGGGCTGGAAAAGAAATCTCTGACTGTCAGGGCTGTAACGCCCATTAGCACTATTTTACCTTTCACCAATTTGGGGTCAACTTTTCCCTCCAAAACTTGAGTTAGTGTCACGCTCTTTGCTATATTTTCAGCAGAGCGGTAATTGAGTAAGACTTGATAGCCTTGGTCATTAATATTTTGATAACCTCCTGAGTCCGATCGCAATTTTGAAAATACTACTTTATTTGCCTCAATTTCTTGTTTTTCTGTCAATTTAGAATCGATCTTTTTGTTATCCAAATAGGCAAAAGCTAGTCGCATTGAAAATGAAGTCAGTGTCTTTTTGCCATTGCCAGCAAACATCAAATTGCGACGAACTATATTATCTGGATCGACCACTATATCGTTAAATCCTACCCGATCTTCTGTTATATTAGGAGGTGGTGGCACTTGCTCTTGCTGAGAGTTACCGATGAAGGTAATGGGGATTACTTTGGGGTTTTTCCATTGAGTTACT
>ENA-OFDP01000740-OFDP01000740.1-metagenomes-genome-assembly--contig:-NODE-740-length-14039-cov-5.250572_pt1 | contig 14039 bp, 17 predicted proteins | sample MGYA00153389_OFDP01 | MGnify analysis MGYA00153389 | reverse complement strand
CACCAGCGGCAGCACATGGAGGTGGATGTCGAGAGCCGCCTCAGGCACCCACGCCGCCCCAGCCTCGTCCAACACGACGCGCTGAGCAAAGCGCGGGTACTGCAAGAGCTTGTGGGCGATGCGTTCGCGCACGGCGTGCAAGCTGACAGTGGGGCGAAGCAGCCACACGCCGACGATCATCATCCGGTTGGCTTCGCTGTCCATGTGCAACCAGGCCGTGTCGACGCGCGACATGCGCTCGCAAACGGCTGGCAACGCGTTTGTTTCGGGCAGGCCGCGCTCAGTCACGGCGCACCGGGCTGGGTAACATGCAGGCCGCAGAGCTCATGCGTTCACCTCTGAAAGGCGTGTCATGTCCAATCTCAAAGCCTCGTTCGATGCCGCCGTGGCAGCCAGCAAAGGGCTGCCTGAAAAGCCCGACAACGCCACCTTGCTGAAGCTGTATTCGTTGTTCAAACAAGCCACTGAAGGCGATGTGGAGGGCAAGCGGCCGGGATTCACCGACATGGTGGGCCGCGCCAAATTCGACGCCTGGACGGCGGTGCAGGGCAAAAGCACCGACGACGCCATGAAGGACTACGTGGCACTGATCGATTCTTTGAAGTAGGCACGGCGCCGCCAGCAGCAGGCCTCAAGCTTCGTCATTTCGCGGCCAGAGCTTGTTCGATGCGCGCCACCAGCGCCGGGCTGGTGGGCGCCATGTTGCTGTCGAAACTGCCTACAGCCCGGCCCTGTCGGTCGACCAAGTACTTGTGGAAATTCCAACCGGGCGCCGTACCGGTGGCCCGGACCAGCGCGACAAACAGAGGGTTGGCCGACGCACCCTTCACTGTGGTCTTGGCGAACATCGGAAACTTGACGCCGTAGGTGTTGAAGCACAGGTCGGCGATCTGCTTGGCATCGCCAGGTTCTTGCTGGCCGAAGTCGTTGGTGGGGAACCCCATCACCACCAGGCCGCGCGCGGCGTACTTGGCGTGAAGCGCTTCCAGGCCTTCATATTGCGGCGTGAAACCGCAGAAACTGGCGGTGTTGACCACCAACAGCACCTTGCCCGCGTACTGGCACAACGCCTGCGGTTTTTCGTCTTGCAAACGCGGGAAGCTGTGTTGCAACAACGGCGCGGCGCACGCAACGGTGACAGGCGCGACCGCGTTCTGCGCCAGGGCAGGCATGGCGGTAATGGTCATGCCGGTCATAGCAGTCATGCCGGTCATGCCGGCCGCGAGAAAACTCAACATCTTGTTTTGCATGGGATGCTCAGGCGGAAGGTTTTTTCTTCGCTGGCGGGGCCTTCTTGGCCGCTGCAGTGCTGTTGCTGAGCAGCGTTTCCAGGTTCTTGCTGATCTCGCTTTCAATGGTCTTGCTAAAGGCACCGAGCAAGAAACCCAGCTTGGCGCTCAGCTCGAAATGGTCGGGCGCCACGATCAGCGTGCCGTTCACACCCGATCGCGTGAAGGCCACGGTGTCGCTGGTCTGGCCCTCGGTCACCGTGCAGGCCAGCTGGAATTTGCTCTCGACCTCTTCGGCCCAGGCCCAAGCCACCTTTCGGGCCTTGGCCAAGCCCAGGGTGTGGGCGCGGTGAATATGTATGTCTGCCACGGTTCAAATCCTTGTCATTCGGGTGCACCGAGTTTGGCGCGCCTCTCGGGCTTCGGCAAGGCGGCCAGTATTTTCACCTCGGTAAAAAAACGGCTGAAGTCGCCGCCACTGCGCTCGAACAAGCGTTCGAACTCAGGCACCAGATCGTTGTACGCCGCCGTCACGCCCAAAGTGGCGTTGTTCGCGCGCGCGAACCAGCCGTCGTAGCCGGCAAAACCGTTCCACCGCTGCACCTTCAGCAGCAGGTACTCCGCCCGCAGGGCAGACATCAGCACGGCCTTGTCCGTGCGCTTCTTGGCCTCGGAAGCATTGCTGGCGTACAGGGCCTGCAGCGCGTCACGGTACCGGCCGGTGAGTTCACGGAAGTCTTGCCGGCGGGATTCCAGCGCCTGGTATTCCTGGATCTCTGCGGGCGACGTGTGGCGATCCAGCCAGCGCTGGCCGCCGATGCGTTCTACGGCCGTCGCAAAGGACTCATTGAACGTGGTGTCGTCGTCGGCATAGGCAACCTGGTGCGCCAGTTCATGAAAGATCAGCCGCGCCAGTTCACCCTCAGGCCAGTTCAGGAATGTGTTCAGCAGCGGGTCGCCTCCCAGCCAGTCGGTGCGCCCCAGGGTGGAATAAGCCGGCACGCCGTAAACGTGGGTCTCCCAGCCCCCGGCCTGCAGCTGCGCGGCCAGGGCGTCGGCCGGCTCCCGCGTGAAGTAACCCCGATAGCCCACGCAGCCCACCACCGGGAAGCACCAGGTCTTCAGAGTCAGAGACAGTTCGGGTGCGGCCACCGTGTTCCACACCACGGCCGTGCGTTGCAGGTCGGCATACTGGCGATAGCTGCGGTTGTCCGGCAATTTCAATTCGCTGATGGCGAAGTCGCGCAGGCGCTGGCTCAGCAGCAGCCGGTCGCGCAGGTAGGTCAAATAAGAGTGCAGACCCAGCTCCCAAGTGTCGCGATAAGCCTTCACCATTTCGGGCTCGCGGGTCAGGCCCTCGTCGTCGTTGTGCGTCACATCGCGCTTGCGCACAAAGGGCTGAAAGTTTGAGCCAAACTTCACACCGTATGGCGGGGCGATGTAGGCCATCTGCACTTGACCGCCCATATTTTCATAGTGCAGCATCGAGTTCATCACCACCAGCGAGTCACCCAAGACCATCCGGTTTTGCCAGCCATTGGGGTGCTCGTAGGCCTTGAGCAACTGCTCGGGCAAGCTGCGCTCGGGGTGGCCAAAAAACTCGTTGACCCAGTCGCCCTGTGCAGACAGCTTATGACGCGAGACCGAATCCAGAATCGCCTGGGTGGACAGCCGCTCATGAATGAACATGGGTAATGTAGGCACATCAAAACTCAGGCGTTCAGCCTTGCCAGCCCAGTTTAGAAACGGTTTTGACAGAGATTTTAAGGCTGCAGCGCCCTCTCTTCCTGCGCGGAGTGTTCCGTTTTGCATAGCAACCAGCTTGGCGCGGGTTTGCTGCAACAAGCCGCTCAGGTCTTGTGCGCTCTGGCTGGGCTGGGCGCTGGCGAGTTGCTTTTCCACCTCGACCAGGGTGGCCTGCATGCTGGCCAGCGCAGCTTGCAGCTCGGCAATGCGCGCCTCGCCTTGCTCGCGGGCGGGGTTAATCGCGTCCCATTGCAGCTCGGGCGCCAGCGATGAGTCGTAGTGCCAGGTGGCGCTGGGTTTTTTCTTCTTGAAGCGGGTTTGCGTGCCCGCCTCGGGGCGAATGATGGCTTTGGCCTCCACATGCTGATAGGAAGCCGTAGTAACCGCCCCCGATTTCGCGGCACTGGGTGTTTTACGGGTTGCCATGGCTCGCCTTGTTGTTTGTAGTTGTCTTGGCTGCAAGGTCAGACGCTGCCTCTTCTGCCGCACCGCCAGTGCGCACCCATTCGTCCACCTCGGACAGCTTGAACTTCCATAGTCGGCCAATGCGGTGCGCGGGCAGACCTTTATGTTCACGCCAACGGTAAACCGTGTCTTTGGCCACCCCAATGTGCTGTGCCACCTGCTCGACCGAAGTCCAGGGCTCGTTGTGTGTGGTGTAGGTGGTGTGGATGTCGTCTTTTATCATTTAAAACCATCCGTAGTCGGCTAGAGTAGTTGTAACTTTACCAGACTCAAACCAGGAAATTACGGCGGGCATTACGGCGAGTAGCGGCTTCATTCGCTGGCAACTCAGCCAGCTCTTGAGCAACCGCGGGCCAAACTGACGCAGTGCAGCCACGCCGCTGCGTTTTTGACTGCTCGGCGTTCACCTGCCCCATCAAAATCACCTGGCTTTGGGTGTCTTTTTCAGGCTTGAGCAGCAGTGGATTCATGCGCACTTCAGGGACAGCGTTTGCTGCCAGCGCTTGAAAATACTGGGCGCTGCCGATTTCCCCGCCAGCAACCACCCTTGCGTTGTTGCTCATGTTTTGCGCTTTATAGGGAACGACTTTTAAGCCTTGCCTGGCGTAATAGCGGCACAGCGCCGTCGTCAGCCAGCTCTTACCCGCCCCACTGGTCGTGCCTAAAACCATCACGGCTTTTGCAGTCATGTCTTGCCTTGTATTTGTAGCCACGCATTGTGCAGTGCGTCTTGTGCGGCAGGCCCCAGCACACTCACGCGCACATGGCCAGGTAAGCCGAAGGAGGTGCAGTCGCGAAGCTTGATGCCGCGTTGGCGCAGGGCGGGTAAATCAATATCCGCCCGGCAGACAAAAAAGTTTGCCAGGCTGGGCAATACCGTCCAGCCGAAAGACTCGCATAACGCTGTTTGTTGAATCTTCCATTCACGCAGCGTGGCCAAACTGCCGGCTACCCAGGTTTGCACATCCGCTTGCGTCCAGGCCATGAGCATGGCGACACCGTGCGCGCCGATCGGCCATGAGGGGCAGAGCTGATTCATGGCTTCGATGTCTGCCTCAGCACCAACCGGAGCAATGGCATAAGCTGCTCGCACGCCCGTCAAGCCGAGTGCTTTGTTGGGTGAATACAGTTGCCAGACGCATTGCAAATCGCTGCGCTGGACAAATTCACCACTCAAACGCAGCGGCTCGTAGGCCCGGTCAAGTACCCGTACCGCGCTGCTTGCGCATTGCAAATTTTCATGTGCTGCGCCTAACGGGCTGGATGGCTCGCAAGCCCAGCACAGGTCGGCTTGAAGCGGGTCGGTCACTTCAGCCAAACCATAGGCCGCCGCCGCATGGGCGTAGTCACCATAGCCGCGGGTTGGCAGCCAAACCGAACGCCCACCCCGCCGTGTCACCATTGCCGTAATGCGAAAAATAAATTCACTGGCACTTGCCGCCAGCAGCACGCGCTGCACGTCTACGCCATGAAAAGCCGCGAGTTGACCACGCAGCACCGTGTAGCTGGCATCCGGGTACTGGCCTGCGTCTGCCTGCTGGATGGCCACGAGTGCAGACGGGCACGGCCCGCAGGCGTTGCTGTTGGTTGAAAAATCAAATCGCGCTGCACCGAAAGCATCCGGGCCGCCGTGAATGCGTTGAGATAGCAAAGTCATGATTTCAAGTACGCTATTAATATAATAGCTGCTTGCGCCCATAAAATAAGCGCCAGAAGCACTTTTAATGCAATTTTTTGGGCTAAAGCAGTGTCTGGCGGCTTTGGCGGCCTGCCAGATGGGTTCAGCGCATACATGCCACGCTTTTGCAGCCGAACACCCAGCGCAAGCGCCATCGCGGCCATTGGCCAGCCGCTGTTGGGCGATGGCGTCTTGCGAGCTTGAGAACGCAAATTTTTCAAATTTACTGCGCCTGTAACCAGCGCCAACAGCAGCGCCGTGATGCGCGCGGGCAGCCAGCTCAGCACGTCATCAGCCCAAGCTGCCCACTTGCCCGCCCATTCCCAGTTCACCCCGTTGCGCAAACCCCGGTAGCCCCACATGGCGTCGGCAGTATTGGCAAAGCGGTAAACCGCCGCGCCCGGCAAACCGAAGAGCACAAACCAAAAGACAGGTGCAACAACTGAGTCGTTCAGGTTTTCAGCGAGTGATTCAATTGCGCTTTCGCGAACTTCAGTCTCGCTCAAGTTTGCTGTGTCCCGGCTCACCAGCATCGCCAACCGGCTGCGTCCCGCACCCAACGATTGGCCCAAGGACGCCTCCACCGCCTGCACTTCCGAGCGCAGCATCACCCAAGCCAGCATGGGTTTCAGCGCCAGCCCCAGAAGCAGCGCGCCTATCGCCCAATGCAATTTAAAAAGCGCCCACTGCACAGCACAGGCTACTATAAAAATAAGAGCTGCTCCCGCCCACCAATAGGCGGCTGCCAGCCAAAAAGACTTCAAATCACGCACCGCTGGATCTGGATTCGGCTCAAGTCGCTTGGCTGCCAAGCTCAGATAATTCCCCATCCACACCACTGGGTGCCAACGCGCTGCTGGCTCTCCCCACCAGCGATCGATTGCCAGTGCCACAAGCAGTGCACAGCCAAAAACAAACGCATCTTGCACGATGGCTAATCCTCAATGCCGCGCTGCGCCGGTATGCCCGCCTTGAACGCGTGCTTGACCATGGTCATCTCGGTCACGGTGTCTGCCAATTCAATGATTTCTGGCGGGCAACGGCGGCCGGTGATAACGACGTGGGTATGCGTAGGCCGGTCAAACAGGGTTTGCACCACCTCTTCAACACCGCCCAGCGGCTCCATCCAGCCGTAAATCAGCGGGTAGGTAAATTCATCCAACACCACCATGAAGTACTCGCCGCTTTGAATCGCGGCTTTGGCTTTCAGCCAGCCGTCACGTGCGATTTGGCCTGACCGCTCAAGGTCTTGGCTCTTCCAGCTAAAACCGTCACCTAAGCCCTCAATCGGTATGCCGAGTTGCTCAAAAACGCGGTGCTCGCCAAAGCGGGCGCTGGGCACTTTCATGAATTGGAATATCTTGATTTTTTGGTGGTGAACGTGCGTGCGACCAAAGGCGCGCAAAGCCAGTCCGAAAGCCGCAGTGCTTTTGCCTTTGCCATCGCCGGTGTTGACGATGAGCAGCCCGCGCCGCTCGCCCTCGGGCTTTTCATAGGGCTTATCCGTTGGTGGTGATTCGATTTGCATGGTTTGTACCGTTAAATTTTTGGCAGCGCCACCCACTGCCCGGCCAGATTGTGTACGGCGATGCGTTGGTCAAACACCGCCTCAATCGCGCGGTGGCTGGCTCCATCGCCACAAGCGCCTTGGTGCGTGATGCGGCCCCCATTCATCACAACCACCTCATCGGCTTGCAGGGCAAAAGATATCTCATGCAACACACTGACCACTGTTTTACCGCGGGAAACCAGCGCTTTGGCTAGCAACAGCCAATCAGTTTGGTGCGGCGGATCGAGGTTGGCGAGCGGCTCGTCCATCAGCAAGACTTGCGCCTCAACCGCCAAGGCACGGGCCAGCAAAACACGTTGCCGCTCGCCGCCTGACAGCTCGCCTAATGCCCGGCCGCGCCAGTCCCAGGCTTGGGTGATTTTCAGCGCACGCTCAACCGCTGCGTGGTCAATTGCACTGGGCGCTGCCAGCCACGCCTGGTGCGGCAGTCGCCCGAGCATGGTGACGTCATAGGCAGTCAAATCGTCGGCAGAAGATTCGTTTTGGCCCAGCCAGGACATTTGCTGCGCGCGCTGCCTTGCTGGCACTGCGTGCAGCCGCTGCCCCAAAAGCTCGACGTGCCCGGTGTGCGGCAAAAGGCCGGCAAGTGTTTTAAGCAATGTTGATTTCCCTGCGCCGTTGGGACCAACGATGCTGGTCCACCGGGCGGCGGGAAGACTGAGAGAAACATTGTGCAGAACTTGTGCGTTTCCCAGTTCTACGCAAATCTCGCGGGCGCTTATCGCGACCAGCTTTTCAGCCCCTGAATGCGAAGCACCCGTCACAACCCTGCTCCCCGCCCCGTGTGCCGGTGCATCAGCCACAACAGGTACCCACCACCCACCACCGCAGTCAGCACGCCGACTGGCAGCTCTTGTGGCGCAATCACCCAACGCGCCAGGATATCCGCGGCAACCAGCAGCACAGCACCCACCAGACTCGACAGCACGATTAATCGGCCATGCGTCGTTTTGACCACAGAACGTACCAGATGAGGCGCGGCCAGGCCGACGAAAGCGATCAGGCCAGTCTGTGCCACCGCGGTGCCACAGGCCAGTGCCAGCACCGCAATAAGCGCTGCGCGCAATTGCGGCAGTTGCAGACCCAGACTGTGGGCAGTGGCTTCACCGAGTGCCAGCCCATCGAGCGCGCGGCTCATCATCCACGCGGCCACTACGCACACGCAAAACGTAAAGGCCATCACCGCGCATGCGGCCCAGCCCACAAACGATGTGGTTCCCAACATGAATGATTGCATGGCCTGCATGACGTCTGGACTGAAAAGTAAAACCAGCGACGTCAGCGCCCCCAGGACCACACCCACCACGACACCTGCCAGTAGCAAGCGCAGGGTGTGCTGCACGCCTTTGGCCAGCATCAGCGTGAGCAGCACGGCAGCTACCGCGCCCACAAAAGCAGCGCCAGTCAGGCCCAGTCGGGCGATGAAGGTGGATGCAAAAGGCGAGCCGCCAAACAGCGCCATCGCAACAGCCACTGCCAGTGACGCACCAGACGCACTTCCGAGCAAATACGGATCAGCCAGCGGGTTTCTAAACAGCCCCTGCGCCACTGCGCCCGCCAGGCCCAGCAGCGCTCCGGCCAGCCACGCCCCGACGGTGCGCGGCAAACGAATGTCCATGACGATCAACATCGCTTGCGGATCGTTCTGCATCTTGAGAACGCTTTCAAAGCCTGTGCTGCCAACTGCAGTGCCCAGCAGCAGCAAGCCAGCTGAAGCCACCAATAAACTGACACCAAGCACCAGCGGGCGCTGCCCCTGGGAAGGGGTGTCACCTCTCATGGCGCTTTACTTTCCAGGCAGCTTGCCATCAAGCGCGCGGCTTCCGCCATGCGCGGGCCGGGGCGCACCAGCACGTCGGACTCTTCCTTTTTGAACGCGCAAATACGCTGGGTTTTGACGGCGCGCAAGCTGCTCCAGCCGGGGAACGACGCCATGGCCAACATGCTGGCGCTGGCGCCCATGATTACGTCTGGGTTGGCGCGCACAATAAATTCAGGGCTGAGTTTTGGAAACGGGCCGAGCTCGGCGGGCACCACATTTTTGGCGCCGAGGCGGCTCAGCGTTTCGCCAATAAAAGAGGATTCACCCGCGCCGTATTGGCCGCGGCTGACTTCAAAAAATACCCGAACATTGCGTGCCCGTGCAGGTAAAGACTGCGCGGCAGCAGACACAGCGCTGTCAATCTCACGCCACAATTTTTCGGCGCCTTGCGCATCGGGAACGTCCAGCAGCACGCCCAACACTTTAAGCACGCGGCGCACGTCGGCATGGGTTTTGGTTTCCAGTGACACGACTTTCAGGCCGAGCGCCTCAAGCCGATCTGCCGCGCGCGACTTGCCCGACACCAACACCACGTCAGGTTTGAGCGCCACGATTGCCTCAATGTTCGGGTCCATACCACCGCCCAGTTTGGGCAGCGCGTTCACACTTGCCGGGTAATTTGAATAGCGGTCAACACCTATCAGCCGCTGGCACTGCTGCATACCACACACGCTTTCGGTCAACGACGGAAGCAGGCTGACGATACGCTGCGGGGTTTGCGCAAAAGCAATCGTCACGCCGCGGTCGTCTGTGACCTGCAGGGCATTTGCAGCGCCGCAAAAAAAAAGTAACAGCAGCGCCAAACGCTTTATGAAACACTTCATTGCTGGCCCTTCAAAGTCAATGGCAGGCCAGCGGCCATGAAGGTCACACGCTCACAAGCGGCTGCAACGCCCTGATTCAGCCGCCCCAGTGCATCGACGAAAGCGCGCGTCTCGCGCCCCATCGGCACCACGCCAAGTCCAATCTCATTGCCCACCAGAACCACCGGCCCAGCAGCACCTTCAATTGCTATTAAAAGAGTAGCTTCTTGCGCCCGTAACAATTGCGCTAGAGGCACTTTTGATGCATATTTTGAGGTGTTTTCGGTGTTTTCGGTGTTTTCAGCATCTTCATGCGGCATCAACAGATTGGTGAGCCAGAGCGTCAGGCAATCGACCACCAGCATGGTTTGCGGTGCGGTGTGGGTTTGAATCGCCTGCGCAAGCGCAATCGGCTCCTCGACCGTCGTCATTCCCGGAACGCGCTCTTTTCTGTCTTGCTGATGGCGGGCAATGCGTTCAACCATTTCATTGTCCCAAGCTGTGGCGGTAGCAACCATCACGGCTGTGTGGCTAGAAGATCGCGCCAGCCAGTCATGCGCCAGCAGCTCAGCGCGACGCGACTTGCCGCTGCGCTGACCGCCCAAAATAAATTCTGACTTGGCAAGGCTCAGCATGTAAATTGCAACTCTGAACTCAAAGCGCGTAAGAAATCGATGAGAAGATGCTCAAACCCTGCGTTGAAAACCCGTTGGCCAACGTGTACTGTTTGTCCAACATATTGTTGATTCTCAACAGCAGCGACAGGTTCTTATTCAGTGCATAGGTGCCACCAACATTGAGCGTGCTGTACCCAGGAAGCACGTCGCGGCCAGTGCCCGCCACTTTCGCGTCTTCCCGGTTGCTGGAAATCTTCAGCTCGCCAAAAACGCTGGCATTGCCAAAATTGCGCGTGACCCGCGCGTTGAGCACATGCCTGGCAATGCGTACAAAACGCAGGTTGTCTGCCGCCGCGCTCAATGACCGGGTGCGGGGGTCGGCATAGTCGTATGACAAGCCGTAAGTGAGCTCACCAACCCGGTTGTCAGCGGTAAGCGTTGCGCCGCGCAGCTCGGCAGACGATTGCTGCACATTGGTTGACGGCACGATGAATCCTTGAATCTGGTTTTGGTACACCACCGCACTCAGGGCAAGCGCGCCCTGGTCGTACTTCAGTCCAATTTCTTTGGACTTGTTGCGCTGCGGCGCCAGCGTTGGGGTGCCGAAACCGGGAAAATACAGCTGGTTAAAACTCGGTGCCTGAAAGCTGGTGCCAACGCTGGCAATCGCCCTGACCGCGTCCGTCAAACGGTAGCCGCCAGACAGCGCCCAATTATTGAAACTGCCAAACTGCGAGTTGCTGTCTCTGCGCAGCACCGCCAGAGCGTTCCAGTCTTTTTTGTTCAAGGCGTAAGACACCGCTGCGCTGCGCACGCTGCGCTCTGAAACCGTATAAACCGTTGAGCTGTCGACGGCTTCGTTGCGCTTTTCCAGCACCACAGACAATACGTCCTTCCCAATCGCAAAATCGTTTTGCCAGGTGATTTGCTGGCGGTTGGTGTTGAACTTGCCTTCTGCTCCAGTGATTGCTGCATCCGTTCGGCGGTACTGCGATGCAGAATTGTCGGCACTGCTGCCAACCGTGAACGTCGATTTCCACGCGTCAAGCCACTGCGCTTCCCAGCTGAACGCCACGTTTTTAAGCCGTAAATTATTGCGTGCATCCCAGCGCAAGCCGCTGATCGCGCCGGGGTTCGGAAACGGCCGACCATCAAACTGCAGGTCAGTCTTGCTTTGCAAAAAAGACAGCGTTAACAAATGGCTTTTATGCACTTGCGCCGTGAGTTTTGCATCAAGACTGGTGCTTGTGAAGGCGTCGTCATCGGGGTTGAAATCGCCTGACAACTGGTTGTTGCGCGAGCTGAAACCCGCAGCCTTTTCGCGCGAGACACCAAGGCTGTAGCCTATTGGCCCGGCACTGCCACGAACCGATGCAGCGATGTTGATCACGCCATCGGAGCCAGCACCAAACGTCGCGTCGACAGCGATTTTTTCAGTCGGTGCACGGGTAAATATTTGGATGACTCCGCCCACTGCATCAGGCCCATACAGGGCTGACGCCGCACCGCGCAGCACCTCAATTCGCTCAATCCGGTCTAACGGCATGTTTTCGTATGCAGCGCCGCCGCTGGTGGCCGAACCCACCCGAATTCCGTCGATGAGCACAATCGTTTGGCTGGCAGATGCACCTCGTAAAAATACACCAGTGGTGGAGCGCAAGCTGCCGCTGGAGGTGATCTGCACGCCTGGAAGTTGTGCTAGAACATCGCGCAGCGAGCCAGGACCAGCCCTGTCGAGCACCTCACGTGTAACGACTGACACATCGGCCAGCACCTCAGTGATCGGCACTGCAATGCGGCTTGCAGTAACTACCGTTTCAGCCAGCGCAGGTCCGGCGGGTGACGCCGGAGGCTGCACAGTTTGTGCAAAGGATGCTGAAGAGAATGCAGCAGCCAAAGCCAGCGGGAGTGCGGCAATGCGCACCGGGCAAAAAGAAAGTTTCATGAGTTAAACCATCAACAGACAAGCCCTCACCGGCATCCCCGCCGGTGCATGAGCGACAAGATGATGCACCTTTTTCAAAGCGCAGCATCACCTTGTTGGCCGGTATCCGGGCTGACGGAACTGCTTTCATCGCCTTCCCAAATGCTTGATGAGCGGTTTGGTTAGAACCGTTTGCAAAACACTCAGTGGCTAAAGATGAAAACTGAATCAACCCCTTTTTATCAAGGATTAAATTCGTCCGTTTTACCGTTGCGGGGGCAGCGCAGGTTAAAAGGCATCACAGACTCAAAACCAATCAAATTGGTATTAAGTCACAAAGACCTCCCCCTGCTTCCCGTTGAACTGCGGCGTGTGAACCACACCACGAGCACCAACAGCCAAGATTGTAAGCTTGACCAGTGCACAAACCCTACAATCACCGCACTCATGCCAAACCCCACCCAGATCGAGCAGATCACAGAGCGCGTAGAGCGCCTGCTGCTTCGTTACGAAGAACTCCAGCGTACCAACGCGTTACTGGCCGACGAAATCATTGTCTTGACGCAAGAGCGAGACTCATTGAAGTCGCGTCTGGGCGCCGCGAGAGCCCGCGTGGACGCGCTGCTGGAGCGCTTGCCCGAAAACGCAACTGCCCACACACACGCTGGCATCGTTTCGCGACCGGGCAATTAAACATGAAGCAACTTGAAGTTCAAATCATGGGCCAAAGCTACTTGCTCGGTTGCCCACCGGATGGTGACGCAAGGTTGCTGGACGCAGTCAATCGTGTAGACATTGCAATGTGCAAGATTCGCGATGGCGGAAAAATCAAGGCACGCGATCGCATTGCAGTTTTGGCAGCCTTGAATTTGGCGTTTGAAATTCCTGAAGCCAGCGCCGCAACAACGGCAGCACCAATTGCCAACCAGGCCCCTGTCAACGAGGATGCGCAATTGGCCGGCCTGTTGTCCCGCCTCGATACAGCGCTCGGGCAAGACGGCCAGTTGCTCTAGGAGCCTGGGCGGCAGTGACCCGCGCTTTTGCGGACAGGCCTACAATCGAATTTGTCTGCGGTACATGCTGGGCTTTATATTTCCTTGAACCAATGCTTTTAATAGCACGGGCTTGGTAAATTTCCCGGTTGGCGCGCCCGTCTCGCGTTAGACGAGCCCAAAGCCAGGCTGCCCTCGCCCACCTGAACCCCGGTTCAGGATGACGGTCCAGCGGTACTTGCAGACACCTTATTTTATGAAGCTGTAAATAGTCGGCCGGCGCGTTGGTGCGGTTCAATAAGTCCTGTAATCGATGGGATATTGATTCACTCACCAAGCCCCTCACATGCCTTCAAAACATTTCTTGCAACACAGCACGCTGGCGAGATTCCTGCTGTGCACGATGGCCTGCCATGCGCAGACACCCTGGGTGATTGGTCAATCAGTGCCACTTTCAGGAGGCAACGCGGTGTTCGGTACAGATATTCGTGATGGTGCGCTGGCCTATTTCAAGTCTATAAACGACAAAGGCGGTGTAGAAGGGCGACGCATTGAGCTGGTGTCCCTGGACGACAAGAATGACCGCAAAATCGCTGGCGCGAACACACAAAAATTACTTTAAGAAAACAAGGTAGCCGCTTTGTTTGGTTTCGGGTCAGCCACACTGAGTTTGGATGCGATGCCGTTGGCAGAAAAAGCGGACGTGCTATTTTTTGCTCCCTTCTCAGGTGCGAACCCGGTACGTAAGGCCAACCCCGTGGTGTTTACTTTACGTGCCTCTTACCCGGAAGAGCTGGAGAAAATGCTGGCGTTCTGGACAGGACTGGGTCTTAAACAGGTGGTTGTAGTGCACTATGACGATGAAGTGGGCAAGCAAAACCTGGGGGCGGTGGTTGATTACTTGGCCAAACAAGGCAAGCAGCCCAAGTCATTTTCTTTGCAGCGCAACGCCAAAGTTGATCCGAATCAATTTAACGAACTTTTGAAGCTCAAGCCGGACGTACTTATCAATACCGTACTTTCCGGCCCCGCAGCTGAAATCAGTCGCCAACTTGTCAGCCGGGGTCTGACCATACCCATGTCCAGCCTTTCGTTTGTCGGAGCGCAGCAATACATCACGGCCGCAGGCGAGACCGGTGCAGGAGTGTCGATAGCCCAAGTAGTACCCAACGTTACTTCGCCACTTCCAGTAG
>ENA-OFDP01000738-OFDP01000738.1-metagenomes-genome-assembly--contig:-NODE-738-length-14058-cov-3.753410_pt1 | contig 14058 bp, 13 predicted proteins | sample MGYA00153389_OFDP01 | MGnify analysis MGYA00153389 | reverse complement strand
ACCGATGAACAGCAATATGCCTGTAGCCGACCCGAAACCAACCGCACCCATCAGGGCAATCAGCATGAACAGCAGCTCGCCCGCATACATATTTCCGAAAAGTCGCAAGCCATGGGACACGGTTTTGGCTGCAAATTCAATCATTTGCATCAAGAAATTAATCGGGTACAAAAACCACTTGTCACCAAACGGTGCCGAGAATAACTCGTGAACCCATCCGCCAAAACCTTTGATCTTGATGTTGTAGAACAGACAAACCAGCAACACACCGCAAGACATACCTAGCGTGGCAGACAAATCGGCCGTTGGCACGACGCGGAAGTATTCAATCTTCTGATCAAGACCGGTGACGGCAAAGATACTGTGAAACAGGTCAACCGGCAAAAAGTCCATCGAGTTCATCAGGAAAATCCAGACAAACACGGTAAGTGCCAGCGGGCCAACGACTTTGCGGGATTCAGCGTTTTTGACGATGCCCTTAGCCTGGCTGTCAACCATTTCAAGCAACATTTCGACGGCTGCCTGCATTCGACCCGGTACGCCCGAATGAATGTTTTTGGCGACGCGCCACATGACAAACAAGCCAATCACGCCCAGCGTAATAGACCAGAAAATCGTATCCAGATTGATAACGCCAAAATCAATCAGCGTTGTCTGCTTTTTATTTTGCAGATGCACCAAGTGGTGACCAATATAGTCACCAGCGGTTAAAGGGGCTCCAGAAGATGCACTCATCTCAAATCTCTTTTATTGGGCTACGCTTAACTTTTTCGATTTGCGTCGCGCTTTAGCCTCTAGCCAAAGTACCAACCAAACCACCTTCATTGTCACCACCAGCCCCACCAGCATGGCGGGCCAACTTAAATTCGCTACCAGTCTTGGCGCGGCAAACAACATGGCCAGCACCAAACCAATCTTCACCATTTCCCACAAAAAAAATCCAGTCACCGCAGCGGCCGGATTGATTGTGGACACCTTGCTCATCAAACCCCGCGCGAACAACGCGCCGGGTATTACCACTGCCATCGCCCCATACATGGCAGACCAACCTGTAGCAGCATTTCCTGAAATCCACCAAGCAGCAAACGCAACCAACACGCCACAGAAAGTTTGACCCATCAATACCACCCAAGGCGACAAGACCGGGTTTTTAATTCGCAGTGCCTGAGCCTCATCTCGGCTCAGGGATTTGACTTGATCGTCATCTTGCGCCTGGTTCCAGGCAGTTTTTACTGCAATGTGACGGGTCTTGCGCATCGCAAATTACAAGCGGGTTACAAATAAATATTTTCTACAGCCTCTGATTATACGTAGAAACCCGTCCCGTCAAAACAGGTTTTAAATCCCGACAAGCTTTAAGTGCATTTTCAAGTCTGGCAACAAGCACCAAGCGCCGCCACAATTGTGTTTTTGCTCAGGAAATCAAAATGTATGACTACGCCAAGCTTCTTCACCTCATCGCAGGCATTGTCTGGATGGGCGGTATGACTTTCATGCTTTTTGCATTGCGCCCGGCAGCCATTGCTGCGATGGAAGCGCAACCCAGATTGATCCTGATGGGCCAAGTCTGGAAACGGTTTTATGCCATGGTATTGGCCTCAATTGTGGTGCTGTTCGCCACTGGCACGCACTTGTACACCGCCACCTTTCGCGCTACAAGGCTGGCAACGGGCGACGGCGGCGTGCCGCTCGGCTGGAACATCATGCTGGTGCTGGGTTTGGTGATGATGCTGATTTTTGGCCATATTTATTTTGCTGGCTTTAAAAAGTACAAACGTGCTGTTGCCGCTGGCGATTGGCCTCTTGCAGCCAAAGCGGCCTCTCTGATTCACACCATGACGTTGATCAACTTTAGTCTGGGCTGGCTGGCCATTGTGGCTGTACGTTTGGTGCGTTAGAACCCTTAACACCTTTTTTATCCTGTTTTTAAAGTTCGAATCATTGTCCAACCATTTAGATGCGTGCGCAAGCGGCTACTGTTTAAATAGCAAAACGACTGTTGCTGCGCTGCTTTTTTCTTTGGTTGGCTATGGCACTGGCAACCCGCATGACAACCCCGCCAAGCCGCATCACGTGCCCGGAAGCTTTGACCTGGCACTGATCGCAGTCGGCGCTTACCAGCCGCGTTGGTTTATAAAAGAGCAACACGCCAACTTGGCTAAAGCGGTGCAGACTCTTTGGGATCTGAAGGCCAGACATCGAGCGGGCATCCATCAGGGCGCGTTCAGCCTGATAGATGAGTTGTTACACCGACCGCCAATAGACTTGGGTCTGGCTGCGCGCTAGCGGGGCCAGAACGCAGATGCGTTTACAGTGATGGCAATTAGCGAGACACGTGTGCCTCCCGCCCGAGCAACCCCATGAAAAAACGTATGCAGCACGACCAGCAAAAAGCCGCCAACCAGCAACCGCTCCACTGGACAGAACGCTGGCGTGCATCTGTTCCTACCCGCGACGCTTTGGCCAAGCATCCCTGGCTTAAACCAATTGCTCACCACGTGCTGGACCCAAAGTTGTGGCGAATGCACCACGAGGCGGTTGCGCGAGGCGCCGGAATCGGCGTTTTTTGGGCTTTTGTGTTGCCTGCGGGGCAAATTCTGGTGGCTGTTGCCAACAGCGTTTGGTGGCGAGGCAACATTCCCATCGCCGCCGGAATGACCTTGATCACCAATCCCTTTACGATTGGCTTTTGGCTGTGGCTGGCATATAAAGCCGGCAACCTGGTGCTTGGCGCACCCCCGCCGCCGCCGCTTAAACAAATCGGCCAAGGCGGCGGTATTGCGGATTATGTTGGCTCTATCGGTGCGCCTGCAATTTTGGGCATGGGCATGTTTGCTGTTGGCGGAGCTATCGCGGCTTATGCTTTGGTCAAAATTGTCTGGCGACTTCAGTTTTGGCTGAAACATAAAAACCGCTCCAACCGCCTTAAAAAAACGGCCCTTTCGAAAAAAACCAATCCAGCCAATAAACATGACTGATATTCTCCCCGACACCATCTGCTACTTGAATGGCGACTACACGCCGCTAAAAGACGCCAAAATAAGCGTTCTTGACCGGGGTTTTATTTTTGGTGATGGTGTTTATGAGGTGTTGCCGGTCTATGCAGGCGACGTTTTCAGGTTTGATCAGCACATGGCGCGACTGGATCGCAGCCTGGCCGAATTACGCATCCCCAACCCTTTGACACCTGCTGAGTGGCAGGCGATCGCTACTAAATTAATAGCTCTTCACACCCGTGAATGGGAGGCTACAGCCTCACAAGACATTCCAAAAGGGTCTGAAAATGGGCTCCAGCCCGCTTTGGACCAAATAATTTACATCCAGGTCAGCCGCGGTGTCGCCTTGCGCGAACATGTCATGCCGCCAGGCTTGAAACCGACTGTCTTCGTCATGATTAACACCATGAAACTGCCCAGCCTTCAGGCCAGAATCCAAGGCGTCGCCTGCGTCACAGCGCATGACTTTCGCTGGGAAAAGGCGCATATTAAAAGCACCAGCCTGCTGGGTGCTGTATTTTCGCGACAAATAAGCGCAGATGAAGGCGCGTTAGAAACCATCATGTTCCGGGGTGATCATTTGAGTGAGGCCGCCGCCAGCAATGTGTGGCTGGTTAAAAGCGGCAAATTAATCGGCCCTATAAAAGATCATCTGGTGCTTGAAGGCATTCGATACGGTTTGTTCGAAGCGTTGTGCAAGGCCAATGGCATTCCATTTGAATTGCGCCACATTACAAAAGCCGAAGTTCTTGACGCAGACGAACTGCTGCTGTCATCTGCCACCAAAGAAGTGCTGCCCGTGACGCTGCTGGATAAGGTGAAAGTAGGTACTGGCTTACCGGGGCCGATTTACGCCAGGCTTTATGCCGCCTACCAACACGCCAAGCAGCACGCCGCATGACCCCTGCCGACACTCCTCAGGAAAAGCCAAAGCAGGAATCACTGATTGAATATCCGTCCCAGTTCCCCATCAAGGTCATGGGGCTGAAAGTGGACGGCTTGGTGGCGGCGATTACCCATATCGCGCATCAGTTTGACCCAGCATTTGATGTGTCAACGATTGAGCTGCGCGAAAGCAGCGGCGGCAAATACCTGGGAGTGACGGTGACCGTGACTGCGACCAGCCGCGAGCAGCTGGACGAGCTGTACCGCACGCTGAGCACGCACCCGATGGTGAAAGTGGTGCTGTGACGATGCAGGTAAGTCAGCTCGGCCGCGTCGAGTATTTGCCCACTTTTGAGGCCATGAAAGCGTTTACAGTCGCGAGAAACCTGAAAACAGCCCCAAATACCCCTCAAATAGGCGTTGAGCCCAATGAATACGGGTGCAACCAGCTATGGATATGTGAGCATTCGGCGGTCTACACTCAAGGCCTGGCGGGCAAACTCGAGCATATTTTGAACTCAGGCAACATCCCCGTAGTGCAGACTGACCGGGGCGGGCAGGTAACGTTTCATGGCCCAGGGCAAGTGGTGGCCTATCCGCTGGTTGACTTGAAAGCGGCGGGCTATTACGTTAAAGAATATGTCTACCGCGTTGAAGAAGCGGTGATTCGCACGCTGGCGCATTTTGGCGTGACGGGGCACAGGGTGCGGGGCGCGCCGGGAATTTATGTGCGGCTGGCTGACCCGTTCGGTCATGCGGTTCGGGATAAGTCAGACGCCTCATTTGTCGGTATGGGCAAAATCGCCGCACTCGGCATCAAAGTCAGCCGCCACTGCACCTACCACGGGGTGGCGCTGAATGTGGCCATGGACCTGGAGCCCTTCTCACGCATCAACCCTTGCGGTTATGCGGGTTTGCAGAGTGTCGATCTTTCTACAATCGGGGTATCGGTCAGCTGGCAGGAAGCTGCTGACGTCTTCAGCCAAAAGCTTGTCAGTTACCTTTCACCGTAAAGACCCAGCATCATGAGCACCACCGAAGTTGTCCGGGAAATCCAGAGCCAGCAAGACTACAACCCGCTGGCCAAGCAAAAGGCGGCGGCCAAGCTGTCGCGAATCCCAGTCAAGGTTGAGCGCGGTGAAGTCCTGAAAAAGCCCGACTGGATTCGCGTCAGGGCCGGCTCGCCCACCACCCGGTTTTACGAAATCAAGCAAATCCTGCGCGAGAACAAGCTCAACACCGTATGCGAGGAAGCCAGCTGCCCCAACATCGGCGAATGCTTTGGCAAAGGCACGGCCACCTTCATGATCATGGGTGACAAGTGCACGCGGCGCTGCCCTTTCTGCGACGTCGGCCACGGCCGGCCAGACCCGCTGGACCTTGAAGAACCCGCCAACCTGGCCAAGACCATCGCGGCGCTGAAGCTGCAGTACGTGGTCATCACCAGTGTCGACCGCGACGACCTGCGCGACGGTGGTGCCGCGCATTTTGTGGACTGCATCCGGCAGACGCGCGCGCTGTCGCCGCGCACGCAGATCGAGATCCTCGTGCCCGACTTCCGCGGCCGCATGGACCGGGCGCTGGAGATCCTGAAGGCGGCACCCCCCGACGTGATGAACCACAACCTGGAAACCACCGCACGGCTGTACAAAGAGGCTCGGCCCGGTTCTGACTACCAGTTCAGCCTGAGCCTGCTGCAGCGCTTCAAGGCCGAGGTGCCGGGTGTGCCCACCAAGAGCGGCGTGATGGTGGGGCTGGGCGAGACCGATGAAGAAATCCTGGCCGTGATGCGCGACATGCGCGCGCATGGCATCGACATGCTGACCATCGGCCAGTACCTGGCGCCCAGCGGCCACCACCTGCCGGTGCGGCGTTACGTACACCCCGACACCTTCAAGATGTTCGAGCGCGAAGCCGCCGCCATGGGCTTCAGCCACGCCGCCGTGGGCGCCATGGTGCGCAGCAGCTACCACGCCGACGAGCAAGCCCACGCCGCTGGCGTCGCGCTGCCGGTTTGAGCTGCCCCTGGCATCGCTGCATCGCAGCGGAGTTCCCACAGGCAGTTCTTCCACGGCCTGTCCAGAGTGACAACATGCTACGGACAGGGCATCGTTCGCGGGCGTAAAAATAGGTTTATTTCGACCCGGGCTGTGGCCCGACGCGTCAGCATCCGCCCTGAACAAGAACCGGAGAGATCGCCATAAACGCCGCTTCCCCCTATTCGCTGCGGCCCTGGTTGGGCCAGTACGGCAGCCATATTGCCTCCGTGCTGGCCGTGCCTGCACACGCCCATCTGGTGGCCATGGCCGACGCCGCGGTGCACCGTTTCGCAGCGCAAACCGCCTTCATCACGGTAATGCCCAACGGCATGCACGGCAGCCTCAGTTATGCCCAGGTGGGCGAGATGAGCGATGCCTTCGCGGCCTATCTGCGCGAGGTGCTGAAGTTGCAGGCCGGCGACCGCGTGGCGCTGCAGATGCCCAACTGCCTGGCCTTCCCCGTCGTGCTGCTGGGCGTGCTGAAGGCGGGCTGCGTGGCGGTCAACACCAACCCGATGTACACGGCGGCCGAGATGGCCCACCAGTTCAACGACAGCGGTGCCAAAGCCGTGGTGGTGGTCGACCTGTTTGCCGACAAGCTGGAACAGGCGCTGCCGCGCACTGGCGTCAAGCATGTGGTGTTGACGCGCGTCAGTGAATTCTTCCCGCCGGTGGTGGGCCCCATCGTGCGCGCCGTGATGAAGCACTGGAACAAGCTCATCCCCCGGCATGGCCTGACCTTTACTGCGCTGCCCGACGCGCTGGCCCAGGGTCGCGCTCATCACGCCAATTCGGCCGGCCAGGTGGCCAGCTACACGCGCGGGCTGGGCCACGACAGCCTGGCCCTGCTGCAGTACACCGGTGGCACCACCGGCGTGGCCAAGGGCGCGATGCTGACCCACGGCAACCTGCTGTGGAACCTGGCGCAGATGCGCGCCATGTCGGCCAGCCATATCGTTGACGGCCGCGAGGTGGTGCTGACGGCCTTGCCGCTGTACCACGTGTTCGCGTTTACGGTGAACTTCCTGTGCATGTTCGATGCCGGCGCGCGCAACGTGCTGGTGCCCAACCCGCGGCCCATCCAGAATTTGCAACGCGCTTTCGAGAACTACCCCATCACCTGGGTCACGGGCGTTAACACGCTCTACAACGCGCTGTTGGCCGAAGAGTGGTTCACGGCCTTCCCGCCCAAGCACCTGAAGGCCGCCGGCGGGGGCGGTGCGGCCATGCACCACGCGGTGGTCGAACGCTTCGAGGCCATCACTGGCGCACCGCTGGTCGAGGGCTACGGCCTTACCGAATCAAGCCCGGTGGTGTGTTTCCAGCCGCTGAACACCCAGCGCCAGCGCGACAGCATCGGCGTGCCCGCGCCCATGACCGACGTGCGCCTAATCGACGACAACGGCCTGGACGTGCCGGTGGGCCAGCCCGGCGAACTGCTGGTGCGTGGCCCGCAGGTGATGCAGGGCTATTGGCAGCAGCCCGAGGCCAGTGCCGAGGTGCTGAAGGACGGTTGGCTGCTGACAGGCGACGTGGCCGTAATGGACGAGCACGGCACCTTCCGCATCGTCGACCGCAAGAAGGACATGATCCTGGTCAGCGGGTTCAATGTGTACCCGAACGAGATCGAAGACGTGCTCTCGCGCCACCCCAAGGTGCTGGAAGCCGCAGTGGTGGGCATGCCCGACGGCAGGACCGGCGAGGCCGTGCACGCCTATGTGGTCAAGCGCGACGACAGCCTCACGACCGAGGAACTGCTGGTGCACTGCCGCGGGCTGCTGACCGGCTACAAGCTGCCGGCCCGCGTGGTGTTTCGAGATGAGCTGCCCAAGACCGCGGTGGGCAAGATCCTGCGGCGTGAACTGCGCCCGGGTGCCAGCGCAGCCGCGCCAAACAAATCCGCCTGACCGGAGCGCCGAGCCATGTTGTCCGACACCGAAACCAAGCTGCTCGGCGTGATGATGATGGTCATCATGCTGGGCATGGGCGCCAGCCTGACCTTCAAGGACTTCGCCATTGCCCTGCGCAAGCCTGCGGGCGTGGGCATCGGCCTGGTCACCACCTATGTACTTACCCCCATGGTGGGGTACGCGTTGGCCACCGGGCTGGGCCTGCCACCGGCCTACGCGGTGGGCTTGATCCTGATGGCCTGCCTGCCCGGCGGCACCACCAGCAACATCTTCAACTACTTCAGCAAGGGTGTGCTCAGCTTGTCGATCCTGATGACCATCGTCTCGACGCTGTTCGCGGTGGTTCTGGTCCCGATAGCGTTGGGAATCTTCTCTGCGGGGATCGAAGGAGAGTGGCGGATTCCCCCCGGCAACGTGGCGCAGGTGCTGGTGGTGCTGCTGGTGCCCACCGTCATCGGCATGCTGCTGCGCAAGTGGAACGCCAACGTCGGCGCCGTGATCGAGATGATTGGCGGCCTGCTCGGCATTGTCGTGATCCTGTTCTTGGTGGTCAGCTGGGTGCCGCGCAACATCGGTCTGCTGGCCACCACGCCGGCCAATGTCTACATCGCAGCCATCGGCTTGGGGCTGGTGGGCTTCGTGGTCGGTTACGGCTTCGCGCGCCTGGTGCGGCAAGACCCGCGCCGCAGCCGCACCATTGCGCTTGAAACCGGCATCCAGAACGGCCCGCTGGGCGTGTTGATCGTGCTGCTCACGTTCGAGGGCACACGCCAGCAAGAGGTGCTGCTGATCCCCGTGCTGTATTCGCTGTTCATCGTGCTTACCAGCAGCGTAGTGACAGTCTGGTTCCGCCGCATCAGCCTGCGTGAAGAAGCCGCGCGCGACAACGCCAAGATCGGCGCGCTGGCGCGGGCGGACTGAGAGCCTTCGGCAGGCGCCCTGCGCCGCCTGCCGGCGCGTGCCGCGAAATGACGTAGTGCCGGTAGATTCCCGGCCAGTGTGCTGCCCTCAACCCGGCGCGCTGAGCAGCACGCCCGGCATGGCGCGCGGCGGCGCAGATTCGCGTCGAAGGTGTAGAAGCGCTCGGCCTCACCCGACAGCGCGAGATGCAGTGCATCGCCAAAGTCCAGGCCTTGTTCGCAGCCCGCGACGGCAGCATCCACTGCGGCGGCGCGCGGCTTCGGCAGCCACGTCGGCGTTCATCTCTTCCAGCGTGCGCGTGGGGCCTGTGTAGCGGGCCATGCCGAACACGGCGTCCAGCGTCGTTGGTGCGAAGGCCGGCACGGCCGCCAGCGGCTTCAGCAACACACCCTCCGGTGTCGCCAACACTTCAAAGCGCGTGCCGGGCACCCAGGCGCGGGCTTTGCGAAGAGCGGCCGGCAGCACCAACTGTCCCTTGGCGGAGAGGCGTGTCGTGATCATGCTGAGCCCAAGGTAAGACAGATGTAGGTTGCATGTTTAACCGTTTGCCTGCGGTGCGGAAGAATCTGGCAGCATGCAGCGACACATCGCCCAGCCGCCCTGAAAGCAGACATGACCCCATTGCCAGACCCCTTGCCGCAGCGGCATCTGCTGGCTCTGCTGCGCGCCATGCCCAAGGCCGAGTTGCACATCCACATAGAAGGCTCGCTTGAACCTGAATTGATCTTTGCACTGGCGCAACGCAACGGTGTGGCGCTGCCCTATGCCAACGTGCAGGCGCTTCGGCAGGCCTATGCCTTCACCGACCTGCAGAGCTTTCTCGACATCTATTACGCCGGCGCCAGCGTGTTGCTGCACGAACAGGATTTTTACGACATGGCCTGGGCGTACTTCGAACGTGCCGCGGCCGACCATGTCGTGCGGGCCGAACTCTTCTTCGACCCGCAGACGCACACCGAGCGCGGTGTGGCGATAGCCACGGTCATCACCGGCCTGTCGCGGGCCTGCGGCCGCGCGCAGGACGAACTGGGCATCAGCGCCGGCCTGATCCTGTGCTTCTTGCGCCACCTGAGCGAAGACGAAGCCCTGGCCACGCTGGAACAGGCACTGCCCCACCAGGCGCACTTCATCGGCGTCGGGCTGGACAGCAGCGAACGTGGCCACCCACCGGAAAAATTCGCACGGGTGTTCGCGCGTGCCCGCGAACTGGGCCTGCACACGGTGGCGCATGCCGGCGAAGAAGGCCCCCCCGCTTACATCTGGAACGCGCTGGACGTGCTGGGGGTGCAGCGCATCGACCACGGCGTGCGTTGCCTGGAGGACCCGGCCCTGGTGCAACGCCTGGTGGCCGAGCGCATGCCGCTGACCGTGTGCCCGCTGTCCAACGTCAAACTGTGCGTGTTCAAGACCCTGGCCGAGCACAACCTGCCCGCGCTGCTGGACGCGGGCCTGTGCGTGACGCTGCACAGCGACGACCCCGCCTACTTCGGCGGCTACATCAACGACAACTTCGTGGCCACCTTCCAGGCTTTGCCGCAGCTGGGCCCGCAACATGCCTACACGCTGGCGCGCAACAGCTTCGAGGCCAGCTTCGCACCCAAAGCCGACAAGGCACGCTGGGTGACGGCGCTGGACGAGGTGTTCGCGCGCGCCAATTGAAACCGGCGCGTCAGTGCGCGAACGCGCCGGTGCCAGGGCCAGCGTGGAAGGCATAGGCATCCATGCCGAGATCGCCGTAGGTGAGGCTGTCGTGGATGCGCACCCCGCGCGCGCCCGGCCCCGCGGCCCCGGCGGCCACGAACCAGGGCAGCAAGTGCTCGTCGGTCGGGTGCATCAGCGCGGCAAACGGCGCCTGCATGCGGTAATTGAACAAGGTCGCCCAGTCGCCCGCGGCGGCGTGCGCCGCCCACCAGTCGCGAAAGGCCGTGCTCTCGGGCGTGGCCGGCTGGTCTACGGGCGGGCGCAGGCCGCCTGCGAACACGCGCTGCAGGTTGTGGGTGATGCTGCCGCTGCCCATGACGAGCACGCCCTCGTCGGCCAGCGGCGCCAGCGCGGCGCCGAGCGCGAACAGCCGCGCGGGCGACCAGTCTGCCGGCCAGGCCAGTGGCAGCACCGGCACGTCGGCCTGCGGGAACATGAAGCGCAGCGGGGTCCAGATGCCGTGGTCTAGCCCGCCCTCGTCGACGCGGTGAACGGGCATGCCGCGGGCCCGCAACAAGGCCTCCACTCGCGTGGCCAGTTCCGGCGCGCCGGGGGCGTCGTAGCGCAGCGTGTGCAGCAGGGGATCGAAGCCGCCGAAGTCGTGCACCGCCGCGTGCCGGCGCGCGGCCAGCAGTACCGGCTCGCGCGACAGGCTGTGCGCGCTGACGGCCAGCACGGAGTGCGGCCGGTCGCTGCTACCGGCGATGCGCGAACCCAGGCTTTGCATGAAGGCGCCGGCCTCGCGAGGCTCCAACGCCGTCATCGGCGAACCGTGCGAGATGTAGATCGGGGGCAGGGCAGGTTTCATGCAGCCATTGGAGCAGCGCACGCGCGCAGCAGCGTTCAGCGCGCCTGCACGGTCAATTCAACGCGCTGGCGCTGCCCCTGTTCGATTCGGGTACCGTGCAGCGATGACTGAACTTCGCCCCCCTTCGATCACTGCGCTGGCCTGGCGCCAGACTTTGCGTGACTTCCGCGCCGGTGAACTGCGGCTGCTGGCCGTGGCGGTGCTGCTGGCGGTGGCGGCGCTGACCGCGGTTGGCTTCTTCGCCGACCGGCTCAGCGGCGGCCTGCAGCGCGACGCGCGCCAATTGCTGGGTGGCGACGCGGTGGTCGGCAGCGACCGCGCCACGCCACCCGAACTCATCGCCAAAGCCCAGGCCATGGGCTTGCGGGTGGCCACCACGGTGCAATTCCCCAGCATGGCGCGCGCGCCCGAGGCACAAGGCGGCGCGTCGCGCCTGGTGGCCGTGAAATCGGTGAGCAGCAGCTACCCGTTGCGCGGGGTGCTGCAGTTGAAAGAACGCGCCGACGGGCCGCCCATCAACATTGCTGCTGCCCCGGAACCGGGCACGGTGTGGGTAGACGCCGCGCTGCTCGACGCGCTGCAACTGGCGCCCGGTGCCACGCTGCTGCTGGGTGACGCGGCGCTGCGTGTGGCCCGCCTCATCGTCATCGAGCCCGACCGTGGTGCCGGGTTTTCAAGCTTTTCGCCACGCGTGATGCTCAACGAGGCCGACCTGCCGGCCACCGGCTTGGTGCAGCCGGCCAGCCGGCTTAATTACCGGCTGGTGGTGGCCGCGCCTGATGGATTGACTGAGGGCCTGGCCGCCAAGCGCGGCGACGCGCTGGTGCGTGAATTCACCGATGCGGCGCGCGCACAGATCAAGGCCGTGCCGCTGCGTGGCGTGCGGGTGGAATCGCTGGAAAGCGGGCGCCCCGAGATGAAGCAGACGCTGGACCGCGCAGAGAAATTCCTGAACCTGGTGGCGCTCCTGTCGGCCCTGCTCGCGGCCGTGGCGGTGGGCATTGCGGCGCGCGACTTCGCGTCGCGCCACCTCGACGACTGCGCCATGCTGCGCGTGCTGGGCCTGTCGCAGCGGCGCATTGCCGGCGCCTACACGCTCGAATTTGCGTTGGTCGGCCTGCTGGCCAGCCTGGGCGGTGTGTTCATCGGCTGGGCCATCCACCATGTTTTTGTGCTGCTGCTGGCCGGGCTGGTGCAGGGATCGCTGCCCGCGCCGGGGCCGTGGCCGGCAGCCTTTGGCCTGGGCGTGGGCATGACGCTGCTGCTGGGCTTTGGCCTGCCGCCGGTGCTGCAGTTGGCCCGGGTGCCACCGCTGCGCGTCATCAGGCGCGACGTGGGCGGGCTCAAGGCCGCGTCGGTGGGCGTGCTGGCGGCCGGCACGTTGGGTTTCGTGGCGCTGCTGCTGGCGGTGTCGTCAGACGTGAAGCTGGGCGCGATTGCAGTCGGCGGTTTCGCCGCGGCCGTGGCCGTGTTCGCGCTGGCCGCCTGGGTGGCGGTGGTCTTGCTCAAGCGCGCCGTGCCAGGCGCCAGCGCGCCGCGTTGGCTGGTTCTGGCCACGCGGCAGATCGCCGCCCGCCCGGCCTTCGCCGTGCTTCAGGTATCGGCCCTGGCCGTGGGCCTGCTGGCCCTGGTGCTGCTGGTGCTGCTGCGCACCGACCTCATCAGCAGCTGGCGCCAGGCCACGCCGGCCGACGCGCCCAACCGCTTCGTCATCAACCTGCAGCCCGACCAGGAGGCGCCGTTCAAGGCCGTGCTGGCGGAGACCGGCGTGGCCAAGTACGACTGGTACCCGATGATCCGTGGCCGTCTCGTGGCCGTGAACGGCCAGGCCGTGCGGCCGCAGGACTACGGGGAAGAGCGCGCGGCCAGGCTGGTCGAGCGTGAGTTCAATCTGAGCCACAGCGCGGCCAACCCGGCGCATAACGAAATCGTGGCCGGGCGTTTTACCGCCAACGAGGCCGACGGCCTGTCGGTCGAAGATGGCCTGGCCGTGCAGCTGGGCCTGAAGCTGGGCGACACGATGCGCTTCGACATCGGCGGGCAGTTGAAGGAGTCCCGCATCACCAGCCTGCGCAAGGTGGACTGGGGCTCGATGCGGGTCAACTTCTTCGTGATCTTCCCGGTGGCCGAGATGACCGATGTGCCGGTCACCTACATCAGCGCCTTCCGCGCGCCGGCCGTGGCCGGCTTCGACAACCGGTTGAGCCGCGACTTTCCCAACATCACCAACGTTGATGTGTCGACCTCCATCGCACAGGTGCAGCGCGTGCTGGACCAGGTGATACGCGCCGTGGAATTCCTCTTCGGCTTCACCCTGGTGGCCGGGCTGGTGGTGCTGTTTGCGGCCGTGACGGCCACGCGCGAGGCCCGCTCGCGCGAATTCGCCATCATGCGGGCGCTGGGCGCAGGCTCGCGCCTGCTGGGCCAGGTGCAGCGTGCCGAACTGCTGGGCGTGGGCGCGCTGGCAGGTTTGCTGGCGTCGGTGGCGGCCATGGCCGTGGGCTGGCTGCTGGCGCGCTGGCGCCGGCTCAAGCCGCGCTCGTTGCTGGACAACACACCTCTGCTGGAACTGCTGCAAAGCATGGTGCCGCTGGAACGCCTGCCGGGTCTGATCGAGCAAGGCCTGGTGCAGGCGCTTGCGGTCACTGCGTCGAGTTACAGCTCGGGCGAACACGTGACTTTTTTCCAGGGTGCGGATGAGCTCACACCCTGGGTGCGCTCACAGCGATTCGCGGTGCGTGACCGGATTACGCACCAGCACTTGTTGGCTTCGTCGGCAATACCGTTTGTGTTCCCCG
>ENA-OFDP01000737-OFDP01000737.1-metagenomes-genome-assembly--contig:-NODE-737-length-14064-cov-2.773289_pt1 | contig 14064 bp, 8 predicted proteins | sample MGYA00153389_OFDP01 | MGnify analysis MGYA00153389 | reverse complement strand
CTCGTTGCACAACTCATTGGGCAGTTGCAGAGCGCCCTCAACAACAGCAGCGATGGCATCAACTGGGGGCTCGCGCTGGAACAAGCGAAAGCCATCGCCAGCCGCACGTCTGTCGTCAGCCTGCCAGCAGAACGCAGCCAACTCGAGCAGGCCTTTCATGTGGCATCGCTCTGGCTCGACGAGGTGACGTCGATCACGGCGCTCACGCTCGAACCGAAGCTCATGAGCCGACAAGAGTGGGTCGAAGCGACCATGCCCGTCTGGACCCAGCTTGCTGAGCCGGTCGCCAACTCGATTGCGACCTCGCTCACGGGGGTGCTCCGCGAGAATGCGCCAGACGACAGTGCAGAAACCGACGAGATGATCGCCGGGGCGAGTCGTTTGATGCGCAACGTCGGAGGCACCCTCTTCGCGATGCAGCTAGGCCAGGTTGTCGGGCAGCTTTCGAGTGAAGCGGTCTCGGGTGGCGATATCGGCATTCCGCTTCTGGATGAGCAGCAAGCCGCCATCGTGCCGCAAAACGTGATGGCGTTTGGCGCCGGGCTCGACATCCCGGTCGATCAAGTGCAGTTGTACTTGGCGGTTCGCGAACTCGCCCACGCGCGATTGTTTCGGCACGCGAAGTGGCTGCGACTGCAGTTGCTCACCTCGATTACCGAGTTCGCACACGGCATCCGAATCGACACTGCTCGGCTCGAAACGCTCGCCGCCGACTTCGACCCTCAGAACCCTGACGAGTTGCGCGACGCGATGACGAGCGGGGCCCTCATTCCGCCAAAATCAGACGAGCAACTCGCCGCTCTGGCTCGACTGGAAACAACGCTCGCCTTGATCGAGGGCTGGGTCGATGTTGTCACCGAGCAGGCAACGACGCGGCTGCCGTCTAGCGCCGCCATCGCTGAAACAGTTCGCCGACGTCGGGCGTCCGGCGGACCGGCCGAATCAGCATTCTCGACGCTCGTGGGGCTTGAGCTTCGCCCGCGCCGACTCCGCGAAGCTGCAACCATGTGGAAAGCAGCATCGGATGCTGTCGGTGCCGAAGCGCGGGATGCGCTGTGGTCGCATCCAGACCTCGTGCCGACGGGTGAGGATGTTGACAATCCCGCCGCATTGGTTGCGCGGCTGACGGCGGGTACCCCAGAGCAAGATGACATTGATCGGGCCATCGAGGACCTTCTTGACGACGATGGCATTCAGCGGCCCAGCGAAGGCTGAGGTGCTGTGGATCGTCCGCACGCTCTGCGCCACATCGGCCCCACACTTGGGCGATGATTCTGCGAATCGACCCCAGGTTGCCAGTGGTATGGCGTTCGCCAATGAGCGTGCAGATCGGCTTTGATCCACCGAGAGTGCGGCTAGACGAAGTGAGCCCAACGACCGAGCGGTTGATTGCCGCACTCGTTGCCGGGGTGACCCGCCCGGGTCTGACAATGATTGCCGGGCGCGACACCCTTGAGTGCGACGCCCTGCTTCAAGCGGTGGCCCCGGCGCTCCTCGGCCCCCCAGCTCATACCCGGCAAGCGGGGATGCCGAGCCCGGTGCCAACCATCGTTGTCGCCGGATCCGGCCCGACCGCAGACGCACTCGTTGCTGCCTTCGCCACCGGAGGATCACGCGTGCTGACGGCACCCGATCCGGCCGAGCTGGCGACAACGATCAGCGAGACCGGCGCCGCGGTACCCGACGCCGCGGTGCTGATCGGCCACTACGTGCTTGCCCCAACCGCTGGCGGGGCGTGGTTGCGCCGCGACGTACTGCACCTTCCGGTGGTCTTCAGCGACAGCGGAGTGCAAATCGGCCCGCTTATCACCCCGGGAACCAGCCCGTGCCTGCACTGCCTCGAACTGCATCATCGTGACTCGGATGCCGCTTGGCCGGCGCTGGCGACCCAACTGTTTGGCCGCAGCACTGCCGCCGACGCTGCGCCCCTTGCACTCGAAGCCGCCGCGCAGGCGTGCCGGATGGTGCTCGACGCAGTGTCTGTCGACGCAGTGTCTGTCGACGCAGTGTCTGTCGACGCAGTGTCTGTCGACGGGCTGTCGCCGCCATCGCTGGCACCGTCGCCCCTCCGATCATCCGCGCGGTCGCTCTACATTTTGGCCGAGACCGGTGAGCGAGCGTGGCGAGACTGGGAACCGCACGCCGAGTGTGATTGCCGCGGCATCCGACTGTTGGCAACACTGAGGCCTACCCAAGGTCAGCGAGAAACCGGCTGGGCTGACGAGCTGCTGCGCGGCCATGACCGCCGCTGGCCGACCAGGAGAGTGCAAGCAAGCGTTGGGCTCGCGTGATGCCGACATAAAGCAGGCGGCGTTCCTCGTCGATCGCCGCCGCGTCTTTCGCGTAGCTGATTGGCATCATCCCTTCTGACAGGCCGATGATGTAGACCGAGTGCCACTCCAGTCCTTTGGCCGAATGCAGGGTCGTTATCGTGACGGCGGCTCGGGGTGGCTCGTGTTGACCACTTTGACGCTCGGTCAACTCGGTGACGAATTGCCGGAGGGTCGTGCCTTGCGCAGTTCCCTCGGCGAGCCTGATGATCGCGTTGAGCGACTCCCAACGATCGCGTACTGCGCCGCGCACTTCTGGCGGCTGTTGCGACCAGCCGATCGACCGAAGCACATCACTGACCGTCTGAAACAGTGGCTCCGGCCCGGTGTTGATCGACGCGCCGCGCAACAGCATGATCGCCTCCTTGACCTCCTTCAAGTCAAAGAATCGCACCGCTCCCCGCACGATTGCTGGGACCCCGGCATCCGCAAGCGCTGTCTCGAGCGCCGAGGATTGCACGTTGATTCTGTGCAGCACGGCGATGTCCTGCGGTGCAACCCCCGCGCTGATCTCATTGGCAATTGCGTGTGCGACTCCGCGCGCCTCCGCTGCGTCCGTGTCGAACGCGCTGGTCGTTGGCCGCGCGCTGATGGTTGGCCGCGCGCTGGTCGTTGGCCGCGCGCTCACCTTCGACTGCTGTAGTGCGACGAGCGTCAACGCACCTTGGTGATCCTTCATCAAGCGGTTGGCTGCAGCGACGATTTGCGGTGACGAGCGATAGTTCTGCTCAAGCTTGATCACGACGGCGTGCTCATGCTCGTGTTGGAAGCTGAGGAGAAAGTCAGGGCTGGCACCGGCAAAGCTGTAGATCGTTTGGGCGGCATCCCCGACGACGCAGAGGTCGTCCCGATCGCCGAGCCACAGCGAAAGCAGTCGGTGTTGTAGCGGTGAGATGTCCTGATACTCGTCAACAACGAAGAACCGATACTGCTCGCGAACCTGTTGCGCGACGCGCGGCTCGTTCTCGATCATTCCGGCTGCCGTCAACAGCACATCTTCGAAATCGAGCTGGCGCCGCTCGTCCTTGAGGTTCTCGTAAGCCAACTGCAGCCCTGCGATCTTCTCAAGCGTGAGCGTCGGCGGCAGTGGGCGGGCGCGAGCAATGTACTGCTCGATGGTGAGATTCATCGTCTTGCGCCATTCGACCTCCGCGGCGGCATCCCGCAGCGTGGCCGTGTCGAGCTTGAGCTTGAGTGAATCCGCAGCGTGCGCGAGTAGTCGAGCCTTGCTTTCGAGCAGTCTCGGCATTGTGCCGCCGACGATCTGGGGCCAGAAGAAGCCCAGCTGCGAGAGCGCCGAGGCATGAAAGGTGCGGGCACTCACCGTGCCAGCTCCGAGGGCGCGCAACCGCGTGCGGAGCTCGCCAGCGGCTCGCGCCGTGAAGGTCAGCGCCATCACCCGGCCGGGCGCATAGACACCGGTCGCGACCCCGTATGCGATGCGATGCGTGATCGCCCTGGTCTTGCCGGTACCTGCGCCCGCGAGCATGCAGACCGGCCCAAGCAGCGCCTCGGCCGCCATTCGCTGTTGCTCGTCGAGCGCCGCCAGTATCCGCTCAGGCTCAGACATCCGCTCAGAATCCGTCATCAGCTCAGGCTCAGACATCCGCTGAGGCTCCGACATCAGCTCAGACCCCGACATCAGCTCAGATCCGGTCACCGCTGGCCGTCAAGAATCGGCTCACCGAACCACTCTTCAATGATTGCGCGGGCAATCGAGGTCGCACCCGGCAGTCGGATCTCGTCGAGAGAAGCGGCGAGCTCTTCGCGCGAGAACCACCTCAAGTCGAGAATCTCGGTGCCGTCTGGCGTGGCATCCGAGGGGTGATTCGTATCTACCTTTGCCATAAAGCCGACCATCAGGGATGCCGGAAACGGCCAGGGCTGGCTGCCGAGGTAGACCGGATCTTTGACCCGCACTTGAGACTCTTCATACACTTCGCGGACGACCGCGGCTTCTAGCGATTCACCAGGCTCAACAAAACCGGCTAAGAGCGAGTACCGGTTGCTCGCCCACAAGGCGTTCGAACCGAGCAGGATGCGATTATCGCCGTCCACCACGCCGACGATAATCGCCGGATCGGTGCGGGGGAAAATCTCGGTGTTCAAGCTCGCGTCTCGACGAACCCAGCCACCTTTCTCTACGACGGTCGGTTGACCACTTCGCGGCGAGAACCGGTGGGATGCGTGCCAGTTGAGGATGCCAAGCGCTTCGGTCAGCAAACCCGCGTCACGATCGCTGAGCTCGCTGCCGACCTCGCGCAAATTTGCCCAATCGGCTTCAGCAAAATGGCCAGCGTCGTCGAGCTCGATGGCGACGATCGGAGTGCCGAGAGGTTCGGATTCTGTCGCCGTGGTCGTGCGGCCCAGGTACACGCGCAGCGCAGCGTTGGGCACGGCAGCAACGGGCAGCAACGCGAGCTCAGTGGGCCCAGCCAGAAGTGCCGAGCCTTGGAAGACGGGCAGCACGCGAGTCGCGGCATCCGCCCAGAGGTCATCGAACAGCGACTCGCGTTCGCGCGCAAGATAGTCGCGATCGAGCTCGTAGCGTGACAGCGGCAATCGAGAACTGAAGGACTGCGGCATGTGAGCGACCCCGGACAAGTGCGTGGCGTACGACGATAGGCTGGCTGAGTCGACCTACCCTGTCGGTATGGTCAGATCCCATCTCACTCTAGCCGCGTTGGCAACCTCGGCCGTCGCGGGCTTGGACGTTGCGGCAGCCACGAGTTTCGGCACTCGAACCGGCGATTTCGACAGCGCGATCATCACCGGTCGTGACGGCAGGCACTGGATCATCCGCGTGCCGAAAAATCCTGCTGCCGAAGCCGTGCAGTCGGCCGACCTCGCCGCACTCAGGGCTCTCAGCGTCGGCGTTCGATCGCGATTGCCGTTCGCGGTCTCCACCTTCGCGGGCCAAGTCGCCGTCGACGGGACTCGAGCCATCGTCTACGAATTCGTCTACGGCTCCGCGCTCCCACTGGCCTCATACAGCGGCGGACCCGACAGCATTGCCGACTCGGTTGGACGGGCGATCGGAGCAATCCACTCGCTCCCAACCAGTGTGGTTGCCGACGCCGGTTTGCCGGTTCAGAGCGCGAGTGAGTGCTTGCGCGGCTGCGTCTCCACCATGGATCGAGCTGCCGCGACGGGCCTCGTGCCAGCGTCGTTGCTCGGCCGCTGGGAGCGCGCAGTCGAAGACAGTCGCTTGTGGCAGTACCAGCCGACAGTGATTCACGGTGCACTGCGGGCGGATGCTGTGCTCAGCGCTGATAGCGCCGTGAGCTCCATTCTGGGGTGGCAGGAGCTGAAGGTCAGCGATCCCGCAAAGGATCTGCAGTGGTTGCTACCGGCGCCAGGAGAGTCGGTCACCGACAGTGCTTTCGACGCCTACCACCGCTCGCGCGGTGACGGCGATCGACAATTGCGTCAGCGCGCCACGCTGTACTCCGAGCTGGAGCTGGCCCAGTGGCTGCTGCACGGCACAGAACTTCGGAGCACCGACATCGTCAACGATGCCGTTGGGATGCTCACCTCGCTCGCAGACGGACTACGCGATGACCTGATGAACCCGATCGGAGCCCAGACCATGCCGACCATGGCGGTGGATGAGGTTGAGGCGTTCCTCGCCAGAAACCAGCGGGCGGTCTAGGGCTTCTCTTCTGCGGTGATCGGGTCTGGTCGCTTGCTGGCTCGACTCACGATGCTGACCCACGATCCCCGTGTTCGCGCACGTACAACCACGGTCAATTTGCCGCTGCGAGCCAGCACGAGCCCGATGGCGATCGCGGCAATCGCGGGCACAACCCCGGAGATGACCATTGCGGTTTTTGGGCCAAGTGCCTCGGCAATCCCACCCATGAGTGGACCACCGATAGCTTGCCCACCGACGACCACAAGCACCCAAAACGCCACAACGCGCCCCCGAATTGCGAGGTTGGTCGAAAACTGGACCATGGTTTCACTGGCGGTCATGTAGAGCAGTCGAGACAGCCCAATCGTAGTCAGCAGTGCCAGAAACATGAGCTCGAATGGTGCGAGCCCAGCCACAAGCTGCAGCACGCCGTACAACAGCGCACCGAACACGATGGTTCGCAGTCGAAGCGTCGCGCGCCGGGTGGATGCGAGCGCACCGAGCAGAGCGCCAGCCGCGACGAGCGAGTTGTAAAATCCGTACCCGGTCGCGCCGGTGTTGTAAACCTCGTCCGCCATACCGGCGAGCAGTGCCGGCATTGGCATGCCAAACATCGCAACCACCCCGACCAAGACCATGGTCCAAAAAATCGTCGGCTTGCTGATGATGTAGCGCGCGGCTTGACGAAGTTGGCCTCGCTCGCGTGGCGCGCGTGGCGCTATGAGCAGTTCAGAGGTGCGGATTGTCGCGATGAGGACGATACCAACGACGACGGCAATGGCATTGAACCCAATCGCCCAACCGGTGCCGGCTGTCGCGATGATCACCCCGGCAAGCGCCGGCCCGATGAGTGCGCCGAGGTGAAAAATTGACGCGTTCACGCTGATGGCGTTGCGCAGATGACGCGGTCCAACCATTTCTTGCACGAAAACGGATCGCGCTGGCAGATCGATGACCTGCATCACACCGATGCCAAGCACGATCGCATACACGAACCACAATTGCGCCGTTCCGAGAATCGCCGAGACTGCCAATCCAACGGACAGCACGCCGACGACGCCCTGCGAAACGAGCAGCACCGCTCGCTTCGGTAGCCGGTCCGCGATGAGGCCAGAGTGTGCTCCGAAAATCAGTGTCGGTAAGAACTGCAGCGCGATCGTTAATCCGACGAGCGCAATGCTGCCGGTCAGTTCCAGCACCAACCAGTCGACGGCGATGCGCTGCATCCAACCGGCCGTGTTCGAAATGACTTGCGCGACCGAATAGAGACGATAGTTGTGGATGCGCAGGGCGCTGAAGGTGTCTCTCCAAGCAGGCCGGTGCATGAGCACGGAAATAGGGATCGTCGGAGGAACGGAATAGACCGGGCCGGTTGCGGGGCCCGTTGCGGGGCCCGTCGAGGGACCTGTCGAGGGACGGGTCGGTTTCGGTTCCCCCTGCTCCGGCGACACTGGATTCACAGTCTTAACGCTAGAACTATTGCGGCGGCGCCAGAACCAACGTTGGCGCCGCCGACCGCGATCCCTGCGCCACAGACACAGGTTCGTTAGGCGAGCGCCTTGCGCCAGCGTGCAATCAACTCCGCTTCGGAGAACAAGCGTTCTGGACGGATGATCTCGTCATCGGTGACAAAGTAAAACACCGCATCGATCTGCTCGACATCGATAGCCTTCCACCGCGCATACGCGAGGCGGTACAGCGCCAGTTGAAGTTGCTTTCGCTCAAGGTCAGCGGCGTCACGCGGAGCCTTTCCGGTCTTCCAGTCCACGATCTCGAACCGATCACCGTGCGCATAGACAGCGTCAATCTTGCACACAACAATCTGCCCGTCGAACGGGAGGTGCAACTCGATCTCGACGTCGATCGGCAGTCGATCCGCCCAAGGGGACCGCTCAAAGGTCTCGATCAGCGCTTGGAGTCGAGCGTCATCCGCCCCCGCACGGTCAGCGAAGTCGGCAGCGTCAGCAAAGTCGCCAGCGTCAGCGAAGTCGCCAGCGTCATCTACCTCGGATACGCGTGCGTCGATGGTGTCGCTTGGCGCTGGCGCGCCATAGCGGTTCTCGACCCACGAGTGGAACCGAGTACCGAGTCGAGTGGCCCGGTAGGGACGCTCGGGTAGCGGGCGTCGCAGCGCGAGAGCCACCGCCGCGGCATCCGACACGAAGTCTTTGAATCGGGACGCCGCAATGCGCTTCGGAAGCGCAACAACCTCGCTTGCCCCGCGCGCCACAGCCCTCTCGGACAGCAGCAGTTCGATGTCGTCTTGCCACACGCCAGCGTTGCACGCGGCCGGGCCAGCATCACGAATTGCTTCGATTTTGGCGCGCACCAGCGAGGCCGATTGTTCGAGGGGCTCGCGACGTCGACCCAAGGGGTCGAGTGGCCACGGCTGGGTTTTTGGTCGACACAGTCGTGCTCGCCAAGCTGCCGGGGATTCTCTTCGAACTGGCTCTCGGTCGGGAGGTCGTCGATGAGACTCTGGCCGGCGAGCTCGAGCAAGAACGCGCTAGGCTCCCGCGGCCGGGACTGTGTCGACCAAAAAGCGCCAGTGAGCAGTAGCGCATCCCGTGCCCTCGTCACTGCGACGTAACCAAGCCGCCGCTCTTCTGCCGCGTGGCGGTGGGCAAGTTGCTGTTTGAAGATCTTGAGTTGCGCGTCGAACTCGTGCTGATTGGTGACCCCCCGCCAGTCGAGCGCTGGCAGCTCACGAAAGTCACCTCGGAACTCATAGGGCAGCTCGGCCGCGCGCAGCCACCCGGCGCCCTCACGCGACTTCGCTGGCAACTCCTCGCTCACCATGCGCACAACCGCGACGACGTCCCATTCGAGGCCTTTTGAACCGTGGATCGTGAGCAACTGCACAGTTCCAGGCTCTTCGGCTTCGCTGCGCGGGCCCATCATGTCTTGGCGCTCGGCGCGGGCTAGCCAGGCGAGGAAAGCCCCGAGTGTCGCTTGTTCGTCGCTGGCAACAAACGCAGCAAGTTCATCCGCGAAGGCATACAGGTTCGCCATCCCCAGGCCGGAAGTCTCATTGGCGATGACCTCAATGTCGAGCAGCAACTCCTGAGTGACCAGCCGAACCAGCTCCGTCAACGGAAGCCGGGCGCGGGAGCGCAAGTAGGCAAGCTGGGTCGCTGCCGCTCGCAAGCGCTCAAGGCCTTCTTCGCTGAAGCCGAGCAACTGCGAATGCGTTAGCGGTGCCTCCCCCACAAAATCGAGCGCATCAACGATTGATCGATCACTGTCTGCGACAACCGAGTTGCGCATGCGCTCACGAACTTCGTCGCTGAGCCGCTGCTGTGCCCAATCGTGGTCTTGCAACCAGCCTGCAAGCTGCGCAAGGTGCCGCAAGTCACGCGGACCGATCGCCCACCGCGCCCCGCCAAGGAGTCGAACCAGCGGTGAACCTGCCGTCGGATCATGAATGACTCGCAGCGCGCTGACGAGATCAACGACTTCTGGCGTCGACAACAGGCCGCCGATACCCAAGACGTGGTGCGGTACGCCGTGTTCGGCAAGTGCGTTAGCAAACAGCGTCATCTGGCGACGCTGACGGAACAGAATCGCCGCGCTCTTTGGTGTGCCATCGGAGCCGCTCTCGGCAAAAAGCGTCTTGAACCATTTCGCAACACCGTCCGCCTCGTCGGTCACCTCCTCGAAGTACCATCCGGTGACCGTCCCCGCCGGGGCGGCTGGCCTCGCTTCGAGGGCTGCGACCGCGAGCGCAGTGCCGGTGGGGTGAGCTTGGGATGCATTGAGCGGCGCGACCAAAACGTTCGCGGCATCCAGAATCGTGGTGGCATTTCTCCAGCTCACCGAAAGCGAGAATGTCGCGGTAGTGCTGGTCTTGGCGAAGTCTGCGGCGAAACGAGCGAGGTTTGCCGCACTGGCCCCCCGCCAGCCGTAGATCGACTGGTGCGGGTCGCCGACCGCCATGACAGCAGAGTCGGCAAACAGTGTCGACAGGAGTCGCGTTTGCACGACACTGGTGTCTTGATACTCGTCGAGCAGCACAACCCGATAGCGATCGCGATACTCAGCGCGAACGGCTTCTGACCGAGAGACCACCTCGAGCGCGAGCGCAACTTGGTCACTGAACTCGAGCAGACCCAGTCTCTTTTTTTCGCGTGCGAACGCGATCGCCAGCTCGGTAAGCGGTGCGAGAGCGGCGACCTGAGCGACCGCCGTCGTGACCGAAACATACGGCGCAGACTTGGGTTTGCCTGCGGTGTACGGCAACTCAGCAATCGCGGCGAACCTCCCGCCAAAGCGTGCAACTTCACTGGGGTCGGCAGCGTTATCGCTGATCGCGTGCGCCAGATTTAGCACCCACTCAGCGAGATTATCGACCGACTGGTCGAGCGCGATAAGTCGATCATCGGTCGAGGCGACCACGACCCGGCGCGCGAGCTGCCACGCCGCGGCTTCGTTCAGCAAGGCTGACTCCGGCTCGCGACCGATCAAGAGCGCATTGTCAGAAAACAGCGCACTTGCGAACGAGTTGTATGTCGAAACAGTGGGCTGCGCGAACTCAATTGCAGCGTCGGGATTAAGGGGAGCACTGCCGCGCAGCGCGCCGATGCCCTGCGCGATTCGTTCCGACAGTGACCCAGCCGCCTTACGCGTGAAGGTAAGTCCGAGAACCTGATCGGGCCGAATGAGGTCGTTGGCGAGCAGCCAGACGACCCGGTTAGCCATCGTTGAGGTCTTGCCACTTCCTGCACCCGCGGTGACGAGCACCGGACTCAACGGCGCTTCGATCACCGCTTGCTGCTGCGCTGTCGGCGGCGGCTGTCCGAGTCGTGCCGCAAGTTGAAGAGCCGAGATCATCCCGCGCTCACCGCCGGGATGACGTGGATGCGACAGCGGCCAAAACTCCACGGATCGAGACAGTGGGTTCCGAGTTGGGCAACGAACACCGAGCCGGCCATTCCACGAGCATCCTCAAGCACACGCACGCGGAACGTCTCGAGTTGCTCAGCGGTGAACGGTGCTTGAGCCGGTGCGGCGTACTGCGCGGTTCGGGTGCCCTTCGAAACGATCACGAGCTTGGCTCCCCCGCTGATAAGTCCTTCGGGGATTCCCTCGATCGCGCCGGAGGCGAACGCAAGCTGGTACGCGCCGAGTTGCGCGTTCTCGGCAACGCCGTCATCGGTGGTCGGGTCAAACTTGCCTGTTTTCAAGTCAACGATCACGGCCGTGCCATCCGGGTAGTGTTCAACGCGGTCGATCTTTCCACGCAACAGCGCCTGCCCGAGTTCGAGTTCGAAACTCGGCTCAGCTTGCAATAGTGAGCCGCCGGCGGCTTGCACATCCCGCAAGTACGCGGCCAGTCGGCGAGTCAGATCCTTGGCTCGATTTCGTTCGATCTGCGACTGCCACGCGGTCTCAAACGACAGCTCGGACCACCGCTCATCGACCGCCGCCATGAGGCCGTCCGGCGAGGCATCGACGGCCTTCTCTGCTACGGCGTGGATGATCGTGCCGAGATTCGCCGCAAGGTTCGAACTCCCCCCAGCCACTTCGTCGATGAACCAGTGCAGCGCGCAGGTCTCGAACGATTCCATACGAGAGGGCGACACGCGCACTCGCGCGCTGTCATCGCTCAAATCGATGAGCGGATGCTCGGTGCTGAGTGTACGCACGCCGTACCACTCGGCCGGGTCAGCGCCAGGAACGCCTTCAGCGGCGAGCCTCGCGATGGCGGATGCCGCGGCGTCCGCCATCGGTCCAGCGAGCTCGCGGCGCGCGCGACCAACGATGCCACGCAGGCTCAGCGGATAACTCGGCCGCCCGCTCACATCCCCCGGCGGAATCAAGCGCAGAAACGGTGACGGCAAGCTTTCTTCGCTGGCAACCGCGGTGACGATTGCGTGTTGCTTCGCCCGAGAGATCGCCTGAGCGAACAGTCGCAGTTCTTCGTGCATGACTTCGACACGAGCATCCCCGACACCAGCATCCCCGACACCAGTATCCCCGGCGATAGCCGACCCAGCCGCGGTAGCCGTCACAATGGCGTCATTCGCGGCGGCAAGCTGGCCAGCCGCAAACAGCGAGCCGCGCAGCCGCAAATTCGGCCACACGTTCTCCTGAAGTCCCGCGACGACGACGATTGAGAACTCACGACCCACCATTGCCGCTGGCGTTCCGAGCGCAACCGCGTCGACCATGGAGCGCGGCGCGAGACTATCTTCAGCAACCTCAGCCGAGACCCACCCGGCCAGAAAGACGCTCGCAGGCGCATCAGGGCTGCGTTCGACGAAACGCTTCGCCGCCGAAAACAGTGCGACGACGCCGTCAAGGTGTCGGTTGGCTTCCTCGGCAGCGACACCGGAGCCAATCGCCTGCTCGAACCAGATCGTCTCGAGACCACTTCGCTGCCACAATCCCCACAGCAGCTCTTCAATGGTCTCGTTGTTGGCAACGCCGTCACGTGTCGCCGCGAGGTTGTCGGCAAGGCGTGTCGCTAAGCGCCCTACGCGTGTCTCAATGGTTGCAAAAGCACCCGACTGGCGCAGCGCATCAACGAGCAGTTGCTCTGCACCGCGGTCACCGCCACCAGCCAACTCCTCGTGGCGCAGCGCCGCCTTGAGCCGGCGCAGCGTCACCGGGTCCAGTCGACCGAGCGGCCCGGTCACCAGCGCCTCGGCCGTGTGCACGTCGAGCGGCCTGCTGCCGATAGCAACTTCGAGGGCGAGCGTGATGGCAGCAACGGCTGACTCATCACGTACCGGCGAACTCGCACCCGAAACGTTGGTCGGCACTTCGAGGCCGCGTAGCTGGTGGGCGAGTGCCGGAACCGCGCCACCCGAGCGCACAATCACCGCCATCTCAGACCACGGCACGCCCAAGTGCACGTGGCATTCCCGCAACCGGCGGGCAATGAACGCGATCTCTTCCGCTGGCGAACTCAACAAGAACGACTCGGCGTGCGATGGCCGTTCTGGCGTTGCCGAGATGGCCTTGCGCTGTTTGCCAGCGGCGGCGGCACCGATTCTGCCGGTCACGGTCGCCGTGGTCAGGCGCAACGCTCCCCCGTGTCGGTGCACGCTGGACAGGTGAAGTGTGGCGACCTCGGCCAGGCCCAGTCGCGCACCAAGCTTGCCGAGCAGGTCGGGCTGGGCGCCACGAAAGGCTCCCGTCGCGAGATCCGGATCGCCGAACGCGACAACGAAACCGCCGCGATGTGCGAACGCACGCAGCAAGGTGACGGTCGACTGGGTTGATTCCTGAGCGTCGTCGACGACGATCAGGCGAACGTTAGCGAGCGCAGTCGGAGTGCCGGACTCGACCAGCGCAGCCGCTTCGCGCACCAGCTCGCTCGCATCCAGGTGTCGGTCACGGTAGCTCGCCTTAACGCTGTCGTAGCTCCCGATAAACGCGCCTGCAGCGACCCACTCTTGGCGGCCGGTTGCGCGACCAAGATCCACAAGCCGCGTTGGCGAGACCCCGTGCTCGACGGCGCGCATCATGAGCTCACGCAACTCCGTGCGAAACCCACGCAGCTGCCGCACGTCTGCGCCAAGATGCTCTGGCCACACCGTGCCAATGCCTTCGGCGATTTCGCCGGCGATCAGTTCGGCATAGGCCTCGGCATTCAATTCGTTCGCGTGCAGCAGCAGGATCTGCGGCAGCGCATAGCCAAGCAGCGCCTGCGACTGTCGCTCGTAATAGTCGAGCTTGTTGAGCATGTACGGCACGTAGCCAAGGCGCAGGCGTTCCAGCAGCGCCGCGCGTTCCGGTGTGTTTGCCTGCGTGTCTATCACTTGGGCATACGCGAATGCCCACACCCATTCGCCGTTGTCCACCGTCACCGGCGCGACGCGATAGCTGTGCTGCGCCAGGAAATCGGTGATCGCTGCCTTGTCTTCGCCAGTTCGACCGGCGCGCAGATAAGGATGTCGGAACCACTGCGGCGCCTGTCCGCGTTTCGCCAGCATCGGCCGCAGTACGCGCTCGCCGCGCAGGATCGCGTCCTTGAATGCCGGAATGCCCACCGCATGCACATCGAGATGGCCATAGGTGTGGTTGCCCAGCAGGTAGCCGGCATCCAGCCACGCTTCCAGCATCGCTACGCGCTCGGGCTCCACCACGCCGTCG
>ENA-OFDP01000736-OFDP01000736.1-metagenomes-genome-assembly--contig:-NODE-736-length-14103-cov-3.262956_pt1 | contig 14103 bp, 17 predicted proteins | sample MGYA00153389_OFDP01 | MGnify analysis MGYA00153389 | reverse complement strand
AGAAGTAATGGGTATCTCGATCAGGGGCAAGGGCAAGGCGATCGCTCGCGAGCGTCGTCACTTCCGCTTGCGCAAGAAGATCTCTGGAACCGCCGCACGGCCCCGCCTCGTCGTGACGCGTTCCGCGCGTCACATGGTGGCTCAGGTTGTCGACGACACCCTGGGTACCACGATCGTGTCGGCGTCGACTCTCGAAGCCGACATGCGTGCACTCAAGGGCGACAAGACCGCTAAGGCGAGCAAGGTCGGCCAGTTGGTCGCCGAGCGTGCCAAGGCATTGGGCATCGACAAGGTCGTGTTCGATCGTGGTGGGTTCGCCTACCACGGCCGCATTGCCGCCGTGGCGTCCGCCGCCCGTGAAGCAGGACTGGAGTTCTGATGGCATTTCCCACCAACAATCCCGGTGACAACCGAGGCGGTGGCCGCGACAGCCGTGACAATCGCGGCGGTGGCCGTGACGGTCGCGACAGCCGTGACGGCGACGACAGTGGTCTGCGCGAGTCGCGTGTCATCACGATCAACCGTGTCGCCAAGGTCGTCAAGGGTGGTCGTCGGTTCTCGTTCACCGCACTCGTGGTGATCGGCGACGGCAACGGTCGCGTCGGTCTCGGATACGGCAAGGCCAAAGAGGTGCCGCTCGCCATCCAGAAGGGCACCGAGGAAGCCAAGCGCAACCTGTTCGAGGTGCCGATGGCCGGCTCCACCATCATCCATCCCGTCCTCGGCACCACCGGCGGCGGCAAGGTGATGATGAAGCCGGCAGCGCCTGGTACCGGTGTGATCGCCGGCGGCGCCGCCCGCGTCATCCTCGAAGAGGCCGGTGTCCACGACGTGCTCTGCAAGTCGCTCGGCTCGGCCAACCACATCAATGTCGCTCGAGCCACCGTTGCCGGGCTCAAGTCGCTGCAGCGTCCCGACGAGATCGCGGCCCGCCGCGGCCTGCCGGCCGAACAGTTCGTTCCCAAGGGCTTGTTGAATGCGTACAACGAGCGTCAGAAGAGCCGCGCCGGAGCCGCTGCGGTGCCGACCGGAGGTGCCGAATGAGCCAGTCCACCGCCAACGCGGCGACCATCACTGTCAAGCAGATCAAGTCGTCGATCGGCACCAAGCCCAAGCACCGCGGTACGTTGCGGGCGCTCGGGCTCGGTAAGATCGGTTCGACCAACACGCTGCCCGATCGTCCCGAGATCCGTGGCATGATCGCCCGGGTCCCGCACCTGCTCGAGGTGTCCGACGCCCCTGCGGCGTCCACCGCCAAGAAGGAGAGCTGACCCATGCAGGTCCATGACCTCGCGCCGGCCCCCGGCGCAACGAAGAACGCGAAGCGCGTCGGTCGAGGCACCGGCGGCAAAGGCGGAAAGACCGCCGGCCGCGGCAGCAAGGGACAGCGCGCCCGCAACACGGTGGCTCGTGGTTTCGAAGGTGGGCAGACGCCGCTCAAGCAGCGTGTGCCGAAGCTGAAGGGGTTCAACAACCCGTTCCGCGTCGAATACCAGGCAGTCAACCTTCATGCTCTGGGCGCACTGGTCGACAAGCTCGGCGACTCCACGGTGACCCCAGAGGTGCTCGTGGCAAACGGTCTGCTTCGCAAGAAGGCGTTCGTGAAGGTGCTTGCTCGCGGCGAGATCTCGACCAAGGTCGACCTCCATGTGCATGCGATCTCTGCTGCCGCTGCTACAGCCGTCACCGCTGCAGGCGGTACGGTCACGTTGATCGAACTGCCCTTCCGCGAGGAAGGCAAGGCGGGTCGCCCCGCCGTCAAGGGCAACCAGTTCGCCAACCGCTGATCCCGTCGGCGTCTGTCCAATCCCACCATCCCCACCGACAGGAGTGTTCTGAGTGTTTTCGCAGCTGGCGAACATCTGGAGGGTCCACGACCTTCGCAACAAGCTCTTGTTCGTCGTCGTCATGGTGGCGGTCTATCGCCTCGGCGTGTTCATCCGGGTCCCGGGCGTCGATGCCATTGCGATCGAACAACTCCGTGAGTCCGCTGGGCAGCAGGGCGCGCTCGGGTTCTTGAACCTGTTCTCGGGCGGAGCCTTCGAGAGTTTCTCGATCTTCGCTCTCGGCATCATGCCCTACATCACTGCGAGCATCATCATGCAGGTGCTCGGTGTGGTGATCCCGAAGCTCGAAGAACTCCAGAGCGAGGGCGCGGTCGGCCAACGCAAGATCACTCAGTACACCCGTTACGTCACGATCGGTCTCGCTACCTTGCAGGCAACGGGTCTCGTGTTCATCTTCGGGACGGGTCGCGGGACAGCATTCTTTTCGGCGGCCAGCGCGGCGCCTACCGTGCCACTGCTGCCAGACGGCGTGTGGCCGCGTGGCTACCTGATCATCCCGACCTTGGTCGCCGGTACTGCAGTGTTGATGTGGATGGCCGAGATGATCAGCCAGCGCGGCATCGGCAACGGCATGTCGATGATCATCTTCGCCTCGGTCGTGGCCAGCCTGCCCGGCGGGTTCTGGAGCATCCTGCAGCTCAACAAGGTGTTCTGGTTCGTGGCCATGATCCTGCTCACCCTGGCGATCATCGTGGCCGTGGTGTACGTCGAACTCGGGCAACGACGAATCCCTGTGCAGTTCGCGAAACGCGTCGTCGGTCGCCGGATGATGGGGGGCCAGAACACCTACATCCCGTTGAAGGTCAACCAGTCCGGTGTGATCCCCATCATCTTCGCGAGTTCGATCCTGCTGCTGCCGGTGATCGGTTCGCAGTTCCTGGGCTCGGGTGAGGGCTGGCGCGGCGACATTGCCTCGTTCGTCGACCGGTACATCGTCAACCCGCAGAACTTCGTGTACATCACGATTTTCGCCCTGATGATCATCGCCTTCGCATATTTCTACAACTCGATCGCGTTCGATCCTGTGCGCCAGGCCGATCAGCTGCGTCGGCAGGGCGGGTTCATCCCCGGCGTCCGACCCGGCCCGCAAACCGAGCGCTACCTCGGCAAGGCCGTGAACCGGATCACCCTGCCCGGCGCTGTGTTCATCGCGATCATCGCGATCCTGCCGTACATCCTGCTGATCATTGCGGGCATCAACTCGTTCGGGTTCGCGGGTACCAGCGTGCTGATCTCGGTCGGTGTGGCACTCGAACTGATGCGTCAGATCGACAGCCAGCTCACGCTGCGCAACTACGAGGGATTCCTCAAGTAGGTACGCCGTGATCCCCGGCGCCCGCCTCATCATCCTCGGGCGACAGGGTGCCGGCAAAGGCACGCAGTGCGTGCGATTGTCCCGACACTTCGTCGTTCCCCACATCTCCACCGGCGACATGCTTCGAGCTGCCGTGCGTGAGGGAACCGAACTCGGCTTGCTGGCCAAACAGGTGATGGACGCCGGTGGCCTCGTCGGTGACGAAATCATGATCGGGCTCGTCGACCAACGTCTGTCGGCTCCTGACGCGTCGACTCGCGGCTACATCCTCGATGGATTCCCACGCACGATCCACCAGGCTGACGCCCTCGACGCCATCGCCGACAACCGTCCCATCGATGTGGTGCTCGACCTGAATGTGCCACGTGAGATCGTGTTGGAGCGGATCTCGGCGCGTCGGGTGTGTCGCGACTGTGGCACGAACTACACGTCGGCCGGCAGCGACCCCGACCCGTGGATCTGCGATGTGTGCGGTGGCGATGTGCAGCAGCGCGGTGACGACACGCCCGAGTCGGTGAACCGTCGGCTCGACCTCTACGAGGAGCAGACGTTCCCGTTGATCAAGCACTACGGCGATCAGAACCGGCTCGTCGCGATCAACGGCATCGGTCATCCCGATGCCGTGTTCGATCGGCTCGTCAAAGCTGTCGAAGCCAACCGCAACTGAGCACCTGCTCGGTCCGGCGGGAGGGTGTCGGTTCGTCGCGGTGTCAGAACCAGCCGGCGAGCATGGCGATACCGAACCCGGCGAAGAGGACGGCTGATGCCACGTTGACGGCGCGTGGCGAGATCCTGTGACCGATCGAACGACCCGCAACGGCGCCCACCATGCCGCTCGACGCAGCGCCGAGTGTTGCCCCGACCCACACGCCGACAGGAGCCGCCTGTGATGCGAGGGTGGCAGTGGTGATCTGGGTCTTGTCGCCCATCTCGGCGATGGCGATCGCCAAGGCGATCGCGCCCACGACCTTCGGCCCCGTTGCTCCTCCAAGCGTGTCGACGGAGTTGATGTCGGCCTCTGCGGTGTCGTTGTCGCGTCGGAGCGCAAGGACGGCGAACACGATGAAGACGATCCCACTGACGATCTGAATCGGGCGTTCCGGCAGGGCCGCGCCGAGGAGGCCGCCGACGATCACGGCCAGCAGATTGGCAATTCCGTAGCCGAGCGTGAGGCCGATGGCGACCAGCCGGAGCGAATGCTTGGCCCCGAAGCCGAGTGCCAGCAGTTGGGTCTTGTCACCGAGTTCGGCAACGAAGACGACGCCGAACGAGGTGATGATCGCCGCGATGATGTCGACCACGGAGGCGAAGGTCAGCTGCAGCCGCGTTGGAGGCGTCCGGGACGGGCTCCCGTCAGTTCGCCCTGCTCGGCGATCACCTGCCCACGTTTCACGGTGGCGACGTAGCCGTCGGCGATCTGCATCAAACGGGTACCACCAGCGGGGAGATCGGCAACGAGATGCGGCGGGTGCAGGGTGAGGCGCTCGAGGTCGATCACGTTGAGGTCGGCGAGATGCCCCGGGGCGACGACGCCGCGGTCGGTCCATCCAACGTGGCGGGCGGTGCGCTGTGTCTGCTGGTGCACGACGTGTTCGAGCGCCAGCAGGTCGCCGCGACTGCGGTCCCGTGTCCAGTGGGTGATCGCCGTGGTCGGAAACGTGCCGTCACAGATCGAGTTGCAGTGGGCCCCGGCGTCGGACAGACCGAACATCGCGTTCGGTGACGTGAGCATCTCGCGCACGTCGTCGAGGCTCCCGTGGGCGTAGTTCATCAGCGGGATGTAGAGCAGCCGGGTGCCGTTGTCGTCGAGCAGGAGGTCGTAGAGCAGCTCGTCGGACCGGGCGCCTGCGGCTGCGGCGCGGCCGGCGACGCTGTCGGCGGCTGTCGGCTCGTAGTCGGGTGGGTCGGCGAGGGGGTACATGCGGTCGTAGCCGGAGTGCAGGATCCCGACGAATCCCGAGGGGCTCGAGGCGGCGTGCTCGTCGAGGAGAACGCGGCGCATCTCTGGGTCACGAAGACGGGCGAGCCGCTCGTCGGCGGTGAGTGTGTGGAGCTGCCGGTACGACGGGCAGAACATGAACGGGTTGGCGGTTGCCCGCAGCCCGATGAGCACCCCGATCGGCCGCACCGCCACCTGAGCCTTGACGTCGGCGCCGGCTGCGTTCCAACCGTCGATCGCAGTCAGCAACTCGCGGAAGCGTTCGGGCGCGTCGTCGTTCTGCTGCACGGTGAAGCTCATCGGGCGGCCGACCTCGGTGGCGATGCGCCCGAGGAGTTCGATCTCGTTGGCGACGAGTTCGTCGTCGGTCGACTGATACGCGTCGGAGATCAACTGGATGACGCCAGCGTCGGCGCGTCGGAGTGCAGCTGCGATCCCGAGCACCTCGTCGGTTCCGGCGCGCAGCGTGCCGATCTGCTGGCCGCGCGACGTGCGGTGCACGTAGGTGCGCGACGTGGTGAATCCGAGCGCACCGGCGCGGATCGCCTCCTCGCAGAGCGCCGACATCGTGGCGATTTCGTCGGTGGACGCGACGGCTTCGACGTCGGCGCCGCGCTCGCCCATCACGTACGTGCGCAACGCGGCGTGGGGCACCTGGGTTCCCACGTCGATGCTCCAGCGCAACGTGTCGAGCAGGTCGAGGTACTCGGGGAATGTCTCCCAGCCCCACGTCATCCCCTCCGTCAAGGCCGCGCCCGGGATGTCCTCGACGCCCTCGAGCAGTTCGATCAGGAACTGGTGACGATCCGGGGCAACCGGCGCGAACCCGACGCCGCAGTTGCCGACGAGGATCGACGTGACGCCATTGACCGAGGAGGGAGCGAGTTCGGCATCCCACGTGATCTGTCCGTCGTAATGGGTGTGGATGTCGACCCATCCCGGCGTCACGATCAGCCCCTCGGCGTCGATCTCGTGGCGTCCCGGTCCGATCGGGTCGCCGTCGGAGCCGGACACCGCCACGATGTGCTCACCGTCGATAGCCACATCGGCGCGGAATCGGTCGGCGCCGGTGCCGTCGACGACCACGCCGCCTCGAATCACCAGATCGTGCATGTGTGAACGGTAGTCGCGCCGTTGTCACATTTCGGGAGCCGGCATCGTCGTACGTACATGGAAGATGCAGAAGTTCATGTCATCGGCGGTGGATTGGGTGGTCTCGCTGCCGCCGCACTCGTTGCACGGTCGGGACGTTCGGTTGTCGTCCACGAGCGTCGTGGCCGCCTCGGAGGCCGCTCGACGACCGATGAACGCCACGGCTACCGCTTCAATCAGGGCCCGCACGCGCTCTATCTGGGAGGCGAAGCCATTGGGGTTCTGCGCGATCTCGGGATCCCGACGCCGGGGAGCACACCGCCGACGCGTGGCACGCAGATGGTCCTCGGCGGCGACCTCCACTTGGCGCCGGGCGCGATGGGGTCTCTGCTGCGTACGAAGCTCATCGGCGTGCGGGACAAGGCGGAACTGGCATCGTTGATGGCCCGGCTCCCGCGACTCGCGCCGCACACCTTCGCCGACCGCACGGTGAACGAGTGGGTGGACGACCTGGCTGGTCGTGAGCTCGTGCGGTCACTGTTGCACGCCCTTGTCCGGCTCACCACCTACACGAACTCACCTGACCAGCTCAGCGCCGACGTCGCGATCCGCCAGGTCCAGCTCGGCCTCGGGAGCGGGGTGCGGTATCTCGACGGCGGCTGGGAACGTCTCGTCCACGGTCTCTGCGGTGTCGTCACCGGTTGCGGCGGTGAGATCCGTCGCGATGACGGTGTGAACGACCTGCCCGATCGTGCCGCGGTGATCGTTGCCGTCGGCGGCCCGGCCCAGACGGCAGCGGTCACTGGGCATCCGTATCGGGCAGGACTCAGCGCTGAGGCTGCAGTGCTCGACCTCGCGCTCGCACACGCTCCGGACCACCGCTTCGTCATCGGCATCGACGAGCCGATCTACCTCTCCGACCACGGCAGCATGCAGGCAATGTGCCCGCCCGGACGTGCCAGCGTGTCGCTTGCCTACTACCTGTCGCCCGATGACGAGCCGGACCGTGAACGACTCGAGGCGTTCGCCCGGCTCGCAGGAATCGCGTCGACTGACGTCGTGGATGAGCGCTACCTTCATCGCATGACGACCGTTTCCGCGATCGCCACGGCAGCATCCGGCGGGCTCGCCGGACGTCCGTCGGTCGAGGTGCCGGATCGTCCCGGAGTGTTTGCGGTCGGTGACTGGGTCGGCCCGCGGGGCCACCTTGCCGACGCGGTGCTGGCGAGCGCAGGGGCTGCTGCCAGAGCGGCGGTCACGCACCTCTCGACTCGGCCACGAGTCCGATGAACCCATCCGTCGACGATCAGACACGCTTCGACGCGGAGCGCCGGCGGCTCAGGTTGCTGGCGTATCGGATGACCGGCACACCCGACGATGCCGACGACGTGGTGCAGGAGGTGTGGATCCGCTGGCAGCGGACTGATCGGAGCTCGCTCGACAACGAAGCCGCGTGGCTGACGACCGTCACCACGCGGGTGGCGATCGATCGCTTGACATCTGCGCAGGCCCGCCGGGAGTTGTACGTCGGACCATGGCTCCCCGAGCCGATGCCGGACCCGTTCGTCGACCCGGCCGAGGTCGTGGTTTCGTCGGACACACTCACCTTGGGGTTCCTGCGGGTGCTCGAGACGCTCGACCCGGCCGAACGTGCGGTATTCCTCCTCCATGATGTGTTCGCCGTACCGTTTGCCGAGGTGGCGGCCGCCGTCGACCGGAACGAGGCAGCGACCCGGCAGATGGCGCGTCGAGCCCGCGACAAGGTGCGAGACGGTCGTCCCCGGTTGACTCCGCCGCCCGCCGAGGTGCGCGAGCTGTCCGATGCGTTCCTCGCAGCGATTCTGGAGGGTGACGTCGACCGGCTGACAACGATGCTGACCGACGACGTGATCCACATCTCCGACGGCGGTCCCGATCATCACGCTGCACGTCGTCCGGTGCGCGGCGCCGCGAAGGTGGCGCGACTGTTCGTGAACCTCGCCCGGCGCGAGTGGCTCCCGACCGACGAGTTCCATTGGGTCGAGGTCAACGGCCAGCCGGGCGCGTACGTGGTGCGCGACGGCGAGCCCTACCTGCTGACGGTGCTCAACTGGAGAGACCGCCAGGTCGCCGAAGCGATGGCAATCGTGAACCCGCACAAGCTCCGTCACTTCCACGACTCCTGGCTCGCAGCCGACGGGGGGCGCCCCATATGGACAACGGGTTCTGGGCAGACATAGCACACGGTCGCAGAATTCAGGCGGACCACCCATTGGTTCTCTGGAAAGGCGCCGCTAGCATGACACGCCGGTCTGTTCGCAGACTGCGTTGTCCACCTCGGCGCCTGCGCCGGAACAGACTTCGGAGAGCATTGTTGTCACCTCGGTGCCGTCGGCCTTGCGCTGTCGTGCCCGGGTCCGGTCCGAGAACGAGTAAGGAGAAGCCCCTGCCAAAGCCCAAAGAAGACGCGATCGTGCTGGAAGGCAAGATCCTCGAATCGCTTCCGAACGCAATGTTCAAGGTCGCTCTCGACAACGGGCACCAGGTCTTGGCTCACATCTCCGGCAAAATGCGCATGCACTACATCCGTATCCTCCCCGGCGACAAGGTGCAGGTGGAACTCACTCCCTACGACCTCACCCGGGGTCGCATCACGTACAGGTACAAGTAAGAGAGCAACCATGAAAGTCCGACCCAGCGTCAAGGCGATGTGCGACAACTGCAAGGTGATCCGTCGCCATCGTCGCATCATGGTCATCTGCACCAATCCCCGTCACAAACAGCGTCAAGGCTGAGGGGTACAGGAGAAATCACATGGCACGTATCGCCGGCGTCGACATCCCCCGCGAAAAGCGGTTGGAGATCTCACTCACCTACATCTTCGGGATCGGTCTGCCCACGTCGCAGAAGATCTGCGCAGAGCTCGAACTCGACCCGAACACAAAGGTGTCGAATCTGACGGAGGACGAGGTCAATCGGATCCGTTCCTACATCGACCAGAATCTCAAGATCGAAGGCGACCTGCGGCGAGACGTGCAGGGCGACATCAAGCGCAAGATCGAGATCGGCTGCCTGCAGGGTATCCGTCACCGCAAGGGCCTCCCGGTCCGTGGCCAGCGCACACACACCAATGCTCGCACCCGTAAGGGCCCGAAGCGCACCGTTGCCAACAAGAAGAAGGCAGTCCGCAAGTGAAGGATCAGCAGTAATGGCAAAGCCAACAGCGAGCCGTCGTCCGCGCAAGCGCGACCGCAAGAACGTCAGCACGGGCATCGTGCACATCAAGAGCTCGTTCAACAACACGATCGTCTCCATCACCGACACCGAGGGCAACGTCATTGCCTGGGCGTCGTCGGGTGGTGTGGGGTTCAAGGGCAGCCGCAAGAGCACGCCCTATGCCGCACAGCAGGCCGCCGAGAAGGCCGGCAAGGCCGCCATCGAGCACGGCCTGCGCCGCGCCGAGGTGCAGGTGAAGGGCCCGGGGTCGGGCCGTGACACCGCCGTGCGCTCCATCCAGCAGACCGGCATCGAGGTCACCTCGATCAAAGACGTCACACCGGTTCCCCACAACGGGTGCCGCCAGCCGAAGCGTCGCCGCGGTTAAAGAGGAGACTGAGTCATGGCTCGTTACACCGGACCCAAGGTGCGCATCTCGCGTCGCCTGTCGGTCAACATCTTCGAGAACGAAAAAGGCCGTCAGGCCCTCGAACGTCGTCCCTTCCCCCCTGGCCAGCACGGACGCACCCGTCGCCGCAACGCCGGCAGCGAGTACCTCGCCCAGATGCAGGAGAAGCAGAAGGCCAAGTACATCTATGGTGTGCTCGAGAAGCAGTTCCACAAGACCTATCTCGAGGCCCAGCGTCTCCAGGGTCCCACCGGCGAGAACCTGTTGCGCATGCTCGAGCAGCGTCTCGACAACGTGGTCTATCGCGCTGGTTGGGCATCCAGCCGTCCGCAGGCCCGCCAATTCGTGAACCACGGCCTCATCCAGGTCGACGGCAAGCGAGTCGACATCGCCAGCTTCCGCTGCAAGAAGGGCCAGGTCATCTCGCTGTCGCCCAAGTCGCAGAAGATGATCGTGATCCAGCACAACATCGACACGCTCGATCGCACGCTCGTCGGGTGGCTCGAAGCGAGCGATGGCGGCAAGGCCGTGACGGTCCGCAGCCTGCCCGAACGTGAGCACATCGACGTCCCCGTGCGCGAGTCGCTCATCGTCGAGCTGTACTCCAAATAATCCCTGTCTTCTCGAACGCCCCCGCTCGTCACACGAACACCTGGAAAGGTCCCGGCACCAATGCTCGTCATGCAGCGCCCAACCATCGAAGCTCTCGGTGAGGAATCCGACAACCGCGGTCGTTTCGCGGTCGGCCCACTCGAGCCCGGCTTCGGCCACACGCTCGGCAACTCGCTGCGCCGAACATTGCTGTCGTCGATCCCCGGCGCGGCGATCATCACGGCTCGCTTCGACGACTCGCTCCACGAGTTCGACACGATCCCCGGCGTCGCCGAGGACCTCACCGACATCATCTTGAACCTCAAGGACATCGTCGTCACCTCGGTGTCCGACGAGCCGGTCACGATGCGTCTCGACGCTCGCGGCGCCGGTGCGGTCACGGCTGGCGACATCGAGTGCCCGTCCGACGTCGAGGTACTCAACAAGGACCTCCACATCGCCACGCTCAACTCGAAGGGGCGCCTCGCCATCGACCTCACCGTCGACCAGGGTCGCGGCTACATGTCGAGCAACCGCGAAGACGACAACCGGATCATCGGCGTCATCCCGATCGATGCGATCTTCAGCCCGGTGCGCCGCGTGTCGTTCGACGTCGAGCCGACCCGCGTCGAGCAGTCGACCAACTACGACCGTCTCGTCATCGAGATCGAAACCGACGGATCGATCACCGCCGCCGACGCTCTCGCATCGGCCGGTGCCACGTTGCGTTCGCTGGTCGACCTGGTCGCCACGATGTCCGATGAGCCCAAGGGTCTCGAACTCGGCGAGGTCGTCGACACCACGGTCAGTTCCCCGGATCTCGATCTCCCGATCGAGGACCTCGACCTGTCCGAGCGTCCCAACAACTGCCTCAAGCGGGCTCAGGTCAACACGGTCGGCGAACTGCTCACCAAGACCGAAGACGACTTGTTGAACATCACCAACTTCGGCCAGAAGAGCCTCGATGAAGTCAAGGCCAAGCTCGACGAGCGCGGCCTCACGCTTCGCGGCTGATCGCTGCGACGCACCCAACGAAAGCGATTGAACGATGCCCACTCCACGCCGCTCCCGCCGCTTCGGTAGCTCCGCTGCCCACCAGCGCCTCATGATGGCCAACCTCGCCGCGTCGCTGTTCGCGGCCGAGGCCATCACCACCTCCGAGGCCAAGGCCAAGCACCTCCGCCCGATCGCCGAGAAGTTGATCACCAAGGCGAAGAAGGCGCAGGAACAGGGCCCGATGCAGGTCCACCGCATCCGCCAGATCGAAGCCTTCCTCGGCGACAAGGAAATGACCTACAAACTGGTCCACGACGTGGCCCCGCGGTACGCCGAGCGCAACGGTGGCTACACCCGGATCCTCAAGATGGGTCCACGCCACGGCGACAACGCGCAGATGGCGCGCATCGAACTCGTCTGAGCGTGCCTGCGTGTCCGACACGCGCAACGTCCGACTGACCGTCGCCTACGACGGCACCGATTTCCGTGGATTCGCCGAGAGTGACGGCGTGCGAACGGTCATGGGCGTACTCGGCCGAGCAGTCGAAACCGTCGTGCGCTGTCCTGTCCATCTCACCGGTGCCGGTCGCACCGATGCAGGTGTGCACGGCTGGGGACAGGTGGTTTCTGGAGGAATCCCGTCATCCACCGATCTGGGTCGCCTCCAGCGCAGCATCAACGCGATGTGCGGTCCCGACGTGTCGGTACGTGACGCCACCTGGGTCGACCCGACGTTCTCTGCCCGCTTCTCGGCCACCGCTCGGACCTACCACTACCACCTCTGGAACGCGTCGGCCCCGAACCCGCTCATCGCTCGCTCCACCTGGCACGTGCCGCTCGAGCTCGATCTGGTGGCGATGAACCTCGGCGCTGCCGCGTTGCACGGCGAGCACGACTTCTCGTCGTTCTGTCGTCGCCCGAAACCGCCGGCGGGAGCCGACGAGCCAAGTCTGGTGCGCCATCTACGTGCCGCCATCTGGGCGCCGGCTGACGACTCGCTCTGGGGGTCATCGCTGCTGCGGTTCGAGATCACCGCATCGTCGTTCTGCCATCAGATGGTTCGCAGCATCGTCGGCACGCTGGTCGATGTCGGACTCGCACGACGACGCTCCGATTCGATCCCGGGGATCTTGGCAGCACGGGACCGCAACGCTGCCGGACAGGTGGCCCCGCCGACTGGCCTGGTGCTGTGGTCCGTCGACTATCTCGGCGAACGCTGGGACGCCTGAGTCACGTCGGCCAGGGGCCCGGGATCGCCCAACTCGATGCGCGGCAACATGGCCAACAGTTCGTCGGCGGCCACGGCGGGGGCGAACAACCAGCCCTGGAACGAGCGACAACCGAGTTCGGCGAGACGGTCGCGCTGGTACGGCATTTCGACGCCTTCGGCGACACAGTCCAGCCCGAGGTTGACAGTCAGGCCCACGATCGCCTTGGTGAGGTTCGTCGCTGCCGGATCGATGTCGATACCAGCCACGAATCGACGGTCGATCTTCACGCCGTCGATCGGTAGTTCGAGCAGGTGAGCGAGGCTCGAGTAGCCCGTGCCGAAGTCGTCGATCGACACGTGGGTACCAGCAAAGCGGAGCTTTTGCATGTTGGCCAACGATGCCGCCCCCGGCGAGAGGAGATCGGTCTCGGTGATCTCGACGACCAGTTGCGTCGGATCTGCACCGGCGCGTCGACACCGCTCGAGGAACGTTGCGCCGAACACCGCACGGGAGATCGCCCTGGGGTCGATGTTGACGTGGAGCTGGATCTCGGGGTGACCGACCTGGGCGAGGCGCACGGCGAACTGCAGGGCCTGATCGAGCACCTGATCGTCGACGGCCTCGGCGAGCCCGGCCATCCGGGCCAGAGGAAGGATGTCGGCGACGCCGAGCACACCGCGCAGCGGATGCACCCATCGAACCAGTGCTTCGACTGCGATGACGGTTCCGTCGGCGGCGCAGATCGGCTGGAAGAACGGTTGGATCTGTCCGTCATCGAGCGCCGCTCGGAGCAGTTCGAGTTGGCGTCGTCGCTCGTTGATCGCGTCGACCGAGATGCCGCCGGCGTCGGGCTCGGTGAACCGTTTTGCGGCCATCAGGTCGTTGCTGGCGCTCACGAGTAGCGCTTCGAGCACCTCCGGCCGAGCCTCGAATGCCAGTGCCGTGCGAATGTCGAAATGGACCTCTTGGCCGTCGATCAAGATCGGTTTGGCGACGTCGCGTCGGACCCGCTCGCGCAGCATCTCGACCGCATCAACACTTGACGCTCGGATCGCCAGCACGAACTCGTCGCCGCCGAAGCGGGCGGTGATCAGGTCCGGCCAACGGATCTGATCGATCCGCTGGGCGACTTCGGAGAGCACAGCGTCGCCAACCGGCTCGCCGTAGAGCTCGTTGATCGAACGGAAGTGGACGATGTCGACGATCAAGATGCCAAGACCCGCGCCCGTCTGCATCATCTCGTGTGCGGATCGCATGAAACCGTCGCGATTGAGCAGCCCAGTCCGACTGTCGTGCTCGGCCAGGAACTCGACTCGCTCGCGGGCGTCGGCCAATGACGTTGCGATCTGGGCGCTGATCACGTAGCTCTCGACAACCGGATCGTCGAGCAGATTGCTCACGGTGAATTCGCAGATGACCGCAGAGCCATCGGCGGTGAGGACTCGCGCGTCGAGTGTGAGAGCGCCTTGCGGCCCGAGCCGTTGGGCGGCGCTCGATTTGGTTCACCC
>ENA-OFDP01000734-OFDP01000734.1-metagenomes-genome-assembly--contig:-NODE-734-length-14156-cov-24.526771_pt1 | contig 14156 bp, 6 predicted proteins | sample MGYA00153389_OFDP01 | MGnify analysis MGYA00153389 | reverse complement strand
ACTGTCGGCGTACTGCTATCGGGCAGCAAAAATACCCGCAATCCATTCTTGAGCTTCACCTCTTGGGGCAGAGCTTGAGTTTGACTGGTGGTATCTGCATCTAGTGGGGGGAGATATTTTGCGAGTTCAGCAGGGTCTACTGGGGCACCTGGGCTGAAATTCTCGGCTGTTTTGCCGTCTTTAGCTGCTGGTGCAGATTTTCCGGTGATTTGAGTAGGTTGAAAGTTGCCGACAGTTTTGAGATCTTCTTGGAGATATTTCTTGGCTACCCGTTGGACATCTGCTGCGGTGACGCGTTCTACTCCCGCCAGATATTTATCGGTAAATTGATAATCTCCAGTAGTAGTTTGATCGTTCCCTAGTTGTCTGGCTTGACTATTGATATCGCGATTGCCCAGGAGATAGCCAGCTTTGAGTTGAGCTTTGGCGCGGGAAATCTCGCCGGATGTGACTCCTTTAGTTTGGAGCAATTTAATCTCTGTATCGATGGCTGCTTCTAGTTTAGGGACAGATTTGCCGACTTCGACGATCGACGAAATCTCGTACCACCCACCTGCGGCGAGGTTGGCTGCACCACCATCTATGCTAGTCGCGATCCCTGTTTCGACGATCGATTGATACATCCGCGAACTGCGCCCTTCAGTGAGGACATAATTCATCACATCGATCGCGGGTACGTCGGGATCGGTAGCTTGAGGTAAAGGATAAACCTCGATCGCGATTTGGGTACTACCTGGCTCTTTGAGCGTAATCCGACGAGTGGGTGCGGTTGCAGCAGTAGTTGCAGGTTGAGCGACTTTGAGTTCCCGACGCGGTACTTTCCCAAATGTCTGCTGAACTTTGGACATCAGACTTGCTGTATCAAAATCCCCCACAACTACTAATGTGGCGTTATTTGGTGCATAGTAAGAATCATAATAAGACCTGACTTGCTCGACTGTAAATTTTTCGACATCTGCTTTGGTACCGCCGACAGTCAAACCGTAGGGAGTATTCGGAAAAGCTGCGCGTTTGACAGCTCGATCGAGTCGATAACTCGGGCCATTTTCATAGCCTTGGAGTTCGGAAATTACGACCCGTTTTTCGCCAGTAAGTTTCTCAGTATCGATCGTCGAATTCTGCATTCGATCGGCTTCTAATGTCAACAGACTGCTAAGTTTATTTTTCTCAACCGTCCCAAAATAAGCTGTCTGATCGTAGCTAGTAAAGGCATTAAAACTACTACCTAAAGCGGCAAATAATCGCCCAAATTGGACGGGACGATCTTTAGTACCTTTAAATAACATATGCTCCAATTGGTGAGCGATGCCATTCACCCCAGGAGCTTCATTTCGCGAACCAATTTTGTACCATACCTGCACCGTCACCACAGGTGCACTCCTCACTTCTTTAGTTAAAATGGTCAAACCATTTTCTAAAACTGTCTTTTTAACATTCGCCGTTAACGTGGCTGGAGCCGCAGGTACTGTCGGGGTTTTACGAGTCTGTACGGGCGTTTTGGCAATCTCTGCGCTCATGGATGTTGTCTCCACTGTCGCTGGCTGAGTAGACATCGCTGTCTGTGGGGATGCTAATACTGCACTCAAGCACACACTAAATAACAACGCCCCAAACCGATATCGTCGCCACACCACCCAAAAATCTCTCATTTTCAACATATTTCACTGAATATTTGCAATTAATGCACTAGTTATCATTCTAAGCTACTGATTCTGACGAGTCGATCGAAAGAATATGAATTTTGAGTTCGGTTTGGGGAAATCTAGATGGGAAGATCCTAATATGCTATGAACACCGAGATCGCTCCTGCTCAATTACTCACTCAGCTAGCTAACGAGCAAGGTACTGGCTGTCTTGAGATAGTTTATGGCTCAATCGGCTGGAATATTTACCTAAGATTCGGAAAATTATTGGCTGTTGATTGTTCGAGCCAATCTTTGCAGCAATTGGTCGATCGTCTGCGCTACTTGGGTTATGAGCAAGCAGCCCAATCGGTAAAAGTTGACTCGGATAGCTTGGTACGGCAGGAAATAGAGCGTCTGGCATTACAAGGATTGCTCGATCGATCGCAACTAGATCGGATTTCCACAGAATTGACCAGAGAAGCCTTTGAATCTCTACTGTGGCTCAGGAATGAACAGATGATATGGCATCCAGATCGACTAATCTCGATCGCGACAGGATTGAGTCTCAGCTCTGGTTTAAACCTAGCCAACACGATCGATTATTATCAGCAACGACTGAAAATCTGGCAAAAATTTACGACTATTATCCGATCTCCACATCAACGCCCGTACTTAACCAATGCCAAATTTCTGGAAACTCCCATCCCAGGGGGAACCCTTAGTTCCAAAGCATTAAATCAGATCGTGCAATTGATGAAAGGGCGGAGTGTGCGAGATTTGGCATTATTTCTCAAGCAAGACGAATTAAAGTTAGTCCAACTGCTCACTCCTTATCTTCGCCACGATGCGATCTGCTTGCGGGAGCCGTCTGCACCGTTCGATCGACTCCCGATTATTCCCGAACCAGATTTACCGCCAGTTAACTCGGTCGAGAAACTGCCAGAGGTCGAGCGAAATTTCAGCACTGCTACCGTCAATCCAGACTTATATCAAATTGCCTGTATTGATGACAGTCCGTTAATTCTCGATGAAATGGAGCGATTCTTGGGAAATAAGGGTAAATACCAACTCACCAAACTTGAAGATCCAATTAAAGCTTCTAGCATGATTTTTCGGCTCAAGCCAGCTCTCATTTTAATGGATATCACGATGCCGAATATCAATGGTTATAAGCTTTGCAGCCTATTTAGAAGTAGTGCGGCGTTAGCCCAAACCCCGATTATTATGGTGACGGGGAATAAGGGTTTAGTCGATCGAGTCAGAGCAAATCTCGTCGGGGCGACTGACTATCTCACCAAACCATTTACCCAACAAGATTTACTCGCAATAGTTGAGAAATATTTAACTTAGACAATTGCAGATATTTCGGCTCGATCGGGGAACTATGAACTTATTACTCATCGATGCGGTTTAAAACTATTTTTAATTAGGAATAACAAATGTCAAAAATATTAGTAGTCGATGATATGCAGGCTGAGTTGGAATTAGTCTGTCAGTACCTCACCAAAGCAGGTCATACGGTGGTTACGGCTGTCAATGGTCAAGAAGCACTCGACAAAGCGAGGGCAGATCGACCAGATGCGATCGTCACAGATTGGATGATGCCAGTGATGGGCGGATTGGAGCTATGCCGTCATTTGAGAAAACAACCAGAGACGGCTAGTATTCCGATCGTCGCCTGTACTGCCAAGAATCGGGAGGTCGATCGAGTTTGGGCAATGAAGCAAGGAGTCAAGGTCTATTTGACTAAACCCTATACTGCCGAAGAGCTACTCACAGCCGTTCAAGCAGTCGTGGTTTAAACCAATGACAACGAATACTACCCTCACTAGACTTCAGCAACTTTTACCTGAATTATTCCAACCATTAGTAGTTACTGGCGATCTCTATCTGCGGTTCCAATTAACACCCGAGATCCCAGCATTGTTACCGATGGCACGAGTCCAAGAAGCTTTGCTCGTCCCAGCTACCGCCATCTCGCCGTTGCCAAATCTGCCAGCGTTTACGATCGGCATCATGAATGCTCGCGATCGAGTCTTTTGCGTTGTCGATCTCGGTCAGCTTTTGGGTTTACCACCGCTACCTAATAACCCTCGCGATTATCAAGTTGTGGTGATTCAGTTGTCTGCGACTGAGCCTGAGTCGTTCGATCCATCTTCTTTGTCTGCGGAACCATCACTAGGGCTGGCAGTTTGCCGCGTCAGAGGGGTTGCTCGCTTTGAACAGCAGAAGATGCAATTGTCAGTTGCAGACGTGCCAGAGTGCCTACAGCCGCATCTGCTCGGCTGTTTCATCGAGGCGGAAAAACGAATTTTGGTATTGAATCCAGCGACGATCGCTACTGCACCAACTCGGTTTGAGCAGCAGCGATCGTAAGTTTGCAACAAGACTTACAACTCGACTCAAACCGAGCTTCAGTGTTATCTAAAATTTTATATTGATAGGCATAAATCCAATGACCACAGATCGGGACTATAATTTTGAAAAAACTGAACCTTCGGTCTTAGCTGCTGGAACTCACATCTTAGAGATCGCGCCTTCAAGTAGGGGATGGTGGCAACAGCCAGCTCAGATTTGGAATAATCTCTCGATTCGGGCGAAGATTACCACCTTGTTGGTTGCAGGCGCAGCTATCCCAGTCATCGCCGTTACCCAGGGGATTGTTGGCATGTCCAGAGAGTCGGCACTAGATGACCTCAGAACTCGGTTGAAGACAGAGCTGCTGATCCTAGAAAAGTCTGTGCAGTCTGAAACGCGGCAGATTGCCGATAGTTCTCATATTCTGGCACAGTCGGCGATCGCCGCCGGAATCAATCCCGACGCTCCTAGCTCCACCGATCGACAAGCCAAGCTGACAGCTTTTATCCAGACAGCAAAAGCTCTCAAACCAAATGCTAGTTTCTATCTGATTACCAATAGTCAGGGGCAAACGATCGCCCAATCAGTTCAAACGGTGCGGGAAGATTTTTCCAAGTATTCGCATTTACCCACCAAAATCGCTGCAACTCAATTTATTCCGGTGGCCACTCAGTCAGGGATTGAATTAGGTGACATGGCGATCGTTCAAGCAGCGTTAACAAAAGCTAGACACCTAAGTGGGGTCGAACTGCTCAAAAGCGAATCACTACAACGGTTAGGACTAGCCCAACAAGCCGATATTGGGCTGCGAACTCAAGCGACGGATGGTTTATCCACAGCGAAAAAGCCTTCACCAGAGGGCACCTTCGATGTCGATCGCGGTAAAATCGGGTTGGTGTTGATGTCAGTTCAACCAATTCAACTGAATGGAAAACAGGTTGGTACGGCGATCGTCGGCACACTGATCAACCGCAACTACGATCTGGTTGACAGACTCCGAAGCGAGACAGGCGTATCCACAGCAACTCTTTTTGCTCAGGATTGGCGGGTGAGCACAAATGTCCCCTATGCGGATAAAGCAACGCGAGCGACGGGAACCAGAGTATCTAGTGCCGTTGCTGATGAGGTATTAAAGCAAGGCAAAGTCTTTGTGGGAGATGCCAATATTATTGGCGTTGACTATGTGACGGGCTATGCCCCACTATACGATCATCGACAACAGCTCGATCCCAAGACGGCAAAACCGATCGGGATTGCCTTCGTGGGTGAGCCGCAAACGCAAGTCGATCGCAACCTCCAACAAATTACCCTTTCCGGCTATGGCATTGGGGGCGGAATTCTACTGGTGGCGATTTTAATCCTCAGCCCTTTGCATCGCTCCATTTCTCGTCCGATGCGGCGATTGACTGAATTTGCCGATCGAATTGCCTCAGGTCAGTTTGGCGTTCGATTAGCAGAAGATCTGCGGCAAGATGAAGTCGGCGTACTCTCTCGCAACTTAAACCAGATGGCGCAGCAAATTGACGCTAACTTAAATGCACGTCAGCAAGAAGTCGAACAGCAACGTCAGCAGCGGGAACTGCTCGAATCAGGAATTATGAATCTGGTTAACGAAATCGAAGGTGCGACTAACGGAGATTTGACGGTACGGGCTAGTTTAGATTCGATGGAATTGAGTACGGTTGCGGATCTATTTAATGCGGTGATCGATAGTCTCAGAGATATCGCGATCGAAGTCAAACAGGGCACTGGCAAAGTGACTACCTCGCTGGGATCTAACGAACGAGATATCCGCCAGCTTTCCGAACAGGCAATTACCGAAGCCGCAGAAATTCGCGGCACATTTAATTCTGTCGAACAGATGACCGACTCGATTCAAACTGTGGCTACCAATGCCAACCAAGCATCGACAATCGCCAAGGAAGCCTATGTGGTTGCCCAGGAAGGTACCGATGCGATGGCTCAAACTGTCGATAGTATTCTCAGTCTCCGCACAACTGTCGGGGAATCTGCGAAAAAAATGAAGCGGTTGGGCGAATCTTCCCAAAAAATTTCCCAGGTAGTTACCCTCATCGAAGAAATTGCCCTCAAAACCAATCTGCTCGCGATTAATGCCAGTGTAGAAGCCAGCCGAGCTGGAGAGCAAGGTCGCGGCTTTACAGTAGTTGCCGAGCAAGTGGGCGCACTAGCCGAACAATCTGCGGTGGCAACTCGCGAAATCGCCCAGATTGTCTCTGCAATTCAATCAGAAACCCAGGATGTAGCTCAGGTGATGGAATTGGGTACAGCGCAAGTGGTTGATGGTACTCGATTGGTGGAAGCTACTAAACAAAAATTGAATCAAATGCTGCAAAAGTCGCAGGAGATCGATATCCTGATGAGTTCTATTTCTACAGCTACTATTTCCCAGGCGGCGACAGCAAAAGTTGTAACTCAACTGATCCAGCAAGTAACGGTGTCTTCTGAAGAACGTTCTGCTTTCTCCAGTCAGATGGCTTCATCGATTCAATCGACTTCTCAAGTCGCCAAACAACTTGAAGAGAAAGTCGCCCAGTTCCAAGTTTAAGTAATAAGTAATAAGTAATAAGTAACCCACCCACTCTCATCTCCCATCTCCCCTTTCTGTAATGGATAACGATAAAAGAATTCCCCTCAAGTTCTTAGATGAATCAGAAGATTGTTGCGATCGCATCGAAGCTACAGTCCTCGGTTTAGCCAATACAATTCCCAATCCCCAAGCAATCGACGAAGCTCTTCGCGCCGCTCACTCAGTCAAGGGGGGCGCAGCGATGATGGGATTTGCGCCGCTGAGTCACGTCGCCCACCAGCTTGAGGACTTTTTCAAAATCCTCCGAGTGCGGTATCATTCCAAATCTATCAATATAGATGTGGAAACGTTGTTACTAGCAGGGGTAGATTGTTTGCGTCAAGTAGGCGAGCTTCACCGTCAAGAACAATTAGTAGATGAGGCTTGGTTGGCTACTCAGTCGCAGCCGATTTTCGATCGATTGCGGCAGCATTTGGGCGATCTCCGCCCTGAAGATGAAGATGCACTATTGTCTCAAGAGGGCGATGTCGATCCTGGGATCTTATTATTTGAAGGTGGAGTCAATGAAGCTCTCGATTTACTCGATCGTCAATTTGATTTAGCACCAGCCCAACTGCTCCAAGAGTTACAGGCGACAGCAGAGGAATTAAGTGACTTTGGGCGGATGGCGAAGTTAGATCGGTTCGTCGATCTGTGTCAGTCGGTTAAAAGTCAGAGTCAAAGTATCTCTGCTCCCCAAGCCCTCGAACTTACTTATAGAGCCATCAAGGTTTGGCGCAAAGCTCACTCATTAGTACTATTGGGCCGATTCGATAAAATACCCGATCGACTCCCCAGAGTGCCGAGAAACCCCGACCAGCTCGAACTCGATTCTCCTCTGGAGATCCACGAACGATTCAATCCATCGTCTGGACTAGCATCGCTGGACTTGTCGCTATTGCAGTCAGAAATCGCCAATCTGGATATCCAGACAGAGGAATCCGATGATGAAATTCAAGCACCACTAGAATTATTTAGTGAATTAGCTGCATTTGACAGCCCAGAATTTCCCGCCGACTTGGGTGCAGATGGGGACGACGATCGACGACAGCCAGAGGTTGGTACTCTCATCCTGGATTCACCACTAGAATTATTTAGTGAATTAGCTGCATTTGACAGCCCAGAATTTCCCACCGACTTGGGCGCAGATTGGGACGACGATCGACAGCCAGAGGTTGGTACTCTCATCCTGGATTCACCACTAGAATTATTTAGTGAATTAGCTGCATTTGACAGCCCAGAATTTCCCACCGACTTGGGCGCACTGCGGGTAATTCAACAAACCGCTATCCCTGACACCGTTTCCCCTCCTTCCCTCTCAACTTCCAAGCGTCAATCTCAAACAGTGCGTGTACCTGTAGAGTACCTGCAACAATTTAACACCGTCTTCGGCAAATTGATTCTAGAACGTAATGCGATCGACCTCCGCCTAGCAGAAATTCAGAACTATACTGGATTGATGCGAAAACGGATGAAACAATTAGAATCATCCAACCAAGAACTACGTCAATGGTATGACAAGGCGGCGATTCTCTTTCAGAGAGGCTCCGCCAACGAGCGGCTAATTCCCACCCCTGAAAATACCATCGCCCCTGCTAATCTACCCATATTAAAGTCGATAACTTCACAATCGCTAGAATTTGACTTACTAGAAATGGATCGATATAACGATCTCCACTTAGTTTCCCAAACTCAAATTGAAACGATCGTCCAATTGCAAGAAGTAACTGCTGACATCGAGCTGAGTCTCCAGGAAATGACTCGATCTGTTACTAGTCTCAACCAAACCACCCGTACCCTACAGGTCAACCTAACCCGCACTCAGACGCTCCCCTTTGCCGATGTCGTCAAACGGTTTCCGCGCCTGATTCGCGATCTCTCCGTCCAGTTTGGTAAATCCGTCACCCTCCAGATTCAAGGCGAAAATATCGGGATCGATCGAGCCATGCTGGAAAATTTGAGCGATCCGCTGATGCACCTGCTCCGAAATGCCTTCGATCATGGGATCGAAGATCCCGCAACTCGGATAGCGGCGGGGAAATCTACCCAGGGATCGATCGTCCTCACCGCCAGTCAGCGTAGTGGTGAGACGATGATTACCATCGCTGATGATGGCGGCGGGGTGAAACTCGATCGAATTCGAGATCGGCTCCAGCAGATGGGTTTACCCGCCGCCGAAGTAGCAAAAATGCCGGAAGCCCAATTGCTCGATGTCATTTTTGAACCAGGCTTTAGTACCGCCGCCAGTCTGACAGAACTCTCTGGGCGCGGTGTGGGGATGGATGTCGTTCGTACCAATCTCGAACAAGTGCGCGGAAATATTCGGATCGAAACTCAACCTGGGATCGGGACGACTTTTATTATCCGCGTACCGTTGACTCTTTCGATCGTTAAAGTCATGCTACTAGAACGATCGGGATTTTTCTTTGCAGTATCGGTAGATAGTGTCAAGGAAATTATCCATTTCCAACCCGATCTAGTCACCGCCGATGGCACAAAAATAACTTGGCAATCGCAATCTATTCCCCTGATTGCGTTGGAACAAGGAATTTCATTTGGCAGAAATAGCAGAACTTTTGGATTACCAGGTAGACCAACTATTTCCCAACCAACCGTATTAATCGTCGGCGAAGATCGAAGATCGAGAGCCTTTTATATCGATCGATACTGGGGCGAACAAGAAGTTACACTCCGCTCGATCGATAGTCCGATGCCTTTAACTCCAGGTTTCGGCAACTCGATTATTTTAGGTGATGGTCGTGTAGTTCCCCTACTCGATCCGATCCAATTTGCTAGTTGGATTTTAGATACTCCTAACTCAATCGCCCGCGAAAAATCTCATCACCAGTTCGTTGAAAGTTCCCTTGTGGAGATCGATGCTGTCGCCGAGCCAATCCAAGCTCAGACAATCTTAGTTATCGATGATTCTATCAATGTCCGTCGTTATTTGGCGGTGATGCTAGAAAAAGAAGGCTATCAAGTCGAACAAGCCAAAGATGGACAAGAAGCAGTTGAAAAACTCTTAGCGGGGTTGATAGTTCAAGCTGCAATCTGCGATATCGAAATGCCTCGGCTAGATGGCTATGGAGTGTTAGAAACCCTGAGATCGAATCAGGATTTTGAAGATCTGCCAATTCTCATGCTCACCTCCCGTAACAGTGAAAAGCATCGCATGTTAGCGATAAATTTAGGAGCTTCTGCTTATTTCTCCAAACCATATACCGAGTCAGAATTATTAGCAATGCTCAGATATCTGATTCAAACAGCAGATAGCAAACCTCTAATGGCTTCAATCCGTTGACGATTTACGCCCAGATCGGATTCACCCAATCGGGAAGCAGATCGCACCTGAATAGTTTGATTATTATTGTCAAGATAAAACTCGACATCATCGACAAAGCCCATTAATTTACTAGCAAACTCCACATATAGATAATTATTAGTTTCCTTGACTATCTTAGTCCGAGGCATTGCTTGAACCACCTGCTTCAAATTTGCCATCGCACTGGAAAGCTCTCCACTCAATGGAAGTGAGGCGATCGCATGTTCTTTATCTGTAGCTGGTGCTTGACTATTTACACAATTTGGGGTGTTAGGACAAGCAGTTAATTTACCATTATTAATGCCGATATTTGTTGGTGGTTGACCTGCGAACATATGGTTACTCCAAAGTAAAAAAGCAAGTAATAAGCCGATCGCTATGACGACATATCTACTAATTTGTTTCGATGTGGCTATGGTCATCTTTTTGCTTATGTCTACTCTATCCATATTAGAACGAAAATCCCCCTCAGCTCGACTCACGCATGGGATCGAGGAGGGGGATTTCATTAAATTAACCTAAGTTGCTACTTGTAGAAGCCTACGATTGAAATAGTGGCTAATGTTGCAAAGTCCGCCTACGCGGACTAGATTCTCAGTCTGCGTAGGCGGACTTTGCACTCTGAGAAGCGGTTGGAAACCGCTTTGCTCATAGATATCAACTTGAGTTAGCTACTGAAATGCTCGGAAGAACACTACCACCCGCTCATTTAGTTATTTGGCTTCGCTTCTGGTAATAGACACTTATCAGAATCACAACCAGCAGGGCCAGATTCTTCAGAAGCACCGCCCAAATCGTAGCGACTCAGAGCCGTGTGAAATTCCGCCGTCTGTCTTCGTGCCAAGACTCCCAGCATCATCTCATCAAAAGTAGCCTTGTCGATCGGTTCAAAGGGCAAACGCGGGAAGGTTTGGTGGTCGTCAAAGCGCGCGAGTAGCGCAGCAGAGATGTAACCCTCATCATCCCGAATTGCCTCAAAAATCCGCTTGCCTAGTTCATCGACTTCATGTTCGCGCAATTCGATCGTTGCGCTAGTATTGTGTCGGACATAATGCTGCTGAACTCCCATGTAAAAGTCCATCTGCGACAATGCACTAAATTGAGCGATCTCGATCGTATCTGCACCTGGAATATCCGCCCAAGAGACCTTTACCGGAATCTCGATCAACCACTCAGTACAGCGCGGATCGAAGGCATCATCGAGCAGATTGCCATTTTCATCCTTGTCAGACTGAGACGGAATCACACTATAGCCGTAGTCGATACAGGCTAGGGCTACAGGGTCATCCTTACGGAAAGTAATCCGGCGGATGAAACGTTGCGCTTTGGGGGCGTGCCAGCCAGGAGAGGCACCAGTCAGCAGAGATTTGGTACCCGATGGTTGGACTGTGGTGCAACGATTAGGACGTTTGATGTTGTGTCGATCGCAATATTCCCATACAGTGGCTTCGACAATTTCGCGCCAAGTGTTCAGATATTCATGTTCTTTTTGCTTGTAAGCAATCCCCCCCGCAGTCGCCGGACGACCTTCCGCCCACCACTGCAACCATTCGGAGCCAAACGCATGAACGAAGAAGTCAAACAAACCAGTAAATGATACCCCAACGATCGGGTCTAATTCCCGACTATATTGATAGCGTGGTTCTTGGAATTGATGATTGAGTAATGCCGCGACTGATAATGCACTAGCTGTAAAAGCTTCTTGCTGTTCTTTATGGTTATTTGGATCGATTTGATTCAAATGTATTTCTGCAAGGTTGCAGTTACCCGCCAAGGTAGCCCCAAATACTCCTTTATGAAATTCTGGCTCATTAAAACAGAAAGTATCATGTAATCCAGGGAGTTCTTCTACACCGCGAATTACTTGCCATTTACCCTTACCTACTGGCTCGGTACTTTTGCTAACATCTAGACGCTGACAAGGAATTTCAGCACAGTTAGTAATTTGGAGATAATAGAGATCTTGACTTCTGACTCCATAATTAGTGACGGCACCTTTGCGAGAGATCAGATTTAGAGAACAACGAACACCACATTTGGCTAATAGTAATTGACAACGGTATGCACGATTGCGATCGGAGATATAAATCCGAATGCCATTACTTTGAGTATTAGAACCATCACTATCGGCAAGTCCCGCAATAAAGTGAAGAATTGCTTGACGATTCCAGCTAGCAATAATATCTAAAGCTTCTGGACTAGTCTTTAGTGCTTTGAGAAACTCTGCGGAGAAGTCTAATTCGGTAACGTCAGTAAAAGCAGGTAAGTAGTCGTAGTTACGTTCTGGTGATTTATGACCCGCGACAACTAGATTTGACTTGCCTTCACACAACCGAATTTTGCGGAGTTCGTCCGGTCGGGTCTCCCGACCATGGAACGAACCCAATGAAGCCCGATTCTTTTGGTCAACCGTACCATCGCCTACCGCCACACCCAGGGTATAGGCATAGCTTGAATCGATATCCGATCCACCTTCATACTGAATTTGAAATGGTTCAGTGTGAAGCTGATAACGGCTAGTATCCATCAAGTCTTTAGTTAAGACTTCTTTGTATTCTTTGCCAAAGCGATCCTTTACAAAGAAACGGTGATATTCAGTCGCATCTAGATATGTACCATCGCTAAATTGAACGCGGTACAGCTTTTGGCTGGTATTAGTTTGAAAAGGAGTTACTTTGCTCCAATTATTGCCATTCCAAATCTCAACTTCTTGACCAATTACATCTTCAATTTTAGCTAAAGAATCGCGAGTAATTAGCAGCGTATCACCACTAACACAGTGAAAATTAGTACCTAAAATCTCTCCACAATTGTGTGCGACAAATCCATTTGCATCGAATCGAGCAGGGCCAGGAACTGTGCAATCATAAACTACTTCTTCGCCATCAGGAGTAACTGCTGATATAGTTGCTGTGAAACGTTCGCGATTAAGTTTGCGTTGATAACCAGCAATTAATGTAGCCAATCGTTCAGCTTTCATCGGCTCTTGAAAACCAACTAAGCTTTGGAAAGTAGCTAAATTATCATTAGCAATTACCAGTTCGTGTTGAGCTTGGCAATAGTATTCAGCCAGTTCCCGATTAGAATCAGGCAGCATCCGCATCCCAGCATCACGACGATTTTGGTAAATGGTAGATGCGATTCCGATTCTCAGTAGCATCCGTTGAACAGCTTCTAATAACTCTAAGTTACTTTGAGCTAACCGAACACTGATGCCTTTTTGCTGTGTTCCTTGGACACTACCATCGGCATCAAATAAACCGCGCAAGAAACCGCAGTAGAAATCATAGCTAGCTGATTCAACTTTTGGCGTGATAGTTTTATGCCCGTGACAGATATCATACTCTGCTGCCAATTTTCTCAATCCAGCAGAGCTAATCTCATAATATTTATTATGTTGACTATAAAGACCCGTGAGACTATCTGCACACACTACATTAGATTTTACTAATTGCAATGCGTACTCTTTCATTTCTACCTGAGTATCGCCCCAGAACTGCAGTTTAGCCTGAGCAGAATAGCTAGCTTCATGAGTTGCAAAACAACCATCTCCGATAAGGCTACCTAACAACCAACCTGTTTCAGCAGTACCTGAACCATCCCAAGCCAGCAGATTGCGGTGATTGTGGATTAATACTCGATCTCCTGGTACTAATTCACCAGCTTCAACCCATTGACTATATTGACTTTTCTGGGTTTGAGATGTAACTTTCAAGACTTTGTGATTGGCTGTCAACCGCAGTTGATAACCTTCTTTTGTCTGCAATTTCACTACTGGTTTTGTACCAGAACAGAAAAAGCCATCTTTAGTTGTACTAAACAATTCACCATTGATATAAGTACCATGCTGAACACCGATTAAGTCTTGTACTTGTCTAGCACCTGAATCAGTATGCACCCAAGTATCGGCAGTCACACATGGATTTAGTCCAAACCGAGATAATCGATGTTCGATCTCTTTTTTATCTAAGTTAGGATGATTAGTTTGAAACCATTCTTTTGCTGTTCCTGATTCGTAAACTTTCAGAAAATTAGCTTTTAATGCTGGTGTTGTTAATACGTCTGCGTTAGACCTAGCAACAGCCTCACCAGCCCATTGAATTGCACCTTCACCTGAATAATATTGCTTCTGAACTGCGGCAACACACTCTTCTAAAGTAGGCTTCTTATGGAAAACTCTGGTGTGATTACTCATGCGTAAAGCATCACGTTCTGGGTCGATTCTCCAGTTACCGTTTTCGTCCTGTTGCCAGAGATTATCTTT
>ENA-OFDP01000729-OFDP01000729.1-metagenomes-genome-assembly--contig:-NODE-729-length-14201-cov-9.792804_pt1 | contig 14201 bp, 12 predicted proteins | sample MGYA00153389_OFDP01 | MGnify analysis MGYA00153389 | reverse complement strand
TTTACTACAGAAAATATATTTTGATAAAGTACTTGACTGCGATTAGCTGGTTTATATGGCGGATCGAGTCCCTCGAAGCCTTTCCCTAACATAATACGCTAACAATAATTGTAGATTTGCAATATATTAATATTATACATTAAAATAATTTCTGATTATGCTTATTTAGGTTTCACATATAAAAATCTTGTTTCAAAGGCTGTAACAAAAAAGACTAAATATTTCGTTTCTCATACTCAAAGGGTTCTTCACACGAATAAATTTCATGGAATAATCCCATATATGGGATATTGTCTTCCAGACATTTTATACAATATGACAGCTCTTCATCACACTCCGGTTCATCGCCGTTGTTCCGCATTACCTCGAATGCATCTACTATATTTTCCATTAGAGATACTTGGATAAATAAGGGCAAATTATCCAACATCGATTTTTCTATCCCTGTCTCGGATCTGTACCCCTCGAGGACTGTTTCAAAATATTCATCTATGAACTTTTTGCGTTTACCAGCGTCTTGTTCAAATTGTATCCAACCCACTCCCTGCGTCCAGAGACATGCCAGGTCAAACATATACCAAAAGTAACATGAATTATCGAAATCATATACAGTTATATGCCCGGTATTAAAATCTATCGAGTAATTCCCATCATTGTAATCAAAATGAATCATACCAAAAGACTCATGGTTCCTGTCCAATCCTTCTATCGATTTAAGGAGTTGAAACAACTTCTCCTTAAGCAGAGATAATGAGCTGGGTATCAGTTTATCGATATATTCGGCATTGTATTTGTCAAAAAAACTATGCCGGTGATGGACAGGATTATATCCTTTCGATAAATGGTGCAGTTTCCCAAGGACTTTACCGCAATTATAATAATATTCGGTAATTGGAGCTCCTTCCCGGTACCGATAATTGTTTTCCACAAGCATTTTTCCTTTAGCCTTTTCAAAAAGGCAGATAATAAAGGTATGATTATTAAAAGTTGTCTCTTCCAGCAGATTTCCCTTCCGGGAGTTGACTACATCTGAGACACTTCCGCCATGCTCGAATAAATACCTGATATACTCAACTTCGCCCAGAAAATCTTCCCGTCTTCTGTCATTTAAGAAGGCGATTCTGAGTATTTTTGCGTCAGCACCCTCTTTCTCGCAGGTATAAACGACGTTACGCCCTCCGATATGCGCCCTAATCGGCTTGATTTCATAACCCTCCAACTCGTACAACTCTGATACTAATGGAAGTAAATATGTATCACTGATTTTAGCAACCTCGTTACAAGTCATAATATCTCTCCTTTAGCTATTTGCTTATAATTAATCTCTACTTTGCTCCATAAAACTAAAGCGAACTCTTATTCTATAAATACTACTTATGATACAGCACTTCGTTACAACTCAAAATGCTCGATCTGTCATATAACGTTTCGCACTCACGACGCCTCTGAACCGGACCCCAGAGCCTTACCCCTTGGCGGTGCTTGCCACCCGGTGAAGGGGTGTCGCAATGTAACACATGATATTTGCTAAAAGCAAGCCTTTAATCCTCTAGAAATAAATGTTTATCCATGAACAGCGTGAGTGCATTGTTACATGCAGTACGGTGACCCTAGCTTCAGAGTTGGCACGGACGCCAACACCCTAGCAAAAACTATACGGGTGCCACTAACCAAACTGTTAGAAAAGCAAACCATGCAAATGTCTCTGAATTAGTCACTATGGAATTTATCTTAATTAACTTTAAAAATCTTAACTTTTTAACAAGTGCCAAATCTAATAGATTTATCAGATAAGCAACAGAGAATAAGCTAGAAACAGCAGCTAACGAAAACGATAAAATATCCCCTCGAAACCAAAAGCATATAGCTATAAACATAACCCATATACCTTTAAGGATTAAAGCTAATAATTCAACTTGTCCACCCAATAGACCAATAAGCATCCAGTTATCACTCTTATCCCAAAATTCAGCATCTTCGTCGTGATGTATAGCAGAATAAGCCAAATGACTCGCTTGCAAAACCATCGTCAATATCAATATTCCTAATGAAACAACACCAAACATGGTGCCGATAATTAAAAACTCATAATCTCTCAATATTTGATAAGATGCAATTGGTATTGGCAACCAACAAACATACATAAAAGCCATTAATAAGTGAAGAAATCCGCTTTCGTTCTTCTTCAATAACTTACTATATGATCGAGCAATTATAATGAATAGAATAATACCTATTACACTGAATATTATTGTAGCTAATATCAACTTTCTTTCCTCCAAATCAACCCGTCATGGAGGACGGGATATTTCACCGTATTACATGTAACGTTCCGCACTCACGACGCCTCTGAACCGGACCTCGAAGCCCTTCTCCTTGGCGGTGCTTGCCACCCGGTAAAGAGGTGTGCTATCCACTAGCAACTGATAATTCGCCCCGAACAACGTGAGTGTTTTGTTATACGATGAGTGCCCTTCAATCATCTAGGTTGATTTCATCAACCTTACATCTAACTTTTGTTAATCTTGTATAATTTCTTGTATTCCTTGTCTATAACTAACTAAGTAATAAGACTCTTCTTTACCACTCGCCAGATAGAACTTGTATATATCATCTTGCTTAATATCGCTTGGGTTGTAACCAAATGTTGTGACATACATACATTTTACTTTGATGTTATTCTCCTTTTCTGGGTTCTTTATTGATTCAATTACAGTAACATCATAGGTGACGTATGGAATATTCAATCTAGTAACGCTACCAGAAGGATCCTTTGCTTCTGAAATATTTTCCTTTTTAATGGCTCTTATATATCCAATAACGATCATATCTGCTTCCTTATTCAGTTCATCTTCACTAAAGAAGGGCTCGCTTATATACATCGAAATGAGTCCATCTTTCAACATATTGACATTATCCAATGCTTCAGTATTTTGTTTTGTAACTAGTTTTGAATAAATCTCTTTTGCTTGTTTATTACCATGAAATGCATCAATTTTAGCATATATTACAAAACCTATGAAACATATCACCATGAGAAACATTACTATATCCCACATCTTTCTGGAATTCATATTTACCTCCGTTTATGTGCCATATGCGAACACCACCTAGGGCACTTGTCGTATAACGTTTCGTACTCACGACGCCACTGAACCGGACCATCGGAGCCTCTCTCCTTGGCGGTGCTTGCCACCCGGTGAAGGGGTGTGCTATGTTATGCCAATTGATTATTCATCACTAACAACGTGAGTGCTTTGTTATAAGATGGATGAGGCCTACGGAGCCAGAGTGCGTCACGGACGACGCACACTTAGCAAATTAACAATAATCACGTATTACCCTTTATAAGTGACTCTATGTACAGGCTTAACGCCTCGACTGCAACTTTTTCTGTTATTTCTCCAGCTTTCTTTGCCGATTTTCGAAGAAAACCAGTAAGACGTTGTTTAGCATTTTGTCGAGCTGGCTCAGCAACTGTAGCATCTTTTAGTTGATCAAGATCTGATCTACATTGAAGTGCTTCAAAACCACCAGCGTATCGAGAGAAAAGATCAAAAAGCAATTTATCATTGTCATTATATATAATAGAACCATTAATTATCTTCTCTACTTCATTATGGATCTTTTGTGAATTAATTATAGACATATTACCAATATTAATAGCAACATTCCCACCAGTGGCTACCGCTGAAATTAGACCAGATACACTTTCATTGTCCCAAGAAAGTGTTGGTTGGCAACTCTGGTCTAGTATGTCTGCCTCAAGACGTTGCTTTAATAAAAGTGATTTTCGTTCGAACTCATGTCTAGATTCGAGGATTATACGTTTGTATTCTCTATAATACTTCTCCACAAAAAATGCGGAATCATAAGCACTTAATCCTTGAAGTTTTAAGACTTCAAGTGCCTTTTCTGGTTGATCACCACACATTTTCATGAACGAATCAAATCTAAGTATTGCATCATTTAAATTCTGCAAACTGCCCATATCATCATCTGAACGGAATACATATACTATCCCATTATCTGATTTTCTTAAATCTACTGAGAAATTTTGACCTTCAACTTGCCGCAGATAGCGCTCTAACACTGAAAGTAGTGACTTAAGTTGTTCAGCTTGAAGTCTGTCATTCGGAACAAATAACCTTAAAAAAACACCTTGTTCTACGTCACCTAAAAACTCCTGCAGCCTGATAGTAACGTCAGAACGTAGATAAAATGGAGCTACTTCGACATCAGATTCGTATATATATGTAATCAATGTTTCAATCTCAGATTTTCTGATTTCGTAGTCTTTTAACCTTATAATCGCATTCTCGATATTGTCTCTATTTCTAATATATCCATATTCACTTTCATCTTCGTTTTCAAGTATTTCTTCTAGTTCTTCAATTGTCATTGGTTTACGAGATTGCCAATGTCTCATTGTGTAAATTCCATCTAAATTATCTTGAAAAATAAACACTATGGCTTTTGACTTAGCGACTTGAGTTAATAGTTCTATAAATGCAGCTCGGTATTCACTGTTGCTAGCCTGAAGTAATAGAGTGGTGTGCAAGTAAATAATAGTTGCAGCTAGAGTTCCGTTAGCAATTAATTCTTTTATTAGGTTGGCACGTTTTAGCCAAGTATTTGGCTTAACTCCGTCAAGTTTTAAGGAAAGAAGCTTAAATCCAAGTGCCTTAACATTAGCGCTTAGTCCCTCATGATTGAATCCCCCTATAGTCACTACATGTTTTATCATTACATTATCTCTCCCATCTTGATGTGATTGTCTAAAGTCTTTCACCTTAACTTCATAGACGTGTTGAACTATCCTCCAAAACCGTGCACGGATGCACGGCATGCCTCATCTGTCGTATAACGTTCCGCACTCACGACGCCCCTAAACCGGACCTCAGAGCCCTTCTCCTTGGTGGTGCTTGCCACCCGGTGAAGGGGTGTGTTATCCTCATGCAACTATTAATTCACTGCGAACCACGTGAGTGCATTGTTATATGGTGGCCCAAGCCCTCAGAGCCTAGACCCAATTAATTATTTTGCAATTAAGATTCTAGATTCGCAGTATAAGAACATTGTGAAGAAAAACAACATCTGATTATGTCTATAATTAACTCTCATAGTTTTCTTGCTTTGACTACAAAAGTTACGGGAAGCATCTTTCCTTTTTTTTCAAAATCGCTGTTATTATTTTTCATAAACTCATCATCAGATTCCTCAATCATTTGCTCAATTAAAAAACCTGCTTTTGACAAAGCATTCACATAGGTTGATAATTTACGGTCCGATAAAGTCAGCGTTCCTTCGCCAAGAGATAAGGAATACCAAGATTCATCGAAATAACATTTTTTAAAAACAAACATATTATTTTCTGCAGCAACACATTTGTGTATCGGGTGAGACCAACTGAAAATAAATATGCCGTCTTTTTTAAGGTAAGAAGCAATTCGGCAAAAAACAGCGTCTAGGTCGGTTGTCCAGCCTATGGCGTAAACCGAATAAACAAAATCAAAATAATCTGCTGGTATACCACATTCTTCTTCCATTGGAGAACAGACAAATTTTGCTGAAAGACCGTATGTCGCCAAATGCTGCGTTGCCTTTTCGATTTGTTTTTCTGATATGTCCATGCCCCATAATTCAGATGCTTTGCGCTCTCCGAGATATTGCAATGAGTGACCTGTTCCACAACCTATCTCTAACATCTTTTTCCCTGAAACATCGCCAAAAAGTTGGCATTTTTCTTCTGAGACAAAAGCACCATAGAAAGGAAGTGAAGTGTTTCCTACTAGTTCGCCCCCTTTTGTATCCCAAAAGGAACTGTTTGTTTTGTGAATAGAATTTTTGTCCACGTCAATCAAAATAGTGCAGTCAACTTCACGGTTTCCTACCATGCTTGTTCCATTAACAGAGTTCTCTTTCATACCAATACTCCCATAAAATAAAAATAGTCTCCAATTCGTACTTTCTTACTACTGTGCAGTAACCACCATACATAACATCAATTAATGACACAGATTGTCTTTATCGTATGCAATATGCTTGGGCTATCGTATAACGTTCCGCACTCACGACGCAACTGAACCGGACCTCAAAGCCCTTCTCCTTGGCGGTGCTTGTCACCCGGTGAAGAGGTGTAACTATGCACCTCAAACTACTAGTTCATATTCTGGCTGCTAATCTTCATTTTGCTAATAATATGTCCCTGAACAACGGGAGTGCATTGTTATACGGTGGCCCAAGCCCTCAGAGCCTAGACCCGAATATATTATTTTACAATTAGCATCTTAGATTCGCAGTATAAGAATAAGACGAATTTGATACAATCTATTAATTATTTACTGATATTCTAAAAACTTCGGTTTCTTGTCCTTTTTCATCATGCGTCTTATAAATATACTCCCAGCCTAATCTTCTATAATATTCAGAAGCATTTTCGGTTCTTAAATATAGTGTTTTAAATCTTAAGCCTTTTACAACTTCTTGAACTCTGTTAATTAACTTTTCTGCTATTCCTTGACCTCTATAATATGGACTTACATACAATGAGGCTAACCAAGGTGTTAAATCATTTTGGGTCTTTAAATCATTTTCATAAATCGAAATTGTTCCAGCGCACTCATTATTTACAACTGCAATAAGTGTTATTGGAAAAGATGTTAAGTTTGTATTTTTTAAATACTCAATAATTTGTTCTAACTTTTGTATACTCATTTCTGATTTTACAACAAACTCACTATAAATCCAATTTGCTACTGTCTCTACATATTCAGGATGAATACATAAGTAATCTATATACATTTTAATCCCTCCATTACTATGTTCGTTATATTCTACTACTGCGTAACATCTACTATATATAAATCAGATTAATAACATATTTTGTCGTTATCATTTCAATATGCTTGGGCTATCGTATAACGTTCCGCACTCACGACGCCTCTGAACCGGACCTCGAAGCTTGTCTCCTTGGCGGTGCTTGCCGCCCGGTGAAGGGGTGTCGTTATGTAGAACAAACTACTTGCTAAATGCAATACATTAATCCTCTCTTAATAAATGCTTGTCCTCGAACAACGTGAGTGCTTTGTTATGTGATGGGTCCCGCCTCCAGAGACAAGAGCGGCAAGGATGCCGCGGCCTCATAATATTTATTTTTAATTCTGAAAATCAGCTTTATGTTTAATAAGCCAGGTTATTGCAGCAAGGTATCCAATAATCGGTGAAACTCCATAGCCCATTAAAGGAACAGGGAAATTTCCAAACCATGTAGATATAATAACTATTATAAAGTATAAGCCTACACACCTAGATAACAATTTAAAGCTTTTTGGGGCTAATAGAATAAATGGTAATGGTAACAAGGCAAGTGAAGCAATCCCAAGAATAAACCAAAGTATTCCCATATTAAAAACCATTTTAACTATCTCTTCTACATAAGGCACAGCTGGAAGGCTATCCAGAAAAATCCATGAAAGTATAACTAAAGTTGCTAGCAACATAGTAATAATATGCCTTAAAACACTGCGATTGACCTTACTTATAATTATTATTATCATTGGTACAACAAACGCTGTTAGTTGTGATGCATCAGGCTGTAAAAAGAGCATAATTGAAACTATGATAGTAATGACTATGGCTAACAATTCACTCTTTACTGAAAACAACGTCCATAACTGAACAATGAAAATAGGCAAGAGTATACTTGATACATATAATCTAATAGGACCTATTGATATCCACCTATGTATTCCCCCAATTCCTCCATCAATATAAGTTAATATATAAATTACTAGTGAAATAAACATCATAGCAATTAAGCTATTCCTCTTATTAGTTTTATGTTTAATTGACATTGCAACGCATGTTACTAACCATGCAATTATTAAATAAGCTACATTTTGTCCAATAATCATTTGAGGAATACCATGAAATTTCATTGCAATAGTTCCGACCACAACTGAAGGCAAAGCTACAACTAATGGCAAAAAATATCGTAAATTATGTCTATTCATACTTTTACCTCTCTCCTAAAATAGTATATTTGTATAAATCTTTTACAGTGCTCCACGGACGGCGCAATGCAGGACCTTTCACATAACGTCTCGCACTCACGACGCCTCTGAATCGGACCTCGGAGCCCTTCCCCTTGGCAGCGCTTGTCGCCGATGAAGAGGTGTGACTTTGCCCAAGGTGCGCCCTGCTCCATGCCTTGCCCTCGCACCGCAGCATGACTGCTTTGTTATGCGATTCACGCTACCTAAATAGTAATTGTCACAATTCCACTTGCTAAGTAATCACATTTCCTGTTATCATAAAATACTATTCAATATTTACATAGTAAAATCCTTCCAATACAATCATTGACATCTTAATTAAACACCATTAATGATAACAACTAATTATAAGGAAATCTTCATATCTGAGGTGTTATAAGCTCTCATTATTGTCTATATCAATGAGCACAGGCCATACATGCTATCATAAATTAGTTCGCACTACTTGGGTCTCTAAACCTTAATAAATATCTATAATTGAACTACCAAGCCTAAAAAACAAGCTATATTCTTATTGCTCTGTGCCGCCACCCATTATTCTCAAGTATCAATTATTATTGCTCAGTCACAATGCCTTGGACCAAATAAAAAAACACATCCCAAGGGCACAGATATGAAGATTTCCCTCCTCGTTCCTTGAAATGTGATTTATGCCAATTAAGTATTAACAAGTATAAATTATTCTCCATAACGTGTGTCGTATAACGTTCCGCACTCACGACGCCTCTGAACCGGACCCCAGAGACTTTCTCCTTAGCAGCGCCTGCGCCGGCGAAGAGGTGTAACAATGCAGCACAACCTACTATATATTATTTAGATTATTACTCGTGAACTGACTTATAAATAGGTCCAAGAACGACGTGAGTGCATTGTTAGCTGATGGCGCATTATCTTCACTTCCAAAATTGGTACTCTAAACAATTAAAAAATTAAAATATATATCAATTAAGGTATGTAAAAGTATGCATGGCGTTAGTGATTTAGTCTTCTGATATAATAATCCAAGTGTATAGCCTGCAATGACATGCGCTCCAGTGAATAAAAATAATACCATGTTAAGTTGATTGCCAAAGTTGAAAACATGAATAAGTCCAAATACTACCGCTTGTATTATATTTATCTTGTTAAAGCTTATATTGTAGCTACCTAGCAGGGAGAAAAATAACCCTCTATATAAGAACTCTTCATAAAATGCAGGATATAAGAAAGTTCTTATAAATACAGCTATGAATGACAAAATTTCTAATTTGGGTAGAGTCAATGCACCATTCTTATAAATAAATAAGCTTACTAAGATGAATGGTAAATGACGAACTATACTTGCTAGTAATATACCTTTAAATTCTTTTTTGTTTATATCCCAATTAAAGTTTGAAAATCTTATACCAAACAAGTAGATAGAAATAAACGAAACTAACAAAACAAGGTAACAAAACAAGTCATAATATCCTGGGATATTTAGACCAATTCTGTAAAGAAATGATGTGAAATTATCGAAAGCTTTTGTATTTACTAAGAATAAATACGATACATGTAGTAAGAATATAGCTGAAAAAGGTATTAAAAGTTTATTATTTGTATATATAGTCTTTCTTGTTTTATTGTCTTCAATTGTATCTACTATAAAGAACATAAGTATTAACCCCAAAACACCTGATAAATTACCAATCACTGAATTGAAGTTTCTGTTAAAATAGAAAGGAGGTAAAACCACAAGGATCATCATCAGATAGGGTATTGCTTTGTTTTTGGTGTTTTCTATTAATTGCGCTTTCAATCTAAATACCCCCCATTTATATTAATTAAACATTTTCGAAGCGCTTTCAGCTAACGTTCCGCACTCACGACGCCACTGAACCGGACCTCAGAGACTTTCTCCTTGGCGGTGCCTGCCATCCGGTGAAGGGGTGTAACAATATACCACAAGTTATTAGTCTTATTCAGGTTATTAATCCTCTAATAACCTTATAATTATCCCCGAACAACGTGAGTGTTTTGTTAGCTGAAGGTCCATGCCCCACGGAGGCAAACCAGCATTGATGCTGCACCTTGCACATATCTTATTCTTATTAATTTCAAAACTTTATAAAAGGAACTTATCGTCTTAGTTGTTATCTATATACTTCTTGAATGGTACAAAATGTGAGGAGCATAGTTAAATCCCATCGACTTCCAAAACTCCTGTGCTGGTATGTTTGAATCAATAGTAAATAAGAAACAGGTGTCAATATCTTCTTTTCTCAACATTTCAAAACATCGTTCAATCATTTCCTTTGCTATTCCTTGTTTGCGAAAAGAATAGTCAACTCCCGAGTGATAAAAAAATCCTCTTCTTCCGTCATGTCCACACAGTATTGCTCCTACAATTGCAGTATCTGATTTTGCAATTGTACTAAACCCTTGATTACGACTCAAAAATCTTGTTAATCTCTCCACTGTGTCAAATTGAACAGGAAAAGAAAGTTCTGTTATACTACTCCACAGTTTAATTACCTGTTCAAGATCAGATACCTTCATCTCATCGATAACAATCATATAGCCCTTCCTCCTCTTTGACCAATATAAAATTTCTAATAAATTATCACTTTAATAGTTCATCTATAGAATTATACGTACCGCCATTACCTGCGCATGGACTTTCATCTAACGTTCCGCACTCACGACGCCCCTCAGCCCTAAGGCGCCGCTCAAAGGTTAGATAACTCTTATCTTAGCTTTGAGCAATCCGGGTCGCCTGCACTTGGGCTGAGAGGTGTGCTTATACTCTACAAACAAATAGTTTCCCACGAGTAACGTGAGTGCATTGTTCTGCGAAGTATCACGCCCCGCAGAGACAAGAGCCGCAAGGATGCGGCGGCCTTTAATTACAGCCCTTTCGCCCGGTCTGTCATGTAACGTCTCGCACTCACGACGCCTCTGAACCGGACCACGGAGCCTTACCCCCTGGCGGTGCTTGCCACCTGGTGAAGGGGTGTCACTACGAAGGCACGAGCCAACTCATCTAAGCGAGATTGTAAAACCTTATAAACTAATAATGACCCACTATCAGCGTGAGTGCATTGTTACACGATGGACCGAGTCCCGCAAAGATCAGCCCTTACAAATCTTACCACGCTTAATCCATATAATTTACAATTTAAAATGTATGCTTGATTTAAATAACTAATAATAAAAATAAAGAATTATCCAAATAAAATTATTAAGACTTCATATTATACTTATTTTTTAGGGCTAGGATTCTTCCAGATTGTCCATGTAATAATAGGGTCATATCCTATCTTAAAATAAAAATCATTACTGCCTCCGCTCATATGTGTTGCGCCTAAAGGTTTGGTTCGTCGTACTAGTTCTGACAATGCAGCCGCGGCTAGCCCTTTTCCTCTATATTCTGGCACTGTACAAAGTGGCTCTAAATATGCTAGGTGATTTTCTTTTACCATCCACATAGAAGCATAACAAACGTATTCTCCTGCATCATTTCTAATAACAACATCGAGTTCTGATGTCCTGTGTGGAGCAGTATCTAAGTGATAAGTTGTTTCAACACCACCTTCGGACTCTCCTATATTATCAAATCCTCGCCATGTTGCATTTTGAAGCCTTTTTCTATCACAACAAGCCAACGGTTCAAAGTAGAATCCACTTGGCAACATATAATTGAGTTTGTTTGTTGAAAAATCATAAATTCCTTCAGGGCGTTCTTTTATCAACTCAAATCCTTGACGCTGAACTTCTTTAATTAAGTTCCTTTGTCCCTTAATGATTCTAAGTTGCACACTACCATCTGCCTTACTGAGCCGTTCTTTCGCGTGTTGAATCATATCAGGGATAATCATGTCATAATCTGGCTTTAAATTGAAAAGCGCCTCTCCTATTTGACCATCATACCAGCAAAGCCCGACTATTTGTCCGTTTTTTTCCCAAAGGGCAATTCTATGGCTTTGGGTGTGATCTGACCAGTATAATAATTGAGAATACTCAAAAGCTGGTGCAGGCTCACCATTTTTCCAATCTACTGTATAGGTTTCCAGCATAAACTCATAAACCTTTTGAAAATCCACTAGACAACGATATGGTCTTTTTATAATTTCATTCATTAATTCATCTCCTCAACTAATAAAATATTATTTTCTGCAATTGTAATCTAACTTTCTATTAAAAGTCATTTGCGCGGTCTGTCGTGTAACGTTCCACACTCACGACGCTCCTGAACCGGACTCCGAAGGCCTTCTTCATGGCGGTGCTCACCACCCGGTAAAGGGGTGTAACAATGCCCCACAAACTATTAAGACTATTCTATTTTTCTAATCCTAATACGAACTTAAGATTGTCCTCGAACAACGGGAGTGCATTGTTACACGATGGACCGAGCCCCGCAGAGCCAAGCCCAGGTTAATTCAACTTCTTCTATTTCGCAATTTAAGAAAATTACTACTTAAATATCATTTCTTTTTCTTGAATTAAATTAATTCTTTCATTTTTTGCCTATATATTTCAACAGTTTCGTGGTAACCCATTATAATCCCATCTTCTTTAACAAAGTTTTGAAAACCAATTGACTCTCCTTTTAACCGCGGGAATAGCGCAAAATGAAGGTGATTCCTTTTACCATCGCAAACAGTACACATGTATACTTTTTCTGCACCAATAATTTCTTTATGTAACTTTATAATTTCATTTGTGATTTTTAATATATAAGTACCTAATTCAAGAGGCATTTCAGAAATGTCCTCATAATGTTCCTTTGATACTATAACTGTCTGACCAGTTGCCCTTGGGAATTTTTCAAATTGACACCTTACTTTATCATCCTCATAAAAAATTAAACCTTCATCAGGAAATATATCTCCTGTTTTAAAGTTATAGCATCCGAAGCATATGTCTTGTTCTTGTAATTCTTTTATTCTATTGAATCTTTGCTTCAGCGCCATTTTTTCGCTTTCAGATAATGGTTTAATATACAAGTTAATCCCCCCTCACTATTTAAAGTGATATTAATTATTTTATCTCACCCTTTTAATCCTTGTTCGCAATATTATACTAATGCGAACTTTAATCAACTAAGACAAACTCATCCATTTATCTCACCCTGCCCTCGTGCCATTTGCTCGGTATGTCGTGTAACGTCTCGCACTCACGACGCCTCTAAACCGGACCACAGAGCCGTTCTCCTTGGCGGTGCTTGCCACCCGGTGAAGGGGTGTCTAATCCTGCACAAACAATGAACTTTAAACTTCCCTCTAATCCACTACCAACATATACTCTATCCACGAACTTCGGGAGTGCATTGTTAGGCGTAGGACCCTGACTAAACCTACAACAAGCACTTAATTAATCTAATCAACAGATTCTATTATGCTTTTTATAGCATCAATCTTTATGATATCCTTGCCGTTGTTCTTCGTTCTTCTATACCCGTCACTTAACGACCTTTCATATACCCTGAGATATTCTTCTAGACCTAAAACTTTGTATTTTACTCCGCTATTGTCTACTACCGCAAGCTTTTCATAATTGACTTGAGCGAAGCCAAGCAAGTCTTCCTCTTTAGCAAATGCAATTTTGAGTTTATCTTTGATAAACTCATGCTCATGCAAGTCGATTAATAAATACCCCAAAGTTTCAATCTCTTTCTTAAAGACAATCCACTTTTCATTAAGAAGTACATCTGGAATCAATATGTCAATATCATCAGGATCAAAATTAATTCCTGATGATATTTGCAATCCTAAAGAACCATACAAAACCGGAGTAATTCCAAAACTACTATTAAGACATTGTGCTATTCGAATAAATTCATCAAACTTGTTCAACGCTATTACCATCTATCATTTTTGAATTATAAATGATAGCCTTTCACCCCATCTTATCATTCAATCACCTCAAATATTTCATCCAGGGTCTTTCGCCTAACGTTCCGCACTCACGACGCCTCTGAGTCGGACCTCAGAGACCGTCTCCTTGGCTGCGCTTGTCGCCGACGAAGGGGTGTGCTATAACTAAACAAACTTGTAATTGTCTACAAGTTATTTGTGATATACAAGCCAATAATCCCCTGCGAAAAACGGGAGTGCATTGTTCGTATACTTGGTTCATAACCAGCTTTATCTGGGTATGAACCTTTTTCTATTTTTAGTATGCTTA
>ENA-OFDP01000727-OFDP01000727.1-metagenomes-genome-assembly--contig:-NODE-727-length-14218-cov-2.667443_pt1 | contig 14218 bp, 15 predicted proteins | sample MGYA00153389_OFDP01 | MGnify analysis MGYA00153389 | reverse complement strand
TGCCAGTCCACTTCAACTCAAGCCGGTCAAGCCGGTCAAGGCGGCAAAAGGAGTGACAGCCAAGTGAGTGCAAACGAAAGTCACGCAGCCATTGGGGAATTCAAGAAGGCGGTCAATATGTCGCCCAAAACATTGGCGGCATGGCTGAACACGGCACAGTCCAAGAAGGTGGGTTTCAAATCCACGGAGGGCAGCGAATCGGTGGGGCACGATTCAGGGAAGAAGATCGTCGTGTTGCTGGCCAAGCCGCAAGCCGACTACACCGCAGACGACATCGCCCACGCACGCAAGGTGGTCGGCTACATCCACCGCCATCTGGCGCAGAAGCCGTCTGGTGATGTGACGCAGACACCCTGGCGTTATTCGCTGATGAATTGGGGCCATGATCCGCAGGCAAATCAAGGCAAAGACAAAGCCTGATCTGCAGCAGCGCGAGAGCCCCCCAAAGCACAGGTCCGTCGACGTAGCCCTGTCGGCGGTCGCCATCCGCAGTTTGTCGGGACTGTCTGCTTTGCAGCGGGCCCAAGTCCCGTTGCACCACGGTCGCACCCATGCCACTTGAATTTGCACGCCGCCTGACCGGCAGTCGCAGAACAGCGCAAGCCGATCGGCAATTGGGCTTTGGCCTGGCCTTTGTGGCGGGCGCCATCAATGCAGGCGGCTTCCTGGCGGTCCAGCAGTACACGTCCCACATGACTGGCATTGTTTCGGCCATGGCCGACAACCTCGCGCTGGGTGCCTATGACCTCGTCCTGGTCGGCGCAGGGGGGCTCTTGAGCTTTCTTGCTGGGGCTGTGTGCTCGACCGTCATGGTGCACGCTGCGCGCCAGCGGCAGTTGCACAGCGAATACGCATTCCCGCTGTTGCTGGAAGCCTTGTTGTTGTTGGGGTTCGGGGTGCTGGGTGCCCGGTTGGCGGAAATGCGCGGTCTGTTCGTGCCGGTGACGGTGATGTTGTTGTGTTTCATCATGGGCCTGCAAAACGCCGTCATCACCAAGTTGTCGGGCGCGGTGATCCGCACCACCCACATCACAGGCCTGGTCACCGACATAGGCATCGAACTGGGGCGGCTGCTGGTTCGCCATGCTCAGTTCAACAAAACGCACCTCGGCACGCTGACGTGGCTGGCGCTGTTGTTCTTTGTCGGCGGCGTGGTGGGTGCGCTGGGGTTCAATCAGGCGGGTTATGTCTCCACCATTCCATTGGCGCTGGTGCTGGTCAGTCTGGCGGGGGTGCCGGCCGTGGACGACCTGCTGATCCTGTTTCGGGGTTGGCGCGCCAGACTGCGGGTCCGGTGGAAGGGCAAGTAGATGAACCAGCCGCCTGCACAGACCCGAACCGTGTCCGACAGCTTCGGCACGATAGACGTGCCCGCCGATGCGCTGTGGGGGGCGCAGACCGAGCGCAGCCGGCGCTTCTTTGCCATCGGCCATCAGCGCATGCCGATGGAAATCATTCATGCGCTGGCCGAAGTCAAGCGCGCTGCGGCAGAAGTCAACTGCCGACTCGGCCTGCTGGAACCCCGCAAGGCCGCGGCCATTGCGGCGGCGGCAGCGCGTGTGGCGGCGGGCGGGTTCGACGACCAGTTTCCGCTGTCGGTTTGGCAAACCGGCTCGGGCACGCAAAGCAACATGAACGTCAACGAGGTGGTGGCCCATCTCGCTTCGATCGGTGATGGGGAAACGGGCCAACCCGTCGATGTGCATCCCAACGACGACGTGAACCGGGGCCAGTCGTCGAACGACGTGTTCCCGACCGCCATGCATGTGGCGGTGGTGTTGATGACCCGGCCGCTGCTCACGTCGCTGGCCCGGCTGCGCGCGGCGCTGGGCGCCAAGGCGGTGGCGTTTGCAGACATCATCAAGATCGGCCGCACCCACCTGCAAGACGCCACACCTGTGGGCCTGGGGCAGGAGTTTGGCGGCTACGGCGCACAGCTGGCATTGGCCGAAACAGCGCTGATGCACGCCTTGCCTGCGGTGCATGCCCTGGCCATTGGCGGTACGGCAGTGGGCACCGGCCTGAACACGCACCCAGCATTTGGCCAGCAGGTGGCGCAGGTGCTGGCAAGCCGGTTGGGCGCGCCCTTCGTCGTCGCGCCCAACCTGTTCGCTGCCATGGCGGGCCACGAAGCACTGGTCACCCTGCACGGCGCGTTGAGGACCTTGGCCGTGGCGTTGACCAAGATCGCCAACGACATCCGCCTGATGGGCAGCGGCCCGCGGGCCGGCATTGGCGAACTGCGCCTGCCGGCCAACGAGCCCGGCAGCTCCATCATGCCGGGCAAGGTGAACCCGACCCAGGTTGAGGCGTTGACGATGGTGTGTGCGCAGGTGATGGGCCACGATGTCGCGATCGGCATCGCGGCCAGCCAGGGCCACTTCGAGTTGAATGTCTACAAGCCTTTGATCGCTCATGACGTGCTGGACAGCCTGAGGCTGCTGAGCGACGCGATGACTAGCTTTGCGGCGCATTGCGTCGAAGGCATCGAAGTGGATGTGCAGCGGGCGACAGAGCTGCTGAACCGGTCGCTGATGCTGGTGACGGCGCTGTCGCCGCACATCGGCTACGACCGCGCGGCGAAGATCGCCAAGCACGCCCACGCCAGCGGCTGCAGTTTGCGAGAGTCGGCGCTGGGCGAGGGTGGCGTGGCTGCCGCCGACTTCGACCGCTGGGTGAAGCCGGCGGCCATGGTGTGGCCGGCCGATTCGTCGGTGCAACGTCAAACAGTCCCGCGGTGATTCTGGGTGCGGTGTCGAACAGACGACCGATGCCAATACGCCCGACATTGTTTTTATTAAGGACCATCCCATGACCGAGCCTCGATGATTGCCTTCCACGTCAGTGACATGACCAGTTCGCGCTGCGCCGGCGCTGTCACCAAAGCGCTCAAGGCCTGCGACCACAAGGCGCTGGTGCATGTTGATCTGGCGACCTTCACCGTTGAAATCGAACCCAGCAGCGCCAATGCCCGTCAGCTCAGTGACGCGATCAAGCGCGCGGGCTACTCGCCGGTGGCGGCGTGAATGGCAGTGGCGCAAGGCCTGCAGGCGAAGATGCTGCAGGCCGCGTCACGCGCCGACAGTTCGCCGCATCGGCATCTGCGGCCCTGAGCGGCGCAGCTGGGCTGAGCGTGTCGGCGTGTTCGCCATTGCCTGACCCCGACAGCTACGAGGCCGTGGCAGCGCGAACCTGGCGCTTGGACGACATGGCCCGGCGCGATGGTGCCGCGGCAAACCTTGAATCCCGGGCTGAACCTGGCCGCGAACCTGGCCGCGAACTCGCACGCGAACTGGTCCGCATGGCAACGCTGGCACCGTCCAGTCACAACACGCAATGCTGGAAGTTTGCACTCGACGACAACGCCATCACGATCCGCCCTGACCTGTCGCGGCGTTGCCCGGCGGTTGACCCAGACGACCACCACATGTTCGTGTCGCTGGGCTGCGCTGCCGAGAATCTGGTTCAGGCTGCCCTGGCGCACGGGCTGGCGGCCGAGCCCCGTTTCGATGTCTCGCGCGACGCCATCATCGTGCCGCTAACGCCGCTGTCGCTGCTGTTGCCGTTGTCAGCCACGCCAACGCAGGCTTCGCCGCTGTTCAACGCCATTGCAGCGCGGCAATGCACGCGGGGGGACTACGACGGCCAGCCGCTGTCGAACGAAGAACTTCGCCTGCTCGAGCGTGCAGGCACGTCCAGCGGTGTGCGTTTGCTGCTGCTGACCGCCCGCCCGGCGATGGAGCGCGTGCTGGACTATGTGGTGCAAGGCAACATCGCGCAGATGGCTGACGCGGCCTTTGTCAAGGAACTCAAGGGCTGGATCCGTTTCAACGGCAAGGACGCGGTGCGTACCCGGGACGGTCTGTACAGCGGCGCCTCGGGCAATCCGTCCATTCCGGCCTGGGTTGGCGAGCTTGCGTTCGGCTGGTTCTTCACGCCGAAGGCAGAGAACGAGAAATACACGCGCCAGATTCGCAGTTCGGCCGGCATCGCTGTGTTCGTGGGCCTGGCCGCCGACAAGGCGAACTGGGTCGAGGTGGGCCGCAGTTACGAGCGCTTTGCGCTGCAGGCCACGGCACTGGGCATTCGCAACGCATTCCTGAACCAGCCGGTGGAAGTGCCGGCGGTGCGGTCGCCGTTCGCTGATGCCATGGGCCTGGCCGGCCAGCGCCCGGACCTGGTGGTGCGCTTCGGCCGCGGCCCGACCTTGCCGCGCTCGCTGCGCCGGCCTGTGCAGGCCGTGCTGGTGTGAAAGGCAACCCGTGCGCTTGGTGAACCCCGTGTTGAAACACAGAACCGAGTCCCACCGGATCGGCCGAAGCGGCTGGCTGCGGGCGGCGGTACTGGGCGCCAATGACGGCATCGTTTCGACCGCCAGCCTGATACTGGGGGTGGCTGCTGCCGGGGCGGACGACCGCACCATCCTGCTGACCAGCGTGTCGGGGTTGATTGCAGGCGCCATGTCGATGGCCGCCGGTGAATTCGTCTCGGTTCATTCGCAGCGGGACACCGAAAACGCCGACCTGGCACGCGAACGCGCCGAGTTGAAGGCCGACCCGGTGGGTGAGCAGCGCGAGCTGGCAGCCATCTATGTGGCGCGTGGCCTGGACGCCGCCTTGGCCGACCAAGTGGCCGCCAAGCTGACGGCGCATGACGCCCTGAGCGCGCACGCTCGCGATGAGCTGGGGTTGTCGGTCACCACTGCCGCACACCCCATGCAGGCCGCATGGGCGTCGGCAGCCAGTTTTGCGCTGGGCGCTGCGTTGCCGATCGGTGTGGTGGTGGCCGTGCCACCAGGCCAACTGGTGGTGTGGGTGTCGCTCGCGTCGCTCATCTTCCTGGCCGCATTGGGCACCGTCGCGGCGCGGATCGGCGGGGCACCGGTGTGGAACGCCACCTGGCGCGTCGCGTTTTGGGGTGCCTTGGCCATGGCGGTCACTGCTGGCGCCGGCGCGCTGTTCGGAGTGGTCACGTGATGGTGCTGTGCGCGTTGGCGCACAGCGCTCTGCACCGTCTCGATGGTACGGTTCATTAAATCCTCTTCATGTTTGGGATTCAACTTGACTGCCTCATTCCAAAAGCCGCCCGATCAGCAGCAAATCATCGCGAAGCTTGCCGCGGAGTCGCAAGTGCCGATCGACGATGTCGCCGCGCTGTACGAGCATGAGCGTGCCGGCCTTGCGGCAGGTGCGCGCATCACAAGGTTCCTGCATATTTTTGCGATTCGCAATGTCCAGGAGATTTTGCGCAGGCGCACCGTTCTTCAATAGCCAGCGCAGTTTGGCGACGTTTCACTGCTGAGAGCCTGAAGCTGCATGGCGCGGCGTCCACTTCGAGCCGAGGGGCGCACACCGATGCCACCGCAATGACGTGGATCGGCTGGGCAGCACTGGCGCTCGGCGCGCTGGTGGCGGGCTTGCTCGGGCTGGCCGCGTATGGGTCTTCTCGTTGGGCTGAGGCCACGCGGGTGTTGATCGGGCAGTTGAATGCGGCACGCTTGCCGATTGCGGTCATGCGCTACGACGCCCGAGAGCTCGAAGGCCTGCCGGCGCCCGTGCAACGCTACTTTCGCGCCGCGCTCAAGGACGGCCAGCCCGTCGTCACGGGTGTGACCGTGCAGCACACCGGCACCTTCAACGTGACTGCATTCGGCAACCGCGCGCTGTGGCTGCCTTTCACATCGGAGCAGCGCGTGGTGACGCGCCGTCCCGGCTTCGTCTGGAATGCGCGCATGCCACTGGTTCCTGGCATCGCGGTGCGGGTGCACGACGCCTATGTGGCGGGTATCGGCACCCTGCATCCTGCCGTGCTGGGCGTGTTCTCGCTGACGAACCAGCATGGCCCGGGCGATATTGCCCGCGGTGAGTTGATGCGCTTCATGATGGAAGCCGTGTGGTACCCGACCGCGCTGCTGCCGAGCCAGGGTGCGAGTTGGGTTGCCGTCGATGCGGTTTCAGCCGACGCCACGCTGGTGGACGGCGCCATCAGCATGACGATGCGTTTCACCTTCGACGGGGCCGGTCTGATCGAGACGGTTCGTGCGGGTGCACGCGGCGCGCTGGTGGGCGGCAAGATGGTCATGCTGCCGTGGGAAGGCCGCCTGTCGAACTACCAGGAACGCGCCGGCATGCGCGTGCCGCTGACCGGTGAGGTGGCGTGGGTGCCGCCAGGCCAGCGCAAGCCTTACTGGCGCGGCACGATCGTGGCGGCAACTTACGAGTTCGCAGTTTCGTGATGCCCGGCTCTGACGCCAGTGAACGTCTTCAGGCCCCATAGCGCAACGACCCCTGCCGCCACGACCGCGGTGGTGATGGCGCCCAGGCGCATGTCGAAATGGGAACCATAAATCGGGAAAAGCATGAACGCGAGGTTCAGCGTGGCGTGGAACAAAGCCGCGGCGAACACGCTCCTGCCCGTGTTGTTGTACAGCCAAACCATCAGCAGCCGTGCCGCCATGGCATAGAGGCACCACCAGGCAATCCACGATGGTGGGCGTTGGATCAGGAGCAGCGGCACCAGATGCCAAACCGCCCCCACCAGGCCCAGTACGAGGCTGGCCTGCAAGGCATTGAACCGGTCCTGCAAGGGGTCGAGCACGTACCCCGACCAACCCAGCTCTTCGCCCAGCGCACCCGCGAAAAACGCAAGCGACATCGACACGATGGCCAGCACCGGGAACTGCGGCGCAGGCACAGGCATGTCGCTCCAACGCATCAATGCGAACACGGCGACGCTGACGGCTGGCATGGTCAGAAGAATCGGGGCGTACCAACGCTTCGCCGTGATGCGCTGGAAGTCAAAAGATCGCGTGAGCAGATCGGCCATGCCTCGCGTGCCGTTCTCTGCGCGAACCAGAATCAGTGCTGCGGCCATCGGGCAGAAGGCACCCAGCGCGCTGACCGAAAGGCCGGGCATCAACTGAATGTCCGTCATGGCGCCGAGCAGCCAAAACGGGGTGGACAACGCCAACACCAGCAGGAAGAACTTCATCGGCGACCTGCGCCGGGTCGGCTTGCCACTCGTTGACGGCACTGTCGCTCGAGAGGTGCCGCGGACCCGTTTCATGGCTTGCGCGCCGCCCCCCGCAAGCCGTTTTTCACCGTCGCAGGCGGGTACACGATCACCTGCTGACCCGGCGTGATGCCGCTGCGGATCCAGGCTGCGCTGCCGTTGCGTGCGCCCAGCACCACCGGCACCTGGCGGGCGCGCCCGTCGTCGACGACGAACACGGCAAAACGCGCCGTGGTTTCATGGTTGTGGTCGCTGGCATCGGTGTCTTTGCCGGCTGTGGCGGCTTTGGCTGCCATGGCGGCATCAGGGCCCGCCACCGCCGGCAGCGGAAACACCGCACTCACAGGCACCTGCACGGCGTTGGCCTCAGTCAGCGTGACGATGCGCACGCTGACGCGGTAGGCGTCGCCCAGCGCCTGCCAGGCCGTCTGCGGGCTCGTGATGTCGATCAAAACGCGCACGCGCTGCTCTTCAACACCCAGTGCCGACACTTTGGTGAACGCAGATGGTTCGACGCTGCGCACCTGGCCCGCCAGGGCGGCCGGGCCGCCCCAGCGCTCGATCATCACGCGGCTGCCGGTCTTGGCTGCCAGGGCGTCGGAGGTCAACACTTCGGCGACCACTTCCATGCGCATCGTGTCGCCGATTTCGAGCAGCGGCGTGCCCAGTGCCACCGTGCCTTCGCTGGTTTGCAGCACCCGCAACACGCGGCCAGCGGTCGGCGCGCGCACGCTGAAGCCGCTGTGACTTTCACGGGCACGGGCACCGGCGTTCGCACCCGCGTTCACACCCGCGTTCACACCCGCATTTGCACCGGCACCCGCACCCACTACCCGCACCCACTACCCGCACCCACTACCCGCACCCCGACAGTTGCGCCAGAAAGTGGTCGCGCCGGGGTGTCAACCCGACGAGCTTGATGGCGTCGTCAATCGGCATCGGGTCTTTCGCGATGTCGGTGACGAGCGCCAGGTTCTCGCACACCGTCAGGCTCGGGATCAGGTTGTAGAACTGGAACACGAAGCCCACATGCTCGCGCCGATAGGTGGTCAGTCCGAGCAGGACCACGAAATCGCCGCGGCGAATCTCGATGTCGAAGTCGCGCAGTGTGTGCACCTCGACCTCACCGCTGCGATAGACCTCCGCCAGCCCGTGGGCGGAAGAAACCACCTGGGCGGCCGCCGGGCCGTGCGCAGTGGCCTGGGTGACGATGGCAGGGTTGGTAGGGTCGGCGACCGGCGCGGTGACGATGTCCACAGGCTCATCGGTCTGCGATGTCGCCGCCGGTGCGCGAGGCCGGCACCCGGGGCTTGCGGGCGCTGGCCGAACGCTTGCGGGCCGGTTTCTTCACCGGCGCGGCCCCGGCTTCTTCGGTCGGCTTGGCCGCAGCGCTGGGACCCGGCTTGTGCGCCGCACGGGCAGCAGCGCGCTTGAAATCCACGTCATCGACCTCGGCGGCCGCAGCACCCTGCGCCTCTGCCCACAGGTCGCCCAGTTGCTCGCGCGCCTGCGCCGCCATCAGCGTTGCGCGTTCCATGCCGACGGCCACAGCCCGCGCCACACGGCGGGTGGCGCTGCGAACCGCTTGCGGGTCACGCGTGACGGCCACACCGGCAGCAAAACCCAGCAGCGCCGTGGCGGCCACGCCAACCAGGCTGACGATGCCGATAGCGATCAAGCCTGGTCGGGTCAACGATTCGATCTTCATGGGGACTTTCTCCTGGGTGTGTCGGGTTCAGCCGCAGCCGGTGGCACGGCCAGGGACTCGATGCGAAGGCTGTCCAGCAATAGCAACAAGGCGTGGCCGTGGTGCAGCAGCGTGATGCCGATCGGCGGCAGCCAGCGCAGCGCCGCGGCCGTCATCAACGCGGCATTCGCCGCCACCGCCGAGCCCTGCTGCAGGCGCAAGCGACGGTGGACGCGTTGTGCGATGCGGCGCGCGGCCACCAGGCTGGCCAAGGGGTCACCCAGCAGGATGCCGTGCGATCCCGCATCGCCGTCGATGGGGCTCAAGCTCAGGCTGCCGGGCGGCACCAGGTCGCGCAGCACGGTGTGCACCATCACCAGCGGCCGGCCGCCGCGCAGCGCGTCGGTCAGCCAGTCAGCGCGCTGGCTGGGTTCATCGGCCACGGATTCGAGTGGCCGTATGCCGCTGAAGCCGCTTAGGCCGGGCATTGCGGCCGACAGGTCGTCGGCGCTGACCGGGGTGGCTGTGTCGTCCGGATCGCCGGCGGCATCGGCGAACAGGGCCATGCGTTCGAAGCCCAACGCCGACAGTTCTTGCAACTGCCGCGTCACCGCTGGCCGCAGCGGGCTTGTCAGTGCCACCCAGGCGACGACCCGGCCGCTGGCCACCACGGCCAGTCGGCGGCGCAGGCCCACCGGCACCTCGGTGGCCGTTGGTTCGGCTTCAGCGTCCGTTGCAAGCTGCCAGACCTGAAGCAGGCGTTGCCGGCTGGCCAGATGCACCTCGTGGCGGTCCACCCGCAGCACCGCGCCGTGGCGCACCCACTGCCGCACCACGTGGTCCGGGAAGCTGGTCGCGGCCAACACATCCACCGGCGCGTCGGCCAGCGCGGCCAGCCAATGGCGCACGCGGTCTGCGTCGCCGCCGGCTTCGGTGCGCACTGACTCGATGACCCAACGGCCGCTGGCCAGCACGCCCGTGTCCTGCAGCACCAGCGTGCGCGCCGTGGCCAGACGCGCGATGGTTTCCAGGCCCGACGTGATCAACCCGTGGCGTGCCAGCGCATACAGCGCCGCCTCACGGCCCAGCGGCAACGCCAGGTCCAGCCCCTGTTGCGGATCGGCCTGCAACATGGCCGCCGCGCGAGCCGAGTCACCGGTCAGCCCGAACACCAGCGTGGCAGCGGTCAGCGGCAGGCTAAGCAGGCGGCCGAGATCGGGTGCAAGCCGACCGGCCGGCTCAGACGCGGCCAGGGCGTGCTGCACCTGGGCTCGAAGGCGTGCCAGGCGCGACGCGGCGGCGGCGGCCTCGGCACGCACTTCCAGCGTGCCTTGCTGCAGGCGTTCGCCCGCCGCCAGGTGGTCGCCGCGCTGCACCGTTCGCAGCTCGCCGCCGGCCACCACAGGCGCCAGTGTGGCCGAACCAACGACCACACCACCGTCCAACGGCACCACGTCCCCCGCGAACAGGCGCACACGGTCGCCGGCACGCAGGTCATGCAACGGCCACCAGGTCCAGCTTGAGTCATCCGTCGACTCGCGCAGCGCGGTGTAGCGGGCAGCCTCCGTCGGCAACAGGTGAGTCATCAGCCCGTCAGCCTGGCGCACCAGGCGCGCCGACAGGCGTTCAGACAGCAGGCGCAGCAACACCGAGGTCGCCACCACCAGCGGCTGCCCGTTGATCGCCAGCGCCGCCAGCGACGCCGCATCCAGCAGCACGGCCGGCGCGTCGGCGCGCAGCCGCGCCGGCTGCGACAACACCCGCGTGCCCACCACCGCCAGGGCCGCACCGCTGCGCCAGGACTTCGGCAATACGGGCAAGGCCATTGCCAGCAGCGCCGGCGTCAACGCCGAGACCTCGGCGAATGGCGAGTGCGCGGGCGAGTGCGCAGGCGCTGGCGCCGGCGCGGGTGCGGGTGCGGGTGCGGTAGCGCTTGCAGGACCGGGCCCAAAAGCGCGCGGCTGCTGCGCCGGCTTGCTCGCATTGCCCTGAAGCCGCAGCAGCACGGCCGCGCGTGTCGCCAGGCCCCCGTCGTGCTGCACCACCACGCACGGGATGGCGTCATTGATGCGCACCGACTTCACACCGGACAGCCGCGCCAGATCGGTCTTCAGCGTGACGCCATCGGCCCCCGGCGCCAGCCGCCAGCGCAGGCGGTGCGCCGTTTCGTGCAGCACGTCGTTTGCAGTCATGCCGCACGCTCCTTCAGCAGTTCACGCACCAGCAAGGGCAGGGCGGCGGTGGTGACCACGACCAGCGCATCGAGTGGGCCCAGCGGCGTCGTGCGCAGCAGGCGGCGGGCGAAAGGCAGCAGCACGGTGCCCGCCTGCGCCACCAGCGACCAGCCGACGGCGCGTTGCAGCATCGGGTTCGGTTGCAAGCCGCCTGATCGAAGCGGCCGCCCCGAGCGCATGGCCAGCGCATACAGCAGCTGCGACGTGGTCAGTGACATGAAGGCCATCGTGCGCGCCTGCGGGCCAGCGCCATAACGCACCAGTCCGTAGCCGAAGCTGGCCAGCGTGGACAGCGTCATCGTGCCGGCGTCGGTGGCTACTGCGGCCCACTCGCTGCGGTCCAGCAGCCCGCCGCGCAACGACACGGGCGGCCGGTTCAGCACGCCAGGCTCGGCCGGCTCCAGCCCGAGCGCGATGGCGGGCCAGATGTCGGTGGCAATGTTGGTCCACAGCAGCGCCAGCGGGTCGAAAGGCTCGGGCAGGCCGGCCGCCACGGCCAGGGTGGTGGCCGCCAGTTCGCTGAGGTTGGTGGCCACCAGGTAGCGCACTGACTTCTTGATGTTGAGAAAGGCCGTGCGGCCCTGCTCGACCGCCACCAGCATGGCCGCCGGGTGGTCGTCGCGCAGCACCAGGTCGGACATGGCTTGCGCGAAGTCGGTGCCGGTGACACCCATGGCCACGCCCACATCCGCCACCTTCAGGGCCGGGCCGTCGTTGATGCCATCGCCCGTCATCGCCACCACGTGGCCGCGCTGCTGCAGCGCGCGCACGATCTCCAGTTTCATGGCCGGGCTGGTGCGGGCAAAGCCACTGGCCTGTTCGGCCAGTTCGCCAAGCCGGCCGGCTGCGTCGGCTTTTTCGGACAAGCCTGCCGCATCGACGATGCCGTGGTTGGTGTTGCCGGTGTTGCCGGTGTTGCCATCCCCCAGGCCGATGCGGTCGGCCACCGCCTGAGCGGTGCCGAGTTGGTCGCCGGTGATCATCAGCGGGCGAATGCCTGCGGCCTTGAAGCGCTGCACCATCAGCGACAGGTCGGGGCGCAGCGGGTCGGCCAGCCCCACCAGCCCCAGCCACGACAGCCCGGCGGTGTCGCCGAAGCGGCGGCCGGCCTGTTGGCGAAAGGCCAGCGCCAGCACCCGGTCACCGCGCTCGGCCATTGCGTGGTTGAGCTTCAGCAGGGCGCGCCGTTGCGCCGGTTTCAGCGGCCACGCACGTTCACCGTCGAACCACGTGTCGCACCGCGACAGCACTTCGTCGGGCCGGCCTTTCACGGCCACCAGCAGGCCCGGTGCGGCCGAGGTGTGCAGCGTGACCATGTAGGGGTGGTGCTCGGAACGGTGGCGAACATCCAGCGTCGGCAGGCTGCGGCGCCAGGCGTCCACATCGGCGCCGCGCGCAGCCGCAAATTCAAGCAGCGCGATCTCGGTCGACGACCCTTGCCACGGGCTCGGCGCCACCTGCGCCACACCGGCCGCGCTGGCGACACCCGGCGGCGCATGCTCGACGCTGTTGCACAGCACGGCCACCTGCAGCCAGGGCAGCGGCGGTGTTGGCGGCGGGCGCTCGTCGTCCAGCACCACCAGGGCCAATCCCACCGTGAGCGAGGCCACGCTCATGCGGTTCTGCGTCAGCGTGCCGGTCTTGTCGAAACACACGGTGTCGACCGCGCCCAGGTTCTCGATGGCGTCCAGCCGGCGCGCGTAGATCTGTCGCTTCGCCAGCGAGCGCACGCCCGATGCCAGCAGGCTGGTGGCGACGGTCGGAAGCCCTTCGGGAATCGCCGCCACGCCCAACGACACGGCCGTGCGCAGCAGCGGCAACAGCGGCCTGCCGCGCAGCGCGCCGAGCGCGTTGCGGTGCAGAGCGACCGGAAGCAGGATCAGCGCCGCGAGCGCGGTGCGGGCGAAGACGAGGAACGGCGCGGAGAAGTCGCGCAGGCCGATCTTGATGAAGAGGTAGCTCGCGCCCCACGTGGCGGCGAGCAGCGCCATGAGGATCCAAGAGCGACGGGACACACCGCCAGGCTACGACGCCGGCCCGGGCGCGCCCATGACGACTGCTTGGCCTTCCCATGAGCGCCGCTCATCCCTCGTCGGTGGCCAGCAGCGCGCCGATCAGCCGCTCGAGGGCCGGGCGCAGCACCTCCTCGACGAAGGTCACGCGCGCACTCTCGATCGTCGAGAGCTGCAGTTCCTGCTTCGACCCGAAGTGGGCGTAGACGCCGCTCTTGCTCATCCCGATGGCGCGCGCGAGGCCGCCGACCGACAGGCCGTCGAGCCCGACCACCGTCGCCAGCCGGGCCGCCTCGTCGAGGATCGCCGAGCGCGTCTGCGCGCCCTTGGTCCCGTTCGCTTCTTCGAGCATCGCCACGGATCAGATGGTAATGGCACGCGCGTGCTATTCTCGCGCCGACAAATAGAACGCTCGTGCTTTTCACCCGCGAAAGGGGAAGATGACGCAGACGGACTACATGGTCGTCGGGGCAGGCGCGAGCGGGCTGGCGTTCGCCGACGCGCTCGTCGGAGCGGCCGACGTCGAGGTGACCCTCGTGGATCGCCGGCGCAGCGTCGGCGGTCACTGGGGGGACGCGTATCCGTTCGTGCGCCTGCACACCCCGTCGGCGTACTACGGCGTGGACTCCCTCGCGCTGGGGGCCGATCGCGTCGATCGCGAGGGTGAGAACGCCGGCTTCTACGAACGCGCGACCGGCGCGGAAGTGCGGGCGTACTTCGAGGAGGTCGCGAGGCGGCTCGTTGCCACGGGGCGCGTCCGGATCCTCACGGGGCACGAGCACCTCGCGGGCGAGGACGACGCCGAGGTCCTCCGCGACCTGGGGACCGGTGCGGTCGAGCACGTCACCGTCCGCCGCAAGGTGGTCGACGCCCGGTACCTCGAGGCGTCCGTGCCCGCGACGCACGAACCGTCGTTCGCCGTCGCTCTCGGGGCCTGCGTCGTCCCTATCAACGGCCTGCCCTCGGCGGCGCGGTCCGACCGCACGTACACCGTGCTCGGCGCGGGCAAGACGGCGGTCGATGCGTGCATGTGGCTCATGGACGACGGCGTGGACCCCGGCCGCATCCGCTGGGTCCGCCCGCAGGACGCCTGGTTCCATGACCGCGGCGACTTCCAGCCGCTGGCCCAGGTCGGCACGATGATGAGCAGCATCGCCACCGACGCCGAGGCCGGAGCACAGGCCGCGGACCTCCCGGAGCTCCTCGCGCGGCTCGAGCAGGCCGGCCGTCTCACCCGCCTGGACCCGTCGGTGCCGGCCACCCAGTACCGCGGG
>ENA-OFDP01000726-OFDP01000726.1-metagenomes-genome-assembly--contig:-NODE-726-length-14224-cov-3.202837_pt1 | contig 14224 bp, 12 predicted proteins | sample MGYA00153389_OFDP01 | MGnify analysis MGYA00153389 | reverse complement strand
CCGCAGGCGCAGGCAGGCCAACAGCGCACTGGGCTCGTCGTCCGGCGGGGCGGCCTGGGCGACCAGCAGCACCTCGCCGGCGGCTGCCGGTGCGGCCGACCCCGACAGGGCCTGCAGCTGCGCCACCGGGTGCACCCGGAAGTCGTAGGAATAAAAGCCCAGCCGCAGCCGCCCCGGCCGGCGCTGCGCATGCGTCACGGCCGGCAGCGGCAGCACGCCGCGCGCCAGTCGTGCCGACGAGATCGACGCCACCTTCACGTGCAGCCCGGGCGGCACGTTGTTCGATAGCAGTGCGAACGACGGCAGTACCGCGCGCATTGACTTCGCGCCCTGCAGCGCCAGTCGGGTGATGGCGGCGCCGTGCTGCTCGAGCTCGCCCCATTCGCAGGCCTCGCGCTGGTCGAACTCCATGTGCAGCAGCGCCTCGAAATCGTCGGGCTCGAGCGCCAGCAGCGTCTTGGCGCACTCGACCGCCTCGCGCTTCAATCCGAGGTCGCGAAACGAAAACATCAGCAGGCGATGCGCCTCGACATGGTGGGGCCGGCGCGCCAGCGCACTCATCAGCGCGTCGATCGCCTCGCGCACGCGGCGCTGTTTGTACAGTGCGTGGCCGACCGCGGTGAGCACCAGGTGGTTGCTCATCGGGTCCTGCTCGATGTCGCTCAAATAGGAGCGCAGTGGTGCTTCGCCGTGCAGGCTGACGTGCACCTGCCCGGCCAGCAGGCTGGCGATGGCGTTGTCGGGCTCGCAAGCGAGGCAGCGGCGCGTGGCGGCCAGCGCGCCCGCGTCGTCACCGAGCTTGTGGCGGGCGTGGGCCAGGTTCAGTGCCACCAGCGCATCGTCCGGGTCGCACTGCAGCGCCAGGTCGAAAGCGGCCTCGGCGCCGCGCCAGTCGCGCCGCCGATGGGCGTCCGAGCCGCGCCGCCACAGCTGCTCCATCTGCACCGAAGGCGTTCGGCCGGGGGTCGGGTCGGTGGGGCTGGCATGCATGGGGGCTCCTGGCAAACAAGGCTCGCCCGGGCATGGTGGCGCGGCGCGCCGGGCTGCGGTCGGTCGATCAGCACCGGCTTGACGGCGCACCTGCCCGCACAAAAAACGCGCGGATGTGCGTCGCGATGCAATTTGCACCGACGAGAACACTAAAGTTTTTGCAGCGCCATTCGATAACCAAAGCAACGGATTTCAGAAGTGAAGTTCGCAGTCCGGCCAGGCAACCGAAGGCGACCCACCCGAGTGGTGTGAAGCCCCAAAGTCAAGCGGACCAGGGCGGTGGGCTTTCGCGGAAAGGCCGCGATTGTCAACGCGACAGCAGGGTGCGACCCGGCTGTCACAGCACCGGCGCGGTTGCCGGGTTTATTGAAATTACTTGGAGCTCATCATGCCCGCAACGATCAACACGAACATCAACTCGCTGAACGCTCAGCGGTCGCTTTCTTCTTCCCAGGCTTCCCTGTCGACCTCGATGGCGCGGCTCTCTTCCGGCCTGCGCGTCAACTCGGCCAAGGACGACGCGGCCGGCATGGCCATCGCCGAGCGCATGAGCGCTCAGGTGCGCGGCATGAACGTGGCGATCCGCAACGCCAACGACGGCATCTCTTATGCGCAGGTCTCGGAAGGCGCGCTGTCAAAGGTCAGCGATTCGCTGCAGCGCATGCGGGAGCTGGCGGTCCAGTCACGCAACGTCACCAACACCGCCAAGGACCAGGGCTCGCTGCAGAACGAATTCGGTCAGCTGCAGGCTGAAATGAGCCGCGTGCTCGACGGCACCACGTTCAACGGAACGACGGTGTTCACGCAGACTGCCAATCTGGACTTTCAGGTCGGCGCCGGTACCAGCTCGAACGACCGCGTCAGCATCACCGTGACGGCCGCGCTGAATGCCGACGCCACGCTGACCGGCGTGACCGCTGCCACCGGCATCATCGGCGACACCAGCGGTGCCGCGAAGACCGCCGGCACGGCCATCGACCTGGTGATCGCCAACATCGACACCGCGCTCGACACTGTCAACCAGCAACGCTCCACCTGGGGTGCCACGCAAAACCGCTTCGACGCCGTCGTCAACAACCTGCAGGTCAGCGTCGAGAACCAGGCTGCCGCTCGCGGCCGGATCGTCGACGCCGACGGGCGCCCGCTCCCTCCGCGCCACGCGGGCCGCATGCTGTTGCGATCGACGTACCTCTTCACGGGCTACTACCGCCGCGACGATCTCGACGGCGACCTCTTCGACGCCGAAGGCTTCCTCGACACCGGCGATGTCGGCTACCTCGACACGGTCCTTTGCCCTCGTCAGAGGGACGACGCCACGCCCCAAGCGTGGCGTTTGTCATTGGTGCGGCCAGCGCGGCAGCGGCCCCGCACGGCACGCCACGCTGCCCTCGAGAGACAGCTTCGATAGGGCAGGTTTGCCGCACCAATGCCCGTCTTTTCGAGCGATGCGCCCGGTTGCGCGGTGTCGAGAATTCAATGCATGGACGGAACACGTTCATGACCGGAACAACGGGTGGCTGCGGCAGGCTTCGATGAGACGAAGACGCTGCAGCCGATTCGGTAAGCGCCGGGTTTCATTGGATCGTTCAGGAGAACCCACCATGCCCGCCACCATCAACACGAATCTGAATTCGCTGAATGCGCAGCGCGCCCTGTCGATGTCGCAGCAGTCGCTTTCAACCTCGATGGCGCGGCTTTCGTCCGGCCTGCGGGTCAATTCGGCCAAGGACGACGCCGCCGGACTGGCGATCGCCGAACGCATGAGCGCGCAGGTGCGCGGCATGAACGTGGCGATTCGCAACGCCAACGACGGTATTTCTTATGCGCAAGTGGCCGAAGGTGCGCTGTCCAAGGTGAGCGATTCATTGCAGCGCATGCGCGAACTGTCGCTGCAATCGCGCAACGTCACCAACACCGCCAAAGACCAAGCCTCGTTACAGAACGAGTTTCAGCAGCTGCAGCTGGAAGTGGCCCGAGTGCTCGACGGCACCACATTCAACGGCTCGACGGTGTTCACCAACACCGCCAACCTCGAATTTCAGGTCGGCGCCGGCACGCTGTCGACCGACCGGGTGCTGATTACCGTCTCGGCTGCGCTCAACGCCGACACCACGCTGACCGCGATCACGCAGGTCACGGCGATCATCGGCGACAAGACCAACACGACAATGGTGGCGGGCAGCGCGATCGACCAAGTGGTGTCGGACATCGATACCGCGCTCGACACCATCAACCAGCAGCGCTCGATCTGGGGTTCGACGCAGAACCGCTTCGACGCGGTGGTTTCAAGCCTGCAGGTGAGCGTCGAGAACCAGTCGGCGGCGCGCAGCCGGATCATGGACGCAGACTTCGCCGCAGAAACCGCCGCCATGTCGCGCGCCAACATCTTGCAACAGGCTGGCAATGCAATGGTGGCGCAGGCCAACCAGTTGCCTCAGCAAGTGCTGGCGCTGCTGCGTCAGTAGACACGGCCCGCCGTCGCCGCAAGGCGCTGTCAGCGCGGTAAAAGACCACTCAACGACCCGCGTGTGGACGGCTGGCACGCCGCGCTGGACGCGCGCGTCGCGCTTTTCGCTAAAGGTTGCGCCCGAGGTTCCGAAATAGCTGTAGTCGCTAGCCAGAGGAGCAACGCATGGCCAACATTTCATCGCCGGGTATCGGCAGCGGTCTCGACATCAAGAGCATCGTCAGTCAGCTGACCGAGGTCGAGCGGATGCCGCTGAAGAAGATGCAGAGCGCGGCGTCGACGATCCAGACCCGCATCTCGTCGTTCGGCCAGATGCAAAGCCTGCTGAGCACGTTCAAGGACGCCGCCTCGGCACTGAGCAATCCGAGCAGCTGGAACGTCGTCACCGCCACGTCGTCGAACCCGACCGCGATGTCGGCCACGGCGACCGGTGGCAGCGTGACCGGCAATTACACCGTGACTGTCAACAAGCTGGCCGCGTCGCAAACGGTCGCGTCGTCGGCGGCACCACCCTTCGCCGATTCGACCGCCGTGGTCGGTCAGGGCGACATCACGATCGGCCTCGGCAGCTGGGCCAGCGGATCGTTCGTGGCCGACCCGACGCGCCTGCCCGTCACGATCAGCGTCGGGGCCGGCGCGGACAGCCTGGCGGCCGTGCGCGACCGCATCAATGCCGCCAACGCTGGCGTGTCGGCCTCGATCGTGCAGGACTTCAATGGCGCCCGGCTGGTGCTGCGGTCGACCCAGACCGGCAGTGCCAACGGCTTCCAGATCGACACCACCGGCAGCCTCGGTGCGCTGGCCTACAACGGCGCCGGCAGCGCGATGACGCTGACGCAGCCGGCCGAGAACGCCGAAGTGACGATCAACAATCTGCCCGTCACGTCGGCCTCGAACACGCTGACGTCGGCGATCGACGGCGTCACGTTGAAGCTGTCGCAGGTGACGACCGCACCGGTCGACATCACGGTGGCGCAGGACACCGAGGCGATCGCGAAATCGGTGCAAACCTTCGCCGACGCCTACAGCGCGCTGGCCAAATACATCTCCACGCAGTCGGCCTACGACGCGACCTCGAAGATCGGCGGGCCGCTGCAGGGCGATTTCACGACCCGCACCACGCAGAACCAGTTGCGCTCGGTGTTCGCGCAGGTGTCGGGTGCCAGCAGCGTCTACACGCAGATCTCGCAGATCGGCCTGTCGGTGCAGACCGATGGCAGCCTGAAGCTCGACACGGGCAAGCTCAAGACCGCGCTGGGCAACACCGGCGAAGTCCGCAAGCTGCTGGCCGCCTCGGACGCCGTGCTGCCCGAGGACAACGGCTTCGCCAAGCGCATGCAGACACTGGCCACGCGCATGCTCGACAGCGACGGCAGCCTGACCACGCGCAGCCAGGGCCTGAAGCGCCAGCTGCAGAGCAACCAGGAAAGCCAGGACAAGCTGGCCGCGCGGGTCGCGCAGTTCCAAAAGCGCATCACCGACCAATACAACCGGCTCGACTCGCAACTCGGCAAGCTCAACGGACTGAGCAATTACGTCACGCAGCAGATGAACCTGCTCAACAAGACCAGCGCCTGATCGAGACGCCACGGCGCCGCGACGCTGCCGGTCCGCCACGTGCGGCACCTGGCAGTGCACCCACCACCCCAAAGGTTCTTGCGGCGCGATCCGGTCAGCCAACCCGGCAGTGCCCGCAGGGCGCAGGAAGTTGCTGAAAACCATTGCTGCATCGACCCGCCGGGCGCGCCCTGGCAGCGTCGATGCCGCGCGGTGCACTGGTACGGCGCAGACCTGGCCCGCGCATCGGCCCATGAGCTCGCCCACAAACCAGTGCGCGCGCTGGATCGCCGCGCCCCGCATCCCACCGCGCCGGAATGGGCACCGGGCCGCACAGCGCGATGGCTGCTTCCGAGAAACCGCCGATGTCAGGCGCCGCTCGGACGCTGCCCGGCTTCAAGCTGCGGCGCAGCCGGTCGATAACCAAGCAGGCGCTGCAAAACTCAGATGCGTCGCACCAGCAGGCTGCCACCACGCCGAACCTCAACGGTCGAATCTTTGAGCCCGACACCATGTACCCAACCGCCAGCACGACCCCCGCCTCCCGGTCCTTCAGCCCGGCCCTTGCCTATCGGCTGGTCGGTGTCCAGACCGGCGTCGACGCTGCCACGCCGCACCAGTTGATCAAGATGCTGTTCGACGGCTTCGTGGACGCCGTGGCACAGGCGCGTGGCGCGCTGCGCGACAAGCAGATCGTGGCCAAGGGCGTGGCCATCTGCCGGGCCGCACGCATCGTCGAGGAAGGTTTGAAAGCCGGTCTGAATCTCGAAGAAGGCGGCCAACTGGCGGCCGACCTGCGCGACCTCTACAGCTACGTGACGGTGCGCCTCACGCACGCCAACCTGCGCAACGACGACGCCGCGTTGGCCGAATGCGTCGGCCTGATCCAGTCGTTGCGCGAAGCCTGGGTCGAGATCGGCACACAGGCCGCCTCCACGCAGTTTTCCGCACGAGCCCACACGTGATCCAGCTGCCCACCGCGGCCAGGCAAGGAGCCGGCATGAACGCCACGCTGTTGAACTACTACGAAGCCATCGAAACGGCCAGCCAGGAGATGCTGGAAGCCGCGCGCGCTGGCGACTGGGACACCGTCGTCAAGCTCGAAGGCGCCTGTGCACTGCTGATCGCGCAGCTCAAGAACGCTGCCGCGCAACTCGCGCTGGGCGCCGACGAGGCGCAGTTGAAGTCACGCATCATGCAGCGAATCCTGGTCAACGACGCCGAGATCCGCCACTTGGCCGAGCCCTGGCTGGAGGACCTGGACCAGCTGATGTCGGGCCGTTCGTCGACCCTGCACTGACCGGGCAGCGCTCTTGGACACGCTGCCGATGCCTCTGGACGCCCTGTCCGCCTCGCACGGTGGACTGGGCGATTTCCGCCTGACCACGCCGGCCGAGATCACGGCGCTGCTGCGCCGGCTGTGCGACGACAGCGTGCGCTTGAACCTGAACGCCAGCAACGGCACCGTGCTGCCGACCACGCTGTGGACGATCGACGCGGCGCGCGGCGCGCTCAGCTTCAGCGCCGACATCGACGACGTGCGGCTGGCCGCCGTGCTCGACTGCGATGAATCGATCGTGGTCGGCTACCTGGACAACGTGAAGGTGCAGTTCGAGGTCGACAGCCTCGTGCTCGTGCGCGGCGGTAGCAGTTGCGCTCTGACCTGCCGTTTCCCGCGCGAGCTGTTTCGCTTCCAGCGCCGTGGCGCCTACCGCGTGCGCCCTGCCCTGCGCAGCACGCCGCAAGCCTGCGTGCGGCATCCCGAGATCGCCGACATGAGCCTGGCATTGCGCCTGATCGACGTCAGCATCAGCGGCTGCGCACTCTTCCTGCCTGAGGACGTGCCACCGCTGCAGCCCGGCGTGGTGATGAATCAGGTGCTGATCGAGCTCGACGCCGAGACACGATTCCACGTGGCGCTGCGGCTGCAGCACGTCACGTCGCTGAATGCGGATTCGCGCGGCACCAAGCTCGGCTGTGAATTCGTCAAGCCCGGCGGCGATGTCGAACGCGCCCTGCAGCTGTTCATCGACAGCACGCAGAAGCGGCGCAAGATGATGGCACTGCCGTGATGATGGCGTTGCCTTGACCGGCCCATGGCGTTGCCTGAACCGACGCCGCCGCCTCGACAACCTGACGACGGCGTTGCCTGTGCAGGTGACAGCGCTGTATGACCACCCGGATGGCCCGTGCACCCGACTGCAAAGCTCGCGCCGGGTTGCCCCGTGGCGCGAAGCGAGGCACCTTGCCCGGCCCGTGCGCGGCAGAAGCAGTCGCCGTGCGAACGGCGCGCCGCCCGACAAGCGGGCCCGGCTACACCTGCATGTTCATGATGTCGGAGTAGGCCTGCACCAACCGGTTGCGCACTTGCAGAGTGGCCTGAAAGCCGATCTGCGCCTTCTGCATCGCCACCATGGTCTGCTCGAGGCTGACCGTCGGGTCGTCCATCGCCACGCCGCGCTGCAACCGCGACGCCTCGTTCTGCGACTTGCTGACCGAGCCGAGCGCCGAGCTCAGCGCCTGCTCGAAGCCGCCACCTTCCACACGTCCGGTGCGGGGCAGCGGCTGGCCGTTGATCGACAGGCCGGCGCGGGCCACCGCCTGGGCGAAATCGAAGGGCTTGAGGGTGACGTTCATGCGACGCCATCGTAGGACCGCGACCAGCGCGGCATAGGGCCGAACTGGGCGCGCTTCGTCGGGCTGTTTGCTGCATCCGTCAGTGCCCCGGCTTCGAATAATCGACCCCATCAGGAGCCTCGTCTTGCTCCGGCCGCTTACCCGGAATTGCCCCGCCCCATGGACAACGCAGTCGCGACCCGCAACAACACACTGCCCGCGCCGGCCGACGGTCTGGGCTCGCGCATCGCTTTGATGCCGATGCGCAGCAAGCTCGGCTTCGGCCTCGGCCTGGCGGGCCTGGCCGCGGTGGTGCTGGCCCTCACGCTGTGGAGCAACCAGGGCGACTACAAGGTGCTCTACGCCAACCTGTCGGACAAGGACGGCGGCGCCATCATCGCGCAGCTGTCGCAGATGAACATCCCGTACCGCTACAGCGACGGCGGCGCCGCGCTGATGGTGCCGGCCGCGCAGGTCTACGAGGCGCGCCTCAAGCTCGCCTCCAGCGGTCTGCCCAAGGGTTCGGTGGTGGGCTACGAACTGATGGACGGCGCGCGCTTCGGGCAGACCCAGTTCCAGGAACGGCTGACTTTCCAGCGCGGCCTGGAAGGCGAGCTGACGCGCTCGATCACGTCGATGGCGGCGGTGCAGAACGCGCGCGTGCACTTGGCGCTGCCAAACCAGAACGGCTTCTTTCGCGAGCAGCAAAAGCCCAGCGCGTCGGTGATGCTGAGCCTGCACCCCGGCCGCGTGCTCGACCGCGCGCAGATCGCCGGCATCGTGCACCTGGTGGCCAGCAGCGTGCCCGAAATGAGCCCGAAGTCGGTCAGCGTGCTCGATCAGAGCGGCAGTCTGCTGACCAGCGGTGAGAGCAATGCCTCGGCTGGTCTGGACGCCGAGCAGTTGCGCTATGTGAACCAGATCGAGTCGGGCTACGCCAAGCGAATCTTCGAACTGCTCGAGCCGATCGTTGGCCGCGACAACCTGCGCGCCAGCGTCACCGCCGACGTCGACTTCACACAAAGCGAAGCGACCTCGGAAGCCTTCAAGCCGAACCAGGGCGCCGATGCCACGGTCGCGATCAAGAGCCAGGCCACCAGCGAACAGCAGGGCAGTGCTGCGGCCACGCCGACCGGTGTGCCAGGCGCCGCATCGAACCAGCCGCCGCTGGCCGCCACGGCGCCGCTGACCGGCGCCTCGCAGCCGCTGCAGGCGGCGCAGGCCGGTGCCGGCGCGGGCAATACGCGGCGCGAGGCCTCGACGATGTACGAAGTCGACAAGACGGTGCGCGTGACCCGCAGTGCCAGCGGCAACATCAAGCGCCTGAATGCCGCGGTGGTGGTGAACCACCGATCCGTGACCGACGCCAAGGGCAAGACCACCAACGTCGCGTTGAGCCCCGAGGAGATCGAGAAGCTGACCGCGCTGGTGCGCGAGAGCATCGGCTTCAGTCAGGATCGCGGCGACTCGGTGAAGGTGATCAACGCGCCGTTCAAGATCGAGACGCTGACCCGCACCGAGCTGCCGCTGTGGAAGCAACCCGAAGTGCTGGACATGCTGCGCGCCGCGGCAGTGCCGGGCGCACTGATGTTGGTGGCGGCGCTGGTGTTCTTCGGCATCATCCGCCCGGCCATGAACGTGGCGCTGGCGCCGCCGCCCAAGCCCGCTTCCGGCAGCGCACTGAACGCCGTGGTGGACGACCAGCAGCAACTGTCCGACCTGCCGGCGTTGCCCGCGCCCAAGCGCAACGACCACCTTGATAACGCGCGCACGCTGGCCAAGGAAAACCCGGCAGCGGTTGCCAGCATCCTGCGCAGCTGGGTCAGCGGCGATGTTGCCTGACATGCGCGCCATGCCTTTGCGGATAACGCCCACGAGCTCGATCGGCCTGCGCATCAGCGGGGATCCACGGTGAGCATGGACAACGACGGCGCCGAGAACGCGGCCATCCTGCTGATGTCGCTGGGCGAGGAAGAAGCCGCCAACGTGTTCAAGCTGATGACGCCGAAAGAGGTGCAAAAGCTGGGTGAGACGATCGCGCGGCTGAAGAGCATCTCGCGCGAACGGGTCGACACCGTGCTGGCCAAATTCAACACGGTTGCCGGCGACAGCAGCATGCTGGTGACCGACACCGACGAATACGTCAGGAGCGTGCTGCGCAAGGCACTCGGCGACGACAAGGCCAACCTGCTGATCGACCGCATCCTGCAGGGCGGCGACACCTCGGGCATCGAGAGCCTGAAGTGGATGGACCCGAGCTCGGTGGCCGAGCTGCTGCGCAACGAGCACCCGCAGATCGTCGCGGCGATCCTGGTGCACCTGGACTTCGACCAGAGTTCCGAGGTGATGAAGTTGTTCACCGAGCGCCAGCGCAACGAGGTGCTGGTGCGCATCGCCACGCTGGACGGCATCCAGCCGTCGGCGCTGAAAGACCTCAACGAGGTGATGAGCCAGGTGCTGTCGGGCGGCGACCGCCTGAAGAAGGCGTCGCTCGGCGGCGTCAAGGCGGCGGCCGAGATCATCAACCTGCTCGGCACCAGCGTCGAGACGGCGGTGCTCGACTTCATTCGCGACGCCGACAGCGACCTGGCCCAAAAGATCATGGACAACATGTTCACCTTCGACGATCTCGAGAAGATCGACGACAAGGGCATCCAGTCGCTGCTGAAGGAAGTGCAGTCCGAGTCGCTGGTGATCGCGCTGAAGGGCGCCAAGCCCGAGTTGCGCGAAAAGGTCTTCAAGAACATGTCGACGCGCGCCGCCGAGACGCTGCGCGAGGACCTCGATTCGCGCGGCCCGGTGCGGGTCTCCGAGGTCGAGTCGGAACAGAAGGAAATGCTCAAGATCGTGCGGCGTCTGGTCGACGAAGGGCAGATCGTGCTGATGGGCGGAGGCGACGATGACTTCGTCTAAGAACCCGCCGCCAGCGGCCAAGTCGTCGGTCTATGCGCGCTTCATCCCGCGCGAGGAAGTCAGCAGCTTCGCGGCCTGGAACCCGGGCGCGCTGTCGGGCGGCGCGCCGCCCGACGCGCACGGCGTGCACAAGTCCAGCAGCACGCCCACGCCGGCACCCGAGCCGGTCGAAGACGGCGCGGCGCTGCAGCGCGCGGTGCGCCAGGCCGGCTACCAGGACGGCTACCGCGACGGCCTGAAGGCGCTCGAAGCCTTCAAGCAAAGCTATGCCACGCAGATCACGATGCAGGTCGGTCAGCTGATGCAGGCGCTGGGCGAACAGCTCGACGACCTGCAGCAGGACATGGCGCGTTCGCTGGCGATCTCGAGCACGCAGCTGGCGCGCAAGATCGTGCGCAGCGAGCTCGTCGCCCGCCCCGAGCTGGTGGCCGCGGTGGCGCAGGAGGCGATCGACACGCTGTTGTTGAACGCCCGCCACATCACGCTGCGCGTGCACCCCGACGATCAACCGCTGGTGGCGCAGGGCGCCGCCGAGGTGCTCACCGCGCGCGGCGTGCGGCTGCTGGGCGACGCCAGCGTGCTGCGCGGCGGCTGCATCGTCGAGTCCGACATCGGCGTGATCGACGCCAGCATGGAAACCCGCTGGCGCCGCGCCGCCGCGACGCTGGGCATCGACGAGCCGTGGACCGGTTCTGCACACCCACCCGAGGACAACGTCGCATGATCAACTCACCGTTCGAGACCCGTGCACTGGCGACCGCCGACAAGTGGCTGCGCTACCTGTCGGACCTGCGCGAGTTTTCGGCCGACGTGGTGCCGCTCGAGACACAGGGCATGCTGGTGCGCGTGACCGGCCTGGTGCTCGAAGCGGCTGGCATCCGCGTGCCGGTCGGCTCGGTGTGCGAGGTGCGCATGGACGGCCTGCCGCCGGTGGCGGCCGAGGTGGTCGGGTTTTCCGACGACCGCGCCTACCTGATGCCCACCGGCGACATCCACGGTCTGGCCAGCGGTGCGCGCGTGGTGCCGCGACCGTCGCCGGTGCTGCCGATGAAGCTGGGCGCGGCGCAGCACCCGTGGCGGCGCAGCGAAGACCGCACGCTGCACCTGCCGGTCGGCGACGGCCTGCTCGGCCGCGTGCTCGATTCGCTGGGCGTGCCGATGGACCGCAAGGGCCCGCTCACGCACGTGCACAACGAGCCGCTGATCCGCCGCCCGATCAATGCGATGGACCGCGACCCGGTGCGCACCCCGCTCGACACCGGCGTGCGCGCCATCAACGCGATGCTCACGGTCGGCCGCGGCCAGCGCATCGGCCTGTTCGCCGGCACCGGCGTGGGCAAGTCGGTGCTGCTGGGCATGATGGCGCGCTACACCGAGGCCGACGTGATCGTGGTCGGGCTGATCGGCGAGCGCGGCCGCGAGGTCAAGGAATTCATCGAGGACATCCTCGGCGAAGAGGGTCTGCGCCGCGCCGTGGTGGTGGCCGCACCGGCCGACGCGCCGCCGCTGGTGCGCATGCAGGGCGCCAACTACGCGACGGCGATCGCCGAGCACTTTCGCGACCGCGGCCAGCACGTGTTGCTGCTGATGGACAGCCTGACCCGTTACGCCATGGCGCAGCGCGAGATCGCCCTGGCCATCGGCGAACCACCGGCCACCAAGGGCTATCCGCCGAGCTGCTTTGCAAAACTTCCTCAGTTGGTGGAACGCAGCGGCAACGGCCTGCACGGGGTGGGTTCGATCACTGCTTTCTACACCGTGCTGAGCGAAGGCGACGACCAGCAAGATCCGATCGCCGACGCGGCGCGCGGCATTCTGGACGGCCACATCGTGTTGTCGCGGGAACTGGCCGAGAGCGGGCACTTCCCGGCCATCGACGTGGAACGCTCCATTTCGCGCGTGATGCCGGCCGTGGCCAGCCGCGAACACGTGCAGGCCGCGCGCCGCCTGCGCCAGTTGCTGGCCAAGGTGAACAAGGCGCGCGACCTGATCCAGCTGGGCGCCTACCAGCCCGGGCACGACACCGAACTCGACACCGCCGTGAAGCTGCAGCCGCACATGGTGGCGCTGCTGCAACAAGACATGCACGACCGCGCGCCACTGGCCCAAAGCCTGGCACAGCTGCGGTCGCTGACAGGAACCTGAGGCCTCTTGATGAACACCACACTCCAACTCGTGCTGGACCACGCCGAACGCCTTCGTGACGACGCCATGGTCAGCATGCTGCGCGCCGACGAGGCCGTGCGCCGGCTGCGCGCGCAGGCCGACCAGTTGCTGGCCTACCGCACCGACTACCGGTCCCGTGGGCCGGCCAAAACCGGCCTGGCCACCGGCATCGAGGCGCTGCGCCGGCATGCGGAGTTCATGCAGCGGCTGGAACAGGCCATCAGCCAGCAGGCGGTGGCGCTGCAAAACGCCGAAGCCACCGCGGCGCAGCAGCGCACCGATCTGGTGGCGCAAGAGATGCGCGTCGCATCGGCGCGCAAACTGCTGGAACGCCGCAACGCCGAACTGCGCCGTGCGCATTCACGGCTGGAACAGCGGCGCACCGACGAAGCCGCCCTGCAGCAGCTGTGGCGCCGCCACAGTGACAACGCCCCGATGGGGCATTGAAGACACCATGTCGCCGAGCAGCCTGTCCAGCCCCAACGCCAGTTCACCGGCCTCCATCGTCGGCACGGCACCCACGCCGGTGCGCAGCGCGGGCGACGGCAGCAACCCCCCGGAGAGTTTCGCTCGGGCACTGAACCAGGCCAACGCGCCGTCAGCCCCTGCGCTGGGGGCAGCCACAGCCCGCGAGCAGGCCAGCACAAACCCGCTGGACTTCGACAGCCGCACGCTGCCACCCGGCAACCCCACCCACCACGGCACCGCCCACCGCCCCACCCTGCAGCGCAAGGAAGCGGCGGATTCGGGCGACGAGAAATCGCCGGCACAACGCGCCGGGGTGGCCAGGAGCGCCGGTGCCTCGGGCGATGGCAACGCCGGCAAAACCACGGCGGGCACTGCAACCGACACCGACACCGGCACTGACACCGCCACCGCCGCCGGATCGGGCGTGGCAGCCCCCGACCCCTCGCTGCCCAATACCGGCGGCCCGTTAACCACCTGGCTGTCGGGCAGGTCGGCAGCGGCCGACCGTGCGGCCGGCAAGGCGACAAGCCGGGGGGTTGCCGGCGGCGACACGGCTTGCGCGTCGGCACTGGCATCGACTTCATCGCGCGGCGGTCTCGCGCCCGGCGTGGACACGGGTACCACCGCGTCAGCCGCGGCCGCAGCGCTTGGTCACCGGGGTGAGACTGGAGCCAGCGCGCTTGTCGCAGCGGCAGAACGCGGGTCGATTGACGGCATGGCTCCGGCTGCCATGACACCCGCAGCGCCCAGCGCGGCCGCCGCCATGGCCGCTGCGCTGCCGACGCCGTTGACGCCGACAGCGATGTGGGCCGCCACCGCCAACGGCGCCACAGCAACCCCATCGCCCACCGAGGGCCACCTGCCTGTCAGCCCCGGCAGCAGCGACTTCGCACCGGCCCTGGGCGCGCAGCTGACGGTGTTCTTGCGCGACGGCGTGCAGCAAGCAAGGCTGCACTTGCACCCGGCCGAGCTCGGGCCGTTGACGGTGCAGATCCAGCTTGACGGCGCCAGCGCGCAGGTGCGCCTGGCGGCCGAGCACCCGCTGAC
>ENA-OFDP01000723-OFDP01000723.1-metagenomes-genome-assembly--contig:-NODE-723-length-14258-cov-3.388791_pt1 | contig 14258 bp, 10 predicted proteins | sample MGYA00153389_OFDP01 | MGnify analysis MGYA00153389 | reverse complement strand
TATCTGGAGGGTTGTCTAGAGCAAGACCCGCGTACATACAACAGCGCTCAACTAGTAGATAGTCAATCTGAAATTGAAGGGTAGAGGCGCTTCAACTTAATTCGCGCATCTTGGGTGGTGAAGCGCCAATCGACTGGACAAGGCAGCGTATTGCGTGCGTGTTCCCAAGCAGCAACTTCTTGTGCCAAAGTCTCTTGGTCAGGAATACGGCGGTCAAGACATTGACGCGCGAGGACACTCAGTTCAATTTCTGCCAGATTCAACCAACTGCCATGCTTAGGGGTGTAGTGAAATTGCAAGCGGTTGAGAATGCGGCGGGCTTCAGAGGGGAGAAAAGCTTTGTAAAGGGAGGCTTTGACGTGAGTGTTGAGATTGTCTTGCACTACCCGCACGGCAATGGCATTGGGGAACGCGTCATCGACGAGATACTTGATTTGATGGGCGTAATCGAGGCTTGTCCGCCTGTCCGTGACCGTGACATGCCGCCACCCTTGCAGAGGTGCAAAGCACATGAATAGGTTGGCAGTGCCATTGCGCTCATATTCCGAGTCATAGCGCTCCGTCTGTCCGGGTTCGGGGGGCAAGGGAAGTCGAGTTTCTTTCACCAGTTGTTTGGAGGCTTCATCAAAGCACACGAGTGGATAGCGAGGGTTGTCAATGCTGGTGTAGAGTTGCAGCACTTCTTCCATCTGACAAACGAACTCGGCACTTTGCTCCGGCGGAATCACCCAGCATTCCTTCTGCCAGGGCTTTAGCTCGTTTTTTTCAGCGTTTGGCGCACCGTTTCATGGGAGATGGTTTCGACAATCTCCAAAGCGACTAATCGGTCTCTGAGCAATCGCAGTGTCCACCGGGCACGACCTTCGGGGGCAGGACTACAGGTTAGGGCAACTAAGTGTGCCTCTTGTTCCCCATCGAGCAGCCGGGTTCTGACGCGGGGTCGTTGCTTCAAACATGCGTCAATTCCTTCCTCGACACAGCGTTGCCGGACTCGCTCAATGGTTGCCACACTCACCTTCAGGGCGGCACTGATATCGCTATCAACCCATCCCCCCTCGGTGCTGGCTATGTCCGCTTGGAGGAGAATGCGAGCGTGGGTAATCGCGTAAGCAGCCGCTTTTCCGGTGCGGCTGAACTGAAGAAGATCCCAGCGTTCGGCAGGACTAAGCGAGACGACATATTTCTTCTGAGGCATAGCAACCAGATAGTGACTTCTGCCCCTAGAAATCCCTCAATCTATCTCTGACTAACTACTAGACCGAGCGCTACTGCGAAGCAACCGTAGACACAGGCTTTAATGGTTGGCTTTCACTGTCTTCAGATTTAATCGCTCAGTTAAATCTGACCTGGAAAAGGCGAGGACGAGCGATTCTTGGCGATGGGAGTGAATGCGTTTTCAATGTTTCAATACTTCGGACAGTTTAAAGGTGGTTGGATGGACAAGAAAGCTATCGATCCATTAGGGTGCTGATCAGAAAAAACAAGCACTAAATCGATAGCCGTATGCAAATTGTACAAACTCTACTGGAGAAAATGGGTGGGTTGAGCAAACCCCAAATCAAGGGTTTAACGACGCTGTTCGCCACAATTATCGTCGTCTGCGGGAAGGTGAACTTTATGAACTTGAGCCGGTATAGCAATTTGAACGAAAAGACTTAACGACGCAGGTTCAAGCGCTCATTTCCGTTTACCCGCTTCAACCTAGAAGTGGTCAGAGCCGCAATGAGTGAAGAGTCAGCGATGATTGAATCGATAGAAGGCAAGCGAGGTATGCCGCGCTTGCGCCCACCTTACGTGGCCCAGGTCGGATTGTTCAAACGCCCGACGCTGGAACACAATTTTGAAACGCTTTACCTGGTGCGCGATATCCTCGAAAAAGGCGCTGCCTGGTTCGCCGATCAGGGCCGCAACGGTCGCAAGGGCTTGCGATCCTTTTCCGTTTCAGGCCGTGTGAAAAGTCCCGGCGTAAAGCTGGCGCCTGCGGGAATCACGGTCAAGGAATTGATCGATGAATATTGCGGCGGTATGCCGGACGGACAACGCTTTTATGCCTATCTCCCGGGCGGCGCGTCCGGCGGCATTCTGCCCGCCAGCATGGGCGATATTCCGCTCGACTTCGATACGTTGCAACCGCACGGCTGCTTCATTGGTTCAGCGGCAGTGGTGATTTTGTCGGATCGCGACAAGGCGCGCGATGCTGCATTGAACCTCATGAAGTTTTTCGAACACGAAAGTTGCGGGCAATGCACACCATGCCGTGTCGGCACCGAAAAAGCGGTGCAGCTGCTGGAAGAGTCGAAGTGGCGAACCGGACTGCTTGAGGAATTGTCACAGGTGATGGTCGATGCATCTATTTGTGGATTGGGCCAGGCCGCACCGAACCCGATTCTCTGTGTCATCAAACATTTTTCGCACGAAATTTCATAATGAACGCCCCCGACGTAGCCCTTGAATCCATCATCCGCGCTGAAGAAGTCGAATTCACGCTGGATGGCAAGAAAATCACCGCGTTTGCCGATCAGACGTTGATCGAAATCGCTAAGCAGCAGGGCATCGATATCCCGCACCTTTGCTACAAGCCGGGCTACCGTGCAGACGGCAACTGCCGCGCATGCGTGGTTGAAATCAAGGGCGAACGCGTACTCGCGCCATCGTGCTGCCGACATCCTGCGAATGGCATGGAGGTGACGACCAACTCGCCACGTGCTGAAGCCTCGCAGAAGATGGTGCTGGAACTGCTAATCTCCGATGCACCACTCAAGGATTACAAGCCGGGCGCCAATGAATTGACAATGTGGGCGCAAAAACTCAGCGTCACCACATCCCGCTTCAAGCCGCGTCTTCAGCCGAATGCCGATTTCTCCCACCCCGCGATGAGCGTCAACCTTGACGCCTGCATCCAGTGCACCCGCTGCGTGCGCGCGTGCCGCGAGGAGCAGGTGAACGATGTGATTGGATACGCATTCCGTGGCGCACAATCGAAAATCGTTTTCGACTTTGATGATCCCATGGGCATCTCAAGCTGCGTGGCGTGCGGCGAATGTGTGCAGGCCTGCCCGACTGGTGCGCTGTCACCGGCGAAAGAAGCGTATCAGGTGGTGGCAGACAAGACTGTGGATAGTGTGTGTCCCTACTGCGGTGTTGGTTGCCAGCTCACATACCATGTCAAAGACAACACGATCATCCGCGTCGAGGGTCGTGACGGGCCATCAAACCACAACCGCCTTTGCGTCAAAGGCCGATATGGATTTGATTACGCGCACCATCAGCAGCGTCTCACAAAACCATTGATCCGCAGAGACGGTGTTGCCAAGACAGCAGATTTCAAACTCGACCCGGAAAACTGGCGAGACGTATTTCGCGAAGCCACCTGGGAAGAAGCGCTCGATCTGGCCGGGCACACACTCGCGAAAATTCGTGACACCCACGGCAAGAATGCGCTGGCGGGATTCGGTAGCGCCAAGGGCAGCAACGAAGAGGCCTACCTATTTCAGAAACTGGTGCGAACCGGTTTCGGGACTAACAACGTTGATCACTGTACGCGTCTTTGCCATGCCTCGTCCGTCGCGGCATTGCTCGAAGGTGTGGGATCGGGTGCCGTCTCCAATCAGGTCTCCGATGTTGCCAAAGCTGAAGTTATTTTCCTGATCGGTGCGAATCCGACGTCTAACCATCCCGTCGCGGCGACTTGGATAAAAAACGCGGTAAAAAATGGTGCGAAACTGATCGTCGCCGACCCACGTGGGACTGAACTCGGGCGGCACGCCTGGCGTAAGTTGCAGTTCAAGGCCGACACCGATGTCGCGATGCTGAACGCAATGATTCATACGATCATCGACGAAGGACTTGTGAACGAAGACTTCATTCGCGATCGCACAGCGAACTTCGAAGCCTTGAAAGAGAACGCTAAGAACTACAGTCCGGAAAAGATGGCGCCACTGTGTGGCATCCCCGCCGAAACGTTGCGCGAAGTAGCGCGCACCTTTGCGACCTCCAAAGGGTCGATGATTCTCTGGGGCATGGGCATCTCGCAACATGTACATGGCACCGACAATGCGCGCTGCCTGATCGCGTTGACGTTGATGACCGGGCAGATTGGTCGCCCTGGTACCGGTCTGCATCCATTGCGCGGACAGAACAATGTGCAGGGTGCCTCAGACGCGGGCCTGATTCCGATGATGTTTCCGGATTACAAACGCGTTGACAATCCGGATGCGTTTGCGCGCTTCGAAAAACTGTGGGATACGAAGCTCGACCCCAAACCGGGCTTGACGGTAGTTGAAATCATGGACGCCGCCTACGATGGCAAAATCAAGGGCATGTATGTGATGGGCGAAAACCCGGCCATGTCGGATCCGGATGCCAATCACGCACGTGCTGGTCTGGCAAAACTGGAAATGCTGGTTGTGCAGGATATCTTCCTTACCGAAACGGCTTATCTGGCCGATGTTATTTTGCCCGCATCCGCGTGGCCCGAGAAAATGGGTACCGTTACCAACACCGATCGCATGGTGCAACTCGGACGTCGCGCGCTTGATTTGCCCGGAGATGCCCGACAGGATTTGTGGATCATCCAGGCGCTCGCCAAGCGTCTGGGCGTGGAATGGAATTACCTGGGTGCCGAGAGCGGCGTAAAAGCGGTTTACAACGAAATGCGTGTGGCAATGAACTCGATGGCGGGTATTTCCTGGGAGCGACTGGAGCGTGAATCTTCGGTTACTTACCCGTGTTCTGGCGACGACGATCCGGGCCAGCCGGTCGTGTTTACGATTGATTTCCCGACCACGACAGGCCGCGCAAAATTTGTCCCTGCTGACATCATCCCGGCGAATGAACAGCCCGACGCCGACTATCCATTTGTTCTCATTACCGGGCGCCAGCTCGAGCATTGGCATACAGGCTCCATGACGCGACGCGCTTCGGTGCTCGATGCGATCGAACCGGAGGCAGTAGCATCGATTCATCCATTGGATCTGGCACAGATCGGTGCACTGGCAGGTGGCGTGGTCACGGTCCAGTCTCGCCGAGGGTCAATTTCCTTAAAGGCCAGGGCCGATGAAGGGACGCCCACGGGTGCCGTGTTCATTCCATTTGCGTTTTACGAAGCGGCGGCAAATTTGCTGACCAATCCTGCGCTCGACCCGGTTGGAAAAATCGCCGAAGTTAAATACTGCGCGGTGAAACTCGTGCGTGGCGGGGAAATAACTGCGCTCTCGAGTTATGGCGGCGGACAGGCGTTTCTGAATGAAAGAGGAACAACGAAAGCGGTGTGACAGCACCGCTTACGTTCGATACAGCCTTTCAGGTAATCTCAGTTTTCGTTGTGGCGCACACCCTCAAGCCCCGCGATACGCAAGCGAGAGGCAAGCTGGCGGGAAATGTTGGAGGTAATCCTTAAGGCGATGAATGGGTATTTTTTTTGCAATTCGTCGAGCTGGGCCGCGTCCATCGAGTAGAGCGAGACGTCGCGTTTGGCGTAGGCGTCTGCCGAACGTGGCTTTCCTTCAACCAGCGCCATCTCACCGAATGCCATTCCCGGGCCGAACGTCGCAAGGCGTCGAGCACGCTGGGTTCCAGGTATCTTCAGCTTGATGCTTACTTCCCCCTTAACGATGACAAACAATCTGTCCCCTGGATCGCCCTCGCTGAAAATCAAACTGCCTCGTGGCAGATCTTCGCGCGTGAGGATGCTGTACAGATACTCAAGCTCGTCGCCGTCGAGTCCATCGAACAGCGCAGCGCGACTCACCGCATGGACGCCACAGCGGGATACCATCACCCGCGCAAGTGGGTCGTCGTGCTCATTGACGATCATTTGATAGAGCGCTTCGGCTTCCTCCCAGCGCCCGGCGGCATAGCTGGCGTAAGCGATTCCGGTCGCCACGCATAGGTTTTGTTCTTTTTGTGTTGCCGCGACTTCTTCGTCCCCATCCCGAATGCCGAGTAGTTCGTAAATCAGAAACGCGCCTTTACGGCCTTTTACAGCCACCATATCAATCGGTCGCAGCCACAATCTTTCCCCAGATTCTTTAAACACCGCATTACTCACGCAAATACTCGTGCCAAAGTCTTTGTTGATCCCTTCCAGGCGCGAGGCGATATTTACGCCGTCGCCCATGACGGTATAGCTGAGCCTCTCCAGCGAGCCGATGTTTCCTACCAGCACCTGATCTGAGTGAATACCAATCCGCACCGTCAGCGGGCCCTTGCCGGATTCGGCGAGGCGTACGTTGAGCGTTGCCATCCTGCGTTGCGAGCGAACGGCAGCCACACAAGCGCGATACGAGTGGTCGATCACCATCACCGGCGCCCCCCAGAATGCCATCACCGCGTCACCGATGAATTTGTCGATGGTGCCCTGTTCTTCTTTTACCGCTATCGTCACCAGTTCGAGATAAGCCGATACCGTTTCGAGAAGTTCACGGGTAGGCGTAACCTCGGCCAAGCTGGAAAATCCTTTCAAGTCAGTGAAAAACATGGTCAGGTACCGGCTTTGTCCACCTGGTGCCAGGGGCGTGCCGGTTCGTATCAAGTCACTGACCAGTTCTCGGGGTACGTAGGCGGCGAAGGCGCTGATGGCGGTCTTCAGTTTCTGTGTGGCGTCGATCAGCAAGCTGATTTCTGCGACGCGAGAGGTGACCTTCAGGCCAGGATTGATCTGAAAACTGAACACCTGCTTAATTTCCTCGACCAGCACCTCTAAAGGCCGTGAAAGACGCTTTGCAAAGATATAAGTCAGCAACACGACCAACAGCAGCACGCCGCCGCCAACAAAAGTAATCTTGCGGTTGTTAGCGTCAATTTCGCCTACAAAGTCCTTGACGGGAGTGATGACGACAACTTCCCATGGCCGATTGAAGTCTGATGGAAACGGCGCAAATAACGCGATGTACTCCTGATTGTTGGCGCCGGCCGAAAAATAGAAGTTATCTGATTTCCGTTTGCTGCGTTCGAAAGCGGCAGTCGCAATCGCAGGACTTTCCATCTCAATAAGTTTTTTCTGCGACCTTGCTGCGTCATTGCGATACGCCTGTGCAAAATCCGGATGCGCGACGACTTTACCTTCTTTATCGATAATGATCGCAATGCTGCCTTCGCTGATCGGTTTGCTCGCGAGGAATTCGGAAATTCGTCTCAACCGTACATTTGCGGCGGCCGCGCCCACCACCTTTCCGTTCGAAATGATCGAGGAGGAAATGGATATGCCGGGCTCGCCGGTGCTGCGAATATTGTAGGGGTCACGTATGTACGCTGCGTTGGGATCGCCGGTTATGCCACGCTGCAAAGCATCTCGTAGAAAATTAGCCTCGCGCGGGTCGTACTTTGCCGGGATCGAACTCACGCCAATACTCTGTCCCCAATCTTTTAGGAAAGTATACGTGTCCAGGGCTTCGCCAGCCTTGGAGCGATCAATCATTCGGTTTGCATATTTGGCATCCGTGGGCACCTTGTGCTCTGTCATTGGCACATTTGGGTTGATGCCAGCAACTTGCCTGAAAGAGCCATCTGCAAATCCGATGTAATAGCTTGTGATGTCACGATTGTTTTGAATAGCCCGGAGCAAAATCTGCCCGGATGCTTCATTTCGAAAGAAATTCGGGTCGACAGACGCCAGTTGTGCAGTTGACTTCACTGCATCCGAAATGGGCTCTATGAAGCCAGAGATATTTCTCATGGTTTCATCCCGTGCACGCTCCATGGACTTGGCGGCCTCTTTCTTCGCCAGCGCAAGATTGCTCTGATATGAATAAAAAATAAGACCTGAGAAAAGGGGGACGATCAGCAATAAAAATAATGCGCTGATGGTGACGTGAAGTTTGAGCGTGGACGGAACTGAGTTCATGTAAGCGCGCCTTTTATTATTGCGTCGTCTTTTGTACGTTGGTTGTTCTTATGGACATGACTTATCCAGTTTACGGGCGGCACTGGGCATACCGGGCGCGCAAATCCTCTGTATCCAAGCGCGCAATCAGGCGCGTTGCATTCATATTGTTGCGAAGTGTAAAAGCAAATTGGATATTGGTGGGCCAAATCCCATACTCCCTAAATTCTTCTTTGTCGTTGCCGTCTCAAGATGCGCGCCAGATCGCAACGACAATCACCTTGCTTCAATGCGTATTGCCCAGCACTTTGTCCCTCTCGACTTCCCGGCGTCGATTTTTTAAGCTTTTGTTGAGACAATTTCACACCAAGGTTAGTCTAACAGTATATGAATTGCCTAAATTACGCCGGCAATCAAACGTTGCCGCGCAGACGAGTCGGCTCAAGGTCGTCAAGGTCTTGCTGGGGCCATACACTTGACTGCGTGTATTATTGCGGAAGATCTAATTAGTTCGCAGCATGCGACTGCACGTTTTTGGCCAATGCAAGCGGTCCCGGCAAAAAGTTTGCGAAGCATCGTTTTGCGGCACAAGCGAACACCACTCAATGTCCGACACTTTCGTCCCGCCGGGTTCTCCCACGCTTGAGCGACTCAAATGAGTGGCTCTAAAGCTATCGAGCAACGGCCCAAAGCGATGAGTTTTGTAGCGCGTGTGATCAAGATTGCGGTCGCTATTGTGGCTGTGATGACTTTCGCACTGGGCGTTCTCTCTGTGATGGGCCTGGAGAAATTTAAAGGCACTCTCAAGGAAGTCACCGAGTCTAGAATCGGTGTGATTGCATTTGACGTTCAGGACAACATTGAACAGGGACTTGCATTGGGTATCAACCTCCCGGCACTGGAAAATGTACAGGAAAGCATCCGGCGAGCACAGGCGAGAGATGCAAAGATCACGTCGATTTACGTGATTGGTCGTCAAGGTGAAATCCTCTACCGCGTTCCAGAAGCGGGCGCGCCCTTGAGTGACGACGCAGTCGAAAAATTCCGCAAGGGGAGTGAGCAAGGCAAGTTGGCGAGCCTCAGAGACGGTAACTCTCTCAACGTCTTCTTGCCCTTGCAAAACAGCTTTTCGCAAACCCAGGGCATCCTGCTTATCAAGTACGATGCCTCGAGTCTCGACGACCGCTACATGGCTTTCCGAGAGATATTTTTCCGTCAGGTCCTCATTTTCCTGCTATGCGGTGCCGCGGTCGCGACCCTTGCCATCTGGATATTGCTGAAACGGTACGACGCGATGGATGCCCTCCTGGCTAAATCATTTGAATCTGGTGCGACGTCCGTATCGGTCGATAGCACCGTTGGACAGGGTCCGCTTGACGGCTTCAGGGCAAAGGAAGTTGAAGCGCTGGAAGCCATTGCCGCAGCAGAAAAAGTGATTTTGAACAAATGAGCGCATCGAGCACAATTAGCCTGCGCGCGCTGGACCGCTACCGCTATTTGCTCATAGCATGGATGCTCACGGTCGTGCTTGTCACGCTGGCAATTTTCTCGTACAAAACATCGACTATTTTCATTGACGCCATGCGGCCCGATTTTGAGGCCAAGGCGGTTTTGGTTTCCGATACCATTGCAACGCAATTCCAGCTCGCCTCTGACTATCGACTCGAGATCAAGGACCTGCGGGGATTGTCCGGCTTTCTTGATGACGCAATCAATGACCATCCTGAAGTTGCGTATGCGCTGCTGTCGTTGCCTGACAGCGGGAAGCTTTACGCGACGGCAAAATTCGACAAGGACCTGAGGGTTTCAGCTGAACTACGTGCGCACGTACGCGCGAAACTGGGCACGGCCAGATCCTCCACGTTCCGCAACATTGTTGACGTTACGACACCGCTGCAGAATTTGGGGGAAACCGTGCTCTTGCATGTCGGCGTGGATGAAACATATATCCAGACTCGGCTGCTGGAAATCAAGTTCGATTTGTTCATTACGCTATTTGTTTCAGTCGTGATCGCGTTGGAGGTACTGTTTTTTGTAGTGCTGCTTACGCTGGATCGCCAGAGTCAAGATGTCCGCAGTTTTATCGAGTCAGTTCGCGCAGGGATTTTTCCGGCGGTGACGGTAGAAAACGGTACTGGATCCCACAGCCCACTCACACGTGCATTGCGAAATGCGATTTTCACGGTCAACAACCGTTATCGCATGCTGTTGCAGCATGGAGCATCGGCGAATCTGAGCACGGAACCACGACGACTACTGCGCAAAATGGTTGCAAGTATCGATGAAAAATTCCAGTTTTCTGCGATCCGCAAATCGATGGAAACAGACCCAACTGCGATCAAGGCGATTCGTCTGCCGATGTTCATCTTTTTCTTTGCGACCGATTTGTCACGACCGTTCTGGCCGATTTTTGTAGGTGGATTTCCGCCACCCGCAACAGGTCTGGACCCGAGCTTTCTGCAGGCGCTGCCCATGGCAATGTGGGCACTGACAATGATGATTGTTACCCCGTTTGGCCCACGTCTGATTCGTTTGCTAGGGGTGCGCAAATGCCTGTTAGGGGGAATGATACCCGCAGCGGTCGGCACGTTGATGTGCGCGTTTGCTACCGGCTATATTGAGCTGGTCTGGTGGCGGTGCGTCACCGCAGCCGGCTTTGGATTGGTAAGCGTCACGGGTATCTTGTTTGTAACATTGGCGGCGGAGACAGGGAGGGGTGCTCGCAGCGCCGCGGTATTCATCGGCGCGCAGACGGCCGCGGGTATCTGCGGTACTGCACTCGGCGGTATTTTGGCGGATCGACTTGGCTATTCTGGCACGCTGTACGTTTCGGCCGCCGTGATTGCGTTAAATTGTCTGCTGGTGGCGCAAGTTGTTTCGCAAATTTCATTCCCGCAAAAGACGGGAAGTGAAGGTGCACTACAAGGCGGCATTGCAGGGTATCTCAAAGTGCTCAAGCGTTGGAATTTCATTACATTTATACCGCTGGCAGCCTTGCCTCCGCGGATTGTGCTTACAGGCTTTATGTTATTCATGACGCCCGTGGTGTTGAATAAGCTTGATTACAGCGATGCAGCGGTCGGCCGTTTTATGATGTGCTATTTCATCTCCAATCTGTTGTTTACGCCATTGGTTGCACGCGCTTTGGATCGGTTTAATTGTCACCGTAGCTTTCTGTTTGTCGGCACGCTGTTATTGGGCGGTGCCGTTCTCCTTTTCTCCTACTCGACCTTGCTCGCCAGCTTGGTCATCTCGATGATCCTCGCGGGGCTTGGTATGGCACTAACGACGACCTCTCTGGTTGCCATTATTCCTGTGCAATTTCCGCGTGAATGTGCGGCAGAAGGGTTGGGAACCGTGACGTCGCTATTGCGTGTAGTTGAACGTGTCGGTAGCATCCTTGGCCCACTCGTCGTGGCGCTCCTGATAAAAGTTGCCGGATATAGCCAAGGTGCAATGATCCTGGGCAGTATTTTGACAGCATTGGCGCTTGGCCTTGCTGGCTATTTCTATATGACAAAACCATCAAGAGAAAGCGAAGTTTCGCAATGAGCGATCACAGCTACCGATTACTGCACCTCAGCGCCGAAGAAAAAAGGGCCCTGAAGGTAATATTTCTTGCGAAACAAGCCCCGCTGACAGTCGACAGCCCGAAGCCGGAAATTCATGAGCAGTTCGGTGTGGAGCCGCGTTACAACCATGAGATTTTTTCCTTGCTGCGGGAAATGGGTATCGACTGCGTGCCATGCAGATCCCTTGACGTTTTCGCCGGCCTTGCGCGCAATGCCAATTATGTTTTCACGCTATTCAATCGCGCCGATTTTCGGAATGGTGAAATTTTTGTTTCGCTTCAGTGCGAAAAATTTGGCATCCCGTATCTGGGTGCGCCGCCAAACGTGCGTGCGCTGGCTGAGGACAAGAGCTTCGCCAAACATGTAGCGCGCTCGGTCGGACTGAAGACGCCACCATGGAAGACGTATGGCTTTCACACGGACCTTGAGCCGCCTTTATTTTCGGGCCCGTACTTTGTCAAGCCACGCTTTGGAGCCGCTTCGGACAGTGTCGCTCTCGACTCAATTCAAGATGAATGGAGCGGTCTGAAAACAAAGATCGAGAGTCTACTTGCGCAAGGCAAAGACGCCATTGTCGAGCAGTGTATTGATGGCACTGATTTGACAGTGCCGGTGCTCGGCGGCACGCAGCCGATCGTGCTTGACGTAGTTGAAGAAGTGTCTGACTTACCCTCTGGAATTTGTACCTACCGGCAAAAGCGCCTGCTCGACAAAGGCCGGTTTCGGCGCATACTCGACAGCGCGCCGGTGACACAAGAGGTGATTGCTGGGGTGGAGCGTTTTTGCGCCCATGTCACTCCCTTCGACTACCTGCGGGTCGATTTTCACCTGTGTAAAAAAACGCAAGACGCTTTTTTTCTGGAATTCAACATCGGTTGCAATCTCGGCAGCCATGCGGGCGTTATGTTCGCGGCTATCAACCAGGGCATTGAGCAGAAAAGTGTCATCGAACACATCCTTGCTTACAGTTTGAGGAGGCAAAGCAACAGTGTTTCCCACGCCTTCGGACGCGCATCGGCTTTCGCATGAGTGAAGCCAAACCACCGTCAGAGATGAACCGCAGGCGATTGCTACAGACCTGTGCGGCCGTTCCACTATTGTTGTCTGGTGGTGCAGCGCTGAGTGCGCCAACGAAAATTCCCAAGAAGAAATTTAAGGTTTTTGTCGTTGTTCATCGTGACGGCACCAAGGCTGACGATGGATTTATGGACTATCTCAAGAACGCCGGCCTGAATGTCGAGTTCGTGATGCGCAACGTAAACACCGACTACAAGTTGCTTCCGGGCATTGTCGAAGAGATAAAAGCACAAAAGCCGGACCTGATCTATACCCAGAGTACCGAAGTGACTTCAGGAATTGCAGGGCTGGACATTGAGCCGAATCCCGAGAAATACGTTCGCGACATCCCGGTCGTTTTTTCGATGGTGGGCGATCCTTTATCAGCCAAACTGGTCAAAAACCTGGAGCAACCAGCACGTAATTTGACCGGCGCAATTCATATCGTCGACTTGCCAGTGCAACTCAAGGCGATGCAACTCTATATGCCTTTCAAGCGCCTCGGCATTCTTTACACGCCGAATGAAAAAGCACAAGTCAGGCGCTACGATCAGCTCAAGAAACTAACCGCTCAGGAGAAAATTGAGCTGGTTGCTGCGGATCCGCTCGGACCCGATAAAAAGCCGCAGGAAGAACAACTGATTCCCATGCTTGATCGGATGGTCGCATTGAAGCCCGATCTTGTTTACATACCGCCGGTGAATTTCTTTGGCAAGCATGAAGAATTTCTGATTCAGGAAGTACTCAAGCGAAAGCTGCCCACATTTTGCTCGACTGAAGGACTTGTCACCAAAGGCGGTTTGATGGGTTTTGTTGCGCCGCTTTTTAACGTGGGCGCCCTGGCGGGTTTCAAAGCTGAGCAGATTTTGCTCGGTAAATCTACCGCGCAGAAGACACCAATCCAGGTGCTTTCCAAGTTTTCATTCATTGTCAACATGGCCACTGCGCGCGAGCTGAACCTCTATCCACCGATGCAGGTACTTAGATTTGCCCAGATTATCGGTGCCTGAAGGTAGGTTTAACTGATTTGCGTTTTGGCAAATGGGTCGCGTAAGCTGAGGAGAGGTACAGCAGAAATGTTTTTATCGCAACGTACTAACCAAAAATTATCATGAAAACTCCAACATTCGCGTGTCGCTGCTAGCGACCCCGACAACGGATTTATCTCTCATTCGCGCCTGAGGTCTTGTATGAAAATGTTGTTACCGCTGTTGATGGTTTCAGGATTGGCCATTGCCGATGACGCTGCGCTGTTGCGTTGCCGCACCATTGCCGATGCAAATGCCCGGCTCGCTTGCTATGACGCGCTAGTCATTTCCCCGCCAGGCTTCGCGTCTGGCGTAAAGGATTCAATGGCACTGCAAGCATCACCAGCCGTACAAGCGCAAGCAGCGCAGCGAAAACCGGATCAATTCGGGTTGGAAGAAAAATTCGCAACGAAGAATGAGATTGACGCGATTGAGAGTCGCATACTTGGCAGCTTTGAAGGCTGGAGCGCGCGATCCAATATTAAACTCGCCAATGGACAGGTTTGGCAAATAAGCGATAACAGTTCGCGTGCGCATTACATCGATAACCCAACCGTGCGTATTCGGCGAGGTGCACTCGGGGCGTTCTATCTTGAGATTCAAGGCACCAATATCTCGCCGAGGGTCAAACGCGTGCAGTAGCCATTCGCGGTGCCTTTTCACTTTCTCGTAAACCTCAGTATTCCTTGCGCATGTCTGCTCCGCTAGCTCCGCCAACTGTAGCTGCCATCCCCCCCACGGCCGGTGGCGACTCAGCGGGTGCGCCTGCGCCAACAAAAA
>ENA-OFDP01000721-OFDP01000721.1-metagenomes-genome-assembly--contig:-NODE-721-length-14265-cov-5.035186_pt1 | contig 14265 bp, 19 predicted proteins | sample MGYA00153389_OFDP01 | MGnify analysis MGYA00153389 | reverse complement strand
GGTTTGTGCTATCTTATGAGTTAGTTGTTTGTCAGAATATCCTAATATATTTTTTAATTCAAGTGATCTGGTTGCCAAAATATGACCAGATAAAACCAGTTTAAAATTTTCAGATTGTCGCGAAGCGATAACAATTTCTTCCACAATATTGTCTAATAGTTGGTAAATACATTTCTCAGGTTTGGTTTCGGGGATAACATTTGCCCACATACCATAGTGAAAATACTTATCATCTCCTTCTTTAAGACTATATCTTAAATAAAAGTGCTGTTTATTGTAAACGGAAGAACCTTTAAGAATTGCGATAGAATTAACGTCATTTTCAGACTGGTTTACGTAACCATGTAGAATGGACTTAAACGCATATTTTTGCGCCTCGAAACCAAAAGTTAATTTCTGGTTATCAACTTTTAAGATTAACTCAGCAGATTCGGTAGAAATCCTACTACGGTAGGCTATCCTGTACACTAATGCTGAGAAAGATTTTGTTTGAACATAGCTAAAGCTCCCCTGCTTGATATCTATATATTTTTTAATACAATCCGGCAACTGATTTTGTACCTGGTTTAAAATATACTTGACTGGTTCTTCTACATATTTTAATAAATCTTTTTGGTGTTCACTGAGAAAATTTGAGCTTGGGTTTTCAGAAAATTGTGCCAATAAGTTAAATGTCTCTGCTGAAAAAGGACATTCAGGATGTACAAAAACTTTTTCCATTTTTTCTGTATGTTTAAGGTGACTCAATTGTTGTTCTTAAATTATTGTAGCCGATCGCCCTTTCCGACACCAGATATCTGAGATGCGATCGCACCCGCCATCCTTACCCTCATCAATAACCCTCCCAAACCAGTAACACAGGCAAAACCGCTAACAACCGTTCCCGGAAAATTTAAACTTGCGCCGAGTGACTCAGATTTACCAAATTGTGTCTATACTAGATAATTGAATCCGGCGATCGCGACTAATAACGGGTACATTAAGATACAAAGCAGTAGCAGCAATAATGCGATCGGGCAAATCGGGAATTTGCGATCGGTCAACTTGCCTTAAAGTCAAAGCTATATTGCGATCGAAAGGAATTTCGACCAATAAGGCATCATCGCTCTCAACTTCTCTCAATAATAGATCGAGAGTATTTGAATTAATCCGCCCTCTCTCGCTCAGATAGACAATTTCTGCTAATGTAATTGATGAAAAAGCTACCTGATTTCCCTCGGCAGCTATTTGTTCTATGGTCGTTCTAGCAGTCACCGAAAGTCGCGAATCAGCAAAGATATACCAGATAACAGCATGAGTATCAGCTACAGCACCCAGCATTAAAAATCATCCCTTGGGAAATTCGCCCATTCTTCCCTGCGAGCTTCATCTATATCAGCAGCAGAGGGTGCAATTCCGAAGTCAGCACATAAACCCCACAATGATTTGCGGGGAAGCGGCAGAACAACTAATTCTCGTTCTATTTCAGGAACTATCGACTTAATTAACTGTAACTTTTCGGCTAGAGACAACTGCTTGACAAGATTTAAAACAGCCTCGAAAGTCATGTTTTTTAGGCTTCTATTTTTGATTGATATAATTATAGCATTTGGCCGCCCAGGACAGCATCACCAGGTTTTGGTTGAGAAGATTCGTTTACCACCGTTCCCGGAAAAATTAAACTTGTGCCGAAATTAGCTAAATGTGCTATATTCAACCCCGTAAACCCTGAATTACACTTTCAGGTATGCCAAATTCATCAACGAGTCAACTAAATGCCCCCTACTTTCAAGAAATTAGCTGCGATCGCCATTTTTTTTGTAGCCTTAAAAGTTTTAGTTGATTCCCCGTATTTGAAAGACGTAAAAAGCTCGATCGCCCACCGAAACGAAGCAAGTGCCACCTTAGACACCCCAAGTCTGCGCCAAACAGCCACAAACAAGCCCTCCACAGCAGCTCAGACACCAGCCGATCGCAACTTTGATGTCGTAGTATATGGCGATGAAGTACCGGGGATATGTGCAGCTATCTGGGCAAAGAAAACCCTAGGTGCAAAGGGAAAAGTAGTTGTAGTGCGATCGAATCATGAAACCGCAATGTTAGGTGGCGTACTCACTCGCGGCGGTTTAGGTTACGTCGATTTAGATAAAATCCCCGATTGGTACAACCAACCCTACGCCCAATGCTTCCGGGAATTCCTCGATAAAGCCAACGTGCCCGAATCTTGCTTAGAACCAAAAACAGCAGATAAAGCACTCAAAGATATGCTTTCAGAAGCCGGAGTTAAAGTTATTTCTAACTCAACTCTCACTCCCCACGTAGTCGATAATAAAATTGAATATGCCGAAGTAAAAGGCAGTGGCGTCAAAATAAAAGCTAACTCTTTCATTGATGTAACTCAAGATGCCGAACTCGCAGTCAAAGCCGGATTATCTTATTATACAGGATACGAATCGCAAAATATCAAATCTAAAAATGAAACCTTAGCGATATCGATAGTTCCGACAATTACCGGCCTCACGATGTCCGACCTCCGCAAAATGGAAGATGACATTCTTTACAACACACCTTTCGTAGAAAAAATCAAAACAAGCATTGCCAAATCTAACGATCCGGCAAGTACCGAATTCTGGATGAGGAATTTCTTAAGCACGATTTATCAGGCATATCGAGATGGCTACAATATTAGAAGCACCGCCCTAGGAGCAGCGTATCATGTAGATAGAAATCTGCCCTTTACTCAAGACAAAGGCTTCTTCTTTGACAAAGCCAATATTTGCGTTTATAAAGATAATTCCATGTCGTGGAATGGCTTTTTGTTTAAATATCAAGTTGACCAACTGATGAAGATGGAAGCTAACGACAGAAAGCCGACACCTGAGATGCTGAAAGAAATGTCATATCTACAAGAGTGGCTGCAAAAGAAATCGGGTAAAGATGTGAGAGTATTTATCCCGGATGAGGTTTATATCCGGCAAACGTTGAATGTTCGCGATGTAGTAGATCCGCTGACGGGACAGGAAATTATTAAAGGAGGAACCGAACCCGAAAAGTCGATCGGCAGTTTTTCCTATGACTTCGATTTACGGGGCGGAGTCAAGGATTTGTCGTCGAGAATTCCTGGATTACCCGTGTATAACTTTGGCATAGAAAGTGCATTGGCTAGCAAAGTGAATAATTTGGCGATCGTCGGGCGATCGTCTGGATATGTCGGTATGGCGGTATCAGTCGGGCGAATTGCGACAGTGAATATTTATCAAGGACAAGGTGTGGGCGTAGCGGCCGGTTTGGCTAGCAAGTTGGGTATACCGTTGAATACAATTACTTCTGCTAAAACAAGAGCAACTTTGGAGACTTTGACGGGGAAAACTACTTATTTGTCGGGTAGAGATACGAGTTACGGAGTGAATTATAAAGAAGTGAAATAATCGAGGTATAGCAGTCACCCACTGAAGATATCGAAACCTCATCTTCTACAGCGCAAAATTTCCCAACTCTTAGATAATCTCTCGATCTTCGCTCTGCTGCTGCTCGTATTCTGTAATAATGTTTTGAATATCTTCTGCTACAATATCGACTTGTTCGGATTTAGTGTAAACGGTCAGCAAAATGATTCCCATTACTGTTTGGACGTAGTAAATTAAACGATAGCCACCACTTTTACCTTTTTGAGTGTCGCTATTTCGGACTCTCAACTTGAAGACTGCATAACCCACTCCAGTAATTCGATCTCCTGGCAGTTCTCCCTGTGCGAGTTGTTCGATAATGGGTTGAATATCGTTGCGAATACTGCGGTATTTTTTTGCAAGAGTTCGTAAATTTCGATTGAAGGTTGGCGAAACTATAACTTGAATTAACGGCAAGTCAGTCATTCTCAATTCCTTCCCACATTTGAGCAACCGAAATGGTTTTCCCAGTCATAGCTTCGTGCCAAGCTTGCCGAAAATCTTGTAGAAGCGCTGCTTTCGATTGACTCTCCCCGTCAATTTCTGAGGTTTCTGAAATACTAAAAGAATTAGCAGCAGGCATCTCTTGGATTTCTGCTGAGAAAACCTCTGGCAGATTATTTTGTGAAATGATTACCCCATGACGTTGCTTTTGGCTTAGAAACTCGATAAAACTCGCAACTAATGCCAGATTTTCTGGAGAGAGTCGATCGAGCGATCGAGCGATTTGATATCGAAGTGCTGCTACATTCATAATGCCATTAGACCTGTTGATTTTACCTTGATTTTAACGTAAACCCGCCCAGCCTTGAATATCGCACTTTCCCCAACTTCCCCTCACCCTCCCCTCGCTATGGCACAATCATAAATAAGATAAAACCCTCAAGCCACCATGACTGCAAACCTACCACCCCAATACGACCCCAAAGCCACCGAAGCCAAATGGCAAAAATACTGGGAAGACAACCAAACCTTCAAAGCTGACCCAGAAACAGGCGGCGAACCTTACTGCGTAGTCATCCCGCCGCCCAACGTCACCGGCAGCCTCCACATGGGACACGCTTTTGAAGAAACGCTGATTGATGTCCTCGTGCGCTACCAACGGATGACTGGGCGCAATACGCTGTGGTTGCCGGGAACGGATCATGCTAGTATCGCAGTTCAAACTATTCTCGAAAAGCAACTCAAAGCTGAAGGCAAAACTCGCCACGATTTAGGGCGAGAAAAATTCTTGGAAAAAGCCTGGGAGTGGAAGGCTGAATCGGGCAATACTATTACTAATCAATTGCGACGTTTGGGCGTGTCTGTCGATTGGTCTAGGGAACGTTTTACGATGGATGAAGGCTTATCCGCTGCGGTTTTAGAAGCTTTTGTTCGTTTGTATGATGAGGGATTGATTTATCGCGGGAATTACTTGGTGAATTGGTGTCCGGCGAGTCAGTCGGCGGTGTCGGATTTGGAGGTGGATCAGCAGGAAGTTGACGGGCATTTGTGGCATTTCCGCTATCCTTTGACGGACGGTTCGGGTTATTTGGAGGTGGCGACGACTCGGCCGGAAACGATGTTGGGCGATACTGGGGTGGCTGTGAATCCACAGGACGATCGCTATAAGCATCTTATCGGTAAAACTGTCACTTTGCCGATCGCCAATCGCGAAATTCCAATTTTTGCCGATGAATTAGTTGACCCGACTTTTGGAACCGGCTGCGTGAAAGTAACACCCGCCCACGATCTGAATGACTTCGAGATGGGTAAACGACATAATTTGCCGTTTATTAATATCATGAATAAGGACGGCACTTTAAATGAAAATGCCGGAGAGTTCCAGGGACAAGACAGATTTGTGGCTCGCAAAAATGTCGTACAGCGTTTAGAAACAGACGGAGTTTTAGTTAAAATAGAAGACTACAAGCATACAGTTCCCTACAGCGATCGCGGTAAAGTCCCCGTCGAACCTTTACTATCTACTCAATGGTTTGTCAAAATTAATCCGCTTTCTCAACGCGCTTTAACAGCCTTAGATGAAGAGAATTCACCTGTCTTTGTGCCGGAAAGATGGACAAAGGTTTATCGCGATTGGTTGGTGAAGCTGAAAGATTGGTGCATCTCCCGACAATTGTGGTGGGGACACCAGATTCCAGCTTGGTATGCTGTTAGCGAAACTCAGGGAGAAATCACTGACACGACTCCTTTTATAGTTGCGAAAACTGAAGCTGAAGCTAGGGAAAAAGCCGTGGCTCAATTTGGTCAAAATGTGGAGTTGGCGAGAGATCCAGATGTACTGGATACTTGGTTTTCTTCTGGGTTGTGGCCTTTTTCAACTTTGGGATGGCCGGATGAAACTAAGGATTTGGATTTCTATTATCCGACAACTACTTTAGTTACGGGTTTTGATATCATCTTTTTCTGGGTGGCTAGAATGACGATGATGGCTGGACATTTTACTGAAAAGATGCCTTTTGATACTGTTTACATTCACGGTTTGGTGTTGGATGAAAACGGTCAGAAAATGTCTAAGAGTAAAGGTAATGGTATCGATCCGCTGCTGTTGATTGGTAAGTACGGGACTGATGCTTTGCGCTACACTTTGGTGAAGGAAGTGGTTGGCGCGGGTCAAAATATTCGCTTGGAGTACGATCGCAAAACTGATGAATCTAAATCGGTGGAATCGTCGCGGAATTTCACTAATAAGTTGTGGAATGCAGCCAGGTTTGTGATGATGAATCTGGAGGGACAAACTCCGCAGCAATTGGGTGTTCCTTACCCCCCCCAACCCCCCGTAGGGGCGGTGTCCCCGTGCCCGCCCAAGAGTGAAGAAGGGTTGGAATTGTGCGATCGCTGGATTCTTTCTCGCTATTATCAAGTTGTACAGCAAAGCCGCCGTGATTTTGAAATTTACGCTTTTGGAGAAGCTGCTAAGGGACTTTATGAGTTTATCTGGGGTGATTTTTGCGACTGGTATATTGAGTTAGTCAAGTCTCGCTTGCAACAGGATGCTGAACCTAATTCTTCTAAGAAAGTAGCACAGCAAACTTTGGGTTTTGTGTTGGAAGGTATTCTGAAACTGCTGCATCCTTTTATGCCGCACATTACTGAGGAAATTTGGCACACTCTGACTCAAACTGGTGAGGATAAATGTTTGGCTTTGCAAGCTTATCCTGAAGCGGAGACATCGCTGATTAGTCCAGATTTGGAACAACAGTTTGATTTGTTGTTTGGGACAATTCGGACTATTCGCAATTTGCGGGCGGATACTGATATTAAGCCGGGATTAAAGGTGACGGCGATTTTGCAAAGCGAAAGCGAGAAAGAACGCCAAATTCTCTCAGATTGTGCCATTTATATTAAGGATTTGGCAAGGGTGGAAAATCTGACGATTACTGCTAGTTTGGATGCGGAATTAGGGCAGACAATTGCTGGGGTTGTCGGTACTGTGCAGGTATTGATTCCTCTGGCTGGGGTGGTCGATCTGGCGGCTTTGCGTGCTAAGTTAGAGAAAAAGTTGGCTAAGGTGGAAGCTGAAATTAAGCACACTGCGGCGCGTTTGACTAATCAGAAGTTTGTGGAAAAAGCAGATCCGCAAGTGGTTCAGGTGGCGCGAGATGGTTTGGCGGAAGCGGAAAAACAGGCGGAAATTTTGCGCGATCGGCTAAAGTTGTTTTAATAGTTGACTGTTGGCTGTTGACTATATATCCGTTGAGATATTAAATTCAATCATCAACATCGGCAAAGAGGGCGGATAAATCTCGATAACCACTGACAACTCGAAAAATCTCTACATCCTGTCCGATCGGCATATAGAGGATGAGATAGTTATCGATCGGGAGACTACGAAGCAATGGTAAAATTTCGTCTCGTTGTCGTCCAAGGTTGGGAAACTGAGCAATTTTGGCAAATTTAGCGTCAAGATTGCTTAAAAAACGATCGGCTCGATCGAATCCTGATTGACTAGCAATGTAGTCGGCAATTTGCTCAATGTCTTGAATTGCGGGTTGGGTGAGGCGAAATTGTGGAGTCATGTTTCTGAGGAAGTGTAACGCGATCGCAAATTAGCTCGAATTTGTGCCATTGCGGTTGCACCGTCTACGATTTCACCGCGTTGGGATGCTTGCTGACCAATGAGTGCGTCTTGTTGGAGTTCTTGGAGTCGTCCTTGATAAATGTCTTGCTGTTGTTCGAGTAGTTTAATGGCTGCGAGGATAACGTCGATCGCACTGTTGTATTTGCCGCTGGTGAGTTGGCGCTGTACGAGGGCTTCGACTTCAGGTGGCAAAACAATTTGCATAGTGTTTGAGAATATGAGTGTTGATTCTATTGTAGGCGATCGCCCTAAGCTACCTTGGGACAAATTTCGACTTTGACAGTCATGCCTACTGCGTTGAGCATTACAATCAGAGTATCAACGGAGAAATGCCCAATTTTACCTTGAGTCAAAGCTTTGATTTCGTCGCTTGACTGTTTGAGATGTTGAGCCGTTTGGTCGATCGTCCAACCGTGGTGTTTAATCTGATTTTGCAGGGCTAGCATTAATTGCGATCGGATTAGTAAGTTATCAGCTTCTTGGGCTGAAAATCCGAGGTCGAGAAAGATATTATCGTTGGCTTGGGTAATGGTATTTTCGCTCATTGTTCAGAGTCTCTTAAATTGAAACGATTTTGTAAATTTTTGGGCGATCGGCTATAATCAAACAATATTGTACAAAGTGCTTCCTTTTCAACTTAACTATTTAGCGATTTTAGTTTGGGATGTAATTATGCTATCAATTGAGCGACTGATGAAAGAGGCTTTATCTTTGCCAAATGCGTTGAGAGCGCAGTTAGCAGAGAGGCTTGTTGAGAGTCTTGAATTCGATATAGACGGAACGGTTCAAAAGTTGTGGACTGCGGAAGCTAAGCAGCGTCGCGACGAAATCCGAAGCGGTGTCGTTGAGCCAATTCCAGGAGAAGAAGCTTTAGCTCAGATTAGGCGAATCATATCACAATGAGGTACGTTTTTCACCCGGCAGCATTAACTGAATATGCGGAAGCTGTCCAATTTTATACAGAGCGTCGAGTTGAGTTAGCGCAAGCTTTTATTAACGCTGTGGAAGATGCTATCTTCCGTCTTGTCGAATCTCCAACTCGTTCGCCGATAGTTGATGAAGATATTCGCCGTTGCTTAACTCGAAAGTTTCCTTATGGAATTCTCTACACAATAGAGGAGGATTTTATTTTAATTGTCGCTGTAATGCACTGCAATCGAGAACCAGGATACTGGAAAGAACGGGTTACAGAGCAACCACCAGATTAAGTTGATACCACCTTGATAGAATTAGGTTAATCGCACTTTAGTTAGATTAGTTAGTATAGCTGCATCGCACATCTAATCTTTTTGATCCAAGTCTTCTATTTTTGGAGTTTCTGAAGTTGAGGGGAATTCTAAGCGAATATTAATATCAATTGATATTGTATTTTTCTCAATCACACCTATACCAACTATTTTTACTAATGCTTCTGTAGGTACAGAATTATTTAGTTTAAATTCAGGAGAAGACAGAGTTTTATATCCGGCTTCCTGTAGCCGATCGCAAATATTGCGCCAATTTCCTACAGGTTCGTTAGGTACATCTGCGATTTTTTTAAAGTATTGGTATAAAGTTTTACATAAATAAACCTCTGCACTTTTGGAAGTCTGAAACAGTTGTCGGGCGATTTCGGCGGGACTGCAACCGGAAAGCAATCCTCGGAGGTAGAGTTTTTCGGTTTCTGTGAGTCCCCGGCGCGATCGGGGAGAGATTTGCCGTTTAGCTTCTGCAAAAGCTTGGTACAGCCTTTCTAAGTCCCAGTTTTTCGCGGCTTCGGCAAATAAGTCTTCTTTTGATGCCATTGTCGGGTGTGTTGAGATGTGACTAACGATAGGATAACCGAAATTGCTAGCGTTTGTTAGTTGCTAGCTAGCTATAGCTAGTGTAGTATTTTACTAACGACTAAATAACTAAGTGCAAATACTTAGATAAACGGGTAAGTGCGATCGCGATCGTTCAAATTTTCCCTATTTAGTTATCTCCCGTTAGGCAAACAGTTAAGTTTTGACCGTTACAAGAGGTATTCCAATGGCTAAACATGAAGAAGTAGCGAAAGCAGCAGGTGCAGCGGCAGTTGGTGGTGCGGCTGGTGCTGGTGTGGTAGCTGTTACAGGTTTTACGGCAATTGGTGCAGTTGGCGGAGGCGCTGGTATGGGTGCTGCTGCTGGCCCCGTTGGTATAGCCGTAGGTGCATTAGCAGGTTTGGCATTTTACGGGATTAGCAAGGCTTTTTCTGACTAAACCTTCTAAGAGGAGTGTGCAATTCCTGCTTACTCCTCAGATTTTTTCAAATTGTACATGGCTGAAATTTTTACAGCTTTTTTTATTCAATTACGATTATTAATTTATGTCTTCTCAAGAGTTCCAAGCAGCATACAACAGCATTTACAGTACAGGCACTTTCCTCTTACAGTATCTTAAAGAATTCCGTAACGGACTCCGCATTCAGGGAGATGAAAGTCAAGGGCTACAAAGCGTTGAAGATGAAATTAACAAAGCTTTAAAGGCTTTGCAAGATCAGAAGTATCAAGTAGCCGTCATAGCAGCAATGAAAGCTGGCAAAAGCACCTTTTTAAATTCTATCATCGGTGCTGATGTGCTGGCGAGTGAAACGGCCGCCTGTACCATCTGCCGTACAGATGTTCGACACATTAAAGAGGGCGAAAATCCTAGACTTTTAGAGTATCGAGAAGGACAAAGAGAACCAGTGATTCTTATTGAGGGTGACGCTAGCGAAATTCAGCAAAAATTCCTGCTGCGTACCCGTGAAATCAGAGAACAAGGCAATCGCGATGGCACTACACGTTTTGAGATAGAGCATCCGATTGAAGCAATTAGCCAATTATCTTCTCTCACAGGCTTTACCTTAGTTGATACTCCCGGCCCTAATGAGTGGGAGTCTGCAAACTTCAACATTAATGCACTGAAGCAAACAGCACTAGAAGCACTGCGAACCTGCAATGCAATTTTGTTTATTTTAAACTACGCTTCCTACAAAGATAATGCAGTTGCCGATTTGTTTAAGGATGTTGTTGAAAACCGTAAGGATTTTATAGAGGAAAACAACGGTAAAATTTACTTTATTTTGAATAAAGTTGACCAAAAAACAGAGAGAGACAAAGAAATTGCTGATGTCATCAAAGATTTAGAGCGAGAGTTAGTTGGCTTTGGCTTTTGCAATCCAGTTATTTACCCTGCTAGTTCTCGACAAGGACTTCTAGCGAAACTGATTCAGCAAGGAAAAGCAACTGAAAAGGAGATAAAAGATTTTGAGGATTTCTTTAGTGCCAAATATGCTGAGAGAGATGAAAAAGGTAGAAGAGTAATTCCTTTACCTGACGAGATTGCACCAAGAGCTTTGGAAGATAGCGGTATCCTGAATATTCAAGAAACAGTCATTCAAAAGATTACTCAAAATTCTGGCTGGAATTTATTGACTGAGGTGGTGGCAGAAATCGATAAAGCTGCTAAGGCAATTGAGGATACTCTGAATACAGATATCAGGGGTTGGGAAATGGGGATTGAAACCCTCAAACAAAAAGTAGAAGAGTACAGGAAACGCTCAGAAAATGCGAGGAGCCGAGTTGAGTTAGTCAAAAAAACTGTCGAGCAAGAAAAACAAATACTAATCCAAGGATTTAGTCAAGGAATTAACACATTTGCGGATCAGGCTAAAGCTCAGATAGGTAGTGAGATTCATAAGATTGCCGAATCTCAATCCGCTAAATCTCCTAAGTCAAAAAAAAATCTCTTATTGCTCAAACCAGTAGAAGTGAAGACTAACAATGGTGGTTTTGGACAAATAGTGGGAGAAATTGCAGAAACACTGTTAGGATTGATACCTTCTTTTGGTCCAGTATTAGGAAAAGCATTCAAAGTCACTACATCTTTGTTGGATGCACTGAGTGAGTCTATTCCAGAAGCTTTCAATACCTCTGTTTCTGAACAAATTGTTGATAGTGAAGAGTTTGATCCGTACATTATTCGGTGTAAAACTAAGGCTGAAGCTGAAAAAATAATTCAAACAATTAATAAGTTTTGTCCGCCCTATATTCAAAGTTGGTGGATAGATACTCAGGATGAATTAGTTCGAGATGGGACGAATATTCGCGAAAAATTGGCAATGATAATTCAAGAAGATATTCAAAAAATATCAGATGAACTATCTAATTATCTGGGGGATACTTTAGAAGTGAAACTGAATATCAACTCGATTCAGTTTCCAAGTTTTGATTTTCCTGGAATTGATGCACGAATTAAAGATGTACAACTAGCAGTGGTAGAAATAGAAAGGAAAAAAGGTAAAAAAAGTCGTTGTTGTGACTCCGATCAAGTCTATTATACTGATGAACCAGTTACCAGAAATCGCGATTTTTTTGAAGTTAATTTACGGCAAACATTAGTGTCAATAAATATAAAAATAGATCGGCAAACTTCTATAAACAGAGATTTGTTAGAACGAGTTATTAACAAACAGGTTTCTGCTGATTTCAGAAGTGCCGAAAAGCAAATCAATGATTATATTCAAAGGTTTCAAAATGACTTCGATCGCGTTTTGAAGGAACGGAAAACGAAAGAAGCAGAAGCGCCGGAAATTCTGGCTCGTCTTGAGTATCAAAAAGCCAAGCTTATTGAGTACCTCAGTCAATTAAGTTCGATTCGGGAATCTCTCGATAGTTGGAAGCCAGTTAAGTAAAGCTAGAGAAAGTACGATCGCCCTTATTGTCCGAAAGTGCGATCTACCTTATTGTCCCAAATAACCAAAAGGGCGATCGCCTTTCCCATCCCGAATACCAAAGTGCGATCGCCATTCCTTAAGTTAAAATATAACTTGTCAGATTAGATAATATAACTTATCAGATTCAGAAAGGACAAGTTATGCCTGTAAACTGGAGAGAACATATCGTTAGTACCCCCGACGTACTGCGAGGTAAACCAAGAATCAAAGGGACTAGAATTCCCGTTGGTCTGATTTTAGGATATTTAGCATCAAATAACACTGTCGAACAAATCATGGACGAGTTTCCAGATATCGTCAAAGAACAGATAGCTGCTTGTCTTGATTATGCTCGCGATTTGTCAGATTTTGAAACAGTTGCCTAATGAGTTTAAGATTGTTCATCGATCAATGTGTTCCTAAGTCTATTATTCAAATCCTTCGCGATACCGAACATGAAGTTTTTGTATTGGGAGATTACATCCCAATTGAATCTCCCGATACTATTGTCATTACCAAAGCTCAGGAATTAAATGCCATACTTGTTTCTCTCAATGGAGACTTCGCAGATATTGTGACTTATCCGCCAAGTTCATATCAAGGAATCATTTCTATTCAACTTAGAAATCACCCTTAAATTATTTCTCAGTTGATGGCAAGGCTAACAGAATACTTATCATTGCACGATAGTGAGGAGCATTATCGAGGTAAATTATTACTGGTAGAAGTTTACAGAATTCGCATTCGAGAGTAAAAATTGATAGCGCTCGCCCTTATTGTCCGAAAGTGCGATCGCTCTTTCATCAATCAATAAAAACTTCTGAGTTTGAACTACAACTCTAAACGTGATAAGCAGTAATAGCAACTATTCCATCAGCACTGTAAATGGCTTCGATGCGTCTAAAAGTAGAATGAGTCCACCATACTTTCAGGCGATTTCCTTGAGCCGGAGCCGTACCAATTTTACCGTAGCCTGCCGTCAATAGAAGTAACTCAAATTCCGTAGATGGCAAAGTTTTTGCAGTAATTTGAGGGATGCCATCAAGCAGATGCTTATCAAGGGTCATAGCTACCTTGGTAAGTACTGTAAATGCGATAGCCAGGGAGCACTAAAGCAATGCCAATTGGACTATGAATAGTCCCCGGATAGCTTTCTTCGGCCTCGCTACCCCCAATCCTAATTTTGATCGCACCCAGCCAAATATATAGCCCTGGAATTAAAGTATCTAAACTGTAGGCGATCGATCGCATTTGAATATCCGGGGGATTAATCGGTTTTAAATACTGTGGCTTTTCAGGTTGAGAAATGGACATGGCACTGATTCCTGTGCGGTATGGTGGAAAAGCGGTCTTGTTGAGAACATTTTAATATAACCTAAGTTTCACTTGCAAATTGTCAAGATTAATTAATCTTATTTTACTTTAGCTTGCGTAAGTCAGTTTGTCGGCATTTATGAAGACTACTCAAAGCTCGATCGCCCTTATTGTCCGTGCATTGCGTGAAGCGAAGCTATTCCGTAGGCGATCGCTCTATAATTTCAGCATGGCAACAACTGTCAAATTCAACAGAGCGATCGGTATAATTAAAAAACCAACATCAAATACAGTCAATTAATGCCATGATTGCTAATTTGCCGCTCAAACTGCCTCACTTACCCAACAGCTTGCCCAGCGAAGGTTCTGTCCGTATTGAATTAGTCAATGGGCTCTTAATATTCAGCGCTTCCATTCAAACCCAGGCACGAATTAAAACTTTAACATCTCAACAACAAGCATCAAATCTAACTTCCGAAGAACAAACAGAATTGGATGGATATCGAGAATTTATTAGCTATCTAAATTTGGTAAATGAAACTATGAAAAATACTTTTCTCTATCCTTTGCGCAGTACAGTTATTCATTATGATGAACCATTTGAACCTGCGGTTTCGTTAGAAGATTGGGAAGTGTTGCAATGATTGTACTAGATACTCATATATGGATTTGGTGGGTTGACAATAACACGCGACTGACTCAGAAACATCGGGACTGGATACAACAATATCAATCTCAAGGTTTAG
>ENA-OFDP01000720-OFDP01000720.1-metagenomes-genome-assembly--contig:-NODE-720-length-14272-cov-4.378069_pt1 | contig 14272 bp, 14 predicted proteins | sample MGYA00153389_OFDP01 | MGnify analysis MGYA00153389 | reverse complement strand
GCGCCAACCCGCAAAGCGTGCCCACCAGCACATGCGGCGCACGGTCGAGCAATACCAGGACGGCGCAGAACGCCAGCACGAATCCAAGCGCAGACCAGATCGGTCTGCGCGGCGCTAAATCGAACAGTGGGCCATTGCGTCGACGATAACGATGCCACGCCAACAGAAACGCGGCCATCGACAGGACCGTTGCGATGCTGGCCCAGCGCAGGCTCAAATCCAGCGTGACCGCGGCAGCGGTCATGAACGGGATCAACGACCATCGCGGCCAATACAGTGGCAGCGTGTCGTCTTCCGGCAGGCACTGCCAGTCCAGACATGCCTGCCCGCCGATCAGTACCAGCCACCCGGCCAGCATCGCGCCGAACACCGTCGCCCCGGTGTTCATCGCCACGGAAGCCTCCAGTTGGGCTTCCGGTGCCAGAAATTTTACCAGCAGCACAATCAACACAGCCAACGCCGAATACACCACACAGCGGGCGGCGCCGATCTGCAGCCGCGGTGCTGAAATGCGTGAGCGGTCTCCGGCCGCTTCCCAGAATGCGATCTGTTCCGGGTCGATCGGCGCCGGCAGATCGTCGAGGTTGCCGAAGTCGAGCCGATACAGAAATCTGCGCACGGCCGACGGATACATCGGCATCAACCCGGCGAACAGCGCCTGTGCAGTGTTCGCGGGCCGACAGAGTTGTTTCAGGATGCGCTGCGTTTGACGGAGATCGGCGGAAACGCTGCCGCCGTCCATCGCCGCACGCTGCGCGAGCGCACGCAGTTGTTCGGTCTTTACTTCCCACGCCAGATGCAGCCGATGGCGCAGACGCTGGATGACGTAGGCGTCGTAATCTGAGTTCAGTTCGAGCAATCCGAAAAAATCGGCAAGTTCGTCGAAGCGGCGCGCTTCGACCGCCGGACGCTGCTCGTGCAGATGTCCCAACAGCCAGCGTGCGATCTGTGCCTTGTGCTGCAGCGACCACAGGATCGGCTGTGCGTTGAGCCAGTCCAGCAGTTCGCTGGTGGAAGGTTTCTTTTTCAGACCGGGCAGGTTGCGTACGTCGTAAAACGTTTTCATGGCGGCAGCCAACAATTCTTTTTTCAACCCCGGGAAATGCACATCCACAATTTGCCGCATTGTGTCCGCATCGGGGAACTTGATGTAGTGAAAAAAGCAGCGACGCAAAAACGCATCGGGCAGTTCTTTTTCGTTGTTCGAGGTGATGAACACCAGCGGGCGGTGCTTGGCTTTGATGAGTTCACGTGTCTCATAAACATAAAACTCCATGCGGTCGATTTCACGCAGCAAGTCGTTTGGGAATTCAATGTCGGCTTTGTCTATTTCGTCAATCAACAGCGCGACTGGCGTTTCAGACGTGAAGGCTTGCCACAACACGCCTTTGACGATGTAGTTGTGAATGTCCTTGACCTTCTCGCCACCATCAATGGTTGACAACTGCGAGTCCCGCAGACGTGAGACGGCATCGTACTCATATAAGCCCTGCTGGGCTTTGGTGGTGGACTTGATATGCCACTGCAGCAGCGGCATGCCCATGGCCTCGGCCACTTCTTCAGCCAACATGGTTTTGCCTGTGCCGGGTTCGCCTTTGACCAGCAGCGGTTTTTTAAGCGTGGCGGCAGCGTTGACGGCCAGCATCAGGTCTTGCGTGGCGACGTAGTTTTTAGAGCCTTGGAATTTCATGTGTTGAGTCAGTTTTTGAGGCGAAGAAATGATTTAAAAACGGCAATGCTGGGTTTTATGAAGAGCGTGAACCAAGTCAGGAACTGGCACAGATATAATCCGGAGCTGAACAAGACAACCGTTTCCACCCGAATTTTCATCTAATTGTGCGCGCAAAATGAACAAGCTGTTAATCAAGATTTCTGCCATCGCTGTCTCATTTGTGACGGCTGCAGCCTTCGCCCAGGACATCAAAGGCGATGTCAAGGCAGGCGAAAGCAAAAACGCCATGTGTGCAGGTTGCCACGCCATTCAAGGCTACCAGGCCAGCTTTCCTGAAATTCATAAAGTGCCGATGATTTCCGGTCAGGCTGAAAAATACATTGTGTCGTCACTCAACGCCTACAAAAAAGGCGAGCGCAAGCACCCCAGTATGCGGGGTATTGCTGAGACACTGTCTGACCAGGACATCGCTGATCTGGCCGCTTATTACAGCGTCAGTGGTGTGGCAAAAGATGCCAAGCCTTTGACCGAACAGCCTTCCAAAGAGCCAAATGCGCAGGTCAAGGCTCTTTTGGCCAAAGCCAATTGCTCGTCATGCCACGGCGCCAGTTTCAGTAAACCCATTGATCCGTCCTACCCCAAGCTGGGTGGTCAGCATGCTGACTATTTGCTGGTTGCTTTGAAGTCCTACAAAGTTGAAAAGAACGCAAAAGTAGGCCGTAACAACGCCATCATGGCGGGCATGGCCAAGCAGTACACCAACGCTGAATTGAAACTGATGGCCAACTATTTGTCGTCGCTTGAAGGCAACTTGAAGACCGTGCCGCAAAGCCGCTTCCGCTGATCGAGACAACAACTCTAAAAAACCGCTGTTTCAGCGGTTTTTTTATGTCTGAATCAATCTCGCGTTGCCCGACGTTGCACACAGTCAATGTAAGCCGCGCCGTCAGGTGGCCTGCCCGCACGCTGGCTTTCCCACACCATCTGGCCCAGGCAGTCCATTGCTTCATGATGCGCGTCATGCAATGAATCGCGTTTGGCCGTCAGCAGCTCAACCGCTTGCCTGATGCCGCGTGGCTGGTCGATGGAGCACTGCTCGCTGATCGACAGGTGCATTGACAAGTGCAGGAAAGGGTTGGTCTTGCCACCTTCTACGTCGTACATTTTTTGTAGGGCCACCTCAGCATCGGCAAAGTCGGCGTGGTATTCAGGGTGCTCGGCCAGCCACTGGCTTGCTATGGTTTCCAGAGCTTCTAACGGTTGACTGGATTGGCTTTTGGCATGCACGGCACAAAAAAATCGGCGAACATCGGCTTGTGAGGGCGTAAACATGCCGAAAGAATATCACGCTGAAGGGTAACCACTGCTGAGCTTGTGCCAAGCCCCTGGTTATGTCCTACAGACAAAGGGGTAACTTGCTCGTAAAGTATTTGCAGTGTCATCTGTCTCCGGAATCAGCTGGCACTCTTTACAAAACCACAACCGGCGAGGAGAACCCCATGAACGCAGCAAAAATCACAGGCATTATTTTGATCGTTATCGGTCTGGCGGGCTTTTTTACGGGCGGCTTCAGCTTTACCAAAGACACGACAACCGCCAAGATCGGACCGATTGAGCTTAAGGTGCAAGAAAAAGAGTCCGTCAATATTCCGCAGTGGCTCAGCCTGGGCGCGTTAGCACTGGGTGCGGTGGTGCTGGTTGTGGGTTTTCGCAAGCCCTGAAAAGCTTGACTGGCAGCCAGTCTTATCTTGGCGCGGGGTGGGCTATTATTTCCTTTAACGTAGCGTCAGGGTCTTTGTGGTCCTGATCGCTGACGCTTGACATGCAAGCTGTTTTTGGAAGTATCTATGAACCAGGCATTTATCTGCGACGCCATCCGCACCCCTTTTGGCCGCTACGGCGGCGCACTTAGTATTGTGCGCACTGACGACTTGGGTGCAATTCCCCTGAAGGCTTTGATGGCGCGCAACCCGAATGTGGACTGGCTGGCCGTGACAGACGTCATTTACGGCTGCGTGAATCAGGCCGGTGAAGACAACCGCAACGTGGCGCACATGGCGACGCTGCTGGCTGGTTTGCCGATGGAATTGCCAGGCGCGACCATTAACCGCCTGTGCGGTTCGGGTCTGGACGCGATTGGCACCGCAGCACGCGCCATCAAGTCTGGAGAAGCCAGCATGATGATTGCTGGCGGCGTTGAAAGCATGAGCCGTGCGCCGTTTGTGATGGGCAAGGCTGAAAGCGCATTCAGCCGTGCCGCGCAAATGTATGACACCACCATCGGCTGGCGCTTTGTGAACAGACTGATGAAAGAAAAATACGGCGTCGACGCGATGCCTGAAACGGCAGAAAACGTTGCGACCGAGTTCAATATCAGCCGCGAAGACCAGGACAAGATGGCTCTTGGCAGCCAGCTCAAAGCGGTGGCGGCGCAAAAGGCGGGTTATTTTGATGCGGAAATCACACCTGTCACCATCCCGCAAAAGAAGGGCGACGCAATTGTTGTGAGCAAAGACGAGCACCCGCGTGAAACCAGCATGGAAGCCCTGGCAAAACTCAAAGGCGCAGTACGACCCGATGGCAGCGTCACGGCTGGCAATGCATCAGGCGTAAACGATGGTGCATGCGCATTGCTGCTGGCTGATGAAGCGACAGCAGCCAAAAACGGTTTGACCCCGCGCGCCCGCATCGTCGGCATGGCCACTGCAGGTGTTGCGCCGCGCATCATGGGCATTGGCCCCTCGCCCGCCACCCAAAAGGTGTTGGCGCTGACGGGCTTGACGCTGGCGCAAATGGACGTGATCGAACTGAACGAAGCCTTTGCCGCCCAAGGCCTGGCCGTGCTGCGCTTGCTGGGTTTGCAAGACAACGACCCGCGCGTCAATCCCAACGGCGGTGCGATTGCCTTGGGTCACCCACTGGGTGCATCGGGCGCGCGCCTGGCCACCACAGCCGTTAATCAGCTGCATAAAACTGCTGGCCGTTACGCCCTTTGCACCATGTGCATTGGCGTGGGGCAAGGCATTGCGCTGGTGCTTGAGCGGGTTTGATTTACTACATATTTAATAGCTGCTTGCACCCGTATTCATTGGTGAAAAGCCAATTTTTATGCTTTTCCAGACTGAAAAACGGCAAATTTAACGCATTTCATCAACACTATCAACGCAAAGCATGACCACAAAAACCGCCATCACCCAAGCCAGTCTCGACCAGCTCTTCCTCAAAGCCCGTACCGCCAACGGCTTCACCGACCAGCCCGTACCGTTGACCTTGCTGCAACAGGTTTATGACATCGCCAAAATGGGCGCGACGTCGATGAACGCGCAGCCCACGCGCTATGTTTTTTTGAACAGCGCTGCATCGCGCGCCCGCCTGCTGCCCGCGCTGATGGATAGCAATGTTGAAAAAACCAGAACCGCGCCGGTCACTGTGATCGTTGCCACTGACACCCGGTTTTACGAGCACATGCCGCTCATCTGGCATGGTGCGGGTGCCAAAGAAATGTTTGAAGCTGACTTGCCGATGGCACAAGCAACCGCTACGCGAAACGGCACGCTGGGTGCAGCTTATTTCATGATCGCAGCCCGCGCCGTGGGGCTGGATTGTGGGCCCATGAGCGGAGTAGATCTGGCCAAAGTCAATGCCGACTTTTTCCCTGATGGCCGGTTTCAAACCAACTTTCTAATCAACCTGGGTTACGGCGATGACAGCAAGCTGTTTGACCGCAACCCGCGCCTGACGTTTGAACAGGCTTGTACGGTACTGTAAGCACTGCGTTGAATTTCCCCCTCATCACTGACCCGTTTTTCTACGCGGTCGCCATACCAGCGGTGCTTTTGCTGGGTATCAGCAAAAGCGGGTTTGGTGCGGGTTTTGGGTCGCTGGCCGTGCCGCTTATGGCGCTCAGCGTCACAGTACCGCAGGCCGCAGCGATATTAATGCCCGTGTTGCTGCTGATGGACTTGCTGGGCATTGCGGTTTTTCGCAAAGATTTTGACAAACAACTGCTGAAATTCTTGATCCCATTTGCATTGGTAGGAACGCTCATAGGCGCGCTGCTTTTCAAACTGCTGGATGCCAAAGTTGTGGCTGGTTTGGTGGGGGCATTCACCCTATTATTTCTGGCGCAACGGCTGCTTTTCCCGCCCAAGCCTGACAGCCCGCCGCCGCCCCGTTGGCTGGGCGCCATTTTGACCATCACCTCGGGCTTTACCAGCTTTATTGCCCATGCAGGCGGCCCGCCGATCAGCGCATACGTTATTCCGCTGCGCTTGTCGCCGATCAAGTTCACCGCAACGATGGCGTTTTTATTTTTTGTCATCAATTTGTCAAAGTGGATACCCTATGCCTGGCTGGGTCTGCTAGACGTGCGCAACATGTCAACGTCACTGGTGTTGTTACCGCTGGCACCGATTGGCGTGTGGATTGGCGTGCGGTTTGCGCGGCGCGTCAGCCCGGTGCTTTTTTACCGGCTACTGTATGGTGGCATGTTTTTAACGGGCTGCAAGTTGCTCTGGGACGGTCTGGCCTGAAGGCGCGGCGCAGACCGCTGCTATATTGAAGCGTCCCATGACTTTTACATTTCGCCATGACCACCGTTGTTTTTGCTGATCTTGTTGGCAGCACGAGCCTGTATGAAAGGCTGGGTGACGCTGCGGCGTCGCGCTTTGTGACAGAGCTGGTGGGCATGCTGAGCCAGGTGTTTGAGCAGCACCAAGGCCGCGTCGTCAAGCTGTTGGGTGATGGCCTGTTTGTGGTGTTTGCGCGTGAGGGCGATGCACTGGCTGCCTGTATGCAGATTCAAAAGCAGCTGTTTGACAACCCCCTGATACCTGGCGGTGGCGGAAAGGGGCCACCCGTACAAATGCAAATGGGCATTGAATCCGGCGAGGTGGTGGAGATCAATGGCGACTGCTTTGGCGACACCGTTAATTCCGCTGCCCGCCTGGCTGATCTGGCCGGCGGTGGCCAGATATTAACGACACAAAACGTCTGGGCGGCGCTGCTGCCAATCCAGCGCGCAGCCCTGCGCAGCATGGGACCGATGTACTTGCGTGGCCGAGCCGAGGCCAGCCATGTGTACCGCATTGAATGGCAAACCGGGCGCGACGAAGAGGCCACGATGGCTGGGCGCTCGATGTTTGCGGTCAGCCAGACAAGTTTTCTGGAGCTGTCCTGCGCAGGCCTGGTGGTGCGGCTGGACGCCAAAAGCAAACCCATCAGCCTGGGTCGGGCAGCCGAATCGGCGCTGCCTTTGAACGACCAGCGTGTGTCGCGCATGCATGCGACGCTGGTCTGGCGTGGCGGGCAGTTTGTGCTGACGGACGCATCAACTTACGGCACCTGGGTCTATATGGGCAACCAGGTAGAGGCCGTGGTGCTGCGCCGGACCGAATGCTATTTGGTGGGCAGCGGGCAAATTGTGCCGGGCTGCAGCCGCGACGATGAGACCGCGCCCCGGATCGATTTCGCCATTAAAAGCTGAAGCGCAAGCATGACTAAATTGGACTGGCGCATGCGCTACCAATGGTGATAATGTGAGTTACGGCGTTTTTTGACCTTGGTACTGCGCCAATACCGTGTTTATTTTCAACCCCTCATGAGTCTTAAAAAATTAGGCCGTTACGATTTACTCCGCGTGCTCGGCAAGGGCGCGATGGGCTTGGTGTATGAAGGGCGCGACCCCAACCTTGACCGCCGAGTGGCTATCAAAACCATCAAGGTTGAAAACCTGTCAGACGAAGCCGCCGCTGAATACGAAGTACGTTTTCGCACCGAAGCACGCTCAGCCGCCCGCCTGCAGCACCCCAACATCGTCAGCGTGTACGACTCAGACCGCGACATCGACATTGCCTATTTGGTGATGGAATATGTCGAGGGCGATGACCTGAAACACCACTTGGACAAAGGCGAGGTGTACAACCTGCAGCAAACCCTCAGCATCATGTCTGAGCTGCTGTCAGCGCTAAGTTATGCGCACCAGCAAAAAATCGTTCACCGCGACATCAAACCCGCCAACTTGCTGGTGCAAGCCAGCGGCAGCATCAAGCTGGCAGACTTTGGCGTGGCACGAATTCAGGACTCTGGCGATGCGACACGCACGCAAGGCTCGATTGTTGGCACGCTCAAATACATGTCGCCCGAGCAGCTGGAGGGTAAACCGATAGACGCGCGGGCTGACTTGTTTGCCGCCGGTGTGGTGCTGTACCAGCTGCTGACCAGCCAGCGCCCGTTTGATGGCGACACCGACTTCGCGGTGATTCAAAAAATCGTCAATCACACTCCCGCAGCCGCTACGTTTTACAACCCCAAACTGCCACCCGCCATTGATGCGGTGGTGGCCAAAGCGCTGGCCAAGTCGCGCGATATGCGTTACGCCACTGCGCAAGATTTTTCAAGCGCCTTGCAAGCCGCCTGCAAGGAGGCAGCGGACATCACGATTACCCCCGCAGCCGTCTTGCCCGCCAAGGGCAGCAACATCACCTGGACGGCCACCATGATGCCCGGCGAGTCGCTAATGGCTACAGAGTCGGGTGTAAGCACAGGCAGCAGCACCAGCTCTTCATTGGTCACGCAAGAAGTTGAGCTGGTGTATTGGAAAGACATCAAAGAGTCGAACGACGTTGAAGATATTCATGGGTTTTTAGTCAAGTTTCCGTCGGGCATTTACGCCGATCTGGCGCGCAGGCGGCTTAAAAGTCTGGGTGTTGCAACGCCAATAGAGCCCACACTGGTGACGACGCGCACTGTGGCGTCTGTTGAAACAGATACCGATAAAACTTTGCTGCTGCCCAAGCGGGACAGTACCGAGGTTGAAACGTCTGCCAATCCGGCGAAACCGGCTGTTGGCTCCGTTCAAGCCACCTCGCAGCCCGACACAGCACAGGTAGCGCCCGCAGCATCCCCTAAAAAAACCGTGTGGCTGGTGGCTGGTGTCGCCGCGCTCGCCTTCCTTGGCGTGGCTTTCAAGCTGCTTTCCGGACCAGGCGCTGCGCCTCAAACAGCAGCAGCCATCCCGCCCGCCAGCAGCGCACTACCGCAATTGTCTGCATCATCGCCTGCCGTGGCTGCGCAACAGCCGGCTTCTGCTGCGGTCATGCCTGCCTTGGCTGCCGCTTCGGCTGCACGCCCGGCGGCATCGGCGCCAGGGTTTGCTGCACGCGCAGCATTGGCTGCATCCAGAGCGGCTGCGTCAATGGCCGCCAAAAAAAGCGCACCTGACAAAGACCAGCCCGGTAAAGACGTAGGTGTTACGCAGCCACCACCCAGCCCGCAAGCTGCCAGAGCGACGCCCCCCGCAGCTATAACTGCACCCACCACGGGCGGTGGCCCACGGGCCGCCTGTGAAGACCGCATGCTGCTGGGCTTTCAAACTTGCATGTCCGAGCAATGCGCCAGGCCCGTTTTTACCCAGCACCCGATCTGCATCGAACGCCGGGGCATGGAAGAGCGCCGCCGTGAAGAGCAGCGCAACCGCCAATAAAAATTTTTGCTATATATTTAGTAGCTGCTTGCGCCCGTATTTATTGGCTTAAAGGCCTATTCGATAGGTAAAAAAGCCCCTTTTTCGCCGTTTTTGTGCTATTTGGGGCTCACGATGGCTTGTGCGAAAGAACACGAACGCAAGGCAACATCTGGAATGACTAGACAAGTAAAAGTATTTGACATTGAAGACAGGCTGACAGCGCGGGGCTTTCGCATGGCTAGAGACAAGATGATTCACGTCGTGCGTGAAGGTGCAATGACGCTGCCAAGTTCAATTATCTTGATTCTGATCGATCTGCTTGAATCGTATGAGTTAGCCCTTAGCCAAGTACCACCAGACTGGTTAATGCCTTATGCTGAGCTTGCAAAAGCGGGCGTTATCTGACTGCTTGCACTGGCCTTGCAGGACATTTTGAGCAGCTGAATACGCTATTAAATTAGTAGCTGCTTACGCACGTATCTATTGGTCTTCAAGCCGATTTGATGGGTAAAAACGGCTTTTTTTAGCTGTTTTTGATAGTTTTCAAACCAAAGCCGGTTTTTCAGCCGTTTCGCTGCCGCCAGCAGCATCCACAGCATCGTCATGCCAACCAATTCAGTGATGACCGCGCAGCCAGGTCGCCAAAGTCAACACGCATACACTGTCAAGGTGGTGCGCGGGTAGCGAAATCTGCGTTGGCTTAATGCTGATTTGGAGACGCTGAAATGACTGAAATTGTTTTTGTGGTTGAACTGGCCCCCGAGGGCGGCTACACCGCGCGTGCTTTGGGTGAATCCATATTTACCGAGGCTGACACCGAAGCCGAACTGCGCACCGCGGTGCAAGACGCGGTGCATTGCCACTTTGACGAAGGCCAATCACCAAAAGTTATTCGCTTGCACTTTGTGCGCGACGAGCTGCTGGCTGCTTAAGGTCTGCGCATGCGACTACCGCGAGACTTGACGGGTGCGCAAATGGTGCGTGCTCTGACCAAATTAGGCTACTCGCCAACGCGCCAACGCGCCAAACCGGAAGCCATGTACGTTTGACGTGCGAATCACCAGTACAACATCACGTTACTGTGCCGATGCATGACCCTCTAAGAATTGGAACGCTCGCGGCAGTTTTAACAGCTGTTGCAGATGCGCACGGGCTGACACGAGACGAATTGCTACAGCTGCTGTTTAGTTGAGGGCAAACCTCATTCCGCCAAACTGGCACTATCGCCTGAGCGGTTAAACGAATTGAGAGCCAAACATGGAACAGAACTTGAAAACTGGTGGGTTGGACGATTCGCTCACACCTTCGACGCGCTTACTGAATCAGAAGCTCGGTACCTCGCCCGAACTGAGGCAGCTGACACCATCCGAAATCGAATTATTGATTCGCAGTAAGCAAGAGCTGGCTGCTCAGGCGTTTGCAACGCTTACGCGTGCATCGGTTCACAAAGTAACAGCTGCGCACTGATTTTCAAAAGTTTTGAATTAGACGCTATTAAATCAATAGCTGCTTGCGCTCGTATTCATTGGTCTGCAGACTAATTTAACAGGTAAAACCACCCACTTCTAGCGATTTTTGGCAGTTTTCAGGTCAAATCCTGTTTTTCAGCTGCTTTACCGCCTCCAGCAGCATTCACCACCTCGTCATGCCAGCCCGCAGGCCGCTTTTGCGCCATTTGCTCACGCTCCTGAGCCATTTGCTCTTCCAGCTGGGCGCGGCCCTGTTTGGCGACGGCAATTACTTTGGCGCGGTCTTTGTGGTGCGGGTAGAGCTGCTCGAACAGCGCCAGGTTGTGCTGCCTGAAGCGCATGGCGCTTTGCCTGGCCTCGTGGGGTGGGTGGCCCAGCAGCTCCAGCACGCTGCGTGCGCTCCTCAGGCTGGACTCGAAAACTTCGCGCTCGACGCGCATCACGCCTCGGTCGCGTAGCTGGTTCCAGTGGGTCACGTCTCGGGCTCTGGCCACAATTTGCAGTTGTGGGAAATGCTCTTTGACCATGTCGACGATCTTGATGGACTGCTCCAGGCTATCCACCGCCACCACCAGAATTTTGGCGCTGGCCGCGCCTGCGGTGCGCAGCAAATCCAACCGCGTGGCATCGCCGTAAAACACGCGGTAGCCAAAGGACCGGGCGGACTCGATCATGTCTGCATCGTGGTCTAGCACGGTGGGCGCAATGCCTTGGGCCAGCAACATGCGGCCAACGATTTGCCCGTAGCGGCCAAAGCCGGCAATGATGATGGGCGCGGTTTGGGGCTCAGAGATTTCCTCGACCGATGTGGTGTTGCAGTTGGCGTACCTGGGCAGCAGCAGCTTGTCCACGGCAATCAACAGCAGCGGGGTGATCAGCATTGACAGGGCCACCGCACCGATCAGCAGCGACGAAGTTTCCATTGAAAAAACCTTGGCCCCAGCAGCGGCCTGAAACACCACAAAGGCAAATTCGCCGCCCTGCGCCAACAGCACGGTAAACACCGGGCGTTCTTGAAAAGGCAGCTTCATGGCTCTGGCCAAGGTGTAAATCACCACCAGCTTCATCCCCAAAAAGCCAAACAAAATGGCGGCCATCAGGCCGGGGGACTGCAGCAGCACGCCAAAGTCAATGCTCATGCCCACGGCAATGAAGAACAGGCCCAGCAGCAGGCCTTTGAAGGGTTCGATGTCGGTTTCCAGCTCGCGGCGGTATTCGCTTTCAGCCAGCAGCACACCGGCTAAAAATGCGCCCAACGCCATCGACAGGCCGACAAACTGCATCAGCGCGGCAATGCCGACCACCAGCAGCAGCGATGCAGCGGTAAAAATTTCAGGCGTGTCGCTGTTGGCTATCCAGCGCAGCACGGGGCGCAGCAGCAGACGGCCACCCAAAATAATGCCGCCAATGACGGCTATGATTTTAAGAGCTTCTAACGCCCGATTTGATTGGGCTACAGCCTCACCATCTAATGCAATGGCACCCAATAGGGGTAATAATGCCAAAATCGGGATGGCGGCGACGTCTTGAAACAGAAGAATCGAAAACCCGGCCTGCCCGCTGGACGTGGGCATCAGGTTGCGTTCGCCAATCGCTTGCAGGGCGATGGCCGTGCTTGACAGCGCCAGGCCCAGGCCTGCGACCAGTGCAATCTTCCAGCCCACGCCAAAAGCCATCGCTGCGCCTGTCAGCAGTGCCGTGCAGCCCAGCACCTGCGCGCTGCCCCAGCCAAAAATGGGGCGGCGTAAATTCCACAGGCGTTTGGGTTCCAGCTCAAGTCCGACCAAAAACAGCATCAGTACCACGCCAAATTCAGCGAAGTGAAGGATGTCTTGCACGTTGGTGACCAGCTTCAAGCCCCAGGGGCCAATCGCGATGCCTGCAGCCAGGTAGCCAATGATGGAGCCGAGGCCGAGCTTTTTGGCGACAGGAACGGCGATGACGGCGGCTGCTAAATAAATGAAGCTGTTGATCAGCCAGGCAGGTGCATGTTCCATCAGTCTTCCCCTTTTTCCACAGGCCTGTCTTTCATAGGCACGACGCAGGCTGCGCACTGCTCCAGTTCGTCCATTTCTGGCCAGTTGGGGTAGCTTTGCAGCCGCAGGTTGAAGGTGGTGATGTGCTGGGTCACGACGTCTTGCGCGACCGCATGCGCGCCGTGCAAGATTAACGGCGGTAAAAAGCGCATGCCGCACAGCGCGGCCGTTTGCTCGTAGGGCGGCAAAAACGCGTCGAAAAAATAGCGGTTGTAGCCCTGCGGGTGGTAAGACGCATCCGGCCCGCCCGTGGTGGCTACCAGCCACAGGTCTTTGCCTTGCAATTTATTGCCGCCCTCACCATACGCCCAGCCGTAGGTCAGTACCTCATCAACCCACAGCTTTTGCAGTGCGGGCATGCTGTACCACTGGATGGGATGAAGCAGCACCACCAACTTGGCTTGCGCCAACGCAGTTTGCTCCGCCGCCACGTCAATCGCGTAGTCGGGGTAGCTTGAATACAAGTCTTGAACCTGCACGCGCGGCAAGCCCTGCGCGGCTTGCATCAGGGGGCGATTGACCCGCGACTCGCGCCAGGCGGGGTGGGCTGCTATCACATAGATGTCTGTTTCAATAGCGTTCATGCCGTTACCATATCGCAAAACACGTGTTTATTTCACATGAGGAGTTCAACATGCCAGTCATCGTGATTGCCAATCCCAAAGGCGGCGTCGGCAAGACGACGCTTGCCACCAATGTGGCGGGCTACTTTGCCAGCAAAGGCCATGCGGTCATGCTGGGCGATGCTGACAGGCAGCAGTCGTCCAAGCTGTGGCTGGGGCTGCGCCCGCCCGCCGCCCGGCCGATAACGACCTGGGATGTGAACGCGGATTTGATCGTCAAACCGCCCAAAGGCACAACCCATGTGGTGCTGGACACGCCTGGCGGCTTGCACGGCTGGCGCTTTAACGATGTCATCAAACTGGCCGACAAAATCATTGTGCCGCTGCAGCCCAGCGTGTTTGATATTTTTGCCACCCGGGCGTTTTTAGACCAACTGGCTGTGCACCGCCATGCGGGCAAGGTGCAGGTGGGCATTGTGGGCATGCGGGTGGATTCCCGCACCATTGCGGCTGACAAGCTGCGCGGTTTTGTCGACAGCTTGGGCTTGCCTGTGCTGGGCATGGTGCGCGACACGCAAAATTACATTCACCTGGCTGCACGCGGGCTAACCCTGTTTGACGTGGCACCGGGACGGGTTGAAAAAGACCTGGAGCAGTGGAAAAATATTTGCGAGTGGCTGGACAAGTAAACGCATGAAAACTTTTCAAACCATTGCCGACTTAAGCGCTTGCGTGGGTCAAGAAGTTGCCGTGAGCGACTGGCTGCTAATCACCCAGCAACAGGTCAATTTGTTTGCCGATGCCACGGGTGACCACCAGTGGATCCACACCGACCCCGTACGCGCGGAGTCGGGGCCTTTCGGCGCGCCCATCGCCCACGGCTTTCTGACGCTTTCATTAGCTCCCAAACTCATGGCCGAACTCTACCGGGTCGAATCGGTCAGGATGGGCGTTAACTACGGAGCCAACAAAATTCGATTCACCAACGCCGTACCCGTCGGCAGCCGGTTGCGCATGAAAGCCTGGCTGCACCATGCTGAGACGCAAAACAACAATGAAGAGAGCAA
>ENA-OFDP01000719-OFDP01000719.1-metagenomes-genome-assembly--contig:-NODE-719-length-14289-cov-2.688071_pt1 | contig 14289 bp, 9 predicted proteins | sample MGYA00153389_OFDP01 | MGnify analysis MGYA00153389 | reverse complement strand
GCGACCAACGTGCGCTGAATCTCGAGTCCCGTGTAGTCGCCAGCGAACGCCGTGCGACGGTACTTATGGGCGCCGAAATACCGCTGGCTGATGCGCCCATCGCTCTCGCGCGCGAACGGCATTCCCCATCGCTCTAGGTCCTGGATGCCACGGCCAGCGTTCTTCGTCACGATCTCCGCCGTGTGCGGGTTAGCGAGAAAGTAACTCTCCTGAATCGTGTCGGCGGCGTGCTGCTGCCAGCTGTCTTCTGAGTCCATCGTGGCCAGGGCCGCGTTGATCCCGCCAGCCGCCAGCGACGTGTGTGCGTCGCTCTTCGGGCGCTTGCCGACGGCGAGTACGTCAACTCCGCGCTCCGACAGCTCGATCGCTGCCCGCAGGCCGGAACCTCCGGTGCCGATGACAAGCACAGAGGTCGAGATGCGGCGAGAAGCGACGGCGGTATTTGGCATGAACAAGCCTTTCCAAGGAAGTGATTCGGAGCCGATCGAACTGCGCTCCCGCCGCCACACTAGCCCGGGCTTGCTTGGCATTTGCCCTACGTGACAAGCACATTGCAGACGCCGCGACGCGGTGCGCGGAATCAGCGTCGTAGGGTGCGAAGCAGCTTGGCGACGGAGGTCATAGCCCCGCCGAGTACCGCCGGAATTCCACCACCCGGATGCACCGACGCACCGACGCGCCAGAGCCACCGGTGTCGGAGGTCCCGGTATGCCGGGGCATGGAATGGACCGCTCTGCCAGAGTGGGCGGGTCGCGCCGTAGAGCGCGCCGCCCGTTGCGCCCCAGCTCGCGAAATACTCGGGATCCAGAATCTTGTGGGCACCGAGCAACTCGGTGATAGGTCGATCGAGTCCCATCACTTCGCTGATGCGCGAGACCTCCCGTTTCACAAAGGCACCGTCGAGGTCGTAGCGGTGGCCGTCGGCGGTAGTAGTTCACGAAGGCCATCGTCTGCTCTGGCGCGAGCCCGGCGGCGAGACTGCGATGCAGGGCGGCTGGATCATCCGGCATGACGACGGAGTGCGTCGCCGTCGCGTCTGGCAGCAACGTGTTGAGCACACCGTAGATTGCCACGCCGGAACAGGTCAGGCCCTGCTGGCGAGCAGGTCCGCGGCCCATAAGCCCGGCGAGCGCACCGGGATCGATTCCGCTCACCACGACGTCGGCCTTGTAATCGGCCGCCGCCGTGCGCACGCGCGAACGCTCCACCGACAACACCGTCTCGCCGGTATGTACCCTCGCGCCAGCCTGAAGCGCAAGCCGGTGCAACGCGAGCGGCACTTCATAGACGCCACCTTCTGGCACCCAGACGCCATCCCTTGCCATCACGGCAGGCATGCTCGCGTACAGTGCCAAGCTTTTTCTCGGGGGCACCCCGGCATTGAGGGTGTGAATGGCGACCACCTCGCGTAATCCCTCAGGCATCCACGTCAGGCCGTCGAGAAAGCGCTGGGTTGTGAGTCGGGCGCCGTAGAGGCGGGCGATAACGCCCACCGCGGGAAGCGCTTTCGGGTTGATCGGATTGGTTGTGAGCAGCGAGGTGATCTGTGGTCCGAGACCGCCGTGCTCACAATCGAAGCGCTCCCACGCCTCGCGCCACGGGTGTCCCTCCGTCACTGGCAGTGTGACCGTCTGCCCGCGGTAAAAATAGCGCCCAACCTCTGGCAGTCGCCGCAGTTCGAGCCGACCGGTCGACGAATCGCCTGTGGCCGCGCCCGCGCCAAGCTTGTCGTAGCGTTGCATGAATTCGTCCCACACCGCTGGGAACGTGACCAAGGAAGGACCGGTATCGATTCGCTGCCCGCCGACCTCGATCCGCCGGCTTTTGCCACCAACCCAGTCATTGCCCTCGATCACCGTGACGTCGTGTCCAGCCTTCGCCAGCAGCGCGGCAGCGGCGAGCCCTCCGATTCCGGCTCCGATGACGACGATCCGCCGTGGTGTCACAGCTGTCATGTCGGTCATGGATAGAACCCGAGTAGCAGCGCAGCCACAATCTGCGCGCCAGCCACCGAACCGGCCGCATACGGGAACGCGATCGAGAACTTGTACAGACCCCGCGCGCCAGCGGTGGTCGGATCGCGGCGAAGGCGCAGCAACAGCCATCCCGCGATCAGTGCGTTCACCACAGCGACGGGAATACTCACGAACGCAAAAAGCACCGTAGACACCAACCACCACACGGCGCTCCACAACGCAGACCGGTTCGGCCCCAAACGTACCGCGGTGGTGACGATGCCAGAAGCGCGGTCCTCGTCGATGTCCTGTACGGCGTCGAAGGTGTGCTTGGCAACGCTCCAGGCCATCAGCCCGATCGCCGCGGCCCAGACGGGTTGCTCCCCGAAGGCGAGCGGCACGAACACGAGCGGCATCGCGTAGGCCGCGTTGCTCAAGGCGTCTAGGAAAAACCGTGCCTTGAAGCGCAGCGGCGGCGTCGAATACTGCACGAAGATGACAATGTAGGCGAAGATCCAGACGAGAGCGTCCAGCGGCATCGTGAACAAGAAGTAGGCAACGAACGGCGCGTTCGTCAGCACAACCGCCGCGAAAATGGGCTCGGACTCGGATGACGCGATTCGGGCACCCTCAACGCCGCCCTTTCGCGAATTCAAGGCGTCGGTCTCTTGGTCGAAGATGTCGTTGACGCCGTAGATCAGAAGATTGAACGGCAGCGTGGCCCACAATAGGAAGGGAAGGGCATCCCACCGCCACAGTTCGCCCGTAAGCCACATCGCGAGCGCTGTTGTTCCAACCGTATTCACCCACAACACCGGCCGCGAGATGAGAACGAGGCGCAGCAACATCCGGCAAGAATAGTCGTCGCGGATGATTGCCTTCATCCGAGCCAGCCGAGAGGATGAATCGTGCCCCCCGCCGCCGATATAGATAAGCGAGCCGTCAGCGAGACAGCGAGCATCCCACCAGCAGGCGGCAACCGCACTTTCGCCCAAATTCTTGTCAATACGGCTGTCGCGAACGTCACAACAAGCTTTCTGTGGTTCGCGCTGACCTTCTGGGTTTACCTCGAAACGCGCTCCGTGCTCGCCACCGGAATCATCGGTGGAGCCTACATGCTGTTCGTCGCTATCTTCTCGATGCTGTTCGGCACGATCGTCGACAGGCACCGCAAGCAGCGCGTCATGGTATTCGCTGGAGCATTCACATTGATCGCGTTCGCCGCCGGGTGGGGGCTCTATTCGTTGTTTCCAGAATCGACATTGCTCGACCTCGGGAAGCCGTGGTTCTGGGCGTTCTCGAGCATCATCCTGATCGGCGCAGTCGTTGAGAACATGCGCAACATCGCGCTGTCCACGACCGTCACCCTCCTCGTTCCCCAGGAGCGGCATGCCAACGCGAACGGCTTAGTCGGCACGGTGCAGGGTTTGGCATTTCTCGTCACGAGCGTGTTCAGCGGGCTTGCCATCGGTTTTCTTGGGATGGGCTGGACCCTGGTGATTGCGATCGTGCTCTCGGCCGTGGCGCTGGTGCATCTCCTGTTCCTGCGCATCCCTGAGGAGCAACCACAGCGTTCACCCGGGCGCGAGAAGCTCATCGACCTGACCGGCAGCATCACCGCGGTCAGAGCTGCGACGGGGCTTTTCGCGCTCATTTTTTTCTCTACCTTCAACAACTTGATCGGCGGCGTCTACCTCGCGCTGATGGATCCATACGGCCTAGAGCTGTTTCCGGTCCAGATTTGGGGCATCGTGCTCGGAGTCACGGCCACGGGGTTCATCATCGGCGGCCTGCTGGTCGCGAAGCTTGGCCTCGGCCGTAACCCGATTCGCACCATGCTGCTTCTCGTGATGGTGATGGGGCTCCTCGGCGCGTTTTTCACGATCCGCGAATGGTGGTGGCTCTACGTGGTCGGCATCTGGCTCTACATGCTGATCATCCCGGCGATCGAAGCAGCCGAGCAGACGGTCATCCAGAAGGTCGTGCCGTTCACGATGCAGGGCAGAGTCTTCGGCTTCGCGGCCGCATTCGAGTCAGCAGCGGCGCCCATCACGGCATTCATGATTGCCCCGATCGCCGAGTTCCTCATCATCCCGTACATGGAGTCTTCCGCCGGTCAGGATACCTTCGGCTGGCTTCTCGGAGACGGCCAAGCCCGCGGCATTGCCCTCGTGTTCTTTGTTGCGGGGCTTCTGATGGTCATTGCGGCGATCGCCGCTTTCTTTACTCGGTCCTACCGACTCATCTCGGCGCAGTACCTCGACGGGTCGGAGTCAGCCCCGGACGACGAACCAGACGACGAACCAGACGACGCTTCGGATGCAACATTGGAACGTTCCGAAGAAGCCGCGCTCTCCACGCGTCCTTAAAATAAACTCAGGCATCGAAGATGGGAGCATCAGGATAAGCGAGACAAAGAAGACCGACACTGGCTTCACTGCGGCCGAGAAAGCTGCGATGAAGGAACGAACCAAGGAACTCAAGGCGCAGCAAACTCGAGAACAGTCGACCCAGGCGCAGCTCGAGAAGATCGCCGAGTTTCCGCAGCCGGACCGAGGTCTTGCGGAGCGCATCCACGCCATCGTTACGGCGACGGCCCCGTCGCTTGCGCCAAAGCTCTGGTACGGGATGTCCGGCTACGCGAAAGACGGCAAGATCTTGTGCTTCTTCCAGCCGGCATCCAAGTTCGATGCGCGCTACGCGACCTTCGGCTTCAACGACGTCGCCGTGCTCGACGACGGCGCCGCGTGGCCCACTTCGTTCGCGATCGTGGAACTGACCGCTGCGGTCGAGAAGCACATTGCCGCCCTCGTCGCGAGGGCCGTCGGCTGACCGCGCGATACCCCCAGCCGCGCACCACGACTCACCGCACCCGTTAGGCTTAGCAGCGCAAGGGGAGTATTCCTTCGAAGCTGGCTCGTCAGTACGAACACTCAAGCGTGTTCCGGGCGGCTTGCCCCGTTCCGTCGGGGTGGAAGAGACCTTGGTCTGATCAGCAACCGACCAGGGAGTACCACCATTAACGTCACACCGCTTATCTGGCTTATCACGATCGCTGTCACGATTGCGTTTTTCATTTACGAATTTTTCGCGCACGTGCGCACGCCGCATGCGCCGACGATTGGCGAGTCCGCTCGCTGGTCGGCGTTCTATATCGGCCTTGCATTACTCTTCGGTGTCGGAATCGGCATGGTCTCCGGCTGGCAGTTCGGCGGCGAGTACTTCGCTGGCTATCTGACCGAGAAGGCGCTGTCGGTCGACAACCTCTTCGTGTTCCTGCTGGTCATGACCGGGTTCGCGGTGCCGAAGATCTACCAGCAGAAGGTGCTGATGATCGGAATCGCCATTGCCCTCATCATGCGCGGCGGGTTCATTGCCGTTGGCGCAGCGCTCATCGAGAACTTCTCTTGGATCTTCTATATTTTCGGTGCCCTATTACTCGTGCTGGCTTATCGTCAGGCGTTCGGTTCTCACGACAACGATCCGACTCAGGGGCGGATCGTCAAGTTCGCGCGCCGTATCTTGCCGTTCACGGATGACTATCACGGCGATCGCCTCTCGGTGAAGATCGACGGCAAGAGGTTCTTCACCCCGATGCTGCTCACGATTGTCGCCATTGGATTCGTGGACCTGATCTTTGCGGTCGACTCGATACCCGCGATCTACGGGCTGACGGACGAGGCCTACATCGTGTTTACCGCAAACGCCTTTGCGCTCATGGGTCTTCGTCAGTTGTACTTCCTGATCGGTGGGCTCCTCGAGCGTCTGGTCTACCTCGCCCAAGGCTTGGCCGTCATCTTGGCCTTTATTGGCATCAAGCTCGTGTCGCATGCACTCAAGGTCAACGAGTTGCCCTTCATCAACGGAGGTGAAGCGGTCAAGTGGATCCCTGACATCCCGATCTGGTTCTCGCTCTCGTTCATCGCTCTCACGATCACGATTGCGACAGTGCTGAGTCTTCTCAAGACGCGCAAGACCGGCAAGACGCAAGCCGCCAGCACGAAGGAAGACACGACGGCCGAGGTTCACTGAGCGAAGCCGGACTGGCAAAGCTGGCGAGGTGGCAGCTACTCGATGTAGATCTTGCGAATTAGCGAGGTGATCTCCCACTCGATCGTGACGTCGGGGGTGACCCGCACAAGAACGCCGGGCTTCAGTTCGACGACGGCGCCGGTCTCGACGAAGGTGAGCGTGCCCGCGCCGCTCAAGACCACGAACGCCTCGTCGAGGCCCTTGCTCGAGAACGAGCCTTCGGTGACTTGCCAGACCCCGAGGGTCGTTTCACCAACCGTTGCGACATCAACATAGTGCGACTGCGGGTCGCCCTCGAAGACGTTGCTGAGCTCGTACGGCTCGGTGGCCGGAATGCTCGTCAGGTCAACCGACCCGAAGCCACTCGCGATAACAGGGGTGCTCGACATCGGTGTCTCCCATCGATTGGAGGCGCGGTGGGTGGAGGCTGCGCGCCCACCTGTCAGCTTAGAGTCTGGCCCCGCCCGGGCAGTGCCGCGCACGTCAGCGTGGGGGAACGGCGAGTCGAAGCATCCGTTCCGCTGCGCGTTCGCGCGCGAAGATCGCAAGCTGCTGCTCTGCGCGATTCGCCCGTCGTTCACGCGACTCAAGCGCGCGCGAGCGCCTGCTCCAAGTGATGAGGGCGAGGCCGAGGTGCAGTGCAAGCCGGTCGAAAACCCGAAGGCGAACCCGCATCCGTACCGCGGGTGGCGGTGCGTGCGTCGGGGACGGTGCGCCTTCGCGGCGACCTGGTCTGGTCGTCAACACGGTGTTCATGGTGGTGGTTCCTCACAATGAGCGGTGAGCGCGATCTGCGCGATCTGCGCGATGAGCGCGACTCAGCCTGACGGTGTGCCGTTTGTGGCGGCACAAGGGGTGGCGGCGCGGATGACTGGACCGGCGAGGTCAACTTCCCGGCACGAGAAAGAGATCGAAGCCGGGTGGGCTTCATAGCCATCGCCACCGTGATAGTCGGTAGCGAGAGTCGCGTCGACTAGGCGGGGAGGACGCCGACGAAGCCGACGGTGGTGGGAATAATCATTCCTGTGAATGCTGTAATCATCACGCTCGGCTCCTTCCGTGAATTGGCGCACCCCGACCGTAGCGGATCGCGGGCGCGGCTGGCAAGGCGTGGCGTGCACACCCGCGGCATCCGTTGTGAAGCTGTTATTTTGTCGGGAGCGAAGCGCGCTACCGCAGTGGCACCCCGACGTCGACGCCACCCCCAAAGGTGACGCGCTCGCCCAGGTGTCTGCCCGAGGAGTGCTGACGGCGCCCACCCGAAGATCGACCCGAGTTCGGCAAGGTCGAGCGGGCAACTCATCTTCATGAGCGCCAGATTGGTGCACTGCGAGATACTGCCGGCAGCCTCGGGTCACACCTCACCCAGCCGCACGAAGTCGGCGTTCGGATCAAAGATCACGATCGCTAGCCCGGTGTTCACGAGAATCTGCTCCAGCACGACCCCGAAGGGGTACGTCTTTGTCGAAGCGCTCTGGCCGCACCAGACGGTGTGTCGTGGGGTCCGCTTCCCTGCTGCCGCGGCAAGAGTGCTTGCGACTGGCATCACGATCTGGATCACGGGCGGTCTCTACTGGCGCGATCCGGTGCTCGGGCTGATCATCGCCGCCCTGGATCGGGTTCGCCGGAGTTGGGCTCGCTGCCCAGGCGGTACGTGGCTAGGGGCCAACCCGCCTGCGCTCGAACGCCTGTTCCAACAGCACCCGTTCGACCTTGCCCATGCGGTTGCGCGGAATCTCGGCCACCGGCCAAAACGTCGTTGGGAAGCCGATGCGCAGCCGGCGCCGCAAGTCTTGGTCGAGTGCACGGAGGTCGCAGTCAGGCTCCGCCACCACAGCCAGACCGAGTTCGGCGATGCCGGTCTCGCGTTCGAGGCCGAACGCGGCCGCGTCGATCACACCCGGAAACTCGGCGGCGAGGTCGTCGACGATGGTGGGGTTGACTTTCATGCCCGCGATGTTGAGCACTTCGGTCGCGCGGCCCGAGAGCACGAGGCTCCCGTTGGCGGCGAGCATCCCGACGTCTCCCGGCTCGAACCAGCCTTGCGCAAACGGTGTCACGACAGAACCCTCAAGGTATCCGGACACCATGCCCGGCCCGCGATAGCGCACTTTGCCCTCGGCTCCGGACGACAGCGGCTTGCCGGAATCGTCGACGACCTGCAGTTCGAGGCCGGGCAGCGCCAGCCCCACATCGGCGAGGTCATCGTCGGGGCGAAGCGTCCGCGCGGTGACGCCGCCACCCTCTGTCGACCCGTAGACACCACGCACGGCAACTCCGAGTCGATCGGCGATGAGCCGCATCAGACGGACACTGGGGGCGGCGCCAGCCATGCGCACCTCCTCAAGTTGCGGCAGCGTGATGTTGTTGACGCGCATCACCTCAAGGGCCGTCGCGATCTGTACGGGCGACCCGCACAAGACCTGAACCCGCTCGCTGGCGGCGAACCGAAGCGCCTCGACGTCGATCTGGTCGACCGCCCGAAACGTGCCTCCGTGCCGTAGGGCCGCGACTGCGCTATGAAAACCACCGGTCGTTGACAGCCCCATGAAGTTCAGCTCGGAGCGGTCATCGGTCCAATACCGGTGGAGTCCATCCACCCGAACCTTGAGTGCCCCGATGGAGTAGGCGGCCGCGCGTGGCAGGCCGGTGGTTCCACTGGTGAGCATGAGCCTGAAAATCGAGTCGGATCGCGGGTACTCCACGGCCGGTGGCGCCCCGGATGCCCGGCTCAGCGCCCCCGCGATCCACAGGTCATCAACGGCCAGCGTCACCGGTGCTGGCGTTGCGGTGTAGCCGACGCCAGCGATCACGACATCGGGCATGAGCGGTCCTGCGTTGTGCACGCCGCGAATCGAAACGGACCGGGCTGCAAGCCGCATCAGGGCGAGGTCGAGAATCCACTCGAGCGCGCCGGGCAGGTCGAGAGCGACGAGGTTGCGCGGCATCACCCCCTGCTCGCGCAACCGGATCGCAGCGGCATCCACTGCTAGGAGCAGTTCTGAGTAGGCGTACTGTCGCACCGGGGATGCCAGTGCGATGTCATTTGGGCGCTCAGCCGCGTGAGCTTCGAGATCGGCGAGCGGCGGGATCATTAAAACCTTTCCTAAAGCGGCAACCTTACACACTAGGCTGTGGGCCATGTCTGAATCAGGATCGTCTTTTACGCGCTCACGCGCGGTGCGCGTCGCGTCGGGAATTGCCTCTTTCGGAATGGTTGCTGGCGTCGCGTTGGTTGCGGCTTCGCCGGCATCCGCGGCTCCCGTCTGTGACGCGACATTCGACGCGTCGATTGATGACGAATCCGACATTCAGGGCGCGCTCGGCACCAGCACGGGCACCGTCTGCCTCATCGGCACCTTCGACATCACCACCGGGCTCACGTTCAACTACGACCTGACGTTGTACGGCTTGAGCGACGCGGCGTTGGCTGGCAACGGCCTAGTGCCGCTGCTAAGCGACGCCACCCTCAGCAACACGCTCGCCGTCGAGAACATGGCCTTCACGGGTGGCTTTAGCACGTCCACCAGCGGTGCGATTTCCGGTCGCACGGTGATCGTGATCAACTCGACCTTCACCGGCAACCAGGGCTTCTTTGGCGGAGCGATCGGCGCCCAGAGCGTCGAGGTGGTCGGTTCGACATTTGAAGACAATGTCGGCTTCGTGGGTGGGGCGATTGCGGGCTATGACTTCAGCTCGCCGGGGAGCCGTCAGCCTTCGGCCACGGTCACCGTAACCGCGTCGACCTTCACCGATAACACCGGCCAGGGTGGTGGCGCGATCTACTCGTACGGTGTGGCGAATGCGTACTCGTCGACCTTCGAGACAAACGTTTCCGAGGAGTTTGGCGGCGCGGTGGTCGCTGAGTACGGCGTTTACGTCGAGAACTCGACGTTCGTCAGTAATGCCTCCGAGGAAGCTGGCGGCGGGGCGCTGACGTCAGGCTACGGGGGCACCGTCGTTCAGTCGACTTTCCTCGACAACACCTCTAATCGGGGCGGTCAAAGCATCGCATCGTACAGCCAGCAGACACTGATCCTTCTCGGCAACATTTTCGCCGGTGCTGGCGCCGCCCTGCATCTCGAAGCCGAGGACGCGACCATCAGTGATGAAGGCGGCAACCTCTTCACGACTCCCGCCGAGCCCGACCTCTCCGACCTGACGCCCAGCACCCGGTTCGGGCTGACCACGCTTGCGCTCTTCAATGGTGCGACGCTCGCCGATAACGGGGGTGCAACCCGCACGGTCGCGCTTTACGCAGGCAGTCCCGCCATCAACGCGGTGCCCGCGGGTTCGCTTTCTACCGATCAGCGGGGCACCGTTCGCCCGGCTGTGAGTGACGCCGGTGCATACGAGTTCGTGGCGGTACTCGCGGTGACGGGGTCTGCGGCCCCGTCGAGTCTGCTCGGGGGTGCGGTCGCGCTGTTACTGGCCGGCGGAGTACTCGCACTCGGCCTTGCCCGCCGCTTACGGCCGCGCGCGCGCACTCGTACCAGCTAAAGCTTCAGCCGCTCAAACTCCTCGCTCAGTTTCGCGCGCATTACTTTGCCCAGACGCGTGCGCGGAATTTCACTGACTCGCCACAGGGCCGTCGGATGCGCCCGGGGAAGTCTCGCGCGCAACTCGACATCCAGGGCCGCAAGATCGCACGATGCCCTGGCCACTACAGCGAGGGCGACCCCGGGCAAACCCGTGACCTGCTCCATCCCGAACGCCGCCGCATCCTCAACACCCGGGAATGCCAACGCCACGTCATCGATCGACGTCGGGTCGAGTTTGACCCCGCCGATGTTCAACAGCTCCGACTCGCGACCGCCCAGTGTCAGGCCGCCATCGGGGGCGAGTGTGCCGAGGTCGCCGGGTACAAACCAGCCGCCCACGAACGGCACGAGCCTTCCGTTGACCAGGTACCCGGACACGAGGCCGGGGGTGCGGTAGCGGATGAGGCCCTCGGTTCCGACCGGGACGGGCATCCATTCCTGATCCACAACCTCAAGCTCGACGCCGGGCAGGGGAACGCCGACTGTGTGTCGGTCGCCGTCGAGCTCGTACCAGTGCTGACTGATTCCGCCGCCCTCGGTTGAGCCGTAGACACCGCGTACGGGCACACCGAGGGTGTCGGCGATGAGGCGCAACAGGCCTGCACCCGGAGTTGCGCCGGCGAGGCGCACTTCCTCCAGCGCGGGCAGGCCGATGTTCGCCGCGACGAGAGCGTGCAGTGCGTTGGCCACTTGCGTCGGCGAGCCGCAGAGCACTCGAATGTGCTGGGATGCGGCGAAGCGCATCGTTTCAGCGTCGATGCGATCAAGCGCGAGATAGGCAATTCCGTGCCGCAGGCACGCGACCGCAGCGTGGAATCCGCCGGTCGTTGAGAGTCCGATGAGGGTGAGTTCGGGCCGGCCGTCGGTCCAGTGCACGTGCTGCTCGGCGGTGCGGTACCTCAACGCGCCGACCGAATATGCCGCCGCACGGGGGGTGCCGCCGGTCGTGCCGCTCGTGAGAATGACCCTGACGATCGCGTCGTCGTTCCACGATGCCGGGGCCGGGGCATCCGGATCGCGGGCGACTGCGCCATCGACCCAGAGCTCGTCGACCTCGACAACCAACGGGCTGGGCGTGGATCGCCGCCCCGGTTCGGTGATGAGCGCGTGCAGCCCGAGCGCGTGCGGCTCGGCTACGCCGCGCAGCGAGACAGCGCAGGCCCCCAGCCTCATCAGGGCCAGATCCACAATCCACTCGAGGGCGGCAGGCAGGTCTACCCCCACCAGATGGCCGGATGTCACCCCCGCCGTATCGAGGCGCGCCGAGACCGCACGCACTGCGGCTTCCAGTTGACCGAACGTGTAGTTGCGTCGCGGGGTTGCCACCGCGACGGCGTCAGCTTGCTCGGCCGCATGGCGTTCGAGGTCGGCGAGCGGTTCAAGCACGGGTTTCAGCGTACCGCCGCGCCGCGCCGGGGCGATGCACCCTCGTGCTGGGGTAGGGGCAATAGTTCGCTCGGGCGAACGACGGGAATCCGATCATCCGGCCGCGACAACGGAGCTGGGGCGTGTCTCCCAACTCGTTTTTCACTTCCGAAATGACGGAGTATCCGCAAAAAATTTGTCACAGTAGGCGGATTTTGGCCTTGGGTCTCCGAGTCTCCGTCATTTCGAAAGGTGCGCGTGACAGCGAGTGCGGATGAGCGCCTCCTCGACGAAAGCGTTGCCGGAAGCGTGAGCGACGAGCGCGTGTGGGCGCGTGTCGTGCTGACAAAGTCGGCATAGGTGGATGACGATCGCCAATGGACGATCTGGTCGGCCCGGTGGAGCTTGGCCCGGAGCGCTTCGATGTTACGCCGGGTCTTGCGGCGTGCGGCTTCGGAGGCCGTCGAGGGTTCGATCAACCCGCGGAATTGGAACAGTTCGTGTCACTTTTCCACCGACAGAAGATTCGCCGTTGAATTGCGAAGTCGGACAGCAACGGCGGCAAAGACGACCTCATCCTGCGCACAGCAAACGCGATGGGTTTCTCGTTCGACTACTGATATCACGAACGTTGTCGTCAGATCAGGCGATCCCAGACCCATCGCAACTCGTCAAGCGCGGTGTCGTCCCCCGGGAGCGGGAAGCTGGGCGGGCCGTCGAACGGGCCGTTGCCCCGCAGGGTCAAAGTTGCGGCCACGGCCGTGATGATCTGGGCCGTGGACTGAAGCTGGTGTGGATTTGCGTCGGGCGCGGCAATGGACCGCAGCTTCACCAGCACCACCTCGGCAACCGCCCGGGCCACACCCTGCAAACGTAGGCCTTGCCTCTGCACCAGAGCGGGTGAGCTTGAGAGAACGACGAACCGGTCACGCATAAGCTCCGGATCGTCGAGAAAGCTTGCTGGCAGATCGACCAGGCTCATTGCCCCGGAGAGGATGCCGACGGCCGGGTCCGCGAGGTACTCGGCGATGCGCTGCTCACTGAGCCGCGGCAAGTCCCAGCCGAGCAGCGCATCCTCTTTGGTGTCGAAGTGGTTGAAGAACGATCGCTGGGTGATGCCGACGGCCGCGCAGATCTGGTCAACGGTTAGCGCGGCCGTCCCGAATTTAAGGGAAAGCCGCACTGACTGCTGTTCGATCGCGCGGACGGTCGCACGCCCTCGAGCATTACGAGTGTCGCGTCCGTCCGCGCTGGGCCTCATTGACTATTCATACCTCAGCGCGTCGATCGGCGTCTTGCGCGCAGCCCGCCGTGCCGGAAGGGTACCGGCGAGAAATGCGATCACGACGATGAGCACGATCACGCCGACAATCGAGGCGGGCTCGAAGATCAGCAGGGTGAGCCCTGCCAGACCGGCAAGCGGTCCAGCGGCGAGCGCACCGTTGAGGGCCAAGCCGAGCAGCATCGCAACCAGCACCCCGATCGCGCTGCCGAGGAATCCGATGAACGCCGCCTCCAGGCTGAACAGCGCGAACACCCGCCGGTTGCTCATGCCCATCGCCTTCATCAGACCGATCTCGCGGGTGCGCTCCTGCACGCTCATAAGCAGGGTGTTCACGATGCCGAACGCCGCCGCCAGCAGAGCAACGATGGCGAACGCATTCAGCACGCCGGTGATGCCCGTGATGACGGTCTGGATGAGGCCCAGCTGATCTGCGATCGTCTGGCCCGACATCCCGGCGTCGCTGATGCTCTTCTTCAGAGCATCAATCTCGGCCGGCGTTGCGTTGGGATCGAACCTTGCCACGGCTACCTGATAAACGCTTGCGACGTCGGTTCCGGCTTTCTGCACACTCGCGAGCTCGTTCACGAGCGCTGCGTTTGCTCCCGCGCCCGAGCTCAACAGGCTCGCGTTTGAAATACCCACCACTGTGGCCGTCACTTCATGAGACTCGCCAAGGATGTCGGTGATCCCGAGCGTGACCTTGGTGCCCACCGCCTCGGCGGCGCTCTGGAGGCCTAGCGCCGTGACGTACTCGTCCGGCAGCGTGAGCTGGCGTTCGCTGCTGCTGGCATCGAGTTGTTCCCCGGCCGCCAGATCGGACTGAGCGATCGACGAGGTGGGCGCGATGGCAACCTCGTACTTGTCGCTGGAGGCGCTGGCCACCCAGTCGATCGACACGGGGAGGATCGGGTTGACGTCGCTGAGCCCCGGGATGTCCCTGAGCGTTGCGATGTCGGCGTCCCGCAGCGAGCCGCTGGAACCGGTCAACGGATTGTTTGTACCACTGGATGCGGTCGATGTGTCCGGGTCAAACTTGGTCGGCCCGTCGGTGGTGGTTGCACTGGATGCCTTCGAAACAACCAGCACGTCGCTAGCGCCGAGGGAGGCAACC
>ENA-OFDP01000717-OFDP01000717.1-metagenomes-genome-assembly--contig:-NODE-717-length-14328-cov-3.036012_pt1 | contig 14328 bp, 17 predicted proteins | sample MGYA00153389_OFDP01 | MGnify analysis MGYA00153389 | reverse complement strand
ATCAAACCCGGCGGCACCATCGTTGAGGCCACAGCTGGCAATACGGGTCTGGGGTTGGCGCTGGCGGCGATCCATAAGGGCTACAAGTTATTGTTGGTGATTCCTGACAAGATGAGTCAGGAAAAGATTTTCCATTTGCGCGCAATGGGTGTCGAAATTGTGATGACGCGCTCGGACGTTTCCAAAGGCCACCCGGAGTATTACCAGGACATGGCCAAGCGCATTGCGGCCGAAATGCGGGCGCGCGGCGAGAGTGCATTTTGTATTGACCAATTCTCAAATCCCTCTAATCCGCAGACGCACGAGGACTGGACCGCGCCGGAAATCTGGGAGCAGATGGAACACAGGCTGGATGCGGTCGTCACGGGCGTGGGCAGCGGCGGCACCATCACCGGCATGGGCCGCTTCTTTCAACGCGTCGCGCCGCATGTGGAAATGGTGCTGGCCGACCCCAAGGGATCAATCCTCAACGAGATCGTTAACACCGGCACGCACGGGCCTAGCGGCTCATGGCTGGTTGAAGGGATTGGCGGCGACTACGTTCCCGCTAATCTCGATATCACGCTGGCAAAAAAAGCCTACGCCATCGGCGACGGCGAAGCGCTGCTGGCCGCACGCGAATTGTTGCAGAAGGAAGGCATCATGGGCGGGTCATCCACCGGCACGTTGCTCGCTACTGCGCTGCGTTATTGCCGAGAACAAACGACACCGAAGCGCGTGGTCACCATCGTCTGCGATGTCGGCGGCAAATATCTTTCGAAGATGTACAACGATTATTGGCTGGTGGATCAAGGCATCATCGAGCGCCCTGCCAAAGGTGATTTGTCCGACCTCGTCGCGCGACGCCACAATGATCGCGCCACCATCACGATCAAGTCCGACGATACCTTGCAAACCGCTTACGCACGCATGAAGCTTTACGATTTTCAGCAACTGCCGGTGCTCGATAACGACAGGGTGATCGGCATCATCGACGAATCCGATATTCTGATGGCCGTGATCGGCGACGAGTCGCGCTTTTCGACGAAGGTCGTCGGCGCAATGACCGAGAAAATAAAAACCATTCAGGTGTCCGAGCCCGTGGCCGCATTGCTGCCCATTTTCGACAAGGGTTTTGTGGCCATTGTGAACGACGGCGATAAATTCCTCGGACTCATCACCCGTTACGACTTACTTAACTATCTACGTCGCCGGGCAAAATAACCATGACAACAAAACACCTCTTCGGCACCCGTGCCATTCACGCCGGACAAGAACCCGACCCCACCACTGGTGCCGTGATGCAACCGATCTACGCCACCTCGACATACGTACAATCCAGCCCCGGTGTCCACAAGGGCTTCGAGTATGGCCGCACCCACAACCCGACACGCATGGCGTTCGAGCGTTGTGTTGCAGATCTGGAAAATGGCGTGCGGGGTTTTGCCTTCGCGTCCGGCTTGGCCGGCTCTGCGACCGTTCTGGATACGCTTGATAGCGGCAGCCACGTCATTGCGCTGGATGATTTGTATGGCGGCAGCTATCGCCTTTTCGAAAACGTTCGCAAACGCTCGGCTGGACTCGAATTCACCTTCATGGACATGACCGATCCGGCAAAGATCGAAGCCGCGATTAAGCCGAACACGAAGATGATCTGGATCGAGTCGCCGAGCAATCCGCTGTTGAAGCTGGTCGATCTTTCCGCAGTCGCAGCGATTGCAAAGAAACACAATCTGATTTCGGTTGCCGACAACACCTTTGCTTCACCCTACGTGCAACGCCCTCTCGATCATGGCTTTGATCTGGTCGTGCATTCGGTGACCAAGTATTTGAACGGCCATTCCGACATGGTCGGCGGTATGGTGGTGGTGCGCGAAAACGGTGAACTGGCGGAAAAGCTCACTTACCTGCACAACGCCGTGGGCAGCATTTTGGGGCCGTTTGATTCATTCCTTGCGATGCGCGGATTAAAGACGCTGCATTTGCGCATGGAGCGCCACTGCGAAAGCGCGCTGGCGATTGCCGAGTGGTTATCCACGCATCCTAAAGTAGAGAAAGTTTTTTATCCCGGCCTGTTGTCGCATCCGCAATACGCACTCGCGAAACAGCAGATGAACGGATTCGGCGGGATGGTGACGCCGATTCTTAAAGGCACGCTTGAAGACTCGCGGCTGTTTCTGGAGCGGTTGAAGATTTTCGTTTGCGCCGAGAGTCTCGGCGGTGTCGAAAGTCTCGCTGAGCATCCGGCGATCATGACGCATGCGTCGATACCAGCGCACATTCGCAAGCAGCTGGGGATCAGTGACAGTTTGGTGCGGTTGTCGGTGGGGGTTGAGGACCTGGAGGATTTGAAGGCAGATATTGAGCAGGCGCTTGGTTAATAATGGCGACCCCCAGAACTGGCGCGGCGTTTGGTGGCATTACAGCCTGGGAGGCCCGACAAATGGCGTTGTACGATTGGCGCAGGCCAAGCCAAAGGCCACGCGTCCTGTAATCATGCCCATTCCAGACTACCAGTCTTGCATGCTCCCGTTCTTAAGCTTCTTAAGTGATGGGGGTGAACACACTTTGCGGGAAGCCGAGGAGGCTCTCGCGGATCATTTCGATCTGACGCCCACTGAACGCGCCCAGCTCCTGCCAAGCGGGCAACAAGGGATTTTCAAAAACCGCATTGGTTGGGCACGAACTTATTTGAAGAAGGCTGGGCTCATCGAGGCCCCGAAGCGAGGTGTCTTCAAGATCACCAGTAGAGGAACGAAGTCATTGGCATCCGCGCCTGCTCGAATAGACGTCAAGTACTTGGAGCAGTTTGCCGAGTTCATTGAGTTCCGCGACGCGTCAAAGCCCGAAAGCGGGCCAATAGCTGTATCTGACACTGCGCCCTCCAGAACTACGCCGGAAGAGGCTATCGAACTGGCACATCAAGGATTACGGGAGCAACTTGCGCAAGAACTCCTGTCGCGAATTCTGTCCTGTTCACCATCATTTTTTGAGCAGCTCGTCGTGGAGCTTCTAGTCAAAATGGGCTACGGTGGCTCTCGCAAGGACGCAGGTGAACGCATCGGTCAAACGGGCGACGGAGGAATCGACGGCATCATCAAGGAGGATCGTCTCGGGCTAGACACTATCTTCATCCAAGCAAAGCGCTGGCAGGGAAGTGTTGGCCGACCTGAGATTCAGAAATTTGTGGGCGCTCTTCAGGGGCAACGAGCGCGGAAGGGCGTATTCATCACCACTTCGGCTTATACCGCCGAAGCCGTCGACTATGCGTCAAGAATCGACACGAAGGTTGTCCTCATTGATGGGAAGCAGTTGGCAAGCCTCATGACTGATTTCGATGTTGGCGTTTCAGTGTCCGCTTCCTACGTCGTAAAGCGCGTTGATTCTGATTACTTCGATGAGGACTGAGATATCGATTCCCTCATGCCAGCGGACAGCGCTGAACTAGAACGGTTAGCCCCGCAAAGTTTCATGAGTGTTCGACATTGCCGCACTGTCGTAATCAAAATCGCGGATTTAGCATCGTAGAACGGCTATCGGCGGGGTTTTCAGGCCATTTTTGTCTGGAATACCGCGCTAATACTGGGGTTTAAAATTCCACAAACGGCTCATGAAAACAAAAAAGCCCACGTACTCCTACGCGGGCTTTTTCTATTCTGTTGCGATTCGATGATTACTCGACGCGCGCCTTCTCCAGCAGCTTGGTCACTTGCCAGGCTTTGGTCTTGGACAACGGACGGCACTCTTCAATCATCACCGTATCACCAGACTTGAATTCATTGTTCGGTGAATGCGCGTGATACTTCTTGGAGCGACGCACCACTTTGCCGAGCACAGGATGCTTCACCGCACGCTCAACTAAAACGGTAACCGTCTTGTCCATTTTGTCACTGACAATACGGCCAGTCAGCGTGCGTTTGTTTTTTGCGTCGGCGGTTGCCACAGTCGTTGCCTGATTCATTATGCGGCTCTCGCTTTCTGAGTCAGAATGGTTTTGAGTTGGGCGATTTCGCGCTTGACCCGTGCCACTTCGCTGGTTTTGGTCAGTTGTTGCGTCGCGATCTGCATGCGCAGCGAAAACTGTGCCTTGCGAAGCTCGAGCAACTCTTTGTTCAGATCTTCCGGGGATTTTGCCCGCATTTCTTTTGTGTTCATCTGGGTTCTCCCGTTTAACCAATCATGCGTTGAACGAAGGTGGTTTTGATCGGCAACTTGGCTGCTGCGAGCGTAAACGCCTCACGTGCCAAAGCTTCATCCACACCGTCCATCTCATAGAGTACTTTGCCCGGCTGAATTTCAGCCACGAAGTATTCCGGCGAACCTTTACCATTACCCATGCGGACTTCGGCTGGTTTTTTGGAAATTGGCTTATCCGGGAAAATACGAATCCAGACACGGCCACCGCGCTTGATGTGACGCGTCATGGCGCGACGGGCAGCTTCGATTTGGCGTGCGGTCAAGCGACCACGGCCAACGGCTTTCAATCCATATTCGCCGAAGGAGACCTTGGCGCCGGCGGTAGCAATACCTTTGTTCCGGCCCTTTTGTTCCTTGCGGTATTTACGTCTAGCTGGCTGCAGCATTTTTCACTCCTGCTCTGCGCGGTTTGCGCGCTTCTGCTTGTGGCTCGGGTGCGGCTACGGGCTCTTGCCCCTTGGCCAGCATTTCGCCTTTGTATACGAGAACTTGCACGCCGATTACACCGTAGGTCGTGCGGGCTTCTGAGAATCCGCAGTCGATGTCTGCACGCAGTGTGTGCAATGGGACACGGCCTTCACGATACCACTCGGTACGGGCAATTTCTGCGCCGTTCAGGCGGCCGCTGGACGTGATCTTGATGCCCTGCGCACCCAAACGCATCGCGTTTTGCATGGCGCGCTTCATGGCACGACGGAACATCACGCGCTTTTCCAGCTGGCTGGAAATATTGTCTGCGATCAGTTGCGCATCGGTTTCAGGCTTGCGAATTTCTTCGATGTTGACATGTACCGGCACACCCATCAGCTTGGTCAGCTGGACGCGCAGGTTTTCGATGTCTTCACCTTTCTTGCCAATCACCACGCCTGGACGCGATGAGTAGATGGTGATCTTTGCGTTCTTGGCAGGACGCTCGATGATGATCTTGCCAACGGACGCACTGGCAAGTTTCTTCTTGAGATAGGTGCGAACCTTGATGTCCTCAAGCAACATGATTGGAAAGTTCTTGCTATTGGCGTACCACTTTGATGCGAAATTCTTGTGGACGGCTAAGCGAAACCCAATCGGTGATATTTTTTGACCCATCGTTGCCCCTTATTGCTTGCCGTCGCCAACCGTCAGGAAGACGTGGCAAGTCGGTTTAATGATGCGGTTCCCACGACCTTTTGCACGCGCAGTAAAGCGCTTGAGCACAGGACCCTTTTCAACCATGATGGTGGCAACTTTCAATTCGTCGATGTCAGCACCGTTGTTGTGCTCGGCATTGGCGATTGCCGATTCCAGCACCTTCTTGATAATGGTCGCGCCTTTTTGTGGCGAGAAGGCAAGGATATTCAGGGCGAGATCGACCTTTTTGCCGCGAATCAGGTCAGCAACGAGGCGGCCTTTTTGCGCAGAGAGGCGGACACCAAATAAATTAGCGGAGACGTTCATGTGCTCAGCTCCTATTTCTTCGAAGGCGCTGCAGCCTTTTTATCGGCTGGATGGCCTTTAAAAGTGCGAGTCAGCGCGAATTCGCCTAATTTGTGGCCGACCATATTCTCGGACATATACACCGGCACGTGCTGCTTGCCGTTGTGGATAGCGATGGTCAGGCCGACAAAATCCGGCAGGATTGTGGAACGGCGCGACCAGGTCTTGATCGGACGTTTGTCTTTAACAGCCGCGGCTGCTTCGACTTTTTTCAACAGATGGCCGTCGCAGAACGGGCCTTTTTTAACGGAACGTGTCATGTCAGATGGCCTCGATTACTTCGCTTTGTGACGATCGCGAACGATCATGCTCTGCGTACGTTTGTTGGTGCGGGTCTTGAAGCCCTTGGCTTTTTGGCCCCATGGCGAGACCGGATGGCCACCGCCGTTGGAACGCCCGCCGTGCGGATGATCGACCGGGTTCATACAGATACCGCGAACGGTAGGACGCCAGCCACGCCAGCGATTGGCACCAGCCTTACCGATGACGCGCAAGCCGTGCTCGCCATTGCCGACTTCACCAATGGTGGCGCGGCAATCGACGTGCACTTTGCGAATTTCGCCAGAACGCAAGCGAAGTTGTGCGTAAAGGCCTTCGCGAGCCAACAACTGAACCGAGGTACCAGCAGAGCGTGCAATCTGCGCGCCTTTGCCGGGCAACATTTCGATGCAGTGAATCGTTGAGCCGACGGGAATGTTACGCAGTGGCAGGGTGTTGCCCACTTTGATCGGGGCCTCAGCACCAGACACCAGCTGCGCGCCGGCGGAAATGCCTTTTGGCGCAATGATGTAGCGACGCTCACCATCCACATAACACAACAGGGCAATATTTGCGCTGCGGTTAGGGTCGTATTCAAGACGTTCGACCTTGGCGATGATGCCGTCCTTGTCGTTGCGTTTGAAGTCAATAATGCGGTAATGCTGCTTGTGGCCACCACCTTGATGACGGGTGGTGATATGGCCGTGATGATTACGACCGGCGTGTTTGTATTGCGGCTCAAGCAGGGCAGCATGCGGCGCACCTTTGTGCAATTCCGCATTCACTACTTTGATCATGCTGCGCCGGCCCGGTGAGGTCGGTTTGGTTTTGACGAGTGCCATTATGCGGCTCCTTCGGCAAAGTTGATGTCTGCATCACCCTTCAGGCACACATAGGCCTTCTTGACGTGATTGCGACGGCCTTCAAAACGTCCGTGACGTTTCGCTTTGCCTTTTTGGTTGACGATGTTGACGCTGGCAACTTCTACCTTTTGATCCTTGAACAGGAGCTCAACGGCCGCTTTCACTTCCGTCTTGGTTGCGTCGCGCAACACTTCAAACACGACTTGCTTTTGCTTATCGGCCACCATGGTGGCTTTTTCTGAGATGACGGGGCGCAAAACCACTGTCAACAGGCGTTCCTGGCTACTCATGCGAGCACCTCTTCGAATTGCTTGACCGCACCCTTGGTCAAAATGACTTTTGCAAAGCGCACCAGGTTGACTGGATCAGCGTGCTTGGCTTCCATGACCATAACATCCGGCAGATTGCGTGAAGACAAATACAAATTGTCGTCGAGCGTGTCGGTGATAATTAGGACCTGCTCAAGACCCATGCTTTTCAACTTGATTGCCAAAAGTTTTGTCTTCGGTGATTCAAGCGTCATGTTGTCGATAACGGAGAGACGGTTCTCGCGTACCAGTTGCGACAGGATCGCAGCGATACCGGCGCGGTGCATCTTTTTGTTAACCTTCTGCGAAAAGTTCTCGTCAGGCAGATTCGGGAAAATACGACCGCCGCCGCGCCACAAGGGCGAAGACGCCATACCGGCACGCGCGCGACCAGTACCTTTTTGACGCCAAGGTTTCTTGGTCGATTTCTGCACGTCGCTACGACCTTTTTGCGCACGGTTACCCGAGCGGGCGTTGGCCTGATACGCCGTCACGACCTGGTGAACCAGTGCCTCGGAGTAATCGCGGCCGAACAATTCTGCGGAAACCGGCATCGTGCCAGCGTCTGCGCCTTTGTCATTAATCAGTTTGAGTTCCATTATTTGGCCCCACCTTTCACGAGCTTCGTCTTCGCTGCTGGACGAACCACGATGGTGCCGTTCTTGTGGCCTGGTACCGCACCTTTCACCAGAATCAACTGGCGCTCAATATCGATACGGGCAACTTCAAGCATTGGGGCAGTGCGACTCACGTTGCCGAGCTGGCCGGCCATACGCTTACCCGGAAACACGCGGCCTGGATCCTGCGCCATGCCAATGGAACCTGGCACATTGTGCGACTTGGAGTTTCCGTGCGACGCGCGATTAGACGAGAAGTGGTGGCGTTTGATAACACCGGAAAACCCCTTACCCAGTGAAGTGCCCGACACGTCGACCTTTTGGCCAACGGCGAACATTTCGACCGAGAGGACCGAGCCGACTTTGATTTCGGCAAGTTTTTCTGGTGTCGCTGTAAATTCACTTAAGACGGAGCCCGCTTCCACACCGGCTTTGGCATAGTGGCCAGCTTGCGCTTTGGCAACGCGCGATGCACGACGCGTACCGTATGCAACCTGCACGGCCGAATAGCCATCGGTATCGGGGGTCTTGATTTGGGTGACGCGGTTATTCGACACGTCCAACACAGTTACGGGGATGGCAGTACCATCATCCGTAAAAATGCGAGTCATGCCAACCTTCCGGCCGACGAGACCTAGACTCATCATTACTTCCTTTTTTAGTTAGCCCCGAAGCAACTGAAGTAACAGATCAGTCGCTTGCGAGGTGTTGGCTACTATTGGCCAACGAATCAAATGTACCTTTTCGGTACTTTTAGTTGCTGCGCTTTTACATTAGTATTGCCGCTAACGATCACGGCAAAGAGGCAATATTATAGCCGCCTCCTTAATAAAATTCAACTGGTTACAGCTTGATTTCGACATCCACCCCGGCGGGCAAATCGAGCTTCATCAACGCATCGACGGTTTTATCCGTTGGGTCGATGATGTCCATCAAACGCAGGTGGGTACGAATTTCGAACTGGTCCCGGGAAGTCTTGTTGACGTGGGGCGAACGCAGAACGTCGAAACGCTCGATTTTCGTTGGCAGTGGAACCGGCCCTTTTACGACGGCACCGGTGCGCTTTGCCGTTTCAACGATTTCAGCGGCGGACTGGTCGATCAGGCGATAATCAAATGCCTTCAGACGAATCCGAATTTTTTGTTTGGCTTGTGGTGCAGTTGCCATGCTTTTTCCTTTGAGAGATGGCGGCTTGTTGCCGCCTCCCTGCCAATTAACGTACTGGCCTGATTTTTACTTAACGATTTTAGAAACCACACCCGCGCCGACGGTACGACCGCCCTCGCGGATGGCGAAGCGCAGCCCGTCTTCCATCGCAATCGGGGCAATCAACTGCACCACGATCTTGACGTTGTCACCAGGCATCACCATTTCGGTACCCGCCGGCAACTGCAACGCACCGGTCACGTCTGTGGTCCGGAAGTAGAACTGTGGACGATAGCCGTTGAAGAACGGGGTATGGCGTCCACCTTCGTCTTTGCTCAAGACGTAGATTTCAGCTTCAAAGTCAGTGTGCGGGGTGATCGAGCCTGGTTTGGCCAATACTTGACCGCGTTCGACTTCTTCACGCTTGGTGCCTCTGAGGAGAACACCGACGTTGTCGCCAGCTTGCCCTTGGTCGAGGAGCTTTCTGAACATTTCGACGCCGGTACAGATGGTCTTGAGCGTTGGCTTCAAGCCGATGATTTCGATCTCTTCGCCGACTTTGACGATGCCGCGCTCGATACGACCGGTCACAACTGTGCCGCGACCGGAGATGGAGAAGACGTCTTCTACCGGCATCAGGAAGGCGCCGTCGAGGGCGCGCTTGGGCATGGGGATGTAGGTGTCGAGGGCTTCGGCGAGCTTCATGATGGCACCTTCGCCCATTTCGCCGGTGTCACCTTCCATGGCTTTGAGTGCGCTGCCTTTGATGATTGGGATTTCGTCGCCTGGGAAGTCGTATTTGCTCAGTAGTTCGCGAACTTCCATTTCAACCAGTTCGAGCAACTCTGCGTCGTCGACCATGTCGCATTTGTTCAAAAATACGACGATGTACGGTACGCCGACCTGACGGGCGAGCAGGATGTGTTCGCGGGTCTGGGGCATGGGGCCGTCAGCAGCCGAACAGACCAGAATGGCGCCGTCCATCTGCGCGGCACCGGTGATCATGTTTTTGACATAGTCGGCGTGGCCCGGGCAATCTACGTGGGCGTAGTGGCGGTTGGCGGTTTCGTATTCGACGTGCGCCGTGTTGATGGTGATGCCGCGTGCTTTTTCTTCCGGTGCCGCGTCAATCTGGTCGTAGGCCTTGGCTTCGCCGCCAAATTTCTTCGCCATCACCGTCGTGATCGCCGCCGTCAGCGTCGTCTTGCCGTGATCAACGTGCCCAATCGTGCCCACGTTCACGTGTGGCTTCGTTCGCTCAAACTTGCCTTTTGCCATTTTGTAACCTCGTCAAATATCGTAATTAACGTAAATAAAATTTATTTTTTAGCGTTGATGATCGCTTCGGAGACATGCTTCGGCGCTTCGGTGTAATGCTTGAATTCCATCGTGTACGTCGCGCGACCCTGCGTTGCAGAGCGCAGCGAAGTGGAATAACCAAACATTTCAGACAACGGTACTTCTGCTTTTATGACTTTGCCACCGCCACCAGAGATATCGTCCATGCCTTGCACCATGCCGCGACGGGATGACAAGTCACCCATCACGGTGCCCGCATAGTCTTCAGGGGTTTCAACTTCAACGGCCATCATCGGCTCAAGCAAGACCGGTGTCGCTTTGCGCATTCCATCCTTAAAGCCCATAGAGGCAGCCATCTTGAATGCGTTTTCGTTCGAGTCCACATCGTGGTAAGAGCCAAAGTGAAGCGTTACCTTAACGTCCACGATCGGATAACCTGCCAAGACGCCGGCTGGCAATGTTTCGCGCAGCCCTTTTTCGACCGCAGGAATATATTCACGCGGCACAACGCCACCTTTGATGGCATCAACGAATTCGAACCCCTTGCCGACTTCGTTAGGTTCAACTTTCAGTACAACGTGCCCGTATTGGCCACGACCGCCCGACTGTTTAACAAATTTGCCTTCAGCATTCTCTACCGTGCCGCGAATAGTCTCGCGATATGCCACTTGTGGCTTGCCGACTGTCGCCTCGACGCCAAACTCGCGCCGCATGCGGTCAACAATAATCTCAAGGTGCAACTCGCCCATGCCTGAAATAATGGTCTGGCCGGATTCTTCGTCCGTGCGAACACGGAAAGACGGATCTTCCTGCGCCAGGCGGCTCAATGCCATACCCATTTTTTCCTGGTCAACCTTGGTTTTCGGCTCAACTGCCTGCGAAATAACCGGCTCCGGGAAGACCATGCGCTCAAGCGTCACAATGGCGTCCGGATCGCACAGCGTTTCGCCGGTCGTCACATCCTTCATGCCAATACAGGCCGCAATATCGCCCGCACGAATCTCGTCGATTTCGACGCGATTATTCGCGTGCATCTGCACAATACGACCGATGCGGTCTTTCTTGCCTCGCACTGGGTTGTATACCGTGTCGCCCTTGGACAACACGCCGGAATAAACACGAACGAACGTTAACTGACCAACGAACGGATCCGTCATCAGCTTGAATGCCAAGGCAGAAAATTTTTCGCTATCGTCCGCCTTGCGCGTGATCGGCTCTTCATTCTCGTCCATGCCCTTGACCGGCGGAATGTCCGTCGGCGCTGGCATGTACTCAATGACAGCGTCAAGCATCGCCTGCACGCCTTTGTTCTTGAACGCAGAGCCACACAACATCGGCACGATCTCACCTTTGATGGTGCGCTCGCGAATACCGGCCTTTATTTCGAGTTCAGACAGCTCGCCAGTTTCGAGATACTTGTTCATCAAGTCCTCGTTGGCCTCTGCTGCACTTTCGACCATCTTGTTGTGCCACTCAGAACACAACTCCTCCATATCTGCAGGTATGGGCCCGTATGTAAAGGTGACGCCTTTGTCTTCTTCGCTCCAGATGATGGCCTTCATCTTGACCAGATCGACCAGGCCCTTGAAATTCTCTTCAGCACCGATCGGCACTTGCAACGGGATCGGGTTCGCTTTCAAGCGTGCGCGCATCTGGTCATGCACTTTGAAAAAGTTCGCGCCAGTACGATCCATCTTATTTACAAACGCCAAACGCGGCACTCTATATTTATTTGCCTGACGCCAAACGGTCTCAGACTGCGGCTGCACACCGCCAACCGCGCAATAGACCATGCAAGCACCATCCAGCACGCGCATTGAGCGCTCAACTTCAATCGTGAAATCGACGTGGCCGGGCGTATCGATAATATTGATGCGATGCTCTTGAAATGTTCCCCCCATACCCTTCCAGAAACAGGTTGTCGCGGCAGACGTAATCGTAATGCCGCGCTCTTGCTCCTGCTCCATCCAGTCCATGGTGGCGGCACCGTCATGCACTTCGCCAATTTTGTGATTTACGCCCGTGTAAAACAGGATGCGTTCAGTGGTCGTGGTTTTACCTGCGTCAATGTGCGCGGAAATACCAATGTTTCGATAGCGTTCAATGGGGGTCTTGCGAGCCACGGTAATGCCCTTCCCGGGTTTGTCCCGACAGCCCCGCGTACCTCAATGGGACTGCGGAGCAAAATTCAAAAAAACTAGAAGCGATAGTGAGCAAAAGCCTTATTGGCTTCGGCCATGCGGTGCACTTCTTCGCGCTTCTTGATCGCCGAACCACGACCTTCAGCGGCATCCATTAATTCACCCGCGAGACGGGCGCCCATCGACTTCTCACCGCGTTTGCGTGCGGCTTCACGAATCCAGCGCATCGAAAGCGCGGTGCGACGCACCGGACGCACTTCAACCGGTACCTGATAATTGGCGCCACCAACGCGGCGAGACTTCACTTCGACCATTGGCCGAACCGCATTGATTGCCGCAATGAAAATCTCGACTGCATCTTTGCCGGATTTTTTCTGGATCTGATCCAGCGCACGGTAAATGATTTGCTCAGCAACCGACTTCTTGCCGGCCTTCATGAGCACATTAACAAACTTGGCGATTTCCGTGCTCTTGAACTTCGGATCCGGCAGGATTTCGCGTTTGGGGACTTCGCGACGACGAGGCATGATTATTTCCTGTTAATTCAAAAATATGGTTGGCGAGCGTTTGCCAAAAATTACTTGGCTTTAGCAGCTGCGCCAGCTTTTGGCATCTTGGCACCGTACTTGGAACGCGACTGCTTGCGATCTTTCACGCCAGCCGTATCCAACGAGCCACGTACGGTGTGATAGCGAACGCCTGGCAGGTCTTTTACACGACCACCGCGGATCAGCACGACCGAGTGCTCTTGGAGATTGTGACCTTCGCCACCGATGTAGGAAATGACTTCGAAGCCATTAGTAAGGCGAACCTTGCACACCTTACGCAAAGCCGAGTTCGGCTTTTTAGGCGTGGTGGTATACACACGGGTACAAACGCCGCGTTTTTGTGGGCAATTTTCCATCGCCGGGACTTTGCTCTTGGCTTTGATTTTCGTCCGCGGTTTGCGCAGAAGTTGATTAATGGTAGGCATGGTTATATCCGCTCTGTTCTTACTATGGCTAAATTGTTTCCTGCTCGAAGATGCATGTCATTTCAGCAGCTCCGGGTTCATTTACAGGTTATTGCTATCGCACTTCACACAACGTCTCAGCTTCATCCGCGCCGACGAACCCAGCGCTTTGAAGGCGCATCGCGGAAAGCTTTCGATTATATAAAACTATTGGCCCGACTGTCAACCAGTCGAGCCAATGGCTTCATACGGCTTTAAGCAACTTGTTCCTCGGTTGCCGGTGTTTCAACTTCGTCAAATCCAAACGTCACGCCACTTGACTGTTGCACCCGCAGAGCGCTTTTCTTGCGCGCACGGTGAAAGGCGAGGCCCGTACCCGCTGGAATCAGGCGACCCACAATCACGTTCTCTTTCAGACCGCGCAAATCGTCGCGCTTGCCCATGATTGCTGCTTCGGTAAGAACGCGGGTGGTTTCCTGGAACGAAGCGGCGGAAATGAAGGAGTCGGTGGAGAGCGAAGCCTTGGTGATCCCCAGCAAATTGTAGTTATAGATTGCTGGCTTCTTGCCCTCCTTCAGCACGCGATCGTTTTCACCCAGTACATCGGCACGTTCGACCTGTTCACCCTGGATGAAACGTGTGTCGCCGTTGTCGACGATGGAAACGCGTCGTAACATTTGGCGCACGATAACTTCGATGTGTTTATCGTTGATCTTCACGCCTTGCAAGCGATATACATCCTGCACTTCATCAGTGATGTAACGAGCCAATGCTTCCATCCCCTGCAAACGCAGGATGTCATGCGGATCGGCAGGGCCGTCCACAATCGTCTCGCCTTTATTCACGACTTGTCCGTCATGCGCCGTGACGTGCTTGTCCTTCGGAATCAGGTACTCATGCGCGATGCCATCAAAGTCGGTGATGACCAGACGCTGCTTGCCCTTCGTGTCTTTACCGAACGACACCGTACCAGTAATCTCGGCCAGTAAACCAGCGTCCTTGGGCGACCGGGCTTCGAACAACTCCGCCACACGCGGCAGACCGCCAGTGATGTCGCGGGTTTTGGACGATTCCTGTGGAATACGCGCCATGATT
>ENA-OFDP01000714-OFDP01000714.1-metagenomes-genome-assembly--contig:-NODE-714-length-14400-cov-3.264064_pt1 | contig 14400 bp, 14 predicted proteins | sample MGYA00153389_OFDP01 | MGnify analysis MGYA00153389 | reverse complement strand
CGGGCCGCACCGCATACATGGTGGCCTGCGGGCCGCGCAGATACGGCTCGAAGCCGGGCAAGGTGTCGGTGTGAGGAAGCCCCTGCAGGTCGGCCGCGGTGTACAGCGGCTTGACCGTGATGCCCTCGGGCGTGACCCAGTTCAGCGCGCCGATATCTCCGCCCGGGGCAGACTTCGCGGCGGCCCGCCGCCAAGCGTCGATGGATTCGGAACTCAGCAGGCGTGGCTCGGTCATGGTGGCGCTTTCAACGGTGCGGCGGAAAACGGCCCGGCGCGGTGTCCGAGGCTCACTGCCTGAACAAATCCGGTCGTCACGGGCGCCGTAAATCGCACGGCGCCAGCTTCGGCAGGCATAATTCAAAACTGAATTATAGATTCAGCGCTTGCACCCAACTGACTTTTCATGCGCGCCGGCGCGTCTGGCGATCCGCCCGACGCGTGCCCACCTTCCAAGCCACGCCTTTCAGCCACGCCTGCCGCCGCCGCCCGCCCACCCACCGATGCCCACGCCACACCCCGAGCCAACCACAACGCCCCCGGGCAGCCTGCACCGCAGCCGCCGCCTGGCCGAGTCGGCCCTGTACGTGCAGGTGGCTGAAAAACTGCGCCACCGCATCCTGGCGCACACCGTGTCGCCGGGCAGCTGGCTCGACGAGCAGGCGCTGGCGGCCGAATTCGGCATCAGCCGCACGCCGCTGCGCGAAGCGCTGAAGGTGCTGGCCGCAGAGGGCCTGGTGACCATGAAACTGCCCCGCGGCGCCTATGTCACCGAAGTCTCGGGGCGCGACCTGACCGAGGTGTTCCATCTGCTGTCGCTGTTGGAAAGCGATGCGGTCGCCGTGGTTGCCGCGCACGCGCAACCGGCCGACCTGGCGGAACTGGAGGCGCTGCACCAGGAGCTGGAGGCGGCGGTCGGCGACCACGACCACTTCTTCGCCTGCAACGAGCGCTTTCACATGCGCCTGCTGGAGCTGGCCGACAACCGCTGGCGCGTGCAGCTCGTCACCGATCTGCGCAAGGTGATGAAGCTCAACCGCCACCAATCGCTGTTCAGGCAAGGCCGGCTCGAGGCCTCGCTGCAAGAGCACCGCGCCATCCTGGCAGCCGTGAAAGCGCGCGATCCGGTGCAGGCGCAACGCCTGATGCAAGAACATCTGGCGCACGGCAAGGATGCGGTGGCGCGGCCCTGAACAGAGCGGTCGGGCGGCCGCGCGCCGCCGTGGCGTTCAGTGGTGAACGTGGGCCTGCCGTGCGCGGTATCGCTGCAGCGTCTGCGACGGCAGCTCGCCGAACAGGGCGCGGTAGTCGCCGGCGAAATGGCCGAAATGCCAGAAGCCGAATTCGGTGGCCGCCTCGGTCACCGACGCCGCATCGCGCAGCCGGCGCCGCACCGCGTTGAGCCGCAACGTGTTGAGCCACTGCAGCGGACCCATGCCCCAGGTGGCCTGAAAGCAGTTCTGCAGCGAGCGACGGCTCACGCCCAGCACCTGGCACAGATCGGCCACCGTGAGCGGCTCATCCAGCCGCGATGCGACGACTTGGCGCGCGCGGTCGGCCAGGGCCACTTGACACGCACGTGCCGGCGCGGCCACGGCGCCGGGTAGACCGTTCACGGGCACGAGAGCCGCCGTCAGCCGCGCCATCAGCTGCTCACGCACGATGCCCTGGCGCGCTTCGCCGGCCAGGCCGTCGGGATCAGCGGCCGCCTGCCGGAACAGTTCGGTCAGGAAACGCCGCAGGCTGGCCAGCGCCGCCGGATCGCTGGCGTGCAGCCGGGCACGCGACGCGACGCGGGCGGCGTTGCCGACCGACGGATCAAGCACATGCGACTCGAACAACCCGACGTCGACCTCGATGCCCAGCATCAGGTGACGTTTCGGCGAGCGAAACTCGAAGCCGTCGCGGCCTGAAAACACATGCAGCGAGCGCGCGTCGCCAAGCTGGCCGCAGAAACACGATTCGCCTTCGAGCACCACCGGCACGCCCAGTGCCACCACCTGCGGCTGCACCTGCCCGGTCTGGTAGACGGCCTGCTGCAAGTCCTCGATGAACAGGCCGACGCCGTCGAGCCGGAGCCGTTGCACCGCGCCGCCGAACCGGCCGCGCGAGAGCTGCTGGTAACTCTGGTTCCAGCCGTCCAGCGACGCGGCCTGCTCGTCGATGTCGGCGTAGGTGGCCAGCCACGGCGTGCCGGTCGGCCGCCGCCCGGAGGTTGCGCGCAGGGTCTGGGTGGGTTGTACGAATGCCATGAACGGTCAAAGCAAGTGCGGTGCCATGCGGCCGGACTTTGCGTCCGATTGCCAAAATGGGATAGCCCCGGACGAACCCGAATGCCGAAGATCCGGCCACGGCGGGACGGCAGTCCATGGCCGACCACCCACCCTTGGAGAAACCGATGTCCCGTGAACCCGACCAGACCAGCGACGAAGACCTGAAGGTGCTGCACAGCATGGGCTACGCCCAGGAACTGGCTCGCAACATGAAGGGCTTCCAGAACTTCGCGATCTCGTTTTCCATCATCTGCATCTTGTCCGGCGGCATCAATTCGCTCGGCCAGGGCATCAGCGGTGTCGGTGGCGCGGCCATCGGCATCGGCTGGATCGTCGGCTGCGGCATCAGCCTGGTGTTCGCGCTGGGCATGGCGCAGATCGGCTCGGCCTACCCGACCGCGGGCGGCCTGTACCACTGGGGCTCGATCCTCGGCGGGCGCGGCTGGGGCTGGCTGACGGCCTGGTTGAACCTGCTGGGCCTGGTGACGGTGCTCGGCGCCATCAATGTCGGCACCTACAACTTCTTCATCGGCGCGTTCGGTGCCACGCTGGGAATCGAGAGCAGCTTCGGGCTGCAGGCGGCGTTCGTCATCGGCGTCACGTCGATCCAGGCAATCGTCAACCACGTCGGCATTCGCGCCACGGCCAAGCTGACCGACCTGTCGGGCTACCTGATCTTCATCACCGCGGTGCTGCTGACGGTGTGCCTGCTGGCCTATGCGCCGAGCCTGGACTTCTCGCGCCTGTGGACCTTCAAAAACTACAGCGGACCGGCCGGCGGCGATGTCTGGCCGGCCACCGACAGCATGCTGCTGCTGTTCGGCCTGGGTCTGCTGTTGCCGATCTACACCATCACCGGCTTCGACGCCTCGGCCCACACCGCCGAGGAAACGCGCGACGCCTCGCGCGCCGTGCCCAGGGGCATTGTCAATTCGGTGCTGCTGTCGTCGTTGTTCGGTTTCCTGATGCTGGCGGCCTTCGTGCTGGCGATTCCCGACATGGACAAGGCGGCCGCCAGCGGTTGGGGCGTCTTCTTCGTCACGCTGGACGCTGTGCTGCCGGTGCCGTTGAAGCAGGTCCTGTACATCCTGATCTTCATCGCCCAGTTCATCTGCGGCCTGGCCACGGTCACGTCCGCCTCGCGGATGATCTATGCCTTCGCCCGCGACGGCGGCTTGCCGGCATCGAACGCGCTCAAGCGTGTGCACCCGGGCTTTCGCACGCCGGTCGCCGCCATCTGGACGGCGGCCATCATTTCGATCGGCTTCACGCTCTACACGCCGGCCTACACCACGATCGTGTCGGTCACGGTGATCTTCCTGTTCTTGTCGTACGGCATGCCGATCGCCGCCGGGTTGTTCTCGTACGGCCGCAGCTGGACCCAGATGGGCCCGTGGGACATGGGCCCGTCGTTTCGCATCGTCGGCGTGCTGACGATCCTGTGCGTGGCATTGATTTTTTTCCTCGGCGTGCAACCGCCCAACGACGCTGCGCTGAAGATCACGCTCATGTTCCTGGCACTGACCGCGGTGGTGTGGTTTGGTTTCGAACGCCGCCGCTTCAAGGGCCCGCCGATGGGTGACGAAGTGGCCAGGCGGCAGGCTCAGATCGCCGCGGCCGAAGTGGCCCTGGGCGCTGCGAAGTAAGCGATGGCCGACCGACTCAAAGGCCGCGTGGCCATCGTCTCGGGCGGCGCCACCGGCGTCGGCGGCGCGGCTTCCAAGCTGTTTGCGGCCGAAGGCGCGCGCGTGGCCGTGCTCGACATCAATCAGGCCGCGGCCGAGGCCACCGCGCAGGCGATCGTCGATGCCGGCGGCGAGGCGATGGTGGCCGTGGCCGACGTCTCGCAGGCCGCGGCCGTGCAACGCGCCGTGGCCGCGGTGGTGCAGCGCTGGGGCACGGTCGACGTGCTGTTCAACCACGCCGGCACCATCGTGGTGAAGCCGTTTCTCGACACCACCGAGGAAGACTGGGACCGCCTGATGGCGATCAATGTCAAGAGCATGTTCCTGGTGACGCGCGAGGTGTTGCCTCACATGCTCGCCAAGGGCAAGGGCGCGATCGTCTGCACGTCGTCGATCTCGGCGGTGGCGGGCACACCGATGGAGGTGCTGTACGACACCACCAAAGGCGCTTGCCACATGTTCGCCCGCGCCATCGCCGTCGAGTACCGCGACCGCGGCATCCGCTGCAACGCGGTCTGCCCCGGCTTCATCCGCACGCCGCATGGGCTGCACGAGGTCGACGCGCTGCAAAAGCTCGGTGTCGACGTGTCGGACGCCGCGCTGGCCGTTGCCCAGGGCCGCATCTGCGAGCCCGAAGAAGTGGCCGCCGCGGCGCTGTTCCTGGCCAGCGACGAGGCCAGTTTCATCAACGGCACGCACCTGTTCGTCGACAACGGCTTCACCGCGGTCTAGGGCGGAACTTCCCGTGTCGAGTTTGGTTTGCGATTCTTTGTTGTTGCTTGCAGACGTGAGATCGCAGGCATCCTCCAGCGCGAGAACGCTGTGGCGGGGTACCGTTTCGCCTTCATGTCCCCCGGGCCGGTTCATGACTCATGCGCCTCTGTTCGATTGCATCCGGCCCTCCTCCTTCACTTCACTCCACACGGCACCCCACCACAGCGCTCTGGGCGGCACCGAGGCATTTGAGAGCCGGCGAGCGAACCAGTGGTTCCGGCGGAGGATGCCGGGTGACCGGCTCGGCGAAGTAAAGGAGGAGGGCCGGACCCACTCGACCCGTAGCGACTGGCCAGTGAACCGAACCGGGGGACATGAGCGGAGCCGGTCGCCCGGTAGCCTCCGCGCGCGCCGACCTGCCGGAGCGGAGCAATCGCCCGTCACCCCCGCGCTGCGTCGGAAGGTCGCGCCAGCATGAGCTTCACCCACACCATCGGTGCGCGCCGCTATGTGTTCGACGACCTGCGAACCCTGATGGCGCGTGCCACGCCGCTGCGCTCGGGCGACCAGCTGGCGGGTGTCGCCGCGGCCAATGCGCAGGAGCGCGTGGCCGCGCAGATGGCGCTGGCCGATCTCCCGCTGACGCGCTTTCTCACCGAGGCGGTCGTGCCTTACGAGGAAGACGCGGTCACCCGGCTGATCTTCGACAGCCACGATGCCCGCGCGCTGATGCCGGTGCGCCACCTCACCGTGGGCGAGTTCCGCAACTGGCTGCTCGGCGACGCTGCGGATGCGGATTCGCTGGCCGCGCTGGCGCCCGGCTTGACGCCCGAGATGGTGGCAGCGGTGAGCAAGCTGTGCCGGCTGCAGGACCTGGTGCTCATCGCACGCAAGTGCAGTGTGGTTACGCGCTTTCGCGGCAGCATCGGCCTGCCCGGGCGGCTGGCGACGCGGCTGCAGCCGAACCACCCGACCGACGACGCGGCGGGCATCGCGGCCAGCCTGCTCGACGGCCTGCTGCATGGCTGCGGCGACGCCGTCATCGGCATCAACCCGGCCACCGACAACGTCACGCAGGTGGTGCGCCTGCTGCACATGCTCGACAGCGTGATTTCGCGCTATGAGATACCGACGCAGAGCTGCGTGCTGACCCACGTCACCAACACCCTGCAAGCGATCGAACGCGGCGCGCCGGTCGACCTGGTGTTCCAGTCGATCGGCGGCACCGAGGGCACCAACCGCAGCTTCGGCATCGACCTGGCGGTGCTGGCCGAAGCGCACGCCGCGGCGCTGTCGCTGCAACGCGGCAGCGTGTTCGACGACGACGGCCGGCGTGGCGGTCACGTGATGTATTTCGAGACCGGCCAGGGCAGCGCGCTGTCGGCCGGCGCGAACCACGGCTGCGACCAGCAGACCCTCGAAGCCCGTGCCTACGCCGTGGCACGCCAGTACAAGCCGCTGCTGGTCAACAGCGTGGTGGGCTTCATCGGGCCGGAATATCTGTTCGATGGCAAGCAGATCATGCGGGCGGGGCTGGAGGATCACTTCTGCGGCAAGCTGCTCGGCCTGCCGATGGGCGTGGACGTCTGCTACACCAACCACGCCGAGGCCGATTCGGACGACATGGATGCGCTGCTGACGATGCTGTGCGCAGCCGGCTGCAACTTCATCATGGGCATCCCGGGTTCGGACGACATCATGTTGAATTACCAGAGCACGTCGTTCCACGACGCGCTGGTGATGCGCCAGGTCATGAAGCTGCGCGCCGCGCCGGAGTTCGAGGCCTGGCTGCAGCGCATGGGCGTGTTCGAGCCCGGCGAGGCGTCGCGGCTGACCGACGCATTGCCTGCGCCTTTCTCGGCCGTGATGCAACGACTGACCGCCTCATGAGAAACAAGCGCCGGGCCGACCCAGGTGTTTCTCCTCCCCCTCGGGGGGCGGACGCTGCAAGGCGGCGGCCTCGGGGGCGCCCATGACCCCTCCGGGCACCCTCCAGACAGAGCCGGTGGAGACGAGCACGCACGTCACGCCGTCGCGCTGGGATCGCCTGCGCCAATACACCGACGCGCGCATCGCTTTGGGCCGTGCCGGTCACAGCCTGCCGACCGTGCCGCACCTGGCTTTTCAACTTGCCCATGCGCAGGCGCGCGACGCCGTGCACCTGCCGTTCGACGCGCTCGGCGTGGAGCAGTCGCTGCAGGCGCTGGGGCTCGAGACGCTGCTGCTGCACAGCGCCGCCGCCGACCGCAGCACCTACTTGCAGCGGCCCGACCTGGGCCGGCAGCTGGATGCCGCGTCGCGCCTGCGCCTCGGCGATTGGCGCCAGCAGCGTGCGGGCCACGGCGAGCACGCGCGCTTCGACCTCGCATTCGTGGTGGTCGACGGGCTGTCGGCACTGGCGGTGCACCAGAACGCCGCGGCGTTCGTGTCGGCACTGCTGGCGCAACTGCGCGCCGACACGACGCACACGTGGTCGATCGCTCCGGTGGCGCTGGTCGAGCAGGGCCGCGTGGCGGTCGGCGACGAAACCGCCGAAGCGCTGCAGGCGAGCGCCGTCGTGGTGCTGATCGGCGAACGGCCCGGCCTGAGCTCGCCCGACAGCCTGGGCCTGTACATGACCTGGGCGCCCCGCGCCGGACTGACCGACGCGAGTCGCAACTGCATCTCCAACGTGCGGCCGGCCGGACTGTCGATCGAGGCCGCCGCCAGCCGGCTGCACCAGCTGCTGGTGCAATCGCGGCTGCGCCAGCTCAGCGGCGTCGAGCTGAAGGACGAGTCGGACGATCTCGCACCGAAGCTCGTGGACCCCGCCCGAGGCAGCTTTCTGCTCGACGCTGCTTCGTCCTGAAGGGTCGATCCGCCGGGCTCCGGTTCACGGCGCAGCAGTGACAATGCCGAGATGAACCGTCCGCTTGTCAGCCTGATCGCCGCGGTGGCACGCAACGGCGGCATCGGCCGGCAGGGCGGGCTGCTGGTGCACCTGAAAGAAGACCTGCAGCACTTCAAGCGGACCACGCTCGGGCACCCGATCATCATGGGTCGCAAGACCTGGGATTCGATCGGCCGACCGCTGCCCGGACGCCGCAACATCGTCGTCACGCGCAATCCCGACTGGCACGCCGAAGGAGCCGAGCCGGCCGCCACGTTCGGGGCCGCGCTGGCGTTGGTGGCCGACCTGCCCAAGGCCTTCGTGATCGGTGGTGCGCAGCTCTACGCGCTGGCCCTGCCGCACGCCGACGAACTGGTGCTGACCGAAATCGACGCCGATCTCGAGGCCGATACCTACTTTCCGGATTGGGATCGCATGCTCTACACCCAGACCGAACGCCAAACGCACACCAGCCCACAAGGTTGGAACTACGATTTCGTCACGTACCGCAAAGGAACCTGACATGTCGGGATCAGGCTTTCACGTGCACGGGCCGCACGACCACGAGCTCGATCACGCGTCGCACCAGTCGCCCTCGACGATGGCCGGACGGTTGGCCGTGACGACCGCGATCGTCGCCACGGTCGGTGCGCTGTTCTCGTACATGGGTGGGCTGACGCAGGCCAATGCCGGGCTGTACAAGAACGACTCCGCCATCAAGAAGACGGAGGCCTCGAACCAGTGGAATTTCTACCAGGCCAAGAGCAACAAACAGAACCTGGCGGAACTGGCGGTGGTGCTGGCGCCCGAGGACAAACGCGCCGCCTACCGCGACGACGTCGAGCGCTACAAGAAAGAAAAAGCCGAGATCAAGCTGGAAGCCGAGAAGCTCGAGGCCGAGTCGAAGCAATGGAATGTGAAGAGCGACGAAGAGATCCACCAGCACCACCGCTGGGCGCAGGCGACCACCGCATTGCAGATCGCGATCGCGATGGCGGCGATGGCGCTGCTGACCAAGAGCAAGGGACTGCAGACCGGCGTCTATGTGCTGACCGGCATCGGGCTGGAGCTGGGCGTGCTGGCCAAGATGCACATCTGAGCGCAGCGGGTCGGTTGCGCAGAAGACGCGCCCGCCTTGCGCTGACGATCGACACCGCCATTCACCCGCCGGCTGTGACGACCGTGCCCAACCAACCTGCCTACCGCTTCGGCTCGGGCAACATGTTGTTCACGTCATACAAGCGGCTCGGTTCGGGAAACCCGCAAGCGGTACCGTCGGTGTGCACCACCTGGTCTTCCCAGGGCAGCCGATAGCGGCCCGCGACCATGTCCTGCATGTAGGTGTAGGGGCAGTCGCTGGCGCCGCCTCTCACGGCGCTGTAGCCGCGGTGCCCGAATTGGTAGGGGTTGTTTTCGACGGCCCAGTGGATGCGCGCTTCGCGCACCAGGTCAGGACGCACCTCGCAGCTGATGATTTCATCCGCGCGTCCGCCACCCTGCACCATCACCGTGCCGTCGAAGTTGCAGAACATGGCCTCGCCCATCGAGTCGAAGGTGCCGTCGCTGCCGCAAAGGCACACGCTCGCCGTCACCATCAGGTTCTGGAACGCGTTGGCCTGGTTGGTGATCTGCCAGCTGTGGCGGATCGGCGCGGTGTAGCCGGCGGTGCGCAGCATGACTTCGGCACCCTTGTAAGCGCACTCGCGAGCCATCTCCGGAAACATGCCGTCGTGGCAGATGATCAGCGCCAGCTTGCAGCCGCGCGGCCCGTCGATCACCGGGATGCCCAGGTTGCCCGGTTCCCAGCCCTCCACCGGCACCCACGGATGCAGCTTGCGGTAGTAGAGCGCGACCGCGCCCTGGTCGTCGATCACGATGCCGGTGTTGTACGGCTGGCCGTTCGGGTTGAACTCCATGAGGGAGAAGCAGCCCCAGATCCGGTGCTCGAGGCACGCGACCCTGAAGGCGGCGACTTCGCGGCCATCCATGCGGCACATGAGCTCTGGCTTCGTGCTCATGGACAGCCCCTGCAGCGCGTATTCCGGAAAGACGACGAGGTCCATGCCGGGGTTGTTGCGCCGGGCCTTGCCGACCATCGCCACCACGCGCTGCGCTTGCGCCGCCAAATCCTGCGCCGTCTCGACCACCGGCAGCTGCAGCTGCACCAGGCCGATCACCACGCCCTGGGGCGATTTGTTCAATCCACCGAGTCCGCTCATGTTCGTCGACTCCTCACCGCAGGCCCATCGTCTGGAGCAGCGGTGGCCAGCGGTCCTTCCAGGGCTGCGCCGCCTCGAAACAGGCCGAGGCCCGAAGCACCGTCGCGTCGTCGAGGTGTCGGCCCACGATCTGCAGTCCGACCGGCAGGCCGTCGTCGGTCCAACCCGCCGGGATCGACGCGGCGGGCTGTCCGGTGAAGTTGAGCGGATAGGTGAAGTGCAGCCACTCGAACGGCTCGACGTCGAAGCCGTCGATCTGCGTCGGCCCCTGAATGCCGATCTCGAACGGCGGCACGGCCAGCGTCGGCGTCAACAGCAAATCGTAGTTGCGCATGAAGCGCCACATCTTGTTGTTGACCGCCTTGCGCGCGACCATCGCGTCGGTCAGTTGCTCGGCCGTCCAGTCGGTTTTGAGAAACTCGCGCAGGTGTGGCGTCATGCGGTCGCCGAGCTGCTTTTCCATCGCGCGCATGCCCTTCAGATCGGTCTCGCCGGCCAGCAGAGCCCAGAACGCGCCGTACGGGTTGTCCCAGCCGGGGCTGGCTTCCTCGACGATGCAACCCAGGTCGCGCTCGAACACCTTCACGGCGCGCGCCACGATGTCGCGCACGCGCTTGTCGACCTTCGCGTAGCCGAGGTCGGGGCTGTAGGCGACGCGCAGGCCTTTGATGTCACCCTTCAGCGAGGCCATCCAGTCGAAGCCTTCCTGACGCGGCAGCGAGCGGTTGTCGCGGCTGTCGGGCCCGGCGATCACCGACAGCATCAGCGCGCTGTCGGCCACGGTGCGGCTCATCGGCCCGATGTGCTCCAAAGCCTCCCAGCTCGACACGCCGGGGTAGCGTTCGTCCTTCACGCCCGGGTACAGCGGCACGCGGCCCATCGAGGCCTTGAGCGCATACAGGCCGCAGAAGCTGGACGGGATGCGCACCGACCCACCGCCGTCGCTGCCAATGGTGAACGGCCCCATGCCGCTGGCCACCGCCGCGCCCGAACCGGCGCTCGAACCGCCCGACGTGAGCGCGGTGTTCCACGGGTTGCGCGTGGTCTCGAACACCGAGTTGTGACCCACGCCGCTGTAACCGAACTCGGGCACATTGGTCTTGCCCAGCATGACAGCGCCGGCGTCGCGCATGCGTTCGACCACGATGTCGTCTTCGTCGGGCACGAAGTCGACATAGGCGACCGAGCCCGACACTGTCTTGATGCCGGCCGTGCAGATCAGGTCTTTGCAGCCCCACGGCACGCCGGCCAGCGGGCCGACGTCTTCGTTGGCGTGAATGCGACGGTCGACCTGCCGCGCGGATTCGCGGGCGAGCTCCGGCGTCGGCGTGCAAAAGGCCCGCAGCGTGGGGTCGAGCACTTCCATGCGTTGCAGCACGGCGTCTGTCACTTCGACTGCGGACAGCTGCTTCGAGCGGATCAACGCCGACAGCGTGACCGCATCCATCGAACAGATTTCATTGCCATCGGACATGGGGATCTCCTTGATCGGCCGATTGCGAGAGGTGTTGCGCTGACGGTCGCGCAACGGCAAGAGGCCAGCCCGGGACGAAACCCGGGGCGGCACGAAATACCGACTTCGCAAGGGCGCAGGCGGGCCAGTGCGCATCACGACTGCAATAAAGAATTGACGGTCGAATGCGGGCTGCGCTGCGTGGTGGGCGCTTGCATGCCGCTGCGGCTGGCGACCTCGAGGGAAGACGACGAATCGCTTCATTGCTCGATTCATCAGTTCGTTGCTTCATCCTTATTGCCGCACGGAAGCTGTCAAGCTAGTTGTCGCATGAGGTTGTCAAATCAAGCCGCTTTCCGATCGGCTTCGGACTCCTTGATTTGTGGTCGGTCTGGGTTGAGGTGAACTTCGTCGATGAAGGTCCAGTCGCGGGTGCTTCCTGACCAACGCATTGGATGTTTTTGCCTGGCTTTTTCGTAGACCGTATCACGCGCTTGCAGCATCGCTTCATCGGTCTGCGCATGGCGTTGCGTCGGGGTCACGAAGCCGATGGCGCTGTGCCTGTGCTGTTCGTTGTACCAATGCACCAGCTCGGTCACCCAACGCCTGGCTTGCAGCAGATCAGCAAACGGCTTGAGCGGCAGCTGCGGCCGGTACTTCAAGGTCTTGAACAGTGACTCGGCGTACGGGTTGTCGTTGCTCACCGCGGGCCGGCTGCGGCTGTGCGCCACGCCCAGGCGCTGCATGGTGGCCAACATCGTTTCGCCCTTCATGGGGCCGCCGTTGTCGGAGTGCACCGTGATCTGGTTGGCGCTGATGCCCTGACGCCGGCAGATGTCCTCCAACAGCGCGGCGGCCTTCTGGGCGCTCTCGCAATCAAAGACCTGCCAGCCCACCACCTTGCGGCTGAAGATGTCCACGAACAAGTACAGATAGAAGTACAGGCCGCGCACCGGCGTGGGCAAGTAGGTGATGTCCCAGCAGTAGATCTGGTCGGGCCTTGTTGCCACCAAGGCGCGCGGTTTGGTGCGCTTTTGCGGTACGCGCTCGAGGCGGCGGTGGGCCAGTTGCCCGGCTTGACGCAGCAGCCTGTACAGCGTTGACTCGCTGGCCACGTACAGGCCCTGGTCAGCCAGACGCGGCACGATCTGGCTGGGTGGCAGGTCTTTGAACTCTTCGCTGTTGAGCACGCCAAGCGCCACCTGGCGTTCAGCGTCGCTGAGTTTGTTGGGCGGGCAGTTGTGAAGTCGCTGATCAGGCGTGCGCCTGTCACCGACGTGCAGCGCGTTCTTGCCAGCATCCACCCAGCGCTGCACGGTGCGTGCGGCCAGCCCGATGACGGCACAGGCCTTGTGCAGCCGGGCGCCGGCGCGGCAAGCTTGGGCGATCAGCTCCAGCACGGTGGCGCGTTGTGCGAGGGTGCTCATTTGTCCTCGCCCTCCGATTTCAGAACCAAGGCCTGGAACTTTTTTTGAAGGACCAGCAAAGCGGCGGCTTCGGCCAGCGCGCGGTCCTTGCGGCGCATCTCGCGCTCCAACTGGTCGTGCCGGCCTTGCAACTCGCGCAGCGCGGTGTTGGCCAGGCGCTGCTCGGCCGCACTGACCGCAGTGGGCTGCGCAGCAGCGCAAAAGGCATCGCGCCACTGGATCAACTGGTGCTCGAACAAACCCTTCTCGCGGCACCAGGCGTGCAGCGCAGACCCGGACAGGGCGTGGCTTTCGTTCAAGGCCAACAACCGGTACCCGTCCAGTGGACGCCACGAAGCGCGATGAGCGTTATCCACGGACGGCCGGTTCCGGCGCTTGCGACGAACCGGTGCCGGCCGTCGGTGGGTAACGCGGTGCCTCTCATTGCCCCGGCGCCTTTGTCCTTGGTTGTGATTCGGCGCGCCAGCGCCTCTCGAATTCAGCTGGTGCAATGTATCCCAGAGACGAGTGACGACGCTCGGTGTTGTAGTAACCGATGTACTCGACGATCGCCCGTCTGGCTTGCTCTCGAGTCCTGAAGTGCGCGTCGTGAACGCACTCGACTTTCAACGTGCCGTTGACCGATTCCATCGGTGCGTTGTCCCAACAGTCCCCCTTGCCACTCATCGACACGGTGATGCCCAGAGCCTCGAGCTTGCGCCGGTAGTCATTGGCCGCGTATTGCGATCCGCGGTCCGAGTGGTGCACCAGGCCTGCGCCCGGATCGCGCCAACCCAAAGCAAGCTCCAGCGCCTGCGGCGTCAACTCCTGGGGCATCGTCTCGCTCATCGCCCAGCCCACCAGCTTGCGTGCGTGCAAGTCCAGCACCAAGGCCAGGTACAGCCAACCTTCGTCCGTCGGGATGTAGGTTATGTCGGCCAGCCACTTCTGGTTGGGCACCGGCGCTTCGAAGTCGCGCTGCAGCACGTTGGGTGCCACCGGGTGCGCGTGTTTGGAGTCTGTCGTTACCACCCGACGCCGTCGTCGTTTATGGCTCTGCAGTCCATGCTCGCGCATCAAGCGCCCGATGCGCTTGGGGTTGACCGCCTGTCCTCGCGCTTCGCTGATTTCTGGCGTCATGCGCCGTCGGCCATAGCGCCTTCGGTGCTTGCGATCTTCTACTCGAATCTGCTCGCCCATCTGCTTGTCCTCGTGCGAGCGTTTCGATGGTGCGCGACCACGCGCCGCATTCAGCCCACTGCGTGACACCGACAACAACTCACACATCGTCGTCGTCGCGTAAATCTGCCGATGTTCTTCGATCCAGGCGTACTTCACATCGACTCCCTGGCAAAGTACGCCGCCGCTTTTTTTAATATTTCTTTCTCCACCCTAAGCCGGGCATTCTCCTGTCTCAAGCGGTTCACCTCCGCCTCCAACTCCGACGCCGGCTGCGCTGGTTTGCGCTTGACCAGCGCCAAGCCCTTGCGTGCCCGGTATACCCAGTTGGCCAGCGTCTTGCTCGATATCTCCAGCGAGCGCGCAACTGCCGACATGCCGCGTCCGCCATCAATTACCTGCTTGACCGCCGCGTCCCGAAATTCAACCGTGTATTTCCTATCAAGTCCTACTTTCATATGTCCTCCAAGAAGTCAAAATAACAGACTTCGTGGCGTCCACTTTTCGGGGACCAGTTCAACCCCCTTCCAATAGGTGACCACATCAGCCAGCTTCGGGCCACCTTTGCGGGCAGCCAGTCGGGGTACAGGAACCGCAGTGGTCAG
>ENA-OFDP01000713-OFDP01000713.1-metagenomes-genome-assembly--contig:-NODE-713-length-14409-cov-2.405671_pt1 | contig 14409 bp, 17 predicted proteins | sample MGYA00153389_OFDP01 | MGnify analysis MGYA00153389 | reverse complement strand
CAATGCTGCGCTCCCCCGTTAGTGGCACACCCAACGTGCCGATAGGCCCGCTCAAGTCACCGGACAATTCTTTGAAGAAAACGTAGCTCGGATTGATGTTCATGAATTGCTGGATTTTTGTGGGATTGCGGCGCGCCCAATCTTTGATACCCGCCATCGAGGCGTGCTCTGCCCGGATCTGACTGCGCCGAATCAAAGCGCCGCCAAGGGAACGAAACGGGTGTCCGTTCTGGTCCGCGTAGCCCACGCGCATGCGCGACCCGTCTGGCAGCTGAATCTGACCGGAACCCTGAATCTGCAGGAAGAATAATTCTACTGCGTCGTCCACCCAGGCGAGTTCAAGGCCTTTCAATGGCGCACCGCTGGACTCGATTTCACTGCGCTCAAAATAAGGCATCAGCTTGTTGCCGACGATGCGACCGCGCAGTCTTTTGAATTTGAGGTCGGGGTAAACATCACTCAGCTCAACCGACACCAAATCCTGTGGCTGGCTATAAACCGGATATTTGAAGACCTCGGTGCGCACCCGCGAGCCACGCAGCAGTGGTTCGTAATAGCCGGTCACAAGTCCCGTTTGTGACTCGTCGGCATTGACCACTTTGAATGGTTCGAAATTTTCGCGAAAGAAGCGGCGGATTATGTCCGGGCGAGATTTGCCCGGAACCGCGGCACCTGCTGCGCATACGGCACTCCACTCTGTTCGCGTCGCAAGGACGGTGCAGCTCTGCAAAAATGCAGCGAGTGCGTCGGTGGGGTCGTCGGCGTTCCAGCTGGGCAATCCTTCCCAGGAAGCGCGCTCGAGTCGTCCGCGAGTTGGTTCCGTCATCGCGGCCGCGGGCGCAATTAGCTCAAGGGGCGTTGGTACTGGCGCAACCATAACCGGCGCTGTACATACAGTGCAAACCTCGCACGTAGCGCATTTTGCAATGGGCGGTGGCACGATCGCAGGTGGGCTCGCACAACTTGCCAGCATCGCGGGACCCGCCAAGGCGAGGGAAATGCGAAAATGCACACGGAAGAATCGGATAAATTGAATCATGGAATTTTGTATCGGGCTCATCGTGCCGGGAGTATATCAATCGCCCCGCACATTGGCGGTCGCGCTCACCACGACCATACTCGAGTCAGGTTTATATATTGGAGAAATAAATGTTTTGGGTATTTGCTCAGGTATTTCTTGCGTTCGGATTGGCTGTGGCCATCGTCTGGTGGACGTTTCCAAAAAGCAAAAAACCGAAACCGCCTGAGAGTCCGAAACCGGATGCAGGCAAGGACCGCAATAATTAATGCAACACCCTCGGCACCGACAGGGTGAATTCCGGGATGACCGCGTCAAACTTGGTGCCGTCGTCGGCAATCATCTGGTAGGTGCCGCGCATCGTGCCGACCATCGTGCTCAATGACGATCCTGAGGTGTACTCATACGATGCACCCGGTTTGATCGTCGGCTGCTCGCCAACCACACCCATGCCGCGAACCTCCTGAACCTGATTATCCGAGTCGGTAATGATCCAGTGACGACTGACTACTTTGGCAGACACTTGACCGGTGTTGAAAATGCGGATCGAGTAGGCGAAAACATATTGGTCGTTGTCTTCATCAGACTGCTCTGGAAGGTAAAACGCCTGGGCGGTAACGTCAATACCGTATTTTTTTGGTTCGTTCATAGATAAATGCTAACACGCTAAAATATGTGTCCTCCAGAAAGTGTTTCCATGACTTTTCGCCTTGCCCCCTCGATACTCTCCGCGGATTTCGCCAGCCTCGGCGAAGAGGTGCGTGCCGTCATTGCCGCCGGCGCAGACGCAATCCATTTCGACGTGATGGACAATCATTTTGTGCCCAATCTCACCATCGGCCCGATGGTTTGCGAGGCGCTTCGACCACATTGTAAGCGCGCGGATGGCAGCAAGATTCCAATCGATGTACACCTGATGGTGAAGCCGGTGGACCGAATCGTGCCCGATTTCGCCAAGGCAGGCGCCGACATCATCAGCTTTCACCCCGAAGCGTCTGATCATGTTGACCGCACGCTCGGCCTGATTCGCGAGAGTGGCTGTAAAGCGGGGCTGGTATTCAATCCGGCAACGTCGCTCAGTTATCTCGATTATGTGATGGACAAGGTGGACCTCATTCTCATCATGTCGGTCAATCCCGGCTTCGGCGGGCAGAAGTTCATACCGTCCGCGTTGGCGAAACTGGCGGAAGCGAAAAAGCGCATTGCCGTCCAAGTGGAGAAGTCGGGGCGCGAAATCTGGCTGGAAGTCGATGGAGGTGTCAAGGCTGACAATATTGCCGACATCGCGCGCGCAGGGGCGGATACGTTCGTCGCGGGTTCGGCGATTTTTGGGCAGTCGGATTATTTGGCGACGATCAACGCGATGCGTGCAGAGCTTGCCAAGGTGCGCGAATGACTCCCGAGGTGGAAACGCTAGACTCCAGTGCTGGCGCGGCTCCTGGCGGAATTGCCGTGGAGATGCCCGTCGATATTGGCTCGCAGGCCGGTGTTCAGGCGAATGTTGAGGTGGTGGCAAAGAAGCCCAAGCTGCGCGCCAAGCCAAAATTCAGTTTTCCCATACCGATCAAAGCCGTGCTACTCGATCTCGATGGCACGCTGCTCGATACCGCCGGTGACATCGCGCTAGCGGCCAACATGATGCGCGCGTCGCTTGGCTTCGCGCCATTGGATCCGGGATTGATCAAAACTTTCGTCGGCAAGGGCATCGCCAACCTTGTCGCCAAGACGCTGAAAGATACGGTCGGGGAAGTTGGGCCAACAGCGCTCAAAGTCGCTGTTGCCAATTTTGAGCGCCATTACCAGAAATGCTTTAGCGAAACGTCGGTCGCGTTTCCGGGCGTGGTCGAGGGGCTGAATGCCTTGCGGGACAAGGGTTTTCGTCTGGCCTGCGTGACCAACAAGGCTGAAAAATTCACGCGGCCTTTGCTCGAAAAAACCGGGCTAAGCAGCTACTTCGAACTCACGCTTTCCGGCGATTCTTTGCCCGAAAAGAAACCGCATCCTCTACCGCTGCAGCACGCGGCGACGTTTTTTGAATGTACCACCGCAGAGCTGCTCATGATAGGCGACTCGGTCAACGAGGCGGAGGCAGCACGCGCGGCGGGCTGCCCTGTGTTTATCGTCCGTTACGGCTATAACGAAGGCCAGGAGCTGCGTGGACTGGACTGCGATGTATTTATTGACGATGTTCCCGCTGCGCTAAAATTTGTTAAGCTAGCGACTCCGCAGTAAAAATTTTCTAAATTCAACATGACTTTCAGCAAACCTGTTTGGACGTGGCGATGGCATAACTGGCGCTAAGTAATTAGCGGCCGTTCGCTATCCCGCTGTCTATTCAATTTTTTGCTGAAAAATCATGAACGAAACTCAATTCGCGGCGCTTGCCGCGCAAGGCTACAACCGAATCCCTATCACACTTGAGACTTTCGCGGATCTCGATACCCCGCTGTCGATTTACCTCAAGCTCGCCAATAAGCCTTTCTCCTATCTGCTCGAATCCGTTATCGGCGGCGAACGCTTTGGTCGCTACTCGATCATCGGCCTGCCGGCTCACGAGTGGCTGCGCGTTAAGGGCAAGGAGTGCGCCATCGTGCGCGCTAAACCGGGTGGGCAATCCGAAACACTTGAGCATGTATTTGTCAAAGACCCACTGGTATTTGTCGAAAAATATCGCAAACGCTTCAATGCCGCGCCGATTGACGGTGCGTTACGCTTCGCAGGTGGACTGGCGGGTTATTTCGGCTACGACACGGTGCGCTACATCGAGAACAAACTGGAACTCGATGAGCACGCGTTGAAAAAAGACGTGATCGGAACGCCGGATATTTTACTGATGCTCTCCGATGAGCTCGCTGTCGTTGACAACCTGTCCGGCAAACTGCATTTGATTGTTTACGCCGACCCCGCAAAGCCGAACGCATATAACAACGCGCAGCGGCGCTTGACGGAACTGCGTCTAGGCCTGCGTCAACACGCGCCACTTCCGGTGTACGTGCCTGGAGCGGTTGCGATCGCAACGATGGGATCCTGGTGGCGGGGCAGCGTCACGGCTGATCGGGACTTTGAGCCCACGCAATGAGTGGGCGTGTACATCGTCGACGGCGACATCATGCAGGTGCAGATTTCGCAGCGTATTTCCCAGCCGTTCGACGCGCCGCCGATCAACCTCTACCGTGCGCTGCGCTCCATCAATCCATCGCCGTATATGTTTTATTTCGACATGGGGGACTTTCATATCGTCGGGGCATCGCCAGAGATTCTGGTTCGACAGGAGGGCAGCAAAGTAACTGTGAGGCCGATAGCCGGTACGAGGAAGCGCGGTGACACGCCCGCACATGATCAGGAGCTGGAAGCTGAATTGAAGAGCGATCCAAAGGAATTGGCCGAGCATCTGATGCTGATCGATCTGGGTCGCAACGATATCGGTCGTATTGCGAAGACGGGCAGCGTGAACGTCACCGAACAGATGGTGGTTGAGCGTTACTCACACGTGATGCATCTGGTGTCGAATGTCGATGGCGAAATTCGGGACGACGTCGGCCCTATTGATTTACTGCGCGCGACCTTCCCCGCGGGCACCGTTGCTGGTACGCCAAAAGTGCGAGCGATGGAAATCATCGATGAACTCGAGCCCAGCAAACGCGGCGTCTATGCCGGTGCAGCCGGGTATCTTGGCTTCAATGGCAATATGGATTTGGCGATTGCGATTCGTACCGGTGTCGTGAAAGACGGGATTTTGTATGTGCAGGCGGCAGCGGGAATCGTTGCCGACTCGGTAGCAGAGCTGGAATGGCACGAAACCGAAAACAAAGCGCGCGCCTTATTGCGCGCCGCCGAAATGGTCTCGATTGGTATCGACACCAACCCTTCATGAGGAGAGAAAAATGTTGCTCATGATCGATAACTACGATAGCTTCACGTTCAATCTTGTCCAGTACTTCGGCGAACTGGGTGAAGACATCGTTGTAAAGCGAAACGATGAAATTTCACTGTTGGATATTGAGAAACTAGCGCCTGCGCGAATCGTTATTTCGCCGGGACCTTGTTCGCCGGCAGAGGCGGGAATTTCTGTGCCCACCGTCGAAAAATTCGCGGGTCGGATACCGATTCTCGGCGTTTGCCTCGGCCACCAGAGTATCGGACAGGCCTTTGGCGGAAGAGTGATTCATGCAAAAACGCTGATGCATGGTAAAACATCGCAAATGACGCATACGGGTGTCGGCGTGTTTGCAGGGCTGCCGTCGCCATACCGGATTACGCGCTACCACTCGCTCGTGATCGAACGTGAAACCTGTCCAGATTGCCTTGAAGTCACGGCATGGACGGAGGACGGCGAAATCATGGGAGTGCGGCACAAAACGCTGGCTGTTGAAGGTGTGCAGTTCCATCCCGAATCGATCATGACCGAGCACGGTCATGCGCTATTAAAAAATTTTTTGAATTTGAGAGTTTGAATATGTTTACAGCACAGGAAGCGATCAGTCGTCTCTCCGATAAACGTGAAATATTCTTCGATGAAATGGTCGATTTGTTTCGGCAGGTCATGGAAGGCAAAGTCACGCCGGTACAACTTTCAGCCATTCTGATGGGGCTGCATGTGAAGTCAGAGACGGTGTCCGAAATTGCGGCTGCGGCAAAGGTCATGCGCGAATTCGCGACGAAAGTCGATGTCGGAGATTTGCCGAATTTGGTCGACACCTGTGGCACGGGGGGCGACAAAGCACATACATTCAATATTTCCACTGCGGCGGCTTTCGTCGCGGCCGCCGCAGGTGCCAAGGTGGCCAAGCACGGCGGACGTTCGGTGTCGTCGCAATCCGGTAGTGCCGACGTGTTGGAGGTGCTGGGCGTGAACGTAAATCTCTCCCCAGCACAGGTTGCGGCATCCATCAGGGAGATCGGATTGGGGTTTATGTTCGCGCCAAATCATCACCCGGCGATGAAATACGCGGCACCAATCAGAAAAGAATTAGGTATGCGTACTATCCTTAATATTCTCGGGCCACTGACGAACCCAGCGGACGCGCCGAATCAGGTGATGGGTGTTTTTCACAGTGACCTGGTTGGAATACAGGCGAGGGTACTCAAGGAACTCGGTTCAAAACATGTGATGGTGGTTCACGGCGTAGACGGGCTCGATGAAATTACGCTCTCTGGACCAACGATGGTGGCCGAGCTCAAACATGGCTTTGTTACGGAATTCAAGATCGAGCCGAAGCAATTTGGGTTGGATATAGCGCCAATTGAAGCAATCAAGGCGACGGATAAAAACGCCTCGAAAGAAATGGTACTGGCTGTATTGGACAATCAGCCAGGCCCGGCGAAGGACATTGTCATGCTCAATGCCGGTGCCGCGATTTATGTCGCCGGTGTAGCCAATGACCTTTGGGGAGGGGTGACGAAGGCGCGCGAAATGATTGAATCCGGCAAAGCGCGGGCAAAGCTGGACGCATTGGTGAAATTTTCCACCGCCAGTTAGCGGCCTGGGTTTCTTCAAAGCACTTCGGAATAATTAAGCATGTCAGATATTCTGCAAAAAATACTCGCGACCAAGCGACGAGAAGTCGACGAATCGAAGGCGAAGGTGTCGCTACCAGAGATTGAGGAGCGGGCACGAAATATGCCGCCATCTCGCGATTTCATCGGGGCGATTCGGGCGAAACACGAGGCCGGAAAAGCGGCCGTAATCGCAGAAATCAAGAAAGCGAGTCCGAGCGCGGGCGTGTTTCGCTCCGGATTATCGGCTGTGCACGCAACTTTTGATCCCGCCAGGTTTGCGGCAAGCTACGAAGCGCACGGTGCGGCCTGTCTGTCTGTTCTGACGGATCGCGACTATTTTCAGGGGTCAGCCGACGATTTAGTCGCCGCGCGTGCCGCTTGCAGGTTACCGGTGCTTAGGAAGGATTTTGTTATCGATCCCTACCAAATTTTCGAGGCACGCGCGATGGGTGCGGATGCGGTACTTTTTATAATGGGCGCTGCGCCTATCGCGAAATTTCTGGAATGGGAGGCGCTGGCGACGTCGTTAGGCTTGTGCGTACTGGCAGAGTCCCATCACGAGGCAGAGTTATTGCAGGCATTGGCGCTTAAAACGCCGTTAATTGGTATCAACAATCGTGATCTTACGCAATTTACGACCAATATCGATGTTACGATGGCGCTGAAGCGGCATATTCCCGTGGAGAGAATTGTCATCACGGAAAGCGGCATTTACAATGCAGGCATTGTTGCGAAAATGTCGACTGCCGGCGTCGGGACCTATCTCATAGGCGGCGCGTTGATGGAAGCGGAAGAACCGGGCGCTGCATTGGCTTCTTTGTTTGAAGGCACACTTGTGTGACTTGCGTATGACTTGAGTGCCCACGAAATTGCGCTTCCCGGATGTTGCGTAAACGCAACATGGCGCCTTCCACGCAGCAAATTTCACAGTGAGCACTTGAGCAAGCGCGCTAAATTTGGCAATATGTCGGCAGCTTCTCAAAAATTTTGGCAAGACGAATTAGAAAGCATCAACTTAACCCTAAGGAGATTTGTGATGAACAAGAAATTGATCGCCCTTGCTGTCGCTGGCGCAACATTCGCCCCGATTGTTATGGCTCAAACCGCTAACCCTGTGACCCTTTATGGTCGCATATGGGTTATGGCAAACAGCATGAAGGCAAGCAGCGGCGCCACGACATTGTCGACCAGAACCACGATCGTTGATGAGTCATCCTTGATCGGCATTCGCGGCACGGAAGATCTCGGTGGCGGTCTGAAGGCATGGTTCCAACTTGAGTCGTCGGCTCCTCCAGATGCGGGCGGCGGCACATTCGGTAGCCGCAACAGCGGTGTTGGCTTGCAAGGCGGTTTCGGTACCGTGGTTCTCGGCAGATGGGACAGCCCGTTCAAATTGTCGGCAATTTTCGTCGATCCGTTTGGCCAAAACACAATCGGCAATCAGTTGGCAATTGTTAACCAAGGCGATTTTAATCGTCGTGAAAACAACATGATCCAATACTGGACGCCTAACCTGAGTGGTTTTTCTGCTCGCTTCATGTACGGCGCCAATGAAGGAAAAACAGCAACGGCAAATCCAAATAACGTAAGCTTTAGTCTTGATTACGCAGCTGGCCCGTTCAGAGTCAATTACGCGCGCGAAGAGCACAAAGACACGCGCGGCAACGTGGTAACTGGCGGTGTAAAAGAAAAAGGCGACAACCTTGCGGCTACCGCTGTCTTCGGCCCATTTAAGCTCGGCGCACTTGCCCAGCGATTCGACTCAACCGGTCGTACGAAGCGCAATGCATATTTCGTTGCGGGTACGTACACTGTCGGCATGCATGAATTCATCGGTACCTATGGACGTAATCGGGATGGTGCCTTTAATGTGGCGGCGAATGTAGCAAGGCCACTCGAGCCGCAAAGCAAGCAGATCGGACTGGGTTATAACTATAACTTCTCGAAGAGAACGACGTTTATGGCCCGCTATGTCAACATGGTGAATAATGGTGCATCGAACAACAGCACGGCTGCTTTTGGTCTGCCAGCACTTGCACTTAGCAACGACCCGAAGGGCTTTGGTGCGGGTTTCCGTCACACGTTCTAAATCGTTTGGTCCAAACGATTTAAACGAAAACGGGCACCTTCGGGTGCCCGTTTTTTTTAGGAAAATGTATAAATGAACTTGGTTGACCGATTGATTTGCGAGTTGGATGCCGGCCTGAAAACGGTTTTTGCGAAAGCGCACGCCGATCGCCCCTTGCCCCAACCTGACCGTGGCGTGCAAGCGGAATCAGCAGCATCTTTACAGTCAGCAGTTCGTGCGGAATCGATCCGACTGATGCGCGTCAATCACTGCGGTGAAGTTTGTGCGCAGGCGCTATACCAAGGTCAGGCGTTGGTCGCAAAAGACGCGGCGGTTAAAAATCTATTGGTTGCTGCGGCCAAGGAAGAGCATGACCATCTGGCGTGGTGTGACGCACGATTGGCAGCCTTGGGAGGCGGCAGCAGTCGCCTTGCGCCGGTTTTTTACGCTGGCGCCTTCGGTTTGGGTGTCGTATCCGGTTTACTCGGCGACAAATGGAGCTTGGGGTTCTTGGTCGAAACAGAACGTCAAGTCGAGGCGCATTTGCACGACCATCTTGATCGCATTTCCGCCAATGATACGGAGAGCCGTGCGATTCTCGAAGCAATGCGCGACGACGAGATCCGTCACGGCCAAGCCGGGTTGGCGCACGGTGCCGCGCCACTGCCGATGCCAGTAAAGGCGGCGATGCGCGGCTTTTCCAAAGTTATGACGACCTCGACTTACTTTGTATGATCTGTCGTGAGTTGCAGCTGTGTGGGTTTAGCAACCGCGGCCACAATTTCAAAATCGTGGGTGACTTTTGCGGTTTTCGCGAGCATGGCCGACGCTGAGCAATAAACTTCAGCCGATAGCTTGATCGCGCGCTCGACTTTATCGGGATTCAATCCGTCGCCGGTAACAATAAAATGGAAATGAATTGACGTAAAGACCTTTGGGTCAGTGAGTGCTCGCTCGGACGTAAGCTCAACAACGCAATCCGTGATCGGCTCGCGGCTCTTCTTGAGGATATGCACAACGTCATAAGCGCTACATGCACCTGTCCCGAGGAGTACTGTTTCCATGGGTCGTGGTCCGAGATTTTGTCCGCCTGCATCAGGTGACCCATCCATGACCACCGCGTGACCGCCGTCGGTTTCACCTAAAAATGCGACGTTTCCAAGCCATTTGATAGTTGCTTTCAAGGCTAGCTCCATTTTTTCCGAAAAAGTGTAAGGGACGATCGAATCAAGTAGGTCTATACAGGTACACCAAGCGGGTCCCCACCGAATAAGCGCAGAAGTTGCTAACCGAGGCCCATGTCCAATGCACGTTGCATTTCTACACGCCGATTGTCTGCCGCAATCGCGTATTCGCGCACGCGACTCAATGCCTGGTCGAACTCTGCATCAAGATCAAAATCAGGCTTGTTGGCGTCGAGATCCATTAGCAAGGGATGCAGCGCGGCTCGGCCTATTTCGGCTTCGTCACTAGAGCCGCGGAAGTGTTCAAGTAACTGGGCCTGATTAATCTCCAAATCGTGGTCTCGTATAAATGCGGCCACTCGACATGCGGTCCCGACAGGCGTGGTGTCGTGCTCGTCAGCCGCGACATCAAATCGCCCAGCCAAGGCGGGCTTCAGCAGCATCCTTGCGATCAGCTGCGCTGCAAGCCCCGCTGGTGCAGTTTTACGCCGTGGCGGCGGCGCGCCAAGCTCTGGGCCCCGACGGCGCCATTTGCCCAAGCCGGCTTTGTTACCACCGCTTCCGCCGTTGTTCAAGTCGGCACTGGGATGCCCGGATTGCGATGTGCCTGTGAAAGGACTGGCCGTTGGCACATTGTTGCCGGAAACGATGGGAATTAATCGCTGGATCTCAATGACGCCCAAACCGACGATATCGGCGAGCTTCCGTTGCAACATCAGACTCAATGCCGGTGCGGTGATTTGCGAAATCAACGGTTTTGCCAGCATCAAAAGCCGGGTGCGACCTTCCTCGTTGGTCAGATCGACTTGCGCAGAAAGCGCGTCAAATAAAAATGCAGATAGGTGCTTGGCGTCTTTGAGTTCTTCAAGAAATGCATCCTTGCCGAGTCTGCGGATGAAAGTATCGGGGTCGTCTTCCAGCGGCAGAAACAGGAACCGGACGTCCTTGCCGTCAACAACGACCGGCAGGGATTGCTCAAGTGCCCGCCACGCCGCACGCTGTCCGGCTTTATCGCCGTCGAAACAAAACACCAGATTGTCAGCCATGCGCAGTAGTTTCTGCACATGTACCGGTGTGGTTGCAGTGCCGAGAGTCGCCACCACGTTTTCGACGCCGCTTTGTGCGAGGGCGACGACATCCATGTAGCCTTCGACAACGATCACAGTTTGGGTGTCACGGATGGCCCGCCTTGCATGAAACAGCCCGTACAATTCGCGACCCTTTTCGAACAGGGGTGTCTCAGGCGAATTCAGGTATTTTGGCTCGCCCTGACCAATCACGCGTCCGCCAAAACCGATCACATTGCCGCGCTGGTCGAGAATGGGAAACATCACACGATCCCGAAAACGGTCGTAGCGTTTACCCTCATCGTTGTCGATGACCAAACCACATTCCACAAGCGCCGACGCTGTGTAGTCGTCAACGGCCGCCTTCAATCCTTGCCAATCGTCGGGCGCATAGCCCAAGCCAAATTTCGCTGCAATTTCACCTGTGAGCCCTCGCCCTTTGAAGTACGCGACTGCTTCCGGTGATTTTTTCAGCTCCCGGCGATAAAAATTCATGGCCGCAGCCATGACTTCCGTAAGCGACGCAGTTGCCTGCGCACGTTCCACCGCCTCTTCGCGATCATTCTCCAGCGGAAGTGTCAAGCCAACACTTTCAGCGAGCTCCTTCACGGCATCACGAAACCCCATGCCGTTGTATTCCATCAAGAATGAAATGGCGGTGCCGTGGACACCACAGCCGAAACAGTGATAAAACTGCTTAATCGGGGAGACGGAAAACGACGGAGATTTTTCGTTGTGAAACGGACAACACGCGGCGTAATTCTGGCCCGACTTCTTCAATTTCACGTGTTTGTCTATGACATCGACAATATCGACGCGGGCGAGCAATTGCTGAATGAAGTCTTGCGGAATCATTTTCAGATTATAAGACGGTGCGCGGCTCGACTAGTAATTGCATGGGGCGGCCAATTATCAGTGCGTGACAATTTGAATAAATCATAAATTCAGACACGCATCCGCTTAGGGCAGCGGCAAAACTAGACCTGAACGAATGTTGACGATGAGATCTATACCTTGATTATGCGGATAACCTCGCTTTGACCATTGCCGAGAGTTTGCCCATATCGGCACGCCCAGCCACTTTGGGTCGCAGCTCATTCATTACCTTGCCCATGTCCTTGGCTGACTTCGCGCCGGTCTCTGTAATGACGCCATCGAGAATAATTGTCACTTCGGCATCGCTCAATTGTTGCGGCATATAGGCCGATAACACGCCGACTTCAAATTCCTCAGCAGCCACAAGATCGAGCCTGTTGCCAGCTTTAAATTGTTCGATGGAGTCTTTGCGTTGCTTGAGCATTTTTTCGATAATCGTCAACACCATATCGTCCGTTAGCTCAACCCGTTCATCGACTTCTTTTTGCTTCAGCGCTGCCTGTAAAAGGCGAATCGCGGCGAGCTTTTCGCTCGCGCGCGCCTTCATCGCTGTTTTCATGTCATCAAAGATTTTTTCACGCAGTGCCATGTTGCATCTCCATAAATAAAAAAGGCAGGCGACATATGTCACCTGCCCCAATAAATTCGATAGCGCTTAACCCTAATACAGCTTTGGCGGAAGCATCTGGCTGCGCAGCCGCTTGAAACGGCGCTTGACCGCAGCAGCGTGTTTACGTTTGCGTTCAGCGGTGGGCTTCTCGTAAAACTCACGAGCACGAAGGTCTGTAAGGAGACCGGTCTTTTCAATTGCGCGTTTGAAGCGGCGTAATGCGACGTCAAACGGTTCGTTCTCTTTCAATCGGACTAACATTCAAAATACCTTTCTAGCTTTCTAGTTATGCCCAGCCAATCGCACGTAATGGCGGATTGAGGGTCTGAAGTTGTGTTACTGACGACATGCTATCGCTGACGTGTTACAGCAGAAAGCCCAATATAATAACGACTTACGGCGATTTTGCCAAGCCCCACCGCACGCTGATTGCCTAACTTGCTGATTCTCGGTATCGAAACCTCCTGCGACGAAACAGGCGTAGCGCTATATGACAGCGTAACCGGGCAATTAACACACGCCTTGCACTCTCAAATTGAGATGCACGCCGGATATGGCGGCGTTGTTCCCGAACTCGCTTCACGTGACCATATTCGGCGAATCATACCGCTGATAGAAAACGTCATAAAAGAGAGCATGCGCTCACTATCTGAACTTGACGCCATTGCGGTAACCAGGGGCCCGGGCCTCGGCGGCGCCCTCTTGGTCGGATCAAGTGTCGCTGCGGGCTTGGCAGCCGCGCTTGGCAAGCCTGTCATCGGCATACATCATTTGGAAGGGCACCTGTTGTCGCCACTACTTTCCGTGCCGAGACCAGAGTTTCCGTTTGTCGCCTTGCTTGTCTCTGGAGGGCACACCCAATTAATGGCCGTAATGGGTGTCGGCCAATACCGCCTTCTTGGCGAAACGGTTGATGATGCTGCCGGAGAAGCTTTTGACAAAACCGCATCGCTGCTCGGGTTGAGTTACCCCGGTGGCCCTGCATTGAGCAAACTCGCGGAGTTGGGCAATCCGCGGCGCTACAATTTGCCCCGGCCGATGATTGGCAGCGGCGATCTTGAGTTCAGTTTCAGCGGTTTGAAAACTGCCGCGCTAACGTTGATTCGCAAGCTGGAGGCCGTCAGCCCGGTTGATCCTCAATATCGCGCCGATGTTGCGGCTGCGTTTCAGGCGGCAATTGTTGATGTACTTATCGCGAAATCTCTCGCCGCGTTGCGCTCCACCGGTATGACGCGTCTGGTGGTTGCTGGCGGCGTCGGGGGGAATAAATCCCTTCGCAGAGAACTTACGCGCGCGGCTGAAACCTGTGGCGCGAAAGTTTTTTACCCACCGCTGGAACTCTGCACCGACAACGGCGCAATGATCGCGTTTGCGGCGGCGATGCGTCTTGGCGAACATCCCACTCTGCTCGAAAATTCGGACACGTCATTTAATATCAAGTCGCGGTGGCCGCTTGTTGAAATACCCGCGAACTAAAGGCGCTTGCCTCTCTATCTTGGCGAGTTCTGTCGGGCGTTTCTTTCCGCGTTCACAAGACTTTCTTCGGCCTGTTTAACAGCGGCGTCGAGCGCCGCAATACGTTCTTCATATTCGGGTTTGCGAAGCACCGCATTTGCACCCGTTGGTTTCCCGTCCTTGCCGCGACCGACTACTATCTGACGCTCTTCTGTAGTCGCCTCCGTTCCCGCATCGCGGGCCTTTCGGGCCCGTTCCAACTCCTCGCGAGCTGCGTCGACTTCTTTGCGCAAATTATCGCGAAGGTTCTCGCTCGCCGACGACCGTGCGCGGATCGTCGCACTATTTTGCGTTGCGCCACCGACTATATTCTTGGGCGCGGAAATTACCGTCCCTGTCGTGTCCGTGGTCACGCGCTCTGCTTTCTCACCGAGCGTCGGCGCTTTGTCCGAATAAGTGACATTGCCGCTTTTATCGGTGTATTTCCACAATTCCTGCGCATGAACACAAATCGCAAAACTAGCGAAGCACGCCACCGACATAACGTGTAAGAATTTTTCAGATTGTGGTTTCATTGTTTGTCTCCGTTACTGTCCTGCCAGCGTGTGTGGCACAGACTCCGCAATGTGCAT
>ENA-OFDP01000708-OFDP01000708.1-metagenomes-genome-assembly--contig:-NODE-708-length-14441-cov-2.856110_pt1 | contig 14441 bp, 11 predicted proteins | sample MGYA00153389_OFDP01 | MGnify analysis MGYA00153389 | reverse complement strand
CGCGTGAGGTCTACGCCCAATTGTTTTAGTTTTCGGTACAGATGCGTGCGCTCCAGACCGGTCTTCTCGGCCACCCGGGTCATTGAGCCGCCTTCCTTTGTGAGGTGGAACTCGAAATAGCTTTTCTCAAAAGCGTCGCGCGCTTCGCGCAACGGGCGGTCGAGGTCGAAGCTCTGGTTGGCTTGCGGCCCGCTAATGACGGGCGGCAAATGCGCCGTGCCCGGTTGCAATGACGGTGCGTCGCCCGCTGTGGCAACTTCGCCGCGCCAGGCCGCTGCCGTGTGGCGGCTGCCGTGGGTGGGTTTGACAAGCGCTTGCTCAACTGCGCGCAGCAGCTTTTGCAGCGTGATGGGCTTTTCAAGAAAGGCGCTGGCGCCGTACTTGGTGGCTTCGACCGCGGTGTCGATGGTGCCGTGGCCGCTCATCATGATGACGGGCATGGGCAACGGGCCCGCGGACGACCATTCTTTGAGCAACGTGACGCCGTCGACGTCGGGCATCCAGATGTCCAGCAGCACCAGGTCCAGGCGCAGTGATTCGCGCACGCTGCGGGCCTGGGCCGCGTTTTCTGCCAATTCAACGGTGTGACCCTCGTCGGTGAGGATCTCTGACAGCAGGGCACGGATACCCAGTTCGTCGTCCACTACGAGGATGGTTGCCATTCGGGCTTGTTGTTCACCTGCGTTGGGCCGCCGTCAGGCCGGCGCCGGGCCACCTGCGACCGCATCATCGGCGCCGCCCGGTGCGGCAGCGAAAATGGAAAATGATAACGAAACCCGCGCTCCTGTCACCGCGCCTTCCTGGGCGTCGCCCTCATGGAGGTTGGCCACGCGCAGCCGGGCGCCATGTTCGTCGGCGATCTTCTTCACGACGGCCAGACCCAAACCGGTACCTTTGTTTTTGGTGGTGACGTACGGTTCGAACGCGCGCTTCAGCACTTTGTCAGCAAAACCGGGGCCGTTGTCGACGACCGCCAGCCGCACCGCCAGCAATTCGCCTTGTTCACCGCGGGCGGCCGAGGTGCGCAGTTCCACGCGGGCGCTGGGCCGGTCGGCCACCGCATCGAGCGCGTTCTGCACCAGGTTGTGAATCACCTGGCGCAGCTGGGTGGCGTCGCCCATGATGCGCGGCAGATCGGGCGCGGGGCGGGCCAGCAACTGCCCGCTGTCCATGGCCTGGCCGTACAGCGCCAACACTTCCAGGGCCAGCACGTTCAGGTCCAGCGGCTTCATCTGCGCGGCGGGCTGACGAGCTTCTGCATGGCCTGCACCTGATTGACGATGGTGGCCACCGAGCGCAGCAGCAGCGACTGGTCGGCGCCTTCCAGCTTGGCTTCGAGCTTGTAGCGCAGCCGCTCGGCCGACAGCTGGATAGGGGTGAGCGGGTTCTTGATCTCATGCGCCAAACGCCGCGCCACCTCGGCCCAGGCGGCAGACCGCTGCGCCGAGACGACCTCGCTGATGTCGTCGAACACCAGCAACCGGGCTTGCTGCGGGCTGGGCTGGGCGCCACCGTCATCGCCGGGGGTGGCGCCGGCGGTGTCGGTGGCGGTGGCGGTGGCGGGCGGGTCGTCGGACATGGTGGCGCCACGAACCAGCAAGGTCAGCTGGGTGCCGTCGCCACGCGCCAGTTCATACGAGTCCTGCCACTGGTCGCGCTCGCCGGCCTCGGGGCTGGTGGCCAGCAGCTCGAAGTGCTGCTCGACACTGCGCGCCAAGGCACCCAGCTCAGGCAGGTCGGACAGGCGGCGCCCGCGCCAGGCCGACAAGGGGCGCTGCAGGATGCGCGTGGCGCCGGGGTTGACGGTGTCGATGCGGCCTTCATGGTCGAAAACGATGACGCCGGCGCTGAGCGTGTCCAGAATAGTTTGCAGCCGGGTGCGCGCGGTTTCCAGCTGCTGCACGCCGCGCTGCACCTGTTCACGCGCATCCGACACCTGGGCCGTCATGTCGGCGAACGACCGCGTCAGGCCGCCCAGCTCGTCGCCCGAGGCAAATACCGGCTTGGCCGTCAGGTCGCCTGCGGCCACCTGGCGCACGCCGTCGGCCAGCAGCAGCAGCGGCCGCGCCAGCTGGTTGCCCAGCACCACCGCCAGCAGCACCGACGCGAACACAGCCAGGATCAGCGCCAGCGTGAGCGTGCCGACGTACATGCGGCGCAGGCTATCGCGGGCCAGCGCGCGCTGCTGGTATTCGCTGTACGCGGCCTGCACCGCCAGGGCGTTCAGGGCCAGCGACCGGGGCACGGGCTGCACGACCATCAAGAAGCGGTCTTCGTTGCCGGCCAGGCTGACCTGGCTGCGCGGCAGGCGCGCCAGCGCGCGCACGCTGGCGCCCGGGCCGCCCGGGGCCAGCGACTCGTCGTCCAGCCCTTCCACCTGGCTGGCCAGGCCACCCAGGCGCGCCTGGCGCAGCAGCGCTGCGGCCGGCCGCTCGGGCGGCCCGGTGCTGGCCGTGCCGCCGGCCATGGCCAGCGCCTGGCCCATCGGGCTGAGCACGGTGATTTCGCTGGCGCCCAGCTGCTCGCGCAGCCGCTCCAGCGCCAGCGGCAGCGGGGGCGCGTCGCGTTCCAGCAGCCGCTCGGCAGCCACTCGGGTCTTGCTGCCCAGTTCCTGCTTCAGCGTTTCCAGCGTGTTCTTGCCCAGCGCCAGGCCCGAGTCGAGCGCGCCGGCCACGCGCACGTCGAACCAGGCTTCGATGCTGCGCGAGACAAACTGGTACGACACCGTGTAGATCACCAACCCGGGCAGCAAGCCCACCACGGTGAAGATGCCCACCAGCTTGATGAGCAGCCGGCTGCCGAACTTGCCGCGGCGCGCGCGCACAGCCAGGCGCAGCGCGGCCAGGCCAATGACCAGCACCAGCACCCCGGCCACCGCCACGTTGACCCAGAACAGCCAGACGAAGTGACGCTCGTAGAAACCGCCCCCCCTGGTGCTGAGCGACAGCACAAAGGCCAGCACCAGGGCCGCGCCTGTGGCGGCCACCGTGGAAACGATCCAGGTCCAGCGCGCCGCGGCTGAGGCGCTCATCTCAGTAACGCCCGGCCGTTGCGAAGGTACTGAGCACCCCCTGGGGGCTGCAAAGGCAGTGAACGTGGCGTCGTTTCATCCCCGGGGCGCATCAGTCCACACGCAAGCTGCGCTGCACGCTCAGCGCCCAGTCGCTCTGACCGACCAGGCCGAACTGAATCGGGCCGGGCAGCTGGGCGGTGTCCAGCCGGTAGCTGAACTCCACCGTGTAACTCTTGTCGGGGTCAAGCTGGTTCAGCTCGGCCAGACGCCAGCCAGCGCTGCGTGACGCGGTGCTCAAGGCCTCGGCCAGCGAGCCCAGGGTCTGGTGCAGGCCGCCCAGGCCGACACGCCAGGTATTGGTAAGCGGCTGGTAGGCCACGCGCCACGACCGCGTGACACGGGCCACCCGCTCATCGCGCCAGTACCAGCGGCTGCGCTTGAGCTCGGCCTGGGCCACGAAGTAGATAGGCACGCCGCGTTGCAGCGCGTCTTCCACGGTCGTGGTCGGCGTGACGCGGACGGCGAAGTCCAGCGTCAGCGCGCCTTCCTGCCGGCTGGTGCTCAGGCTGGCCAGTTCCACACCCTGCCCGCGTGCCGGGCCGGCCGCCAGCCAGCACAGCGCCCACAAGAGCACCAGGCCCTGCAGGAAGCGTCGGCGGACCAGCGGCAGGTGCATGGCGTGGGCAGTCAGGCAGCGGTGCGGTGGGGACTGAGTCAGGTTTTTTGGATCAGGGCGTAGAAAAAGCCGTCGTGAACGACCGCGGGGCGGCCGGACTCATCAGCCGTTCGATTGTCGGGGCTGGGCAGCAGGTGGCCCGGCGCGTGGGGCTGAGGCCGAGCCGAGCCGGGGGGCAGGCGTTGCAAAAATGCGTCGATCTGGCCCTGGCCTTCGGCCTTGAAGACCGAACAGGTGGCGTACAGCAGCCTTCCGCCAGGCTTGAGCAACGGCCACAGCGCCGCCAGCATCTCGGCCTGCACGCGGGCCAAGGCACCGGCGTCGTCGGCACGGCGCAGCCAGCGCACGTCGGGGTGGCGGCGCACGATGCCCGACGCGGTGCAGGGAGCGTCCAGCAAGATGGCGTCAAACGGCCGTCCGTCCCACCAGGTGGCGGGCAGACGCGCGTCGCCGGCGCGCAGTTCCACGTGTGAACCGGCCGGCACACCGGCTTGCCCATCGGGGTACGGATGGGCGGGCAGATGGGCGGGCACATGCGCGCTCCCGTCGGTGTTCAGCCGCAGCCGGTTCAGCGTGTCTTGCACGCGTGCCAGGCGCAGCGGGTCGCTGTCCAGCGCCAGCAGGTCAAGATGGGCGATCTCCAACAGGTGGGCGGTTTTGCCCCCCGGCGCCGCACAGGCGTCCAGCACGCGGGCGCCGGCAGGCAACCCAGCCGCGTCGCCTTGCAATGGCCCCAGCAACAGCGGCGCGGCGCGCTGCGCTGAAACGTCTTGCACCGAGACGTCGCCGTCGCCGAAGCCCGGCAGCGCGGTGACGGCGCACGGCCGCTCCAGTTGCACCGCCTGCTCACCCAGGGCGCGCGCCGCCAGACCCTGCGCGGCAAGCCGCTCCAGATAAGCGGTTGCGCTGCCACGCCGAGCGTTGACACGCAGCGTCATTGGCGGATGCTGGTTGTCGGCCTGAAGAATCGCTTGCCACTGCACCGGCCAGTCGGCCTTCAAGCGGTCGATCCACCACTGCGGATGGTTGAAGCGCGCCACCGGGTCCGGCGACACGGCGGCCACGATGGCGACGCGCTCGCGCAGCAGCCGGCGCAGCACCGCGTTGACGAACGGCGCGCTGGAGCCGGCCCGTTGGCGCGCGGCCTCGACCGCCTGATCGACCAGCGTGTGCTCGGCATACGGCGGCACGGCGTTCGACCCCGGCGGCTCGGGCCACAGCAAAGCGAGCGACGTCAGCAGCAACGCATCCGCGCTCGGCGTAGGCGTCTTCGGCACCAGCAGGGCACGCGCCCCCAACGCCGCGCCCAGCCGGCGAAGCACGAAAAAGCTCAGTGCCTGCGTGCCCGGCCGGGCCGGCGCCGGACAGCGCAGCAGCGCCTCGGTCAGGCTGTGACCGGCGCGCACTGCCTGCACGGCGTCGGCGGTGTGGTTCAACAGTCGCGCCAGGGGCAGCGAGGCAGCCTCGGGGGCACGGACGGAAGGTACATTCACGAATGCAGTCTACGACCTGGGTCACTGAGGCAAGCAGCGATGACGCTGCTGAGGTACGCTTATAGCCCTACGGAAAAACCCATCAGCCCATGCTCACCGAAACGGCAACGAAGATTTTGCGGACCGAGCAGGACCTGGCGGACATGCCGGCTTCGGAGCGGATTCGCTACCGGCTGATCGGTGCCAAGTGCCGCTATCACGCCAACGACAACATCGCCGATTTCATCGCGAGCGGGGAGCTCGATGAACTGCAGGCCGAAGTGGCCACCAAAATGCAGGAGGTGCTGCGTTCTCTGGTGATCGACACCGACAGCGACCACAACACCAACGAGACCGCGCAGCGCGTCGCCAAGATGTTCCTGAAAGAAGTGTTCCGCGGACGCTATGTGCCGATCCCGCCGGTCACGGAATTTCCGAATGTCTCGCGGCTGAACGAATTGATGATCGTCGGCCCGATCAAGGTGCGAAGCGCCTGCTCGCACCACCTGTGTCCGATCATGGGCAAGGTCTGGATCGGCATCCTGCCCAACGAACATTCGAATCTGATCGGCCTGAGCAAGTACGCGCGCATCTGCGACTGGATCATGAGCCGGCCGCAGATCCAGGAAGAAGCCGTGACGATGCTGGCCGACGAGTTGCACGACCGAGTCAAGCCCGACGGCCTGGGCATCGTGATGGAGGCCGACCACTTCTGCATGCACTGGCGCGGCGTCAAGGACGATGAGTCGATGATGACCAACAGCGTGATGCGCGGTGCCTTTCTCAAGGATTCGAACCTTCGGCGCGAATTCCTCTCCCTGTTGAGCAAGAAAGTCTGAGGATTCGACATGTTGGTACGTCTGATGTACGCGAGCCGGGCCGAGCCGTCGATCAACCACGACGAACTGCTCGCCATCCTGAAGAAATCGAAGGCCAACAACCCCGGCATCGGCGTCACGGGGGTGTTGTGCTTCTCGGGCGGCATTTTTCTGCAGGTGCTCGAGGGCGGACGGCTGCCGGTCAACGTGCTGTACAACCGGATCGCTGCCGACCGCCGCCACCATGATGTGGTGTTGTTGAGCTACAGCGAGATCAACGAGCGGCGCTTCTCGGGTTGGTCGATGGGGCAAGTCAATCTGCATCGGGTCAACCCGGCGCTGCTGATGAAATATTCCGAGACCTCCGAGCTCGACCCGTACGCTGTGTCGGGCGATGTGTCGATGGCGCTGTTCAACGAACTGGTCGCCACCGCTTCGGTCGTCGGACAGAGCTGAACGGCGGGCTGCGGCTTGCGCAGGGCAGTCTGCGGCAGATCTGCGGCAGGTCCGCCGCGAGCCCGCAGCGGGGCCTTTTGCGATCAGGCCGCGGCCTTCTTGGCTGCGGTTTTCTTGGCTGCCGGCGCCTTGGCAGCACGCGGCTCGAATTCGAAACTGACCTTGCCTTCCTTCTTGTCGAAAGCCAGCCTCGCCTTGAACTTGCGACGCGTCTTGTTCGAGACGAAGTTCTCCAGCAGGTCGGTCTTGCCAACGACGAGCAGCTTGCTCATCTGCTCGCGCGGCACGGGCTGCTGCAAGATGATCTTGCCGCTCTTGAAGTCGCACGTGACGTTCGCGCCGACCGCATGCTCACAAACGTAGCTGGTGCCGTGCTCGTACACCCGCCCTTGATCCTTCGGACACACCCCCAGGCTTTCCTGTGACGAGAAATCGATCGGATCGCCCGATTCGCCTTCCTTCTTGGCATCTGCACCGAAATCGAACTCGAGCTTCCAATTCTTCAGTTCGTCGTCGTAGGCCAGCTTCAGCTCGGCCGTGAACGGCCATCCCGCCTTCGAACGAAAGCCCTCCAGCGGACCGATCTTGTGGTCGGCCAGGAAATGCTCCACCTCGTCGAGTTCGAAGGCGCGGCTGCCGGGGATCTTGCTGATCGAGAAGCCACAGCCTTCTTCAGAACCCACCACGCCGAGCGGGCCGCCGCGGCGGTAGTTTTCCTTCACCACGCCGCCGCAATTCGGGCACGGCGTGGCCAGGGTGGCGTAGTCGCCGGGGATCGTGTCGCGGTCGTATTCCTTGGCCTTGCGCACGATGCGCTCGGCCATCTGCGCGATCTCGGCCATGAAAGCCTCGCGCTTCAAGCGGCCCTTTTCCATCTCGGCCAGCTGGAACTCCCAGTTGCCGGTCAGTTCGGGCTTGGTGAGGTCTTCCACGCCCAGCCCGCGCAGCAACGTCAACAGCTGAAACGCCTTGGCCCCCGGCACCAGTTCGCGGCCCTCGCGGTGGATGTACTTCTCATAGATCAGCCCTTCGATGATGGCCGCGCGGGTCGCCGGCGTGCCCAGGCCCTTCTCCTGCATCGCCTCGCGCAGTTCGTCGTCGTCGATCAGCTTGCCCGCGCCTTCCATCGCGCTCAGCAGCGTGGCCTCGGTGTAGCGCGCCGGCGGCTTGGTCTTCAGCGCGTTCACGGCCACCGCTTCGGTGCGCACCACCTCGCCCGGCGCCACCGCCACCAGGTTCGCATCGGCCTCTTGCGCCTCGCGGCCGTAAACCGCCAGCCAGCCCGGCTTGACCATCACCTTGCCGTTGGTCTGGAAGCTGTGGTCGCGGCCTTCGTTGCGGACCGTGGAAACACGCGTCGTCACCATGAATTCGGCCGCCGGATAGAACACCGCCAGGAAGCGCTTGACCACCATGTCGTACAGCTTGGCCTCGATCTCGCTCAAGCTGCGCGGCGCCAGCAACGTCGGGATGATGGCGAAGTGATCCGACACCTTGCTGTTGTCGAAGATGCGCTTGTTGGGCTTGACATAACCTTCGCTCAGCGCCTTGCGCGCATGCGTGGCCAGCGCGCGCAGCGGCCCCGGCAGGTCTTCGCTGGCGATCATCTCCATCGTCTGCCGGACCACCGGCACGTAGTCTTCCGGCAGCGCCTTGCTGTCGGTGCGCGGATAGGTCAGCACCTTGTGTTTCTCGTACAGCGCCTGCGCGAGCGACAGCGTGGTCTTGGCCGAAAAGCCGAAGCGCGAGTTGGCCTCGCGCTGCAAGGTGGTCAGGTCGTACAGGCCGGGGGCGCTTTGCGAACTCGGCTTGGCCTCTTCGGTGACGCTGGCCGGCTGGCCGAGCGTGGCGGCCGCGATGGCCTGCGCGTCGCGTTCGTTCCAGACCCGGTCGCTGCGCTGCTCGGCGTCATCGGGGTTCTTCTTCCATTTCGGATCGAACCACTTGCCTTCGTATTCGCCGGCCTGCGCCGCAAAGCTCGCCTTGATTTCCCAGTAGTCACGCGAGACGTGCTTGCGGATCTTTTCCTCGCGCTCGACCATGATCGACAGCGTCGGCGTCTGCACGCGCCCGACCGTCGTCAGAAAGAAACCGCCATCGCGTGAATTGAACGCCGTCATGGCTCGCGTGCCGTTGATGCCGACCAGCCAGTCGGCCTCGCTGCGACAGCGCGCGGCGTCGGCCAGCGGCAGCATCTGCGCGTCGCTGCGCAGGTGCGCGAAGCCGTCGCGGATCGCCGCGGGCGTCATGCTCTGCAGCCACAACCGCTGCACCGGGTGCTTGCTCTTGCTGTGCTGCTGGATGAGCCTGAAGATCAGTTCGCCCTCGCGCCCGGCGTCGCAGGCGTTGATCAGGGCGCCCACGTCCTTGCGTTTGACCAGCTTGACGATCGCGCTCAGCCGGCCCTTGCTCTTGTCGATCGGGTTCAGGTCGAAGTGCGGCGGAATCACCGGCAGGTGCGCAAAGCTCCACTTGCCGCGCTTGACGTCGAATTCTTCGGGCGCCTTGATTTCCAGCAGGTGCCCCACGGCCGACGTCACCACATAGCGCTCGCTCTCGAAATACTCGTCGTGCTTGTCGAACTTTTCCGTGCTGGAGCCGAGCGCACGCACGATGTCCTGGGCCACGGAAGGCTTCTCGGCAATGATCAAAGACTTGCTCATGATTCTTTCTGCTCGACCGGTGCGGTCGATCGGTTCATTTGTTCAATGGGGCGCGGCATCGGCCGGGCGGCTTCAGGCATCCCTACAATCCGCCCAGCTCGCGCGGGCACGTGCGCACTCGCGCGCACCCATGATTTCAATGTACCCAAAGAATCAGATGTCGCAAGCCAGCGCCGCAAAGCCCTCTGCCGCCGCACCCGAGGCGCCGTCGCGCCACCCCCGCAGCATCCAGGTGCGCCGCTCCGGCGTGCACGGACGCGGGGTGTACGCGACCACGACGCTCGAATGCGACCAGCGCATCATCGAATACAAGGGCGAGCTGATCACCTGGAAAGAGGCGCTGCGCCGGCATCCGCACGACCCCGCCAACCCGGACCACACCTTCTACTTCCACCTCGACGACCAGCATGTGATCGACGGCAAGGTGGACGGCAACAGCTCGCGCTGGATCAACCACGCGTGCCAGCCCAACTGCGAAGCCGAGGACGACAACGGCCGCGTCTACATCCGGGCATTGCGCGACATCCATCCGGGCGAGGAGCTGTTCTTCGACTACGGCTTGGTCCTCGAGGGACGCCACACGGCCAAGGTGAAGAAGCAGTTCGAATGCCACTGCGGCAGCCCGCAGTGCCGCGGCACGATGCTGGCGCCGAAGCGCTGACCATGTCGGCCCTGCGCTGGAATGCCGAAGCCCTGTGGGAGCAGCTCGAGCCGCTGCTGCCGGACCTGAGTGTCGAAGTGGTGGCACGGGCGGCGTCCACCAACACGGCGCTGCTCGAACGCGCCCGCGTGGTCGGACCGCCGGCAGGCGGCGACGATCAGGTGCTGGTGCGCCAAAGCGTCGAGAGCGGCGCCTTCGGCCGACGCGCCGCCGACATCCAGCCGTGCCTGCTGGTGGCCGAGCAACAGACCGCCGGACGTGGGCGCAACGGCCGGGTCTGGAAATCCGAGGCGGGTGCGTCGTTGACGTTCTCGCTGTCGCTGCCGATGGCCGTGTCGGACTGGTCAGGCCTGTCGCTGGCGGTGGGTGTCGCGCTGGCGGGTGCGCTCGAGCCCCGGCCCGAGCCAGACTCGCCGCGCATCGCCCTCAAATGGCCGAACGACCTGTGGTTGATGGACGGCCCGCTGCACGGCCCGGGCCGCAAGTTCGGCGGTATCTTGATCGAAACCGTGATGACCGGCTCGACGCGGCTGGCGGTGATCGGCATCGGCCTCAATGTGCGCCCGCTGGCCATTCCGATTGCCGGCGCGCTGCCCGGATCGCTGCAGCAGATCGACCCCGATGCCGACGCGCCGACGGTGCTGGCCCGCATCGCCAGGCCGCTGGTGCTGGCGCTGAAGCGGTTCGAGCGCGAGGGCTTCGCGCCGTTCGCAGAAGGCTTCGACGCGCGCGACTTGCTGCGCGGCCGCGACGTCTGCACCACTTCGCCGGGCGCACTGGAGGGCGTCGCCGAAGGCGTCTCGGCGCAGGGCGCGCTGCTGCTGCAGACCGCCGGCGGCACGCGCCCGGTGTCCAGTGGTGAAGTCAGCGTCAGATTGGGCGAGCCGCCTCCAGGCCTGTCGTGCTGAAAGCGCTGGCGCTGGCGCTGGCGCTGGCCAACCTGGCGTTCTATGCCTGGTCGCAGGGATGGCTTGACCCGATGGTGGGCGTGCGCGCCCGCGGTGACCGCGAGCCCGAGCGGCTGGCGCAGCAGGTGCGCCCCGAAACGGTGCTGATCCTGGCGCCCGCCGCGGCCAGCGCGGCCGTGTCGTTGAGCTGTCTGGAAGCCGGCCCGTTCAGCGACGCCGAACTGCCACCCGTGCAGGCGGCGCTGCAGGCCCTCGCGCCGGGCGGTTGGGCAGACATCCGCACCGAAATCCCCGGCCGCTGGATCGTCTATGTGGGAAAGAACGCTGCCCGCGAGGCGGAGGGCCGCCAGGAAGAAGAACTCACCCGGCGCGGTGTGGCGTTCGACGACATCCGCCTCGGCAACGAAGCGAAGCCCGGCCTGTCGCTGGGCAGTTTCGACGACCGCGGCAAGGCCCAGCAGGCGCTCGCCGATTTCAACCAGCGCGGCATCCGCGGCGCCCGGGTGGTCGAACTGGCGCCGGCGTCGATCAGCCACGCGCTGCGCGTCGTCGCGGCGGACGCCGCACTGACCAGCCGCCTGACAGCACTCAAGCCGGAAATGCCCGGCCGGGTCTTCGCGCCGTGCGCCGGCCGGTCGGCCAAGCCCTGAAAACGGGAGCCGGCACGCAGGCGCGAATCAAGCCGGCGGATGAGGACCATTGCGCAGCGCCACGACGGCGGCCAGCACCCACAGCAGCCAGCCCAGACCCATGGCGCCACCACCGCCGCTTCCCGTCGAAGAATCGCCGCTGCCTGCGGCCGCTGTCGCCGGCAACACCTCGATGGTCTGGTTGAATGTGTGCGAGGCACCGACCGCGTCGGCCACCGTGACCGCCACCGTGAAGTGCCCCGCACCACGCGGCGTGAGCTCAGCGGTGGTGGCATTGCTGGCGCTGGTGAAGCCGGTGACGATGCCGCCGCCGTCGACGATCGCCCACTGGTGCTGGTTCAGGCTGAGGCCAACCGTCGACAAGCTCAACTGCAGCGGCGCTTCGGCCCGCGCCGTGGTTGGCGCATGGGTCAGCTCGATGCGCGCGCCGCTGGCCACCGCGGCCACCGCGGCGGCGCTGTCGGTCATGCCGGCGCCACAGGTCGAGGTGGTGCAGTAACACTGGTCCTGGTCGACCGGTTTGCCATCCACCACCCGCGGCGCGGTGCATTGCGCAACGCTGCCGGGCTCGCCAGCGTCGCCTCCGGTGCTCGGAAAGGGCCGCGCGCCCAACTGCAGCAAACCGCGCACTTCCGCCGGGCTGAACGCCGGCTGAAGCGCCAGCATCAGGCCCACCGTGCCCGACACCAGCGGAGCCGCGAAACTGGTGCCCAGCGAGCTTTTATAACTGTCGGTGTAGATCGCGCCTCCAGCCGAGCTCGCCAACGGCACCGTGGTGCCCTTGTTCGAGGTGGTCAGGATCGGGTACAGGCACGCCGTGCCGGTGGCAATGTTGACGCAATTGCCACCGGGCGCACTGATCGCGATCTCGGGGCCCAGGTCGGAATAGCCCACCTTGGTGCCGGCCTGGCGCAGCCCGGCCACACCGATCGCGCCCGGGCAGTTGGCTGGGCTGTTCACCGCGTGACCGGCGCTGTTGCCCGCCGACACGACCACCACCGCCCGGGCCGCGTTGACGTGCAAGATCGCGTCGCGGTAAGCCGCGCTGCAAGCGCCCTCGGACCCCAAACTGAGATTGATCACGCGCGCCGGGGTTGGGTTGTCCGGCACGCCCGTCACGCGCAACCCGGCGGCCCAGCGCATGCCGGCGATGATGTCGGAGTCGTAGCCGCCGCACTTGCCCAGCACCCGCACCGGCAGCACCTTCACCCGCCGACCGACGCTTGCCATGCCGATGCCGTTGTCGGTGGTCGCGCCGATCAGGCCGGCCACCTGGGTGCCATGCCATGAACTGGGTTCTTCGGTGCAGCCTGCATCGTTGAGAACGTCGGGATTCGGCAAAAACTTGTCCTTGTTCGGTCCGTTCAGGTCGCTCGCGTCGACCCAATCGCCCGGATCGCTCGGGTCGGCGTCACGCCCGCCGCCATCGTTGGCATAAACCGGATCGCTGACGAAGTCGTAGCCCGGCAACAAATTGCCGCCCAGCGCGACAGGCAACAGATCGGGGTGGTCGAAGCGCACGCCGGTGTCGAGCACGGCGACCACGATGCCCGAGTTGCCGCTCGCTGTCGTGTCAGCCCACGCGCCCACGGCGTTGATCGCCGAGCGGATCTCGTCGTTCGGCGCGCGCAGATACCACTGCCCGGCAGCCGGGCCGCCGGCGGCCGCCTGGGTCGGCTCCGCGCTCAGGTAGAGCGGGTCGTTCGGCACGTTGAAGGCACGGCGCCGCTGATCCACCACGGCATATTCGACGTCAGGCTCGGCGGCCAGCCGGCTGGCCAGGCGGGACGAGCTGATGCCACGTGCATGGACGAGCTCGGTGCGTTCCGCCAGTTCCATGCCGACCCGCAGCGGGGTGCCGATGCGAGCGCCCAGCGTCTGCGCCCGAGCGCCAGCGGCGCCGCCGGTCCGAGACGACTGTGCCTGCTTGCGAAGCAGCGACGAGTCGCTGCGGTATTTCACGATGACACGCGCTTCGCCCACGCTGGACGCCACGCTGGCTGACGCAACCGCCGACGCAGCCGCAAACGAAGACGCAACCGAAAAAGCAAGCGCCGACGTGTCGGCCGACCTCGCCACGGGCGCCAGCAACGCAGTGGCTACCAAGCCGATGATCAACAACGGTTTTTTCATGAAAGACGACCCGATATAACCTGCCGACAGTGTGACGCAGACCGCACCTGCGTGGCGTGAAGCCCTCCCAGACGAGCATCCCTGGTCGGCCGGAACGCATGCTGCTCGCCCGGGCCGTGTGCCTACACTCGCGCCGATGCAGGTTTATCTGGTCGGTGGTGCGGTGCGGGATGCCCTGCTCGGTCGGCCCGTGACCGAGCGTGACTATACGGTCGTCGGCGGTTCGCCCGACGAACTGATCGCTGCCGGTTACAGGCAAGTGGGCCGCGACTTCCCGGTGTTTCTGCACCCGCAGACGCACGAGGAATACGCGCTCGCCCGCACCGAGCGCAAGACGGCGCCCGGCTACCACGGCTTCGATTTCCAGGCCGGCCCCGGCGTGACGCTCGAACAAGACCTGCAGCGCCGCGACCTCACGGTCAACGCCATCGCACAGGACGCCGAAGGCCGCCTGATCGACCCGTGCGGCGGACAGCGCGACCTGGCAGCGCGCGTGCTGCGCCACGTGTCGCCGGCGTTCGCCGAAGACCCGGTGCGCGTGTTGCGGCTGGCCCGCTTCGCCGCGCGCTTTGCCGAGTTCAGCGTGGCGCCCGAAACCATCGCGCTGGTGCGCCGCATGGTGGCGGCTGGCGAACTCGACGCGCTGGTGCCGGAACGGGTCTGGCAGGAACTGTCGCGGGGCCTGATGGAAGCGCGCCCGTCGCGGCTGTTTGAGGTGCTGCGCAGCGGCGGCGCACTGGCGCGGCTGCTGCCCGAGGTCGACCGGCTGTGGGGCGTGCCGCAACCGCCCGCGCATCACCCGGAAATCGACACCGGCGTGCACCTGATGATGGTGCTCGACATGGCGGCGCAACTCGACGCACCGCTGTCGGTGCGCTTCGCCTGCCTGGGCCACGACCTCGGCAAGGGCAGCACGCCGGCCGAACTGCTGCCGCGCCACATCGGCCACGAGCCGCGCAGCGTCGAATTGGTGCGACGGCTAAGTGCGAGG
>ENA-OFDP01000706-OFDP01000706.1-metagenomes-genome-assembly--contig:-NODE-706-length-14472-cov-3.236110_pt1 | contig 14472 bp, 19 predicted proteins | sample MGYA00153389_OFDP01 | MGnify analysis MGYA00153389 | reverse complement strand
CCGATAACTCCGTAGGACTTCCTTATAGAACCTTAAGCGGCGAAGTGGACGATCTGGCGGCGCGGCTCGGTCTCAACGCCGACGCACTCGCGCGCGTCCTTCGCGCGCTCGCGGCGTACGGCGTCTTCGACATCCAGCGTGGACAGGTGCGTCACACGGAAGCCTCGCTGCTGTTGCGTGCGGATCACCCGATGTCGATGGGCGCCTTCGCTCACATGATGGGGCTCCCGATGAGCTGGGACGCGCTCGGTGCACTGCCGGAGACCATGGTGTCGGGCCGCGCCGGTGTGTTCGACCTCGACCCGGATGGACTGTTCTCTTACCTGCGCGACCACACCGACGAGGCGGAGATCTTCGACCGGGCAATGACGGCCAAGTCGCACGCGGACATCCCGCTCGTCATCGACGCCTTCGATTTCTCCGCAACCCAAAGCGTTGCTGACATCGCCGGTGGCCGTGGCCACCTGCGCTGGATGCCACATTGTTCGAGCTGCCCGAAGTCATCGACCGACTGACCGGCGACCATGCACTCGACGGGGTACGGCTCACCTCCGGAAACTTCTTCACCGACAGGCTCCCGGCCGCTGAGGTCTACGTTCTCATGGAGATCATCCATGACTGGGACGACCAACAGTCGATCCAGATCCTGTCGAACCTGAGACGCAGTGCTTCCGACGACGCGACCGTTCTCATCATCGAAACCGTGCTCGACGACCAACGAACTCGGGATCCCGCCACGACCCTCGACATCGTGATGCTCGCCCTGACCGGCGGCCGCGAACGCTCTGCGGCCGAGTATGGGTCATTGCTCGAGCGTGCCGGGTGGGAACTCGTCACCGTCACGCCGACCGGTGGTGGTGTGCAACTGGTGCAGGCGCGAGCGCTTCGCACCGCGTGTTGACCGGCGCCCGGCGACGAGCTTCGACGGTGTCAGCGCGGTCGACCGCACCGCTGTGCAGGGCGCACTCGCCAGGTGGTCGAGGCCCACCCCGAGACGCGATGTCAGAAGGCGACGTTCGTGAGGTCGCAGCTCGTCGTCGCACCGTTCGCTGCCGGCACGCTGTTGTTCCCAGCTCGGTCTCTTCAGTCCGTCACGATCGGAACGTTCTCGTTCGTCCGGATCGTGGACCACACGGTCGCAACCGGTTGGGCAACCGTCGTCCTTGGTTGCATCGTGCTCGGCGCCGGCCTCGCAAAGCGGCAACGGATCGCAACCCGTGTGCTTGTCCCGGCCAACACCGTGAACCCCGCAGCATTCGTCATCGTACCTGCCGGTACACCGGGGTGGGTCACCCCTGTGGTCGTGGCGATCGGAGGCATCGCGACCAGCACGTTGCCGATCGTGCCGATGGTCGTGCCGGCAGCGTTCCTGTCAGCTGCGTTCGTGAGTCCGGTCCTGCTGGTGCTCGCGCACACCGCCCGCCAACACGAACGTCGCACCTCGGTGACGGTCGGTCTCAGCGCAGCGCCGCACGCCGCACACCAGCGAGCAATACCTCACTGAGCAACCGGTCGCCCAGCGGTTGACGACCTCGCAAGCGGCTGTCGGCCATTCATCGAACAGCTCACGAAACCAGGCCGACCGGTCTGGCGGGCGTCCGTGGTCGTCCCGTGTCACCAGATGTGCGGGGTATTGTGGCGGGCGTGGAGTTGACATCGATGATCGAGACCCGGGCCGGGGTGCGCAGCGGTAAGCCGTGCTTCGTCGGGACCCGGATCGCCGTGTACGACGTGTTGGACTACTTGGCGTCGGGCATGACCAGCGACCAGATCGTCAGCGACTTCCCCGAGCTCACCGGTTACCACGTGCGTGCCGCGATCGAGTTCGCTGCGATGCGTGAACGCCGTCTCGCCACCCCGGCGTGAGACTCCTGTTCGACCAGAACCTGTCACGGCACCTGCTTCGCCAGCTGGCGGTCGAGTATCCCGACAGTCGCCATGTCACCGACGTTGGGCTCGACACTGCGACCGACGCCGAGATCTGGGCGTGGGCTGGTGGAAACGACTACGTGATCGTGTCGAAGGACTCGGACTTCCGTCAGCTCGCCTTCCTGCACGGTCCGCCGCCCAAGGCCGTCTGGCTTCGCATGGGGAACGCATCGACGCTCGACATCGCTGACGTCCTGCGAGATCACCTCGACGACGTCACACGGTTCGCAACCACCGAGGATGAAGCACTGCTCGTACTACCGACGACGTGACTGGCATCCCGTAACGCGCAGCAGATCACCCTTGTAACCGCGCCCCCGATGCGCGGTCAAGAGCACTCGATAACACCCGCCGCGTAACACGCTCGCGCCACCAACGCTCGCGCCGCAGTGCGGCCCAAGTCGCACATCCCATAATCCCGGTCGGTGAGACCCAGTCACCCTGCCCTCAAACGCCGGTTCATGGACACCTGAAGTGTCCGGTTGAGGACCGGCATCTGAGACGCCTCGCTTGGGATCACCGACGCAGCGCGGCCCGAGAGAACCCGATAACGCACACGCCGTAATTCGCGCAAACACGAGATGCGACCGCCGCTCCAGTGCAGTGCTCGGTATTCCACCCAGCGATCAGCGTTCGGGATGCGCCGGTCTCAGCTTCCAAGCGGGTCGGCGATGTGCCGCCCACGGCGTGCAGCGGCGGCGCAGAGCGCAGTGTCCGCGCTGCTGAGCACGGTCGCTTCGACGGTCAGCGCTGCCGCGAGGTGAACCGCGTCGTAGCCACGAAGTCCCTCTTCGTCGGCGAGTTCCGCAGCGCTCGCCACGAGTTCAACTGTCACTGGCACGATGTGGAGGTCGCTCACCAGCGCCTCGAGCTGAGCGACTGCAGAGCGGTGCTGCGCCTCGGTGAGGCGCCGAACCCGTTTGGCGGCAGCGAGCGCAGCGCGCGCCTCGACCACGATGAGGTTCACCGACGCCACTGCATCGGCAGTGGACCAGATGGTCAAGGCGCGCTCGGAGCCGTTCTCGTCGATGATCAGCTTGAGCAGCGTCGAGGTATCGATGTAGGTGATCACCGAGGTCAGCGCCGCTGCTCGGCGACGAGGTCGCTGACGGTGCCTTTCGACTTGATCCGTTGCTGTGGCACGTGACGACGCTTGCTGCTTGTCGGAGCTCGCACAATCCCGGCGGCGATGAGAACGGCGAGGTGGTCGTGGGTGGCTTCGAGTGATGACAGCCGGGCCACGGGACGGCCAAGATCGGTGACGATGACTTCTTCACCGTTGCGGACGCGATCTATGTATCCGCTGAGTCCGTTCTTCAGCTCGCGTATCCCGACTTCCGAACGCGATGTAGCTACTTTCATACCTCTAATGTAGCCACCGCAGTGAGTTCCATCCACCTGCATACGCCGCCACCCTCGAGATGACAGCCGGCCGAGTGCACTCGACAACACTCGCTCCGTAACGCGGTCTCGCCACACGAACACGCTTCGCACCACGGCCCAAACCGCACACCGCACTTTCACGGGCATAACCACCCAAGCCGAGTGCCCGATGTTCGCAGCGCTCGTTGATCGAGTTCTCGGGATCGCGGACTTCGACCGCAGGACGACGAGAGCGCATTGAGAGCATCGAGCCGCGTGATAGCTACTGCGGTAGCCCCAGCATGTCGGCGACCTCTTGTCGCCACGGTTGGCCAGCTGACGCGTGTACCGCTCGCCAGCCGGATGATCGAGCCACATCGACGTTGTGCATCACGTCGTCGACGAAGACGACGCTCGTGCGTTGGTCACGGTTCAGGCCGAGGCGGTCTGATGCGGTCTCGAAGAATTTGGGGTCGTGCTTCTGGTAGCCGACGTCGGCGGAGTAGATGACCCGTTCGAGTGGAACCGCCGCTCCGATTCGTCGATGGAGGTAGGCGGCACGTCGGTGCTCCTGATTGGTTGCGAGCACGACTCGGCACCCAGCTCCAGCGGCGCGTCGCGCGAGGTCGAACGTCTCCTCGATCGGGGCGTAGTCAGCATCGAACCAGCACGACAGCACCGATTCGACGTCCACGGTCGTTCCGATTCGTGCGAGTGCTTCGCCGAGGCTGTCTTCGACGGTGCGTCGGCCGTTGATGACGTCGTCCCAGCTGTTCGTGAAGAACGTCTCGCGGAGCTGGTCGCGTTCGATGCCGTACCGAGCGGTGAGTTCGTTCGTCCAGTGGCCGTCACCGTTGCGGTCGGGGTCGAGCAGCACGCCGTCGACGTCGAGGGCAAGTGTCAGCATCTGGGCGCCCGTGTTCACACGAGGTCCCACAAGTAGTTCACGTCACCGAGCGGTTTGCGGTCTCCTCGGAGCGATTCGTACAACGCTTGGGCCGTCTCGTTGTGCCCTCCAGTCGACACCCAGAACTTCGTCGAGCCGTGAACGCGAGCGAGGTTCATTGCTTCGGTGACGAGGGCAGAGCCGACACCCTGTCGCCGCCACTTCTCGTGGACATCGAGCTCGTGGAGGTAGGTGGTGAGCCGACCGCTGGGCGAGCGCATCTGGACCCCCAGGCCAACCCGACCGGCGTGCCGTCGACGTAGGCACCGAGCGCGAAGGGATGCGAATCCCGCAGGAACGCCTCAGGCCCGTCGAGTCGACCAACGTGCGCCGTCGGCGATCCAGGGAGCACCGCTGCGAACAGTGCCACCAACTGGTCCACGCCGCCGGCGACGAGTTCTCGGATCTCCACCGTTCGAGTATGACCGCACCCAGATGCTCGAACGGCCCACAACGGCGCCCATGCTCCGGACCAATCAGCGGCCGACCGGGCTGCGTGCCGGCCCCACGGGTATGTGCAGAGGCCACGACCGGGTCAGGTAGCCGACGCTGAGCAGGCACGCCTGTTCTGGGCGACCTCTGCTTGCGTCACCATCTCGTGCTCGCATTGCCGAGTGTGCCGATCGAATCGTTGATCGAGCCGGTAGGAATTGGCGTGGCATCGGATCATCCTCTCTTCGCATTCTTCGATCACGCTGCTCGTGGAGTGTTCCCGCCGGTCGATGGAGCAGTGACGATGACCTCGCCTTTGGTAGGTGGTCATGAGGCCATTGTCTGCTTCACCGGGCATGCCGTGATTGCGACCCGACTCACGATCGACGAGCTCGGCGAACCGGCACCCGACGGCTACGGCTCAGCCCTGCATCCTCGCGTACAGCTCCTGATGGCGAACAACGGCGTCATCGGTGTCAATGACGTCACCCTCGTCGCGCACGGCATCGGCGGTCAGCCCGACCTCGCGAGAACCGAGCAGTGGAACGATCACCCGCGTGTCGCACACGCACGTGCGCTTCGATCAGGCGTGGCGGTGTACGGCGACGGGTCAGGCTTCATCACGATCGGTGCGGGGCTCGCCGGCCGCAATGAGATGAGTATCGAAGTGAAACACGACCTCCAAGACAGCGGCGCTGGTCGGCGCCTCATTCACGGCGCGCGGCAGATGACCCCACCCGGATCGCACGTCTATGCCGCCGTGTCGCCAGGAAACGCCCGAAGCCTGCGGGCTTTTCTCTCCCAGGGGTTCACCCCGATCGGGAGCGAGGTCATCATCACACCCGCCTGAAACAGGGCCCCGAGCGCTATCCGGCAAACGCGCCCACGGCCCAAGCCGAGCATCTTCGCGGTCCGTCAGACGAGCCAACGGCGTTGCCGGTCAGAGCCGGGGCGACTCGGTGGGCGGCCACCCCGGCATCGGGAGCACCCCGCCGATTCCGGCGACCCGCCAGGCGCCGCCGGTTCGGCGGACAAGAAACTGCTGCACGACGATCGGTTCGCACTCGAAGACCGGGGTGTCGACGTGGGCGATCCACACGGCCTCGACGTCCGGGGCCTCGGGGTGCTCACCTGAGACCGTGCCCCGGATCCCAGCGTCGGTCACAAAGTCAGGGAGCACCTCCCGCCAGCGGATGATCCGCCAGCCAGAGAACTCGGGCCAGAACGGGCTCGCCGGGTGGTCGGCCTCAGCGAGGGCGCCAGCCAGGACGTCACGGTTGCATGCAGCGACGTCGACCCGGTCACCCTCCAGCATCACCCACGACTGCGCCAGGGCGAGGCGCAGTGGCTCATCCGTCAGCGGCCAGGCTGAGGTGAGGTCGGCGTCATCGAACACCACGGCGAGCCAGCGGGCGACGACCAGTGCGGCATCAGCCACCGAGTCGGTCAGGCCCTGCACGCTCGGTGAGGGCTGTGCCGGGACTGGTCTGCACCAAGGCAGCAGCGCCGAACGGGAGATATGGACGAAAAATCAGTCAGCGCTCAGGGGCTTCAGTGAGCGACTTCCAGAACACGATCTGTCACATCCCTCTCAGTTGGGAGGTTGGGAGGCGTGGGTGATGCGTTGCGTATCGAGCTGTCGGGCTTTGCTATCCACCCGACGCGCAGCCGGATGCTTGACGACGACCGCAGTGAAAGAATTTTCCCCGTAAGTGCAGTTCGGGACTGTTCGAGCATTCGAGTTCTCGAGATCCTGAAAGTTCCATTGACCACTCCAGTCTTCGAGACCGTCCGCCACCTTGGCGAGCATTCTGGCGGCCGGTCCGCCGAGGCAGACCACCAGCCGGGGGTTGAACAACTCGAGTTCTAGCCCCATCAGGTCCTGACAGCGCTGGGAGTAGTCACGGGTTTTCCGGGGCGGCGTAGTGTCATTCGGCGCTACGTGCAAGCCGATATAAGCGTTGGTCAGGAACACTTCGCGCGGCGAAACATCTGCCAGTAGGCGGCGGAGACAGCGCCACGTCTTTTCGAATCCGTTGATCTCCCCACTGAGCACTTTGTTGTACGAATCCAGGGATGCGAGGTTGTGGCCGATTACGACGACCCCACGGTGCGGGGCAGGCAGAAACTGGTCGGTAACGCCTCTAGCAGTGGGCTTGACGTCGCTCCAGGATGCTTCGGAGAGAAGCCCCGACGCTCCGGGGAAGAACTGCGGCTCGGCGCACCACTCGTGGACAGGATGGACACCTGGGGGCAAATCGCTGACGAAGTCGGTCCGCAACTGGTCGCGTAGGCGGGAAATCGGGTGGGCGGGCATCACGCAACGATAGGGGAACCAAAAGTGCGGTGCCGGCTAGGCGTCGGGTAGGCGGCGTCGCACGTCTCCGCTTGGCTGGTGACCACGTGCGTGCTCAGCCGACGGGCCGCACGCTGACGGCCGCTCCCGGCGACCGAGCCGCCAGGGACCGACGGGTCGAGATGTCGATCAACTGTTCACAGCCGGGCTAGAACGACACTTCGCCCAGCCTGTCACGGGGTCGCACAGATTGCCCGGTATTTGCGCCAGACGCAGGTGCCGATCTCAGCCGGAGCCGCTCGGTACCGGCACGCATAATCGCTGTGACGTCGTTCCCGATGGTGACTGGGTTCGGCCCAAGTCCCGCGTCACGTAATCTCGTCAGCTGACGACGGCCGATGGCGTCGGGCGTCATGATGGAGATGTGGCCGCAGATCCCGCCGGGAGCTATTGGAGTCGACTGGGCGTCTATCTGCTGTGCGCGATCGCGGGGTCGATGTACGGGGCGACCTCCACGTGGTCAAGTTCGTGGAGTGACGCGGACCCGTCGACGGCTGGCCCGCGTGTTGCGCTGCTGAGTCTTGGTCCAGCGATAGTGCTGGCCGCCGCGGCGCTCGCAATCCGCTCGAATCCATGAATCGAGTGCAACCAGATCGGACACGCCACGGTATGCAGTTCCGAAAGATCTGTCGACAAGGCCGTGGACCACTTTCAGCGTGGCGTGATCGAGCACTGCTGTGGCGCTCCTACCGGATGCCGCTGCGGGAGAAGCCCTGCACGAAGTAGCGCTGGAACGCGAGGAACAACACCACCATCGGCAGTACGGAGATCAATGCGAAGGCCATGATGCCGCCGTAGTCGGCCCCGAACTCGCCCTGCAGGTACAACAGGCCGATCGGCAGGGTGAACAGATCGTTCTCCTTCAGGGCGATCAAGGGCCAGGCGAAGTCGTTCCACGTCGACAGCACCGTGAGCAACGTGAGCACGGCGATCAACGGTTTACACAAGGGCAACACGATGCTGACGAACACCCGGAGGTGTCCGGCGCCGTCGATACGCGCCGCTTCGATGAGTTCGCGTGGGATGCCGATGATGAACTGGCGGGCCAGGAAGATCCCGAACGCCGATGCTGCCGTCGGCAGGATCACCGCCCAGTACGTGCCGTAGATGCCGAGGCGGGTGACCAGCTCGAACTGCGGCACCATGATCACTTGAACCGGGAGCATCATCGTCGACAGCAGCACGATGAAGAACACGCCGCTTCCGCGGAAGCGCAGCTGCGCGAACGCGTAACCCGCCATCAGGTTGAAGGAGACGGTGATCAGGGTGACAACCACGGCGATCGCGACCGAGTTGCCGAACCAGGTCCACACCGGGAAGCGGTCGAACAGTTGCCGGAAGTTGTCGAGTGTCGGATCCGACGGCCAGAGCCGAAGCGACCTCGAACGTATTTCTCGCGACGAGGTGAAGCTCACCGCCACCATCCAATAGAGAGGAAAGAGCATCACCGCGCACGACGCCACGGCGATCGTGACCCGAGTCTTGTACCAGGAGCCTCGGCGCGACATCGTCATCGGCTACACCTCATGGACGGCTCCTCATTCCACCAGGTCCCGGGTTCGCGAGAGCTTCCACTGCGCAGCGGTGAAGAGCAGCGTGATCACGAGCAGCACGATGCCGATCGTTGCGGCGTAGCCCTGGTTGCGAATCACGAAACCGGTCTCGTACGCGTACGTGACCAGTACCGACGTGGAGTTCCCCGGCCCGCCGCCGGTGAGGACATACACGATGTCGAACACCTTCAGCGAGTAGATGACGTTCATGATCAGCAGGAAGAACGTCGACGGGCCCAGCATCGGCACCGTGATGTTGCGGAACTGCGCCCATGCACCAGCGCCATCGATGCGCGCCGCCTCGTACAGGTGCGGGCCGATCGACTGCAGGCCGGCGAGGTAGATCACCATGTTGAACCCGATGCGCCACCACAGCGTGACCAACACGACGGTCGCGAAGGCGGGTCCACCTTCGGATTGCCACGACACCGCGCCCACCCCCACCGCTTCGAGGAATCGGTTCACGATGCCGGTGTTCTGGTCGAACACCATCTCGCCCATCATCCCGGTGGCGACACCCGAGATCACCATCGGCACGATGATGATCGTGCGCAACACCGGTCGCGCGGGCAGGACCGAGTTGAGCAACACGGCCAGCGCGAGCCCGATCGCGAGACTCACCGGCACGATGATCGCCGTGAACAACACGGTGTTGAACGTGGCCCGCCAGAAATCGGAATCGTTCACGAGCGTCCGATAGTTCTCGGTCCCGACGAACTCGCCGTTGCCGAACCCGTCGGTGGTCTGCAGGCTGATCACCAGCGCCCACACCACCGGCAGCAACAGGAACATCCCGAGCACCGCCAGGTTCGGCCCGAAGAACGAGTACGCGGCGATCGTCTCGTTCAGCGAACGCCGCGAGCGCTCTCGCGGCAGCTTGCCCTTCGACGGTCGCGCAGCGTCGTCGACGTCGGTTGCGGCTGCACCACTGCGAGGCGGTGCCACCGCCGTGCCGGTCACCGCGCCGTTGCCTCGGCGATCCCGGCGGTGATGTTCGCAAGGGTGTCGTCGGTGCTCTGACCACCGACGAATGCCTGCTCGAGTTCATCGCTCAGCACCAGGTTGATCTCGGCCATCGACGCAGAGGCCACCTGCTCGGCGTCACTCGGTTGCACCGTGGTGGCCTGTTCGAGGAAGAAGCGGCCGAGTTCGGGTCGCGCCAGCAAGTCGATGCCCGACTCGATGAGGTCGCGGCGTGTCGGCAGCAGGCTCGACGCTGCGCAGAAGTCGCGCATTGGCTCCTGCTCCGTCGCGAACCGCAGGAAGCTCGCGGCGAGTTCTCCCTGCTCGGTGTTGGCCGTGACGACCAGCGAGTTGCCACCGAGGTCGCCGCCACCACGCACGTTCTGCGGCGAGTAGGTGGCGCCCCACTCCCAGTCGAGTACCGCGTCGGCGTCGGGGAGCAGGAACGCACCGGCGAAGGTCATCGCCGTGTTCTCGGCGTACCAGAACTCGTTGGCGAACGTCGTGGACTTCGTGGAACTGTTCGGCGGCACGAACTGTTTGTCGAAGAAGCTCTTGGTGAAGTCGACCGCAGCGCGGCCGGCGTCGGAGTCGATCGCCGGGGTGACCAGATCCTCGGCAAGGAAGCGGCCGTCGGACTGGAACAGCCAGCTCAACCAGCGTGTGACCCCGCTGGCCTGCCAGTTGTAGACGAACGGGTACTGGTCGTCGGGCAACTGTTCACGCAGAGTTGCGGCCACGGTCTCGAACTCGTCCCAACTCCAGGCGCTCTCGATGGTGGTGGGGATGTCGGTGATGCCGGCCTCGGTCATCATCCGGGTGTTGTACAAGATGAGTGAGGTGTCGGTGTGGTGCGGCACGCCGTAGGGGTTGCCATCGAACTTCACTGCCTGCCACATCGCCTCGCTGAAGCGTTCGCCGAACGCTTCGTCGAAGAAGCTGCTCATGTCGAGGAGCTGCCCGCGACCGGCGTAGGTGCCGAGATTGTCGTAGTCGACCCGGAAGATGTCGGGTGCGGTGTTCGACTGGAGTTGGGCGTCGATGTTCTCGAACATCTGCGCGAACGGCACCGCGTTGAGTCGCACCGACGCTCCGGGGTTGGCATCGGACCAGCCGGCGATGGTGCGTTCGAAGCCTTGCAGTTCGGCATCGGTGCCCCACGTGGTGAAGGTGAGTTCGCCTTCGACGGCATCGTCGCCGGAGCCTCCGAAGCCTCCACATCCCGCCACGAACGCCGTGGCACCCACCCCGCCGAAGAGGCCGAGGACCTCACGGCGACTCCAACCTGATGTGCCCGGGAACGATCGGGTCATCTGGGAGCGTTGGAAGGAGGAAGCGGGTCGGGACATGAGAACTCTTTCTAGAGCAAAAAGCTAACAATGACCACGAATCAGTCGCAGGTCCAGTCGTGCCGACATGACACGAGCCGACCCTCTACGCTGTGATGCTACCGATGGTCGCAGCCGACCAATCCTGTTTCTCCGGTGGCGGTGAATCTCTCTGGCCTGGCGACACTTCGTCGTGCTTGACCCGCTGAGTGATGGGGTGAACACGGAGCACGATGTTGTCCGAGTCGGACAGGAGGCCCCGACACGACCATGGCGGCCGCACGATCGACGTCGTGTCGGCGATGCGCTCGATGTGCTGGGACACTTCGTGCTCCTGCGTCTGGTGCGCAACCCCGACGGTGACGTCGTCGACTTCGTGTGCGTGCTCGCCAACCAGGTCCTCGAAACGATTGCCGGGTGAGCGGCAACGACGTGATCGGCAACCGGCTGACACAATTTCTCCCAGAGGTCCGTAGTGGAGCTGGGGGAATCCGGTGGACGCGACCGGGTGGCCGCAAACGACCTGGTAGGTGACGATGTGCGGCTCAGCGGGCCCGATGTGCGGAGCAACCGGCGGAGCAACGGAACGGGTGCTGTTCCGAGTGATCCGTCGGCGTCAGCCGTATCCGAGGACTCCGGACTCGGCGTCGGTCGACGCGAGACCCAGTTCGAGCTGGACCCAGACCTTGTTGGCGTCTCGCTGGGTGACCCTTCCGCGAATCGATGGTTCCTCGCCATCGCCGACAGTGAGCCAGTCACCTGGCTCCGGGTCGAAGTCCACATCCGAGGCACGAGGGCTGTGGCTGATCCACGTCTCGACGACAAGATCAGCGTCAACCGTCGCAGCGTCGTACCAGAGGTCGTACTTTGGCTGGTCCACCATCGGACGCTCCTCAGTCCGTGATGCGGTCGGCCCAGTATCCGGGCCGCCGGCGGTCGTGCGCCACGGCGAGGACGCGCACGATCTCGTCCACGACCTGAAACACGACTTGGTAAGGGAATCGAGGCAGCCACGCGCCGAACGGTGGACGAACTGTCGAGGCCCGGAAGTCGCAAGCCGAGAATTCGTTGCTGGGCGATGCTGTGGGCCGTGGCGTCTACCGCACGAAGAAGGTCAGCGCCAAGACCCGATCGCCGATCCTCGTACCAGTTCACAGCGTGGGATAATTCGAGTAGCGCCTCGGGCTCGAACCTGACCGAGCGGCTCACCTCGCGGCGAGGTCGCTCTCGATTCGCCGCCGAGCCTTGTCCCAAGGCTCGCCACGAGACTCACCGCTCAGGACTCGGTTGGACCGTCGCTCGATTTCGGCCGCCCACAAGCGATCGATTTCCTCCTGGGAATCAGACGTGGGTTCATCGAGACTCGCAAGGAGTTCGGCAGCAAGCTCGGCGCGATCGTCGGCAGTGAGTTCCAACGCCTCGGTCAGCAGGGTTCGTGCGTCATTGCCCATCGGCACATCGTAATGCAGCGCCGACGAAGTGATCATCGGTTGGCGGCGGCGGTAGGTCATCGTCAGCTCGCTGCGATGCGGTCGATCACGAATTGCTCGAGTTGTTCAACCGGGAAGCGCACGCTTCGGCCGATGCGAATCGGAGTGAGTTGTTCGCTCCAGATGAGTTGATAGATCGAGGATCGGCTGATCGCGAGGATGGCGGCAGCCTTGGAGACATCGACCAGGAGTGGGCGGTGCAGGTCGGGGGCTGGGTCGTTGATGGCACGGGGAATTGAGGTCATACCCACGTAAAGGCGGCGCCGCAGACAAAGGGGGACATCAAGGCACGAGTGCCCACCGGACCCGATCATGTCTGAGGTGGTCCACACGATCGGGTGAAGCGTCGTGCGCAACAAGTCTCTGCGCGCAACTTCGTAGCAGTTGGCTCGCCGTCGCGATCCTTCGCGGGGATTTGTCCCGTCTTCAGGACCAGGGTGCCTTTACGCCGGTGATGGGATTCTGCATTTCGCCGACTCTGCGAGCCGGCGACGAGAGCGGCGTTCGGTCAGTGGGGCGCTTCGTCCTCGAACTGCCAACACACCTCGAGACCACCAGAGTCGTTGCTGGTCCCTCGTCTGCGTCTGCCGATCCCAGGTTGCTGGCGGGGCAGGTCCCGGCTCTTGTCGGCTCGGCGTCCTCGGCTGCGGGTTGCCGTTGGGTGGCGGCGGCGTCGTTCGCTGCCGCTCGTGGTGGCCGGCAGCTCGCGGCCGGGGCGGTTGTCGGTGAGGTCGTCGGGGGAGAGCAGTTCAGACATTTGCACCAGGGTGATCGGGTGCGGTCGTGTTGAGCGTCGGCAAGGTCGGCCCGGCCAACGCAAGCTACTACCAGTCCGCGGTGGTGCGAGGGGCTGAGGATTACTACGCGGGTGATGGCGAGGCGCCGGGTCGTTGGGTCGGTCGGGCAGATCTGGTGGGTGCTGTCGCCGGCAGTCTGGCGACTGCCGTTGACGCCGGGTTGTTGTTGGAGGCAAAGGCCGCACCCGATGGCAGTCGGCTCGGCAAGACGAACGTGACCAAGCGTTCGGTGACGGCGTTCGATCTGACGTTCTCGGCGCCGAAGTCGGTGAGCGTGCTCTACGCGCTCGGCGGCGCGCGAGTGGTCGCAGCGGTGGAGGCCGCGCACACCGACGCGGTGCTGCAAGCAGTTGCGTCACTGTCACCGCGCATCGCCTACACCCGAACCGGTCATGCCGGTGTCGTGGTCGTGGATGCCGAGGGTGTGTTCGGGATCCGGTATCGGCATCGCACGAGCCGAGCGTTGGATCCGCAACTTCACGATCATGTGTTGATCTCCAACGCGGTACGCACCGTGTCCGACGGTGAGTGGCGCACACTCGATGCCCGCGGTTTGTATCGGCAGGCGAAAGCGGCCGGTGTCGAATACCAGACCCATCTCCGCGCCGGGCTCCGCGGATCGCTGGGTGTCGAGTTCGGTGAGATCGACGCCAACGGTCAGGCCGACATCGTCGGTATCGACGACGCGGTGCTGGTCGAGTTCTCGACGCGCAGTGTCGACATCGAGACCGAACTCGCCAACTGGGTGAGCGGGTTCGTTGAGCGTGAAGGTCGGCCACCGTCGTCGGTGGAGGTTGGCAAAGCGCACAAGACGGTCACGCTCGCCACGCGCACCGCGAAACTGGCAGACGCAGGGTTGCCGACAGCGACGTTGCGGGCAGGATGGCGCGAACGCGCCGACGGCATCGTGGGCGTCGAGCGGATGCTCACCACAGTGCTGGGCGGCCCCTCGCGCGCAGCGGTGAGTCGACCGTCGGTTGGGGAGGTGCTTGAAGCGGTCGAGACGAAGCATTCCCAGTGGGCTGAGGCGCAGTTGCTTGAAGAGATCGCCGCCCGCGTCACCGGGCCTGACCCGGCCGCGATCGCCGAGGTCATCGAAGCGGTCCGTGTCGAGGCAATGGGATCGGTTGGTGTCGTCGATCTCACACCACCCGCTGAGGCAGGTGATCGGCTGCGAGCATCCGATGGCCGCCCGGTGCATGTCCCGCCCTCCGCGGTCCGATACACGACCCGCTGCCATCTTGAGCGCGAGGTCGCGATCGTCGAGTGGGCCACCGCGCCTGACTCTGGCGAACACCGTGCCGTGAGTGTCGACG